>Ga0180437_10007333_pt1 | contig 14380 bp, 13 predicted proteins | sample SS_ome_4_FD_132410 | JGI IMG/M metagenome (GOLD analysis project Ga0180437, IMG submission 132410) | Hypersaline lake sediment archaeal communities from the Salton Sea, California, USA - SS_3_D_1 metaG | ecosystem: Environmental > Aquatic > Non-marine Saline and Alkaline > Hypersaline >...
CTATCTGTAGGAGCGGCTTTAGCCGCGAATGACGCAAAGTACGCGAAGGCGCTGGATGCTTAAGTTCGAACTCTATTCGGCTCGTGGGCCCATTACGTTTCTACGCCATTCGCGTTTTTCGCGGCTAGAGCCGCTCCTACAGGGTTTATGCATTGTCTTAACGGTGCTGTCATCCCAGCGGCATATGCTGAATTTACTCAGCGGGGTGTGGTTCACACCGTGTTCCTGTGGCTGAAACAGCCGGGTCACGAACAGCACAGACAGCAGCTGATATCGGCGACGGACCGGTTGCGCGGCATACCAGGCGTACGCGAGATCCGGTTCGGTGAAACGATCGAGAGCGACAGGGATATCGTCGATGACAGCTTCGATGTCGGTATCTATTTCTATTTCGATGATGTCGGCGCGATGAATGCCTACCTGGTGCACCCGCTGCACAAGTCCATCGTGGAGCAAGAGATCAGGCCGCTGGTTCAACGCATCGTCGTGCATGATTTCCGGGATACAGTGCCTGCGGACTGGCCGTGTAATTTCAGTTCAATCGGCGTATATTGGTTGTGTGTTCCCACAAGAGGAGGCATGCCATGTATTCTGCGTATACGCCGCGCGAATGTATCCCGCTGCAAGCCAATCTTCCGATCGAGAGGCCCGAGGAACTGCCCGAACTGGTTCATTTTCATGATCCGGCAATGCTGGTTTTAACCGATTTCAGCCGCGTCTTTCCAGTCACCATTACCGCCGACAGGCCTATCGACTACGCCCTGCAGAAAATGAAAAACTCGGGCATACGCCTGCTGATCGTGGTGAACAGAAAGCACCATATGACAGGCCTTATCAGCGCCGACAAGATCATGGGGGACGATCCTGTCCGGCTGGCCGAGGACAACCAGATGGATCACAGTCAGATCACCGTGTCCATGTTGATGAAGCCGCAGAAAGATATACAGGTCGTCGAAATGGGCCATCTGCGCGATGCCAGTGTGGGGCATATCGTCGCGACCCTGCATCAACTTGAACAGAAATACCTGCTCGTGGTCGACAATGGCGTGGTCTGCGGACTGTTTTCCGCGAGCCAGATCAGCAAGCAGCTCGGCCGAAACATACACGACGAGGAAACGCCGGCCCATTCGCTCGCCGAGATGGTGCACTCGATCGGTTGAGCCGTCCGCTGCACAGCCGTGCGAACCCTGAACGCCCTGTAGACGAGGTCAATTCAGGGATTGAATTAACATAAATATTAATTTAACATTTATGTTAAATATCTTCCGTGAGGGACTTGAATGTCCGGGAAAAAACCGCCGCCTGGCGAGGCGGCACCCGTACCCGCAGACGGCTGGATCAGGGCCGAGCGCAGGCGGCAGAACCTGCAGGGAAAACAGCTCGCGAAGCGGATGCAGGTCAGTCCGGCGAGGATATCCGTGCTCGAAAAAGACGAGAAGCGCGGCGCTGTCACGCTCAAGATGATGCAAAAAGCCGCAGAAGCACTCGATTGCCGTTTTGTCTATGCGCTGGTGCCGCAGGCCACTTCACAGCAGGCCAAACCCAGGATACGCCTGGACTCGGAAGCGCTCAAGCGCGACGGTCGGCGGCAGATAGAGGACCTGCAACAGGCCTTTCGGCGCCGCTTGTCGGAAACCGCGCCTGACTGAAACATGTATAATCGAGCGCTTGTATAAACCAGCCTCTGCAGTGGCTCTGCGTCAGCCGTTTCAAAAGCTGCCGCACTAACGGGATCAGCCTTGTCGTACCGCATACTCGAACAACGATTGTCCGCGATTATTGATTCAGGGCGGGTCGATACATTGTCATGTTCGAGGATCGGTCTCGAAAAGGAGAGTTTGCGTGCCGCCGAGAGCGGCAGTATTTCCCGGGTACCGCACCCGCAGTCGCTGGGGTCGCCCCTGACCAATCCCTATATCACGACTGATTTTTCCGAAGCCATGATGGAGCTGATCACGCCGCCGTGCGATTCGATCGAGCAGGCGATGGCTTTCCTCAATGATTTGCAGGTCTACGTGTATGCTCATCTGAGAGAAGAAATCCTGTGGGCGACCAGCATGCCCTGTGTCGTGGAAAGCGGCGATTGCATTCCTGTAGCGCAGTACGGCAAGTCGAATGCCGGTCTTATGAAAACAGTCTATCGCCGGGGGCTGGGATATCGATACGGCCGAACCATGCAGGTCATAGCCGGCGTGCACTTCAACTATTCGTTTTCGGACGATTTCTGGGCCGCGTACCAGGAACTCGAGCGCGACCGGCAGACTCTCCGGTCTTTCATTTCCAGCGGTTACATGGGGCTGATCAGAAACATGCTGCGTTACGGCTGGTTGATTCCCTACCTGTTCGGAGCGTCCCCGGCGGTGTGCAAGTCCTTTCTTCACGGCAAGCCGTCGATGCTTTCGTCCTTCAATGAAAACACGGCCTACGAACCCTATGCGACCTCCTTGCGCATGGGCGACATCGGCTATACAAACAACAAGGAGAGCATGGCGGGGATAAAGGCCAATTACGACAGTCTCGATGCGTACATAGAAAGTTTGAGGTGTGCGATCCAAACGCCGTTTGACGAGTATGAAAAAATCGGTGTCAAGGTCGACGGGCACTACCGTCAGCTTAACGCCAACATCCTTCAAATTGAAAACGAGTACTACAGTTCGGTACGACCCAAGCTGGTATTGCGTGACAACGAGAAGCCGACCAACGCGCTCGAGCGACGCGGTATCGAATACATCGAAATACGTTCTATCGATGTCAATGCATTCGATCCATTGGGGATCAATGAAGAACAGCTGCGTTTCCTGGAAATCTTTGTGCTGTTCTGCCTGCTGCAGGACAGTCCAGTGCTGACGCCGGACGAAGTCAATGAAATCGACATAAACCTCGTGCAGGTGGCGCATTTCGGGCGTAAACCCGGCATCACCCTGTCCCATAATGACGGCCTGGCTGGCCTGAAACAATGGGCCGGTGAATTGCTCGACGCCATGGGCGGGGTCGCGCAGCTGCTGGATCAGGCGCACGCGGGCGACGGCTACAGCAAGAGCCTGGCGAGTCAAATGGAATGTGTGCTCGACCCGGAGAAAACGACGTCGGCACGCATGTTGAACGAAATGCGTCAGAACGGTGAAGGTTTTTTTCATTTTGCCCGACGCATGTCGCTGCAGCATTATGCCCACTTCAATGCATTGAGCCTGTCACCAGAAAGGATGCAGCAGTTCGATCAGGCCGCAGCCGATTCGATCGAACAGCAGCGGCAAATCGAGGCGCAGGACACCGTGGATTTCGACGAGTACCTCAGGCAGTACTTCGCACAGTAAGCGCGGTATTCTCTGTTGGAATGTCGGGTTTTGGTCCACAGATGAACGCGGATGAACACAGATATCTTGATGTCGTCACTCCTGCGCAGGCAGGAATCTATAGCCGTCGGAGATCGCGAAAATATAAAGTCCGCAAATAACGCAAAGAACGCGAAGAAAAATTAAACATTTGCGTTTTTTGCGTTATTTGCGGAAAAAAAACATATTTATCATCTGTGTTCATCTGTGTTCATCTGTGTTCATCTGCGTTCATCCGTGGACCCTGTTTGACAGCACTTCGTGCATTCGATGCCGCCTGGTTGCTGCGGGTACTGACTGGGTCTGGCGCGGTTTGTGGCTTAAGATACCGGTCTGAAGATATTATTTTAGGAGAATCAAATGCTTAAATGGGTCGATAAACTGCCGGTCAAGCCCCTGATAGTGGTGGCCGTGTTTTTTGCGCTGGCGCCTTTCCAGCCCGAGCCGCATTTGTTCGAAAAGCTCAGAATGTTGTCCGAGGGAACGCTGACCCGGCCGATCGACATCTTCGATCTGTTCATGCACAGCCTGCCGATCATGCTGCTGGCGATTCGCCTGATAAGAATTAAAATGAACAAATGAAAACCACTATCCGCTGCATGATTTGTGTATTGACCGCCGTATCCCCGCTGCAGTCCACGGCCGGCGATGTATCCGATGCGGTGAAATCGATCCGGGCCGGCAATTATGCCGAGGCCTACTGCGTGCTCAAACCCTATGCGGAAGACGGCGACCCCGAAGCGCAGTACAACATCGGCTGGATGTACATGAACGGATACGGGTTGATGATGAACGACAGGCTGGCGCTGGAATGGTGGCAGCGCGCATCCGATCAGGGCTATATCGATGCCACCTTTTCCCTGGCCATGGCTTACAGCCAGGGTGAAGGCCAGGTCGCGGCGGACATGGACAAGGCGATCGACTACTACCTGATGGCCGTCGAAGACGGCCACGAGGACGCCAATATGATCATCCGTTCCATGCTGGCGAGAAACGACAAGGCGATTCGTGCGCGCAAGCAGGAAATCATACGAACCTACGGTTATCTTCTCGGCCCGCTGTTCGATGTCAAGGTTGAACGCGCCAATATACGCAAGCAGCCTTCACTGGACGCCGGGATCGTGACCGTGCTGGAGCAGGGCGCCACCGTGGTCGAGCTTACCGCCAGGGGCAAATGGATGCAGGTGGGTCTGCTAGAAAGCGGTGATGTCGCCTGGGTCTACAAGTCCCTGCTGCAGCCGCACGTGCTGACGAACAGGAATTTCTAGCGCGCCTGCCCGGTTTTACGTTCGTGCTAGCGGCAGGTATTTGCAGGTGTTTTGTCCACAGATGAACGCAGATGAACACGGATGGTGTTTTTTGTCCGCGAACAACGCAAAAAACGCAAATATTTTTTCTATTCGCGTTCTTTGCGTTATTCGCGGACTTAATATTTTCGCGATAGCCAACGCCGCTGGATTCCTGCCTGCGCAGGAATGACCACATCTAAAATATCTGTGTTCATCCGCGTTCATCCGTGGACTAATCGCAGTCCTCAGCTCGTACCACCCATCAACTTGATGATGCGCGTAACGTAGGCGCGGGTTTCGCGCGGCATGTATGGCTTGACCTGGTGCCACAGCGGCGAAGTTGTTTCGAGTTTTCTGGAAGCATTCAGGATTCTGCCGTAGCCTGCATTGTAGCTCGCCAGCGCAAGATAGAGCCTGTCCTGCTCAGGCGTGGTAGGAAATTTTCTGTACAGCAGGCGGTCGTAATAAATGCCGGCAGCGATGTTCCAGCGCGGCTTGTTGACTTCGGCGAAATGCGGGTTTTTGTCGTTAATTTCCTTGAATGTGTCCGGCATGATCTGCATCAGCCCGATGGCGCCGACAACGCTGACCGCATTTTCGTTCAGCCCGGATTCCGCAATCGCCTGTGCCTTGAACCAGTGCCAGTCGAACAGGGGGCCGAAATAGCGCTTGCTGTATTTGCGAAAGTGGCGGTCGTATTCGTCCGTCCACGTGTCTGAATGAACGGTATGGTCGCTGAACGCCAGAACCGACGATATGCAAAGCAGTGTGATTACCAGCAGCAGGGTTCTGTCTAACAGCATGGCGTTTCCGGGTCAGCTCAGGCCCAGCCCGATGACCAGCCCCAGGGCCGTGCCCACGCCGATGAACAGCCCCATGATCATAAGCCCGACGGCTACATTGCCTTTGCCCAGTTCGTCGCTGATATTGAAGCTGACGATTTTGTTGAACATGCTGCAGCCCAGCTTCATGAAAAGCAGGGTCAGTACGCCGCCCAGTATCACGTAGAGGAAATTCAGAACGATCGGGTCAAGTTGTGATGTCATATACTGTCTCCACAATTTCTGTATAGAAGTATAGACGAGGATACTCAGGTCTTGCTGCCGCCTTCGCAGGGTGGTGATTCAGGGGCCTTGCCTTTCTCGAACCATTCTTCCATGGTCAGGGTGTGCAGCGCAAGCGCGTGAACGCCGCCCTCGAGCTCCTCCTGCAATGCCTTGTTGACCATGCGGTGACGGGCCAGCAGCATCTTGTCCTTGAATGCGTCGCTGACGATAACGACCTTGAAATGGGACTCGGAGCCTTCCGGAACGTTGTGCATGTGGCTTTCGTTGATGACTTCGAGATGTTCCGGTGACAGGGCCTGCTCGAGTTTGCTGGTTATGGTCTGCTGAATACTCATTGTGCCAGTTTACCACGCAAGCGGCTATGGAAGCGCGGCCGTTGCGTACGCGTGTTCTTGATGCATTATCATCTCTCCTCCATAGACACACCTGGCCGGCCGGCAGCAGGCACGCAGTTTCTGCGGCCGAAAAACCCCTCTAGGCGGCATCGGTGGAACCTGTTCCGACAAAATCCTGCCACTGGTTGTCTTTGTAGACTTCGAGCGGGCGGAAGTTTTGCTTGTAGCGCATCTTGCCGCAGTCATCGATCAGGTAGCCAAGGTATACGTAGTCGAGCCCGAGTTGACCGGCCATTTCTATCGTTTTCAGCAGGCAATAGGTGCCGAGGCTTCGGTGGTTCATATCGGGATTGAAATAGCTGTATACCGCGGACAGGCCAGAGCGGGTCTGGTCGTACACCGCAACGGCCAGCAGCTGGCCGTCTTCCCTGAATTCCAGGAAGAAGGTGTCGCTCCAGTCGCTGTAGAGGAAGTTCTCGAAATCCTGCGGCAGCGGGTTGGCCATGTTGCCACTGGCATGGCGCGCGTTGATATAACGCCGGTACAGTTGAAAATGCTCGTCGATATAGCTGGCGCGGAGACGGTGGCTGGTGCAGCCGCTATTGGTCTGGAGACAGCGCCGCTGGCTCCGGTTCGGCCTGAACCGGTTGACGTCTATTCGGCACGGCAGGCATTGACGGCAATTTCGGCAATGCGGCCGATAGGTATGTGCGCCGCTGCGCCGGTACCCGAGTTCGATCAGCTGGCCGTAAAGATCCATGCTCATTGGCACGCACGGGTCCGGTACCAGGTTCACCGCGGTCTGACCGGGCAGGTAGCCGCATTCATGCTCCGTAGTGAGATACAGATTGAGGTTCTGTGAACTCATGACGGCATAATACCACCAGAATCGGTTTTCTCGCACCCCGCCGTTACCTGTATATCCGGAGGTTCGATCCTCCGGAGCTGCTATAATGCGGCGTTTTTCAATCAACCACGATACCGATTCGACATGTCCCGAGAGCGCCGCCTGGAAAAATTTTATGACCTGCTGGAACAGCGAATACTGATTCTGGACGGCGCCATGGGCACCATGATCCAGCGTTGCGGGCTGGAAGAGGCGGATTATCGCGGTGAGCGCTTTGCAGACTGGTCCTCTGATCTGAAAGGAAACAATGACCTGCTGGTGCTGACGCGGCCCGACGTGATTCAGGACATTCATCGCCAGTATCTTGAAGCCGGCGCTGACATCATAGAGGCCAACACTTTCAACGCGACCCGCATCGCGATGGCTGATTACGCGATGGAGGAGCTGAGTTACGAAATCAACGTGGCGGCAGCACGGCTGGCGCGTGAAGCGGCCGATGCCGCTGCAACCGACCAGCGGCCGCGCTTCGTCGCGGGCATACTGGGGCCGACCAACCGGACCTGCTCCATCTCGCCGGACGTGAACGATCCGGGCTACCGCAATATCACCTTTGAACAGCTGGTCGATGCCTACAGTGAGTCCGCCCGCGGCCTGATCGAGGGTGGCGTCGACATCATTCTGATCGAAACCATATTCGACACCCTGAACGCCAAGGCGGCGGTTTTTGCGGTCAAGCAGGTTTTTGACCAGGACGGTATAGAGCTGCCGATCATGATTTCCGGCACCATCACCGACCAGTCAGGCCGTACCCTGACGGGGCAGGTAACGGAGGCGTTCTATAATTCCCTGCGGCACGCCGAGCCCGTGTCTATCGGTCTGAATTGCGCCCTGGGCCCTGATGACCTGCGCCAGTACGTCGAAGAGGTCGCGCGACTATCCGAGTTCTATGTTTCGGCGCATCCCAATGCCGGCCTGCCGAATGAATTGGGCGGTTACGACCTGGGTGCCGAAGACATGGCGGCTGCGATCGGGGAGTGGGCCAGGAGCGGCTTTCTGAACATTGTCGGCGGCTGCTGCGGCACGACACCCGATCACATCCGCGCATTCGCCGAAGCGGTGAAAGACGTAGCGCCGCGGAAGATTCCGCAGCTGCCGGTCGAGTGCAGGCTGTCCGGACTGGAGCCCTGCAATATCGGTGAACAGTCCCTGTTCGTGAATGTCGGTGAGCGCACCAATGTAACGGGCTCGGCAAAATTCAAACGCCTCGTAATGAACGAGGAGTACGAAGAGGCGCTGTCCGTTGCCCAGCAGCAGGTCGATGACGGCGCACAGATCATCGACATCAACATGGATGAGGCCATGCTCGATTCGGAAGCGGTGATGAAGCGCTTTCTGAACCTGATAGCGGCCGAACCCGAGATATCGCGCGTGCCGGTGATGATCGATTCTTCCAAGTGGGACGTGATTGAAGCCGGCCTGCGATGCACACAGGGCAAGGGCATTGTGAATTCGGTTTCATTGAAGGAAGGCGAAGACGCTTTTGTCGAACACGCCCGAAAGATCCGGCGCTACGGTGCCGCGGTAATCGTGATGGCGTTCGATGAAAAGGGGCAGGCCGACAGCTACGAGCGCAAGGTCGAAATCTGCACACGCTCCTACCGGGTCCTGACCGAGCGGGTGGGCTTCCCTGCCGAGGACATCATCTTCGACCCGAATATCTTTGCTGTCGCGACCGGCATCGAGGAGCACAACAACTACGCGATCGACTTTATCGAGGCAACGCGCACGATCAAGCAGTCATTGCCGCATGCGTTGATTTCAGGCGGCGTGTCCAATGTGTCGTTTTCGTTCCGCGGTAACAATCCCGTACGCGAAGCCATTCATTCCGTGTTCCTGTATCACGCGATCAAGGCCGGCATGGATATGGGGATCGTCAATGCGGGCCAGCTTGCCGTATACGACGATCTGCCCGCAGAGCTGCGTGAGGCTGTCGAGGCCGTGGTCCTGAACACGTCAGAGGGGGCCACCGACCGCCTGATCGAGATCGCGCCGACCTACCTGGGTGACGGCGCCGCAGCGCATATCAAGGAAGACCAGGCCTGGCGAGACCAGCCTGTACGCGCAAGACTCGCGCACGCGCTGGTGAAAGGCATCACGGAATACATCGATGAAGACACGGAGGAGGCACGGCAGCAGGCCGAACGACCACTGCACGTGATCGAAGGCCCGCTGATGGACGGTATGAATATCGTCGGTGACCTGTTTGGCGAAGGAAAAATGTTCCTGCCACAGGTAGTGAAGTCCGCGCGTGTGATGAAAAAGGCCGTCGCGTACCTGATGCCGTACCTGGAAGCGGAGAAAGAGGCAGGCAGCAGTCACGGGAAAATCCTGATGGCCACGGTCAAGGGTGATGTGCACGACATTGGCAAGAACATCGTCGGTGTCGTTCTGCAATGCAATAACTACGAGGTCATCGACCTGGGCGTAATGGTGCCTGCGGAAACCATCCTGCACGAAGCGGAAAAACACCAGGTGGATATCATCGGCCTGTCCGGACTGATCACGCCTTCGCTCGAGGAAATGGTCCATATCGCTTCCGAGATGCAGCGCCTGAATCTGGCTGTTCCATTGATGATCGGCGGCGCGACGACATCGAAGATCCATACCGCGGTAAAGATCGACCCGAAGTATGACAACGCGGTGGTTTACGTGCCGGATGCCTCGCGTGCGGTCAGTGTGGCCGGTGAACTGCTGAGCGATGAACGACGTGACGGCTACGTGAAGGGCATCAAGGATGACTATGGAAAGATGCGGGAACAGCGTGCACAGCGTGCATCGACGAAAAAATCGGTATCAATCGAGCAGGCCCGTGAAAACGGCTTCGAGTACGACTGGGAAAGCTATACACCGCCGGTTCCGACCTTCCTCGGGCTCAGGGTTTTCGACGACTATGATCTGCAGGAGCTGACCGGCTATATCGACTGGACACCGTTCTTCCATACCTGGGAACTTTCCGGCAAGTATCCGGCGATACTGGAGGATCAGGTCGTTGGCGAACAGGCGCGGCACCTGTTTGACGATGCCCAGGCCATGCTGGCCCGGGTCATCGATGAAAAATGGCTGGGTGCGCGCGCAGTGATCGGTTTCTTCCCGGCGAACAGCTTCGATGACGATATCCTGGTCTTCAGCGATGAGTCGCGTGATGAAGTCGTCACGGTACTGCACCACCTGAGGCAGCAGCTTGCGAAGCCCCCCGAGCGGCCGAACTGGTGCCTGTCCGATTTCATCGCCCCGGTTGAGACCGAGGTCAGGGACTATATCGGCGCTTTTGCGGTAACTGCCGGCATAGGTATCGAGGCGCATGTGCAGCGTTTCGAGGAAGCGCACGACGACTACAGCAGTATCATGCTGAAGGCGTTGGCAGACCGCCTGGCCGAAGCCTTTGCCGAGCGCATGCACGAGCGCGTGCGCCGCGAGTTCTGGGCCTATGCCGCTGACGAGGGTCTGACCAACGAAAAGCTGATCGCCGAGGAATACCGCGGCATCAGGCCTGCCCCGGGCTACCCGGCCTGCCCGGACCATACTGAAAAGCAGATTCTGTGGGAACTGATCGAGCCCGACCGCAACGCGGGTGTCGAGCTTACTGACAGTTTTGCGATGTATCCCGCTTCTTCCGTGTCCGGATGGTATTTTTCCCACCCGCAATCGCGCTATTTCGGCACCGGAAAGATCCAGCGCGACCAGGTTGAAGACTATGCTGAAAGAAAAGGGCTTGAAATACAGGAAGTTGAGCGCTGGCTTGCGCCCGTGCTGGGGTACGATGCATGATGTCGAAATTACTGACAGGCTTGCGGGTTTGTAACTACATGTTATTTAAGTAAATATTTATTCAGCCCGGGTTTGCCGGTCGCAGAAGCGGTAATGCTGTCGGAATCAAATACAAAAACCCGAAGCGGCCTGCTGCGCTGGCTTATAAAAGCTATGAATATCAGGTACATACCAACTTGGCAGGAAATGTGCATGAGTTAAAAGCAAGCCCGTGCGTTCGGAGTGCATAACTCGAACATTCGGCAGGCATTCCGCTTTGTGTTTGCCATTAGCCTTATTTCCTTCTTCAGCTACATAATCTGAGGAAAATGTAAGACTCTCTCACCTTGATGCCGGCACCTTGTGCCGGCTTTTTTTATACCGAATATCTCGATGTGGATATAGATGCAGCCAGGCTTCTGTGCCCTGTGGATAACTTTGTGGAAAAGCAATGCACCACATGGGTGCGCTTTTGGTGCGTGACCCGTCGCGGAGTGGCATTGCGGCTGATTCACGATAGCTCAGAAAATAAATAAAAAACAATGGCATGCAGGATCTTTCGCGTCCTGGTATTGACAGCTTTCTTTTATAATGTTCCTCTAATATTGCACTGTTTTGGGCCTGAAACTGCCTGTGTACAACCGGGGGCGTACTCGATTCCTGGCGGGGTCTGTGGACAAGACGCCGGAAAACGCCTGTTCAGGGGGCAGGTTATAATGCCCGCCTTTGATTATCGCTGTTACCCATGGCCGTCATCCGATTACGCAACATCAGTGTCAGCTTTGGCGGCCCCGCCATACTGGAAAAAATCAGCCTGTCGATCGACGCCGGTGAGCGCGTCTGCCTGCTCGGCAGAAACGGCACGGGAAAATCGACGCTTATGAAGGTAATCGCCGGCGATATCTCGCCCGACAGTGGCGAGATCGAGCGCCAGCAGGGGCTGGTGACCGCAAAGCTGGAGCAGCAGGTCGAAACCGGCGGCGGGGGCACCGTGTTCGATATCGTCGCCCAGGGGCTGGGAGAGTCTGCGGGGCTGCTCAAGGCCTACAATGCGGCCATTCACCGTCTCGCGACCGAGCACAGCAGCAGGGCCGAAGCAGAGCTCGAGAAGGCGCAGCACGCGGTTGAAGCTGCAGGCGCATGGCAGTTGAACCAGCAGGTGGAGTCGATCCTCAGCCGAATGCAGCTCGACGGGGATGCGCCTGCCGAAATACTGTCCGGCGGCCAGAAGCGCCGCGTGCTGCTGGCCCGGGCCCTGGTGCAGCAACCGGGCCTGCTGCTGCTCGATGAACCCACCAACCACCTCGATATCGCCGCCATAGCCTGGCTGGAGGAGCAGCTGCTGGCCTATGGCGGTGCACTGCTGTTCGTGACCCACGACAGGGCATTTCTGCGCCGGCTCGCCACCCGCATCATGGATCTGGACCGGGGAGAGCTGAGAAGTTACCCGGGCGATTACGAGACCTTCCTGAGGCGCAAGGACGAATTCCTGAAAGCCGAGGCCGAAGCCAACGCGCGTTTTGACAAAAAGCTGGCGCAAGAAGAGGTCTGGATACGGCAGGGCATCAAGGCACGGCGTACGCGCAACGAGGGCAGGGTGCGCGCATTACAGAAAATGCGTCAGGAGCGCCGCCAGCGTCGTGAACTGACCGGCACGGCCACGATGAAAATCGCCGAGGCGGAACGCTCCGGCAAGCTGGTGGTGGAGGCGACCGGCGCAGGCTTCAGTTACCAGGGCGAAGCGCTGATCGAGGACCTGACGACAACCATTTTGCGCGGCGATCGCATTGGCGTCATCGGACCCAACGGCGCGGGCAAGACGACGCTGCTGAACATCCTGCTGGGGGAGCTCAAACCGGACCGCGGCCGCATTAAACAGGGGACCAATCTTGCGGTCGCCTACTTCGACCAGATGAAAGCGCAGCTCGATGAAGATGCAACCGTGATCGACAACGTCTCGCACGGGCGGGAAAGGATCGACATCAACGGCCAGTCCAGGCACATCATCGGCTATCTGCAGGAGTTCCTGTTTTCACCGGAGCGTGCACGATCGCCGGTCAGATCGCTTTCGGGTGGCGAGCGCAGCCGCCTGTTGCTGGCGCGGCTGTTTTCCCAGCCAGCCAACGTGCTGGTCCTCGACGAGCCAACCAACGATCTCGATATTGAAACGCTGGAATTGCTCGAAGAACTGTTGCTGGAGTTCAGCGGGACGGTGCTGCTGGTCAGCCATGACCGGGAATTCCTCAACAACGTCGTCACCAGCACGCTGGTGTTCGAAGGCAACGGCAGGGTCGCGGAGTTTGTCGGTGGTTATGACGACTGGATCAGGCAGCGGCAGGTTGATCCTTTCAGCAACGTGGTCGAAAAAAGCGAAAGCGTTAAAAAAGCCAGGACCGAAAAGCAGAGGAAACCCGGCAAGCTCAGTTACAAGGATCAGCGTGAACTCGATACCTTGCCGGAAAAAATCGAACAGCTGGAAACCCGGGTGCAGCAACTGACCGATGAGATGGGCAGGAACGGATTTTTTCAGCAGGACAAGGCTGTCATCGTGAAAACCCAGCAGCAGCTGCAAGATGCAAATGCCGAGCTGGAAGCCTGTTATCTGCGCTGGGAAGAGCTTGAATCAGTGCGTTTCTGACAGGGATGGTTTCAGTGGGCGTTAGTCAATGGTCCACAGATGAACGCAGATGAAACGGATGCTTAATGTGTTCGAATTCCGCAAAAAACGCAAAGAACGCGAAAGGAATAAAAACGTCATCAGCTTTCGCGTTTTTTGCGTTATTCGCGGACATTTATTTTTCCGTGATATGTCAAAGACACTGGATTCCTGCCTGCGCAGGAATGACAGAGTAATCAATCATCCGTGTTCATCTGCGTTCATCTGTGGACTGAATTCAATCCGCTTCCGTTTATGTGAACCAGGTCAAATTTTTGCGGTCTATGTTTCCACTATACTGAGAGCATACACACGCGTGCTCTGATATTGCCGGCCTGGACTGATGTTGAAAACGGCACTCAAATACTTTTTCTTTTCGCTGACACTTGCTGTTTCGATTTTCTCGGCCCGTACACTCGCAGGGGATGCCAGGGGCGAGGTGATCGCTGTTGATGGAAGCGTGCATGTGATTGACGCAGCAGGCGACCGCCGCCCGGTACAGCAGCCAGGGTTCTTGCTCAGGGAAGCGGACACCATCATCACCGACGAAGGCGCCAACGCGGTTGTGCGATTCGACGACGGCGCATTGTCCGTGCTTGATGAAAAAAGCCGCCTGCGAATTGAAAAGACCCGCTGGCTGTCCCACCTGGGAGGAAAAATCTATTTCACCTTCAGGAAATTTTTCAACGGCAAGCGTCAGGTCAGGACGCGGTTTGCCACGCTGGGGATACGTGGAACCACGTTTATCGTGTACGATGATGACCGGGGCCAGGGTGTTGCGTTGCAGGAAGGCCTGCTGGATATAGAATCGAGTGGTCCGGTCTTCGAGATATACAGGCAGCGCGAGCTGGATGAATTCGAGGCGTTCAAAAAGCAGGTGCAGCAGGAGCAGGAAGAGCTACGCGATGAATTTGACGAATTCAAGATGCAGCTTTCACGGGAATACATCGAGTACAGGGAAAGCTTTGCGCTGAATCCGGGGCATGTCGTCCGCTTCGTCGGCGCCCGGGTCGATGAAAGCAGGATCGACGACGACATAAAAGCCGA
>Ga0180437_10007335_pt1 | contig 14379 bp, 13 predicted proteins | sample SS_ome_4_FD_132410 | JGI IMG/M metagenome (GOLD analysis project Ga0180437, IMG submission 132410) | Hypersaline lake sediment archaeal communities from the Salton Sea, California, USA - SS_3_D_1 metaG | ecosystem: Environmental > Aquatic > Non-marine Saline and Alkaline > Hypersaline >...
GATTCTCAGATGAGAGAGGTGGCACAGCGTCCAAACCCCCTCACCGGACCATTTTTTGTAGATGGGGCTCAGCCAGGGGATACGCTTGCCGTTGACCTCGAAAAAATCACCCCGAACAGAAGAGAAGGGTGGTCGTCGAACAGCATCGATCCTTCTATTGTCGACCCGTCCTTCGCCGCAGCCCTTCCTGAGAAGGAATACGTGCAGTGGCAGGTCGATGCAAAGGGCAGGCGGCTGATCCTTCGGGATCAGGGGTGGAAGCATGCAAGGCTCCAACTGCCTATGGAACCGATGCTGGGGTGCATTGGAGTCGCGCCAAAGGAGGGTCAGCTTCTCTCCTCCATGACCTCTGCGGAACATGGCGGTAACATGGACTGGCGGGGGTGCAGGGAAGGCACTCGTGTATACCTCCCGGTTTTCGAAGAAGGTGCGCTGTTGTATATCGGTGACGGGCATGCGGTCCAGAGCGATGGTGAAATCGGCGGAACGGGTGTTGAGATATCCATGACAGTGCGGCTGAGTGTACACCTTCTGAAGCAAAAGAAAATTACCTGGCCCCGTGCAGAGGACAGTATCTGCATCTATACCATTGGAAATGCACGCCCTTTATTCCAAGCGCTGCAGCACGCAACCACAGAAATGATCAGATGGCTCGCTGATGAATTTCAGCTTGATACAATATCCGCGAGCATACTCATGTCGCAGTGTGTACGGTATGAGTTAGCCAATGTCTTCGACCCTGCCTATTCGGCTGTGTGCAAACTGGAAAAAACTTATTTGAGCAACTCAGGTGTCCTAGACTGAGGTCACAGATGCCATCGCACAGAAGATACCGGGACAGGAGTCATTCTTCATCAAGAGGAATATGTTCCGATTCGGACGGTGTTTCGCTCGAACGAGAGAACTCTCCGCACATATTGATGTTTATCAACGGGACTCGTATGATGATATTCTCCTCGGTCTTCAGCGTCGCTTCCATTTTCAGGATATTTATTTCAGAGAGAGTGACTTTTTTCCCTTCATACTCTATGGTGCTTCCTTCTGAAGGGTACTGTTTTTTCACCTGGCAGTAGGCCTCATGCTCGTAGGCCAGGCAGCAGAGGAGCCGACCGCAGGCACCTGATATTTTCGACGAGTTAAGAGTGAGGTTCTGATCCTTGGCCATTTTGATGGTCACGGGCTGCAGCTCATTCTTGATTGCATTGCAGCAAAAATCCCGGCCGCAGATGCCGGTTCCCTTGACGATTTTCGCTTCGTCCCGTGCACCGATCTGTCTGAGCTCGATCCGTTTTTTGAACACCGAGGCGAGATCCTTCACAAGCTCACGAAAGTCTACCCGCTCATCGGCGGTAAAATTGAATATTATTTTATTGTCATCGAAAAAGTAGTGAACGCTCACGAGCTTCATGTCCAGGTTGTGCAATTTGATTTTTTCAAGGGTAATCGTGAATGCTTCCTTTTCCCTCTCTTCGTTGTCAAGCTTCCTTTTCATATCCTGTTCTGTGGCTATCCGTATGATTTTTCCGGGATTCACTCCCTCAACGGTTGCTTGCGTCACACCTGTTACGAGAGCGATCTCCGGGCCGTTCTGTGTTTCGATGAGTACATGCGTTCCCCGTGAGACTTCGGAGTCTAAAAGCTCGAGGTAGCAGACCTCGCAGTTATAGAGAAGCTTTGCTATGACAATGCCTTTCTGTTCGGACATCTTTTCACCTCATTTGTATAAATCAATCAGTAATCCGCGTATCTCATCGAGTGTGGACAGTAGATCGATGTTTCGGGATTGCTGGGAAAGCACGAGTTGTGTCAGCGCGTTTAACCTTTCATCGATGATCTTCGTTACTGTGTATATTTTTTGTCTCATTCGCGTCCCGCCGGTGTGATGTTCTACTGAGTACATGTGATTCGTGACATATTTCATAAATTCCATGATCATGGATTTATAGATCTTCAATTCCTCAAGCGTCGGGTTTTTAGCGAACTTTTCCCCTTGTTTCCTTATTTCTTCGATAAGATTATCGAATTCGATGTGGATTGCTTCGATCTCTGCCACCTTCAACTCATCGTAGAACCCTCGGTGCTCCACGTTCACCTGTTCATGGATCCTTTTGTGACTTTTCTGTTTGATTTTCACGCTTTTTTTATCTTTCCCAGTTTTTTCCATCTCAATCATTTTTCAAGTCTCCTTTTTGTGATACGATACACCTCTTGGTGTATTTCCTCTACACCTCCTTTCGCAATCACCACGAAGGTATCTTTGTACTGAGACGCGAGTTGAAGATATCCGTCACGCACACGCTGCTGAAAACGAGTCCCTTCGAGTTCGATTCTATCACCATTTCGATAAAGGGTTTCTTTTCTGTTCCTGCGAGCCACCTGGTTGAGCCCCTGCTCGGGAGAGACATCGAGGTAGAAGACCACGTCAGGCTCTATATGATTGACCGCGTAGAGATTCATGCGTTTCAGGAAATCCATCTCTGCGATCTTTCGAGCGATTCCCTGGTACACGAGCGTTGAATAGTAGTAGCGTGAAGAGATGACGACGTTCCCATCGTCAAGTGCCGGTGCGATGATTCTGTCCACATGCTCGGACCTGTCGGCAAGGAAAAGAAATAATTCTGCCTTGGCACAGATACTGAATGCCGGGTTCAGAAGAATGTCTCTTATCTTGATCCCTTCATTGGTTCCACCCGGTTCTTCGGTGATCACGCACTGGTGTCCGTCTCTGGTGAGTGCCCGGTGAAGGAGATCAACCTGTGTGCTCTTGCCCGATCCATCAAGACCTTCGAATACGATGAAAAACCCTTTGCGCACGCCGTTTCCTCATTTATTCGGTGCATACTTCTGTGGAAGGGCAGAGCCGGTTCTGTGAAGAGTAGAAGCTTCAGTGGGAGATTTTAAGGGGTTGGAATTGTTACGTGACTCTCGTTCCCTCTTTCTTCATGAGGTCCTGCGCACTCTCGACGTTGAGGGGTTGTTGCGACGGGGAGAATTTCTTTCGTTGGGTACCTCGTATGATGAAATCCTCACTTTTCAGCTTTTCGATGTATTTGTTTCTGACCTGCATCAGCTTTTCTTTGTCCTCGATGATCTCACACTTCCCGTCAAATATTACCCCTTCTTCTATTATGAGCCGGGGCGTCTTTATGTTTCCGATCAATTCCCCGGTGGAAAGCAACGTAACTTTTTCCGCTGCTATTATATCTCCTCTTACTTTTCCCCCAATCACCACTGTACCGGCAATGATGGTACTCTCAGCGTAACCATTTTTGCCGACCAGCACTCTTCCGTTTGTATTTACCCTTCCGTAAAACTTACCGTCGATACGTAACAGTCCGTTGAGCTCAAAATCCCCTCTCAGAGTAGTTCCTTCACCAATAATACTGTTGACGAAAGCATCTTCCTGTCCGTATGCAATGGTTTCTGGCATTTTCTTTGTGCTACTCATTCCTTCCTAACATCAAAGATAATTATAATACATTAGAGAATTTTTAAAAAGAGAAAATTTGAAGCTCAGGAGATCATCTCGCGAAAGAGGATATGGTTTAGAATTCTGTGGTCATAAAAATCATAGGATCAACCGCTTTCGTTCCAATTCGAACCTCATAGTGAAGGTGGAATCCAGTCGATCGCCCAGTCCTTCCGAGAAAGCCGATGATTTCGCCCTTCTGCACTTTTTTCCCTTCATATGCCTTTATACTCGACAGGTGAGCGTACAGAGTTTGAAAGCCATACTCATGCTGGATCTGAACCGTTCTTCCATATCCTCCTTTCATTCCTGCAAACACCACTACACCGTCGGCGGAAGCCCTGATGGGAGCCCCTGGCCACCAGCTTATATCCACTCCCTGGTGTACCGCAAGATTTCCAGTGAAGGGAGATCTTCGCATTCCAAAGCCTGAAGTGATGAACCCACCTCCTATGATGGGCCAGTTGTTCGGTATTTTCTGGATGATCTCTTCTCGTGCAGCGAGAAACTTGGTAAAGTTCTGCAGCACCTTCCTGCTTGTGGTAATGTCTTCATTGATCTTTTTAATGGTTTCCAGCTCGGTTTCGAATTCGTCTTTGCTCTTGAGCCCCATGATTTCGGAAATATTTTTTATTTCTGTTTCTGGGCCTCCAAGCCCAAAGATGTTCTCTGTTTGGCTTGCCCCGAGAATCTTGATAATATCCTTGATGTTGTTCTTGTATTCAGAGACGGAATCCTCGAGATTGGAAAGCTCCTCCTTGAACAGTATCATGGAGTTCAGATTTCCTTCCTGTGTGCTTTGGAGATCTTCCATTTCCTTTTTCATCAGTGTGTAACGAGAAGTGGATAAAAAGAAACTTATAATGATCCCTGAAAGCACCAGGATCAGGAAAGAAATGGTGAAGAGCGAAATCTGGAAATTGAAGATCTTTTTTTCAGAATGAGGGATTAGCATCACAGTGAGCTTTTCCCTCCCCTTCTGGAGGAAACGCTTATAGCTATGGGTTAGCCACCTTTTCAGGTAAATGAGGTGTGTGTTTACATATGCAAAGAACCGTTTTTCAAGTTTTTTGTATTCAGACACCGACACCCCCCAGCCTGTGTATTGTTTATGATGCTATATCATAAACCACACTGTTCTATAAAGTCAACAATTTTATAGTTATTTTATCGTACAATTCGATATAAAATTTTATCAAATCGCTACTTACAATGTTGTTTGAGGCTCAATACTGCGGTTTCATACCCTGTTTTGGGTACTGTCTGAACTGGTTTCTGAGAAATTTATGCAAAGAATGACAGCAATTAGCTGTGCTGGGTTTTTCCGCTTTTTCCACTGCGAATTTCTGAGAGGATTTTTACAAGGTCCTCCCCGTCGATAAGCTGGAGCTGCCGTGCAGCGGTGAACTCTTTTGCATCAGGAAGAAATTTCATCGGGGAGATACAGATGGCGTTCGCACACCGTTCCGCCTTTGCTTCCTCCACCACGCTTTTTACCGCATTCAACCCGAGTCTCACCGCGTCTCTGTAGACCTTGATGTAAATACGGTCGAATTTTGCAGCCCGGATACCGATCTCCTTCGGGGTGGCGGTGATCGTCGTGATGCTCGATCCCGCATGCTTCACATCCACTATTTCATACCCCAGGTAATTCACGATATCGTTCAGCATACCTTCGAATACCGGGGTGGAGCTCACGATGAAATCTTTTATGTTGTCATCAACCCTGAGCGCGTGGTACTTGTCCAGTTTTTCAGCCACATCTTTGTAACCCTGTTTTATCTTTGAGATTTCTTCCCACTGTTCAACTGCTTCGGCCAATTTTCCTTCCTTCTCGAAGAGATCGGCGAGATAGTACCTGGCGGTGAGCAGGAGATTCTGATTCTTGCCTTTTGCCGTTTCCACCGCTTTTTTATATTCTTCCATGGAGTTTTCCACATCGTTCAGTTCCCTGTAACAGATCGCCTTCTGCAGGAATGCGCGCAGCCGGTAGTCGGGAGAGAGCTGGGCTGATTCCAAATACGTGAGGGCCTTCTGATAGTCTTTCGCTTCCATGTATACCCTTCCCAGGTAGTAAATCGCCCTGTAGTTTCTGGGATCGTATTTGACTACTCTGGTGAGGTATACGAGCGACTCCTTGATCTGGTTCGCGTGGAACATGATCATTCCGAGATAGGAAAGGCTCTCAGTGTGGAAGGGATCGGCTTTTACCGTTCGATCGAAGTAGGTCACTGCCTGCTCCAGGTTCCCTCTGTTGTAGAATATTTTCGCAGTGGTGAACAGGTGCAGCGCGTTCTTCGGTTCTATTCGAATGAGCTCGAAGAGCTCAACAAGAGCATCATCCTCCTTTTCGAGTGCGAGGTAACATTCGACGAGACCTTCACGGATATCTTTTTCGGTGGTGATGATCGGCTTTCGGCTCAGATTCAGGCAGTATCTGTATTCGACGATGGCCATCTGGAAGTTACGTTCCCGTCTATAGCACTCCGCGAGTAGATAGTGGGCATCGATTGATCCCCCTTGTTTTATGATGATGGCCTTCAGATCTCTTATTGAGGATCGTGTATCTCCTGCTTGAATCTGTTCCAGAATCCGCTGCAACTGTTTTGGCTTCCTGTAAAACCGAATGTATACGATGACAATGATAAAAGAGAGGACGATGAAGCCGGATACGAAAAGTGGTATATTCATGCGACGCCTTGTTTGAATACTTCTGAATAAATTTGTTTGTAGGTCCTCAACGTTTCAATGTCCCAAACAACGATTTCGATAAGTTCCAGAGTACGGTTTTCTTCCTCGATAAATTTTTTCAGAGCAGCCAACAGAATCCGCGCACAGCGTTCGGGAGAGAAGCGAACAATTCCCAGGCTCATATCAGGAACCGAAATGCTGTGCAGCTTCTTTTTATTGGCAAGCCGAAGACTCGAAAGCAGGGAGTTTGTGATGTTGTCCTCTTTGATGAGCCCGTCAAACTCCATGAGAACTGCATGGATAATGAAGCGTGTTTTCAACGTACCCGCGGCGGTAATAACTGCCTGACCGACCTCCACTTCACCGTATCGTGCGCATTCTTGCAGTATCGACTCCCCACCCTTCGCCTTGATCGCGCCACCAAGACCAGAGCCGAGGATGAGCATGTTGTTTGCAGTGTTTATTATCGCATCGGTTTTTCTTTCCGTGATATCGCCCTTCAGCAAATCTACTTTAACTTTCGTCATAAATTCTCCAATGGAAAAGTGAAATTCCCCTGCACGGAAGAAAAAGTCTTGTCATATATATAGTAACAGATAATGAAAAACTCGAACATCCTTTTTATAAAGAAAAATCCCATTTCTGAGTAGAGAAACTGACCACCTGTACTGCTCTGCACAACGATGTTTTCTGTTACTCCTCCAAATGTCTGCGATGAATACACGGAATCTGAACCCAAGGAACAACTGCGTGTGCGTGTTTTAACGCGGTAGGGGAATCCCGAGTCTAATCGGGCTCATTTCGTCAGGGAATGTAAAGTAACCGGTTTACCTTTTTAATGAAGTTTTCGCCCTCTATTGGTTTTGTTATTACTGAATCCACACCGGATCTTTTCATTTTTTCAATCTCGTTCGGTTCGGTCAAGGGGGTGACTGCAACAACTGCTATTTTTTTTAACCGGGGATGTTCCCTCATTTTTCGTGCGGCCTCGAAACCGTTCAAACCGGGCAGTGAAAAGTCCAAAAAAACCAGATCCGGAAGCCATTCAGCGATGAGCATGCCCGCGTCGAAACCCGAATTCGTAGTTTTGGTGTCAGTATCAGGAATGCTCTCCAGGAGATTGGACGAGCTCGAGAGAAAATCGGCATCATGGTCAACGACAAGGATCTTTTTCTTCCGGGCTTCCTCGAGTTCTTTCGGAATGGGCATCTTGTTCTGGTTGAGAAAGTTGATGAGGTCGCTCCATTTCACCCGACGATGTCCCCCGGGGGTCGAGTATGCCTTGAGCTTCCCTGTCTCGATCCATCGAATAACCGTCCGGATGTTCACCTGGCAGAACTTTCCAATCTGATAGGTGGTGTATATTTTTTCAGGCAATGTGATCGCCTCCTTAACAAATATGATAAATATTCTAACTATTATTGAAAACTAATATAATTATGGGGGAGAGTCAATAAATAAGAGTAAAAAATTGGAATTTTTTTACATAATAACCGTTTTCCCGAACAGCTAGGCGCCAAACTTTGCAAGTCTCCCGGAATGGGCAAGCATCAGTGTCATGAGGTCCAGAGTATTCATTACGCCGAAGGAGCCCCTTTGCAACTCTCTCTCGTTGAAGCCTTCGACCGAGGAGTGACGGCTCCATCGGGAGCGCAGAAGAACAGGCACCGGATGCCATGAATGTGCCTTGTAGAGCGACGGCGTGGAGTGGTCTCCTGTGATGACGAGCACATCGGGCTTTAGATCGAGAATCGTTGCAAGGCTTTGATCCACCTGTTCGATCACAGAGATTTTTCTCTCAAAATTCCCATCCTCACCTGCAGAATCTGTGTATTTTATGTGCACGAAGGAGAAGTCGTATTTCCCCCACAGGTCTTTGAGCTTTTTGAATTCAGGTTCAACACCACTCTCCACCTCGATCACATCCATGCCGACCAACCGCGCGAGCCCCCGGTACATGGGATACCCGGCAATGGCGCAGGCGCTCATCCCGTACAACTCCTGAAATGAGGGTATCCGTGTGTGGAGGGCAAATCCCCTGAGCAGGATCATATTCGCGGGGTGCTCGTTTTTCAGTGTCTCCTTTATATTTGAGAGAAAACTGTTTACGAGCTTTGCAGTGTCTTGAGCTTTTTTTGACCCATCCAGGGGCTTGGCTTCAAGAGGAGGAACACCTGTTTTCTGCGGATCTGTTTCAGAGATGTTTTCAGAAAAATCAGCGCCCCGGAAGACGAGTGCAGCCCTGTGCTCCTTTTCCGTTTCAATGAAGAACTCTGCTCCGGGCAGAGTGATTTCCCGGACCTTTTCACACATCTTTCTGTTCACCTCATCAGGGATTCTTCCCGCCCGTCTATCAGTGATGTTCCCCTTGTTATCTATGGTTGCGAAGTTGACCCGCGCCGCAAGGTCTCCGTGTTGAATCGGGAACTTTACCCCCAGAGCGGATAGAATTCCTCTCCCGATGACATATTTCAGTGGGTCGTATCCAAAGAGAGCCAGATGGCCAGGTCCGCTGCCAGGTGTGATTCCCTGCATGATAGGAACGAGCAGACCGGTTTCAGAAATTCGCGCGAGGCTGTCCATGACCGGGGTTTTTGCGGCCTCGAGCTCGGTTTTCCCATCTTTTTGTAATCCGCCTACTCCGTCGAGCACCAGGAGCACCACCTTCTCCTTTGAAGCTTGCTTGAGGGTTTGAATGAGTTCCGATCTGTCCAGCATCTGTATCCTCCTCGTGGAAATTAGGAGAAAAGCATCTCCAGGTATTCCTCTGCATTGAAATCGATCAGGTCCTGTACCTTTTCGCCGGTTCCTGAATAGAAGATGGGTATTCCGAGCTTTCCGGATACCGCACAAGCAATCCCCCCTTTGGCAGAGGAGTCGAGCTTTGTCAAAACGATTCCGTCCACACCGACGTAATCATTGAAGAGTGCGGCCTGGGACAGTGCGTTCTGCCCGGTCGTTGCATCAACAACCAGCAGCCTGAGCTTTCTCGCATCCGGCAGTTTACGATCCAGAACAGACCCGATTTTCCCGAGCTCCCTCATGAGCATCTCTTTGTTATGGAGCCTGCCTGCAGTGTCGATCACGAGGTCGTCAACCTTCCTCGACACCGCAGCATCGCAGGCATCGAACACGACCGCTCCCGCATCTGAGCCCTGAAATTGACGGATTACGGGAACATCCGCGCGCTTGCTCCATATCATAAGCTGCTCTATCGCCGCATCCCGGTAGGTATCCGCTGCTGCAATGAGAACACTCCTTCCCTCCTTCTTTAACTTGTACGCCAATTTTGCCGCCGTGGTTGTCTTTCCTGTTCCATTGACGCCGAAAAGAAGATGAGCGGTGAGGCTGCCTGGGCCCAGCACCGGATTGACCGGTTCCATCTTTTCCTTGATGATTTCTTTCAGAATCGCAGTATACTCACTCTGAAACGAGGAGCTTCGAGAGCGAAGCTCCAAACGAGAACGTAGTTCTCGCAGGATCTCCTCTGTGAATTCGACACCGAAATCGGAGCTGATGAGGAGTTCCTCAATTTCGGTGAGTATATCCTCTTTTTCTTTTTTCCCTCCGAATATCCGATTCAGCCGTTCTCCCAGCTTGAAATTCACTTCCTGCTCTCCAATCTTTCAGTTCCTTCCGACAAAAATGTTACTGCCGGTGCACGGTTGTAGAGGGTAAAATACTTCACCATTTTTGAAAAGGAAAATATAAAAAATCCAGTGGTGGCAGCAGCTGATATTGAGGTAAGCGCGGACAGGAGGTTCGCAGAACTGCGGGCCTGTTCATAGCGCTCCTGGTTGCTTTCTCTGTAGAGATCAGCCCTCTGCTCAGAGAGTGTTTTCTGCGCACCGAGCAGTATGCTTACTCCCACCATGCCGATCCCTGCATAGGAGAGAAGCCTGGCCTGTCTCTTGAGCCGATCGGCCTGTTCGAGGAGCTGTTCCGCTTCATAAATGGGAAGGAGTCGAAGCTCAAAGCTGCCGCCTTTTTCTATTGAGAGCAGATCGGACGCTCTCAGTGTTTCCTCGCTGTAGCCTTCCTTCTTGACGGTGAGAATCGAACGCTCCGAAGGGATCTGAATGAGAAGCGGTGTCCGTCCGACGTACCTCTCATCCACAAGCACATCAGCAGACTGCGGGACCGTACTCAGTGAGAGCTCACCGACTGATTTCTTTTTATCAAGCACCGCGGTGATGCGCGTGTCCTCTTCTGAGAGGGTAAACAGGTCCGAGTATTGCTCGTAGCCGTCACGTGTGATGCTCAGTCGGTACCGTCCTGCAGGGAGGAGGAGCTCTTCCACTTTTCCTATGCCGACGGCTTCGCCGTCGATGAAGATGAAGGAATCCTGAGGGTCCGCTTCAATGCTCACCCGGTACGTCCGGTACTTCAGAAAACTCCGGAGAAAGGGTACCTGGTATGATTGTGGATCCTGCAGAAGACTCTCAAGCGAAATGCTTTCTGAGTAACTCGCTACGGTCTTATCGATGAGGGTGTTGTATGCAGACAGAGAGAGTTGTACGCGGTCATCGGGGAGCACCGTGTAACTGCCGGAAAGATAAAGGGGCCAGTGCTCATCTGTATAGGTACCTTTCTCAACCACCGGGGTCACCCGGTAGGGGATCGTTTCTCCTGCATCCAGGAATTCCTCTTCATAGCGCGGTTCTAGGGCGAGCTGTCTGAGAAGAGACCGCTCTTCATCTGTAAACGTGAGAAAAGGGATCTGGAGAAATGTGATGTAGAGTGAACTGCGAACGCTGTCTGCGATATATTCGTATTCCTTCCCGCTCGAGCTTGTGATGTCACCGATCACCACACGCCGGGAGGTGAAGATGTTGAAATCTCCGAAGCTGGGGAGTGCGGCGTGAAAAAAACAAAACACGACGGCACCCACGATCAACTTTTTCATCACAGATTCCTCTGACTGGCAGCTGCAGGGCAATACCCTTAGGGGAATCCCCTTTGGGAAAAAGGGTCAATCGTTCGGAAGGGACTTCAAGGCCGCGTCGATGAAAGGGTCGATCTCCCCGTCCATCACCGCGTCGACATTGCCCGTTTCTACCCCTGTCCGAAGATCTTTGACGAGCGAGTAGGGTTGAAACACGTACGATCTGATCTGGTTTCCCCAGGAGATATCCTTCTTGTTCTTCTCGAGCTCCTCCTTTTCCTTCTCCTGTTCCCTTCTGTAGTGCTCGTAGATTTTTGACCTGAGAATTTTCATGGCCATGTCTCTGTTCTTGTGTTGGGATCGTTCATTCTGGCACTGGGCAACGATACCCGTTGGAAGGTGGGTGATACGCACCGCCGAGTCCGTGGTATTCACATGCTGACCACCCGCCCCCTGTGAGCGGTAGGTATCAATCTTCAGGTCCCGGGGATCGATATCCACAACGATTTCTTCATCCACTTCTGGCAGAACGAACACAGAGGCAAAAGAGGTGTGCCTTCGTGCGTTGGAATCAAAGGGAGAAATCCTTACGAGCCTGTGTATGCCGATCTCCGTTTTCAGATACCCGTAGGCAAAGATCCCCTCTACAGATACGGTGACGGATTTAATGCCGGCTTCCTCCCCGGGGAGTATATCCACGATATTGGTTTCGAAATCATTCTTTTCGCACCACCGGAGATACATCCGCAGGAGCATAGAGACCCAATCGCAGGCCTCTGTTCCACCCGCGCCTGAGTGGATAGTAAGATAGGCATTCGCCTCGTCGTTTTCTCCCCTGAACAGGGAGAGTTTTTCGAGCCTGTCGACCTCATCGGACAACTTTCTGAGGCTCTCCCGTATTTCAGGCTCGAGGCTCTCCTCATCCTCCTCCAGGGCGAGAGAGTAGAGCTCATAGAGTTCGTCTATCTTATTCTTCAACGAAATCCAGGGCTCCACCAGGGACTTGATTTTTTTTATTTCTTTCGTGATTGCGGTGACTTCTTCCCTGTCGTTCCAAATGGCGGGGTCAGTCAGTTTGTGTTCGAGTGTTTTCCTTTTTTCCAGAAGGTGGGGCACTTCAAAGGCGATCCCACCCTTCATGGGAGATCGATCTGACCTTCTCGATATCTTCTCTGTAATCGGTCAGCATCTCTATCACCCCTTTCTTTTTTCTTTACAACTTATCGCTGCAGCTCCCTTAAATCAACAAAAATTCTCTCCCCCGCCTCAGGGACAGGTGATACATGAAGGGAATACCCAGTTTTAACTTCCAAGGAACGACAGTTCCACTGGAACCACATGCCAGGAGATGCCGTGGAGTTGGGTTTTGAGAAAAATCTTGACCCATGAAACAGGGAGGCCATAAATTCCCTCCGAAATTATGAAAACGATCGATGAAGCCCTCGATTTTCTCTACAGTTTCATTAATTATGAGACTGACGCCCAGTACTCTTACGACTCGATACACTACAATGTTGTCAGAACTCTCAAGCTGCTGGAAAAGCTCGGAAGCCCGCACGAGGGCATAAAAGTAATCCATGTCGCAGGCACGAAGGGCAAGGGATCGGTCTGTCAGATATTGAGCACCCTCCTTCGCGCGCGGTGCCTTTCAACTGGGCTCTTTACCTCTCCACACATCATGCGGATCAACGAGAGGATCTCGGTGAACGGTGAGGAAATATCGGATGAAGAGCTTATCGCCCTTTTAAACAGGTTTCCGCCACTCATAGATAGTTTCCCGCATGACAATCTTCCCACCACTTTCGAAATTCTGACCGCACTGGCGATGCTCCACTTCAGGCAGAGAGGCGTTTGTTATGCGGTTTTGGAAACCGGCATGGGAGGGAGGTTTGACTCAACAAATTTTTGTGATCCTGAGATATCCGTAATCACCTCTGTGAGCTATGACCATATGGATAAACTCGGCGAGCGCATCGAACAGATCGCCTTTGAAAAAGCAGGGATCATCAAACCAAATAGACCGGTGGTGGTGGGGCATCAGGTGTATGATGTGGGGGAGATTTTCAAGAAGAAGGCGAAAGAGGGGAAAAGTCCGCTCTACCTTACGTCTGAGTTGAGCAGTTATACAATAGAGCGGATGACGGCGCAGGGCACATGGTTTTCTGCGATGGTGAGCGAGAGGAACCTTACGGATCTTTTTCTTTCACTCCCCGGAAGGCACCAGGTGGAAAATGCGGTCGTGGCGCTGCTCAGCCTGCAGGTGCTTGACATGCTCCCTGAAGATACAGGGATACGGGAAGCATTGAAGGGGCTTTTCATGCCCGCACGCCTCGAGCTCATCGAGCGGAAGAGACGCTTCCTGCTTGATTCCGCCCATAATGCGGATTCTGCGCGTGTGCTCGCTGAGGCGGTAAGTTCCGCATTCAAAAAGAACCGTCTCTTCACGGTGGTGGGGATTGTTAAAGGAAAGGATGTTCGGGGAATACTTGTACATCTGGCTGGAATTTCCCATGAGCTCATTGTTACAGAACCGATCACACATAAAGAGCTGGATACTGAGCTCGTGTTCAGGACTGCACGGGAACTGTTTCCCAAAGCCCGGCTCATCAAAGATGTGGATGAAGCCTTACAGTATGCCCAACGGCAGTCCGACGGAGAGGACCTGATTCTCATCACAGGGTCTTTTTACGTAACCGCACCTGCGAGGAGCCTGCTATTGGCGACTGAGGGACAGAAGGCTGTTTTCTGAGCCTTCAACTACACGAAAAACGAAAGAAGCTTTTCGCTCTCAAAGGTTCCTGGCTTCACGCTGGATGCAAAATGATGGTTGTGTGTCTGGCTCACATCCGCTCACCTGGGTGGCAGGGGGAGCATTTTGAACGGGACCGCGGAATTCAGATAAACCTCTTCTGGAGCTGTTTTTTCACCTCTTCGCTGATCGAAACTCCTTCTTTCATGCGTTTGATCGCAAAGGACAGCTCCAGGTCTTTCAGCTGTTTCTCAGGAACTTGAGGTGCTTTGTCCACCTGCACCATCATAAAAAACCCCTGGGCTTGCCTGAGATTTTCCTCTACCTCATGGATGTTCAGACTCTCGTTCTCACCGTTGAGAGAAACCATGCACTTCTGTACAAGGGCATACCCAAGATTGCTGCAGGTAAGACGGTAGCTGATCGCATCCAGCTTGCTGTGTGCGAGGAGCTGCCTGTCATACTTATGTGCAAGGGTGAGGTTGTTGATCGCGCTTCCCCAGTCTTTTTTCAGAATGCAGAGTACCCCCAGCGTGTCCAAAACCGCCGACCGGAGAGAGATGATCTCATCGCTTTTCTCATCGA
>Ga0180437_10007337_pt1 | contig 14376 bp, 13 predicted proteins | sample SS_ome_4_FD_132410 | JGI IMG/M metagenome (GOLD analysis project Ga0180437, IMG submission 132410) | Hypersaline lake sediment archaeal communities from the Salton Sea, California, USA - SS_3_D_1 metaG | ecosystem: Environmental > Aquatic > Non-marine Saline and Alkaline > Hypersaline >...
CAAATTGTCTTTTGCAGGGGTGTGGAAAAAAATCGTGGAAGTCTTGGAGCCAAGGGGATACAAACCAATCAAGAGATATCCGTGCGTGGCCAGGTGGAATCCTACCTCTGAATTTACTATTGCGTCCATATCAGCCTTCCAACCTTATGTAATAACTGGAGAAGTCGAACCTCCCGCAAAAAAGTTGATAATCCCACAATTTTGCTTGCGATTTAACGATATTGAAAATGTAGGCATTACTGGCTCCCATTGTACGGGTTTTGTTATGATCGGACAGCATCTATTCGTTCCGCCAGAAGAATGGCACCAAGGAGAGCTTTTTATGGATATGCACGACTTTATCACCAAGGGAGTTGGATTATCTAAGGAAGAAATAACCATTCACGAGGATTCTTGGGCGGGAGGGGGTTCATTTGGCTGTAGTCTCGAATTTTTTAGTAGAGGCGTGGAATTGTTCAATCAAGTTTACACGATGTTCGAACAAACTCCTGAAGGTCCACGAGAGCTCAAATTGAAAGTATTAGACATGGGTCTTGGCCAAGAACGAGTCGCTTGGTTTTCGCAGGGAACTCCCAACATGTACGAGGCAATCTTTCCCTTAGTCCTAAAGCGATTAAGAGAGAAAACGAAGATTGAACTGGATTTAGAGTTATATAACAAGTTTTCTCAATATTCTGCATACTTGAATGTTGACGAAGTCGATGACATGGACGCTGCGTGGCAAAAAGTTGCCGATGAACTAAATGTGAGTGTTGAAGATTTAAGGGAAAAAATCATGCCGATGACAGGTCTTTATTCAATAGCCGAGCACGCAAGAAGTTTATTATTTGCAATTAACGACGGGAAACTTCCTTCCAATGTAGGTGGTGGTTATAATTTACGGGTCATTTTCAGGCGCGCAATAAGTTTTATTGATACTTTTAATTGGAAAATTGATATGGCTGATGTATGCGCGTGGCACGCCGAAGAACTACAAGACATATTCCCTGAAGTGTCCGAACATTTAGATGAAATCAGAGAGATTCTGGATGTGGAAAGAGAAAAATTTTACGCAACGAAAAAGAAAGCGGCAAAGATATTGGATAAGATTTTGAAGAAAGGCGAAATATCTACTGAAACTCTCATTGAAATATACGATTCAAACGGCATTAGTCCTGACATGGTAAAAGCTGCGGCAAAAACATTCAACATGAAAATAAAAATTCCTGATAATTTTTACGCTTTAGTTGTCGAAAGACACGAAAAAACCGAACAGATTCACGCCACGGGGAAAAACGTAGATATAGACCTCGAAAATGTTCCAGAAACAAAATCTTTATACTATTACGATTACACTGACCTTTCTAATACAGCGAAGGTGTTAAAAATTTCGAATAAAATGGTCGTGTTGGATCAATCCGTTGCCTATGGTACCTCTGGAGGGCAACTTCACGACATTGGAACCATAAATAACCAACCATTTAACGACGTTATCAAGCAAGGTAATCACGTGATTCACGTTCTCGAAAATAAACCCAAGTTTAAAGAGGGGGACTCCGTAAAAGTCGAACTGGACAAGGAATGGCGATTTCAGCTCTCACAACATCACACGGCAACTCATATCGTTAATGCTGCCTCTCAAGAAATATTAGGTAGCCATGTGAATCAAGCCGGTGCAAAAAAAACGACGAAAAATGCTCACTTAGACATTACTCATTACGAACAAGTTCCTAAAGCACAACTCGACAAGATAGAAAAAAGAGCAAACGAAATAGTAAGTCAAGGAATCGCTCTCAATCTATCTTTCATGCCCCGTACTGAAGCCGAAAAAAAATATGGAATGAGTCTTTATCAAGGAGGTGCGGTACCGGGAAAAAATATAAGAGTTGTCGAGGTACCCGGGGTAGATGTTGAAGCTTGTGGAGGAACTCATCTAAATAATACTTCCGAAACGGGAAAAATCAAGATTATTAAATCGCAGAAGATTCAAGACGGTGTTGTGAGATTAACGTTTACCGCAGGTAATGCCACGGAAAAAATTAGTGAAGAACATGAGAAAATAATTGAGGAATTGCAAGCTTTACTAAATGTAACTCCAGACAAGCTCGTAGGGAGAGTTCAAGAACTATTAAGAAAGAGAAATAATCTAAATAAAGCCCTGAAGACGGGTAAGATAAACCAGGAAGATTTAAGTTTAAGTTCTGATACTACTTTTGATGGCGAGGTTATTACAAAAATCTCTCAGTCGATCAAAACTCCTGAAGAAGAGCTACTATTAAAGGTTAAAAGTTTATTCTCTGAATGGACTGAAGCGAAAAAAAATCTAAAAGCTCACGAAAATCTGTTAAGCGCAGATTATACTGAAGATCTAATTGAAAAAGCAACGGATTTCAAGGAGTTCAAGCTCATCGTGAAAGAATATGAAGCCATACCTCAAAAAGACCTTAAAAACCTAAGTCAGAGAATCATGAAGAAATCTAAGGACGCCATCACGGTTTTTGTTGATAAAATGGAAAAAGGAATTGGAGTAATTGGAATGTTAGGAACCAATCCATCAAAAGAGTTAAATTTTAACATGGGCTCGTTTGTAAGAGATTGCGTGTCTAATTTTGATGGAAAAGGCGGCGGTAATGTTGAGTATGGACAGGGCTTTATTGAGAATAAAACCTTAAATGTAAGAGATGTTATTACATATATAAACAATAAATTGAATGGGATGTAATATGGTAAATATTATTCAAGTTACTGATTTTCACTATGGAAGTGAGTTCCAAGACGAGTATTTTGATAATATGATTCAATACATTAAGGATAATAATCCGGATGCCGTGATAGTCAGCGGTGATCTCGTTCACAAAGGACGTTATCGCCAATATCAAAAGTTCTTGCCTTATTACGAAAGGTTAAAAGAAGTAGCACCACATATCATTGCAATTCCTGGGAATCACGATGTAAAAAATAACGGAATAATATTTTTCGAGAAATTAATAGGTCCAAGACGCTCAACTTTGCTCCTTCCAGAAAAGAACACGATTATTGTTGGAGTCTGTAGCGCAAAAGACGACGTGAGTACGGGAGAAATTGGCGATGAACAACTCGATTGGGTAGCTCGTCAGTTTAACGAGAGCACTTTAGAAAATAGAATTATTGCAATGCATCATCACGCAATTGCCGTGCCTTATAGCGGTCGCAAGCAAACTACCTTGACTGATGCAGGCGAAATGATAGAGTTAGCTCAATTATTCAAGGTTGACCTGATCATCATGGGACATAAGCACATACCACATGCATACGTGATCGGTCCTACGACTTTTCTCTACTGTGGAACGTCTACATCTAACAAAGTGCGCGCAGACGATACTCCAAGCTTCAATCACATCATTCTTGATGAGGGTGATTTAGAAGTTCAGATGGTAAATTCTATCACGCTGAAAAAATCGCTTCTATTAGAACGTAAAGAAGGCCATACGAGATTCGTTAGACCGAGGCGAACTCGCATCGAACATTTATTAAAATCAGAAGTGTGGGACGATTAATCAAAACCATGTCAAGACCAGAAACCCCCTTATTGACGGTAGATGCTGTAATTCTGTATGAAAGCGATAAATTAGTCTTGATTCGCAGGAAAAATCCTCCATATCAAGGAGAATTAGCGATCCCAGGGGGATTTGTTGACATCGGAGAAACTGTAGAAAACGCTTGTATTAGGGAAGCCCGTGAAGAAACTAACCTTAACGTGAAAATAAACAATTTAATTGGCGTGTTTTCTGATCCAAAAAGAGATCCACGAGGTCATACTGTTACAATAGCCTTTTTATGCGAGCCAGCAGATAAAAAAAGTAAACCAAAAGCTCAAGATGATGCTGCAGCTTTGGAAATTATTCCCTTGTCAAAGATTTCTTCTTTAACATTGGCATTTGACCACTTGGAAATCATAAAAGCATCAGGAATATTACCAGAATGATTATAACTCAGTTTTTCTAAATCACGAGTATAATTGTTAGATTATTTTTTTTCACATGACTTCTAAAAGTTATATAACAATTTGTCTTAATACAAATATTGTGAGCAACATGGAAAAATCAATATTATTAGACATGTACCGAATGATGCTGCGAAGTCGTCTGTTTGAGGAGGCAGTAACGGAATTATGGGAACAAGGAAAGATATCTGGAGAGATGCATCTAGGAATCGGAGAGGAGGCAGTAATTGCGGCAGTAGTATCTCATTTACAAGATGGAGATGCTATAGCATCTGATCATCGTGGGACACCTCCCTTTTTAATGAGGGGTATTGATCCAAAAGCATTAATCCTCGAATTTCTTGGAGATCCTAAAGGTCTTTGTTCAGGTCAAGGTGGACACATGCACCTTTTTTCGAAAGAACATCTCTGTGCCTCTTCCGGTATAGTTGGAGCTGCGGGTCCTGCAGCAACCGGATTTGCGCTGTCCATGCAATACAATAAACAAAAAAACATCGCAGTTGCGTTTTTTGGGGAAGGCGCGGTGAATCAAGGAATGCTCATGGAATCCATGAATTTAGCTTCAGCTTGGAATCTTCCAGTACTTTTTGTTTGTAAAGACAATGAATGGGCAATAACTACTCCATCTGAAGAAGTAACTGGTGGAGAGTTATTGAAGCGGGCAGAAGGTTTCGGACTTAAAAGCATCGAATTGAATGGCCTTGATATAGAAGAGATGCATGAAGCGCTAAGTGGAATCATTCCTAACATGCGGAAGAATGGTGATCCTCATTTTATTCTTGCTCACTGTGTCCATAAAACCGGGCATTTTCTGGGAGACCCTCTCATGCGATTTCATGGAAATTTCATGGAAGAGTTTAAAGAAGTAAGTGGGCCCTTAATGAAGTCTGCTGCTAAGAGAAAGGGCGCTTCTGTTGGTAAAAGAGCTAATAATATTGGAAAAGTCTTAGGCTTAATAAGAAGATCGGGGAAACAAATGAAAGAGAAGTTCGATCCTATAATAATATTAGAAAAAAAAATTAAAGATCAAAAAGAAGAACTCAACAACATCAAAGAAGAAATCACCCTCGAAATTGGAGCAATTATTGACGAATCTTTAAAATTGTCAAATGGAGGTATTTTAAAATGACTGAAATGACTTTCGCTGAAGCAATTGAAAGTGCTTTAGCTCAGGCAATGGAAGGAGATGAGAGTGTTTTTATTATGGGGGAGGATGTTCACCTGCTTCGCGTGAATCTTTTTGCGCGATTTGGGAAAAAGCGAGTTAAACACGCCCCTATTAGTGAAAGTGGCTTTTTAGGTGCAGGTGTTGCTGCAGCCATGGCTGGATTAAGACCCGTTGTAGAAATCATGCTAATTGATTTCATCGGTGTTGCAATGGATGCATTACTCAATCATGCTGCAAAAATTAATTACTTCTCTGGGGGAAAATGGAATGTGCCCTTGGTAGTAAGAGCATCGTGCGGAGGAGGATATGGAGATGCAGGTCAACATGAACAGAGTCTCTGGGGCTGGATTGCTCATATTCCGGGTCTGAACGTCATTGTACCGTCAAATCCTGCCGATGCTGGAGGTTTAATGCTTGCAGCCATACAATCAGACGAACCTGTAATTTACTTTGAGCATAAATTGCTAGCAGATTATTGGCGCGATTATCTCGGAAGTGGGGGAAGAGATACGGTGACTTACGATTTGCCCCAGGATGGAGTCAAAGGATACGTGCCAGATATATGGGAGCCCATTCCAATCGGGGAACTTCGTAAATTCAGGGATGGTGATGATATAACTCTAATCAGCGTTGGTGTGGGAGTTCATCGATGTATTGACGCTTCTCAAATTCTTGAAAATAAAGGAGTCAGTGCGGAAGTCTTAGATTTGAGGACCATTGCTCCAATAGATTTAAATGCAATAAAAGAATCGGTAAAAAAGACTGGAAAAGTTATTGTAGTTGACGAGGATTACAAACATTTTGGTCTTTCTGGCGAAATAAGCGCTTTAATCTTAGAGGAAGGGATGGAATTTAAATTCAGAAGAGTGTGTACCGAACACACGATTCCATACGATAGAAAGAGAGAGGACGATACATTACCAAATGTTCAGAGAATTGTTAACGAAGCAATGAAAGTCATGGGCTCTTAATTTTTTTTCGTTATAGGATTATTTGTTTTCAAATAACTTTTTATAACACTTACAACAGAGAATGCCAATATTTAAATTTATTTTCTTAGGTTGCGACAGGCTATTAAAATAAGCTTGTTCAACGAGATTAATGAGGTGCATTTTTAGAATAATATCCTCTGATTTAGCGCTATAGAAAAATGTGCTTAATGACGAAACATGATTTTTTCTCTTACATATTGGACAATTCGAAAAAAGCTCTAAAAATTCGAGGAAATATTTATCTTCCATTGGTAATAAAATGGAAAAATCTTGAATGGTGCATTTCAAATCAATTTGCTCTATCAAATATTTGAAGATATCTTCCTTTTTTCTTTTTTTGTCTTCGTAATGTAAATAAGTAAAATAATTCTCGCTTAAATCGTATTTATCAATAAGTTCGTGTATATTATCTTTCGCAATTATTATTTCACCAAATTCTGGTTCTGTTCCAATTAAGACGATTGGAATATCTCCAGAACATTTTCTGACCATGTTTATCCAGTAGTGCAATTCTTTAAAGGAGCTCATATCACCTAAATCGAAGAATAATAAAGCTGCTCGTCCCCCCTTACAAAAATTTGGATACATGAAGCGAAAAATATCTTTCGGATTTAATTCCCATAAAATAAACTTGTACGAATCTTCTCCATTAACTAAACATTCAATCGCATTGAAAGAAACGCCAATTTCGTTTTCAACTACGTAATCCTTGTTTAGAAATGTATTTTTTCCATAGCTTGAGGCGCCTCCTACTATGACCTTTAATTTGAACGATTTTGACACGCTATTCCCCCCAAAATTTTTATAGAAAAGGATAAAAATACATTTTTTCCAAATAAAATATATAAATTCGGACTAAAAAATTTAAGCGTTTATTTTGATAACTTTTGACATTTTCTTTGTTATATAAATATAACAATTGATTTTTATTAAATTTCTTTTATCTCATATAAGTTGTTCCAGTTGTCTTTAATAAACAAGTAATAGGAATTACTGTCTGTTCTCGGGACCTTTATTACCGGAAAATTTAATTTTTTAGCTTTATCAACCAACTCGTCGCGATTACTTACCAACAAGCAAGAATGAGTAAAAATATCTCTTGCCTTGCTATCATCTTTGGTCAAGAATACTTCGACCGATATGTGAGAGCTCTCGTATCTGATCACGTCTTGTTCCTTACTCACGCCAAAAAATTGTGCCATCTTATCTTTTGAGACAATAAACGACCTCGATTTCTTCAATCCTAACAAATTAATGAAAAATTTATCGCTATCTTCTTTAGAATTTGATGCGACTGCTATATGTTCTATATTCATGTTCTTTTCCTTTTTTACATTTTTTTCAAAAGCTATATAAATGCCGCTTGAATATAATTATGTTGTAGGTTAGATAATCCTTTGTAAAATTGCATGATATTAAAAGTTAAAGTTGATTTTAAGGCATGGACACAAAAGAAAAGCTAAAAACTATTGCAGGAATTTTGCTGGTTGTTACAGCACTCACCCATCTTCTTCAAATGATCTTCGAACCTGTTCTAATATTTGTTCAGTACGAATTTTCGTATACTATCTCTGCCGATAATGTTATTGAATATGTCACGGAACAAATTGTAGCAGGTATCGGCGCAGCAATAACAGGGTTCATTTTATATCTCTTTGCATTAATGCTTGGAGCAGTTTTCTGTGCGCTCTATCTCTTGCTAGGAATATTCATGTTCATAGCAAGAAGAGGCAAGGTTTTCTTCATTTTTTGTAGTATTATCATGGGATTAGCCATTATCATAGGAATAAGAGCATTATATCTATTAACGCTAGCTAACTATATCAGTTACCTTACAATCTTCCATTTAATTGTTGACATTCTAGTACTTTCTCTATGCATGTACATGTTACTCAAATTCGCGTTAATTGAAGAAAAATCCGTTGAAGCCGTTTATTTAAAGAAAGATGAGTCAATGTTAAAGAAAATTGAGTGAAATGATAAGGCATTATTCATTTTCTCACTTAGAATTGGCATTGAGTTTTGTATAGTAACTATTTTTATAAAAATTTTTTTAACAAAAGAGGAATAATTTTGTTTAAAGAATTATGTTTATCAAATATCTTATATTAGTTTAAATCGTCTCATGTCTGAAAAAGATTATTCTAAAATAATTGAGTTAGAAAAAATTCACCACACCAAGTTATTTCCTAAAAGGGACTACGTGATTGTCAAAGGAAAAGGTGCTCTTCTCTACGACGAGAAAGGAAATGAATATATTGATTGCGTTGCCGGACATGGCGTGATGAATATTGGACACAGCCATCCTAAATACATCGAGGCAATGAAAAAACAAATTCAAAAATTAGTAATGGTTCCCCCGGGATATCCTGTAGAAGAACGTGCCCGATTACTTGAAAAACTGGCTCAAATAACTCCAAAATCACTTACTCAAACGTTTTTATCCAACAGCGGCACGGAAGCTGTTGAAGCTGCGATTAAATTAGTATTAGCGGCTAATCGAGATAAAAAAAACCCTGAAATAATTGCATTTAAGAGAGATTTTCATGGAAGAACTTTAGGTTCTTTAGCAACGACATTTAACATGAAATATCGAAAACCTTTCATGTCGTGGCTAAGTTCAAATGTAAAATACGCCTCTTTTGGAAATATCGATTCAGTAAAAGAACTTGTTAATGAAAACACCGCCGCAATAATAACTGAATTAGTCCAAGGGGAAGGAGGCGTGCATCCCTCTCCTGAAGATTTCCCTAAGGCATTGCGAGAACTATGCGATGAAAAAGATTTAATACTTATAGACGATGAAGTCCAAACGGGTTTTGGAAGAACTGGCAAGATGTTCGCTTACGAGCATTACAACGTGACTCCAGATGTCTTATGCGTGGCAAAAGCCATTGCAGGAGGGCTTCCAATGGGTGCAACAATTGCTCCTGAAGAATTATATAACAAGTTTAATGTTGGTGAGCATAACACGACATTTGGAGGAAATCCGCTAGTTTGTGCTGCAGCAAACGCTACTATAAATATTTTAATGAAAGAAAAGCTTGCAGAGAACGCAGCCAGTCAAGGAGAAAAAATGATTACTGATTTTAAACGACTCGCTGAAGAGAATGAAAATATAAGGGGTGTTCGAGGGAAAGGGTTAATGATCGGCGTGGATTTCAAGAAACCCGTGAAAGAACGAATTATTAATGCTGCATCCAAGGGCGTGTTCTTTTTAAACGCTGGATTAACGGTTATCCGCTTGCTTCCACCACTAGTAATTAGCAATGATCAGACTGAAAAAGTTATCAAAGTAATGCGTGAAATATCACAATAGTATTATAAATAATTTTAAAACATCAAAACGCTGATATATTGGATGACTGATTGTACTGAACAAGAATTTATCGAGAGGCTCTATGACGTCGTATATAAGTTATGTAGCATAGCAAAAGGTCAGTCGTACAGGTTTAAATCTAAATGGGACGAGTATTTAAAACCTTTCAACGAGAATCCCCATTTAATCCGTTCAATTCCTCTAAGCAAGGAAAAATTCATAGATAATATAGATTACAGAATTGAAGTTTTAAAAACTCTCGAACATGCTCTTGTAGATGGATTCTATTCTATAAAATCCTTGTTAGTAACTCTATATAGTGCCTATTTCAATGATTCAGCACAGTTTAAAAAGGATTTCTCGAAACAAGACCAGGTAATTCTCAAATATCTCGCGGCGAAAGAAATATTAGGGAATTTAGTTCAATATAATAGAATGGATCACGAGTCTGTCCCTTTAAAATATAATATCCTTGCGAGAAATTATTCAATGATGCGGCTTAGAGAAATTGATGACGCTGAAATCTTGAAAAATCTGACTAAATTAAATATTAATTTTATTACTCTTGAGAAACTGCACGAAATAATGAGCGAAATCGAGAGCGATGGATTTATAGTGATCATGCAAGAAAATAATCATAACCGATATAAAGGAGGAAAACCTTTAGAACTGAGTCCAGAGGGAGAAAAAAAATACACGCAAACATTACAACCATTAATTGCTTGGCCAACACATTTTTGGAGAAGTTTCTACAATATAAGGGAATTAAACATTACTCCTGGTAAAAACATCAAATATCGAGGTTTTTTAATTAAAGTATTGTCAAAATCCGCAACGCAAGGTTTCTCAGCTACCGACTTCGTGTTCAAGAATTTAATAAAATATTACGAGAAGCTCAGGGAAGAACGTTAACCTTCTTTTACCTATTTAGAATTCCTTGCTTTTTTTGATTGGAACATTAAAATTTTCTAATAGTGGAATTAAGTGCTTTTTATCAGCTGAATTCGTCCCTTTCCAATCAATGATAAAGCAGTCTACTTCCTCAAGCGTGTTTTTTAACATCTGGTTTATAATGTGCTCGTCTAATTCTTGTACGAAGTATTTCGGACAAATAAACGAGATAGCCACATTTTTCTCGCTTATTAACTTTTTAAATTGTGGTGCGTAGTGAGTTCCCCCAAAACCTACGCCAATCTGAGTATATTCATTTGATTTGAGTTCTAAATACTTGAAACATGTTTCAATTAAAGCTCTTGCCAATAATTCACCCGCTTTTTCAATGCTCCACTCTTTTTCGCTACTCCCTAATTCCATGAAAATTGAAGGTTTTTCTATTGTTGTCGGTCCGTGATGCGTGACTTCTAAATCTAAAGAAAAGTCAGAAAATTGGTTAAATTGTTCGAAGCTTAATTGTTGTTTCAAGCACCATAATCCTGCTTTGAGTAAAAAAGCACTTGCATGTGATAGTTGCCTTGGATTACCGCCAAAATCAGCACTATCCAACCAATTTCCAGTCACGTGAGTTAAAAAGGCTGGTCTTTCCGTCTCTGAGCGATGCCGACTTGCAAAAATGAGTAAATCCGGGTCGAAATCTGCCTCGTTTAGTTTCAAATCGTTCAAGTGAATTAGCGGTGAAGATGTTAATCCAAGATATATTTGGTTTTTTTGAAAGAAAGGAGTTCTATCTTTCATCGATATAACTCTTTCAAGCTGGAACAAAGAGTTATCATGCCATTTTAATTCCGTTTCCTTGAACTTGAACAGATCAGAAATGATGAGTCGATTGCGCACGTTCATTGAGGCAATGTCCTCTTCCGAGGTTATTATTAAAAAATTCGTTATGTTTTATCACCTGATTGTTCTAAAGCTTTTTATTCATATTCCAGTAAGTTTTGCATATCCGCGCTCCTACGCTTTTCAAATAGAAGTAGATGGTGTCATCTTCCACCCACAAAATTCGACACTTTTCGATCCCCATGGTTTTTAGGTCCCATAAACACCAATTCAATAACACGCTTCCTAATCCTTTCCCTCTTTCTCTTTTTTTCACCCCTGTTGGCCCAAAGCTTCCCGGATATTGAACGGAATGAGATGCCCATCCCACAATGGTTCCTTTTTCTGCTTCACGTGCGATAAAAGTTGATATAGGATCATTCAGAAGGCTTAGTTTTACTTCATCGGGCCAAAAGGATAATTGATAGAGTTTTGGCATGAATTTAAGTGGAACTAGTTCTTCCTTGTCGTTTAATGTGGCTCGACTTATTTCATATCCTTTAAATTCAGAAGGAGGTCGTGAGTCCGAAATAGTGCTTAAATCCACGCACAAATCAATTAATTCCCCTCTCTTCTTAAATCCTTGCTTTTTTAAGAAAAAAAACGCTTCCGTGTGTCTGGGATCCAATCCTGGAAGCCAATAATCTGGTTGCCCTCTCATCGCTTCTATTTTCATTCCTGGGCTAGGATTTTTGGACGACTTGATTGTTGTAACTAATTGTGTATAAATCTTAGTACCCAATCCTTTTAATCTCCATTCTTTCTTAACAACAAAAAACTTCAAAGCTACAACTTTTCTCGAAGGTACATTAGACCTCCTTACCACCATCATGAAAAACGCTACGACCTTCCCCTCGTCGTCAGTAGCAATAACGCTCAAATCAACATCGAATGAATTACTTCCTAAAGACGCTTTTTTAAAAACTTCAAAGGGTTGGGAAAGAAAAAGCACGTTATTTTCACACATCTGGTAAACTTTCTTGATGTTTCCATCCGTAAGGGGTCCAAATTTTAAAGAGTCAATTACAATGTCGCTCAAGTTTAAAACCCAACTACTTCTAATAATCTAACTTTTATTATTTGTATTATGTTGCTTAGGATAAAAATTTTAATTAAACTATTCTATAAATATAAGTAATGGAAGAATTTTTTGTCTTAGCGGTTGTTCTAGGCCTGATTTTTGCCGTGCTCTTCTTCATTGAAGATTTTTACGATGACAAGCATAATTTTCAAATTCATCCCTCGTTGATTGCAGGGATTTCAATAAGCTATTTTTTCATGTTATTATTACCCGAAATTGCAAAAGGGCTCCCAGCTTTTACAATAAGTAATATAGAGTACTTATTTATTTTACTTGGTTTTTGCTTCATTCACGTGAGCGAGAAATTAATCCTACAAAAAGTCGAAATTAATTCTCAAAAGAGAGTGAGAAAGATGATAAAAAAAGAAGAAATTCTCGAATCAGTTGAGGATAATATGGAGAACATTATTAATAATGAAATCCAACAGGAATACCTCGATGAGCTTGCCTTGAAGGACATAGCAAGTACTTTAAACGATTTACATGCCCAAAGCAGTGAGCTAAAAACCTCTATTAATCGTACAAAATTAAAAATAGAAAAGCATATCGAAAAAGAAATCAATGAACTTCGATTTCTCACCGATACCGCGTATCATGTTCTCGTTGGTTTTATCATCTATAATTTATTGTTGCTCGAACCAGTAGCAGGGGTTTTATTTTTCATCTTTGCTTTTTTTAGAGCCGTTATTACCAAGCGTTCAGAAAAAGTCGATATCCCGTTCTCAGATTTAGACATTAAAATAAAATTTCAAGAATCGAAAGTAAAACAACTCATTATTGCTTCATCTGCCACAATTGGAGTGTTATTTAGCTTAGTATTTGATTTAATAGTCCCAATACACAATGTAATATATTTGGAAATAATATACATGCTTTATTCGTTCATTTCAGGTGTCATCCTCTATGTGATTTTTAGGGAAGTAATACCTAAAAAAGAAAAAGGAAAACCTCTCTACTTTATTCTTGGAGTTGTAGCATTCACGATATTGATCTTGATTATCAAATTCATCCAAGCAATGTTTTAATTGAGCGGATTATTGAAAACTAAAAGAAAAGAAAATAAAAATAAATTATTGTCCAGCTAATTCCTTAATATGCTTAACCCCATCAACAGCATCTGCGGCAAAGTCGTCTGCACCAAGCTTTTTAGCAAGTTCCATGCTTAACGGAGCGCCACCAACGATTAATTTTACCTTATCTCGTAAACCAGCAGCTTTTAAGGCTTCATGAACGATCTTGATTTGTTCTACTGTCATGGTTAATAGAGAACTTAAGGCAATGATTGATGCTCCTGTTTCTTTTACTTTGTCAACGATAGCTTTCTCGTCGGTATCCATGCCTAAGTCGTGTAATTCAAAGCCAGAACTCAACAAAAGAGATCCAAGTATGTTCTTACCAATGTCATGATTGTCACCTTTTACTGTTGCTAATATGATCTTAGTTTTAACTTCCGAAGAATCGATTGCGGCTAAGGCAGGTTGTAGGATTTGAAACGCCTCTTTCATTGTCTCTCCAGCAAGTACTAATTCGGTTAAATAATATTCTTTTTCCTCGTATCTTCTACCCACTTCGTCCATACCTTTTGTAAGCGCATCTAAAACTTCAAAGGGTGGTTTTCCCTCATCAAGCGCTTCTTTAACAGCAGCTTGAATGTCATCCACTTCTAATTCTATAATTAATTCAGTTAGTTTAGGGTAATCCATTTTCATAATACACTTTTTATATGTTGATATTAAGTATTATGAATAATTTTTAATAAATTCATGTGGTTCGTTTATTAATACCCTCATCCTTGAATTTGGAGCAAAATTATTTTTCTTATCATTCAAACAAAAAAGAGAAAAATGCCATTTGGCGAAATATTAAATGACTACCTTAATAAACCTTCTGAAAAATATTGGAGATTATTCGTGTTATTTACAGATTAAAAATAGAAGGGAAAAAAGAGAATGAGAGATTCCCGAGAAGGTATTAGGGACTAAATTTAGTTACCATCTAAATTAATAGGAAATTTTCTGCATTTGCAGATAGGGGATATTTTGTGTTACCACAAATTCTCGGAGAATTCCCTCTTAAGATAAA
>Ga0180437_10007338_pt1 | contig 14376 bp, 8 predicted proteins | sample SS_ome_4_FD_132410 | JGI IMG/M metagenome (GOLD analysis project Ga0180437, IMG submission 132410) | Hypersaline lake sediment archaeal communities from the Salton Sea, California, USA - SS_3_D_1 metaG | ecosystem: Environmental > Aquatic > Non-marine Saline and Alkaline > Hypersaline > Sediment...
GCGCATAAGAAGGGTTATGGGAACGAGACCTTTGAAATGGGGACCCCATCCAATGAGTTATGCCAGAGGGATCTTGATCATTATGAAGCAGTGTGTCAGAACAAGAAAGAGGAGGCTGGTCGTATGATCAGCGGTGTAGAGTGGAAGCTTCCCAATGCCCGCGAAAAGCTTAGCGAAGCTCAGCGAGGCCTTCAACGGTGGGAGACCTATCGCCAGCAAATCGAGCCCCAGCCGAAAGAGTATGAAACCCCCCAAGAAATACCGGATAGCATAAAGAATGCCAATGCGCAGATTGTTGTCTTTGCCGATCGTGTGAAGAAAGCGAAGGCGGCTGTGGAGGCTCTTGAGCGAGACAAGGCAACGTGTGAAGAGTATAGACGATTCTGGGAGGAGAGTTTGGAGTGGTGCAGCAGACTGCGAGAGGTGTTCGGAGAACTGCGGCAGGACGGCAGGATTGACTTTCGGATCTACACCGAAGTGGCCGGACGAGAGATTGAGCTAGCGAGAAGTGAGGGATTCGTTGTTGACGCGGCATCGGGGGCTTCACGGCGATGAGTGGTATCGGGAGGAATGCGAACGGGCCGGGGGGAAGAGGGGCCGGTCGGCGCCCTCCGCCCGCTCCGCGCGCGGCCCGGCGCCCCCCCCGGCCGCCCAATCCGGCAGACGAGCCACAGTTCCCCCTGCGCCGAGTGCTGCTGGGTGTGGCTTTGGGCAGCCTGACCTTCGCATTCATACTCGCTGCCGTGTTGGTCACCCTCAATCTCACGGGGCGGGACTCCGCATCCAGGGAGTCAGACACTCCGGAAACGCCGCCGGTTGTTCCCATAGCGCCTGAGCCCCCCACGGAGCCCCCTCCTTTCGACCCCGGCCTCGAAGACGTCGACCGTCCCGAACCGGGCCCGACGCCCTCGCCCCCCGCGTTCGACCCCGACGAGCCCTGCGGCCCCGGTGTTTCGGAGCCGGGCGCTCCGGCCGAAGCGCCGGTACCCGAAACGGTCCCAGATGACTCAACCCCACCGGAGGCCGCGCCGCCGTCCCCCTTCCCGCCACTCGGCGAGGACCCCTTCGGGCCGCCGTCCGGCGAGCCGGGGGCAGCGACCGAAGGAGGTCTCGAGCCCGTACCCGGACCAACGAGTATCGGGGACCTACCCGGTCCCGACGCGCCGCCGAAGACCCCGTTTGAGGACGTCGCTGCCCAAGGCGGGGTGGTGCCACTTCCTCTTCCGGGCTCCCAGGAAGCCCGCGCCGGCCTTGTGAGACTGGTTTCGATCTGCGTGGATTCGCCGCAGGAGTGCGAGCTTTCGCTCCGTGGTGGCGACGTGGTGTTTGGAGAGGGGTTGCAGTTAGCCGTACGGTGCCAAGACGCCGCTGACGGCACGCGCTGCTGGCAGGTGTCGCTTGGGGGAGGAACTAGTCTGGCGGGAGCGAAGAAAATCGGCGAGTTTGTGTTGAAGGACGGGGCCCTCTGGTTTGTCTGGGAAGATCCGACGTCGCCAAGCGGGGCCGCGCTGCAATTCTGCCTGCTGCACCTCGAGGCGGGCCAGGAGGAGGTCGACTGTGTCTTGTGGCAGCCGCAAGAGATCCCGCCGCCGAGGATCGACGGACAGTCCCGCGCGAGAACCGGACAGATACGGATGGACCCGAAGCCGCCGGAGGAAATCGCCGACTTGCTTCAGGTGGAATTCCAACCGCAAGGCTTCCCCGAGCACGAGATCAGGGCCGGCCCCGTCGTTAAGTTGGGCCAAGCCGCTATGATTCACATCCTCGACGGGGCTGCAAGTCAAGAGGCTCTGCTGGAGATCGAGGTCCTCTGTCGGCCGAGCGATCCCCTTCAGTTGTGTTACAAGATCTACGGCTATCAGCGAACTTGGCATCCCAAGCGAGGTATGGAGTCGAAACGGGAGCTCGTCGACCGCGACTGGGCGGAGAAGGAGCAGAAGAAGTTTGGGGAGATCAGGAACCGTGTGCAGTTCGAGTTGGCGCAGAGGCGCACCGAGGAGAAGAGGCTAACAAACATGCTCGAGATTCTGGAATCCAACCGGCCGCAGTCCTCGTCCTCCGTTGATCCCACAGCTCTCCAGCTTTGGGCGACACAGCGAGCCATGCTGAACGGACAGATCATGCAGACAGACACGCTCGTCCAGCAGGGTGAGCGGGTTCTCGAAATCGCGAAGACCAACGAAGCCTGGTCCAACGACGTGCTCGACGCATTCAACCAGTTAGCAAAATCCGGCTGTATGGGCCTTCGCATATTTGCGGATATCGACGGCCACCAGGTGGATGTACTGCGCACCAATTCCCAGTCGCTGGCCCGGTAGCCGCGATTTCGTCGGGCTGTGCCGCAGCAGAACACGCCAATGAGGACGAATCAGTCATGACCGATTACCAACGGATCATCGATGACATCCAGAACGTACTGTCGAATAGCAGCCACCACCCCCAGCATGTGGTGGCGGCCCTGAATACTCAGTTGACCGAGGCCGTCGAGGAAGTCAACGAACGGCTGCGAGTTTGCGGTGATCTGTTGCGCCGTGGTCAGCGCACCGAGGCGGTCCGGCGATGTGACGTCGAGCCCAATCTCCTCGAGACCGTCACCACGCTCGACTTCCAGGGACTTCCGCTGTGGGTGGATTTGGTGGCGCACTACGGGCTGCCACAGCCTCCGCAGTTGAACATCGACACAGCCGCCGACCTCAACGAGGCTTACGGCCCGGAACAAGCGATGGAACGGCTGATGCGCGCGCATCGAACACTGGCGTTGGCCCGGGCGCCGCTGCCGCAACGGATCGTCGTGCTGCGAAGGATTCGCGAGGCGGACCGGAGCAACGTCATCTGGGAGGAGGACCTTCGGGCCTACGAGGAGGAGCGCGTCAACGAGCTGCGGCGTGACATCGAGCTGGCCGAGCGGTCCGGCGACCTAGCCGGTCTGGCCGCATTGCAGGAGGAGGCTCGCGCGCCCGAGTGGATCTCGGCGCCGCCGAAGCCCGTCGTGGAGCAGGCGGTCGGGGCCTACAACCGGCTTCGCCGCTCGACGGCGCGGGCCGAACTTGCGAAGCTGGCCGACGAGCTGACTCAGGCTTTCGCCGACTTCGATCTGGCTCGGGGAAGGCGGCTCAGATCGCAATGGAACGCCAAAGCGGCGATCGGCTTGTCCGATGACGACGACGAGCTTCGCGAGTTTGTCGCGCCGGCCATGGATTGGCTGGCCGCCGAGGACGAGCGGGAGCAAACGGAGAAAGACTACAGCAAGGCGCTCACGGCACTGGAGAAAGCCCTCGACAAAGGCGCCGATCAAGAGGTGCTGGAACGCCGGTACCATGCCCTCTGCCGGTTTGACGAGGGAGTTCCCGAGGCCCTTCAGCACCGCTACGCCCAGCGGATCCACGCTCTGGAAACTTCCGCCACGCGACGGCACCGGCTTGTGGCGCTGGCGATTGTGTTGGTGATAGTGACCGCGGGAGCGCTCATTTTTTGGGGTATCCGTCGGCACCTGTGGAACGAAGACGTGGAGCGTCATGCTCAGAGCGTTGCGGCCTTTGTCGAGGCAGGCAAGCTGACCGAGGCAGGTGAATACCTCGACCAGCTCGAGCAGCAAGCCCCCGACATGTTCCATAGCGCCCCGGTTCAGGAGGCGCGGGGCGAGTGGTTGGCGGCCGTCGACGGGGAGAACAAGCGACAGGCCCGATTCAAGCAGCACATTCGTACTGCGAGGGACCATGGGGTAGACAATGCCACCTGGGAGTCGCTGCCTTTGGCCGAGGAGGCTCTCAAACAAGCGGAAGACGTTGCCATAGACGATGGTGAACGAGCGGAGATCGACACCGTCCGACACGAGATTGCAGCCACCGAGCGAGAAATGGAGAGGAGGGAGAACGAGCAGCTCAGCACGGACTTCGAGCCGCTCAAGGAGCGCGCCCGTGCGATTGTCGCCGTCGAACGGCCCGACCCCGGAGCTATCGAGACGCTCATCGGGGACATGAGGTCGTTACGAAACCGTCAGCACGTCGCTGCCGAATTGAAGAGAGACGTGACGGCTACGATCGATCAGTTAGAGATCATCAAGTCAGGGGAGTTGCGAAGAAAAGCGGTGGAAGATGCCTTGGCGAGGCTCACGGCAACCGTGGGCGACGAAAGCGCGTTCCAGCAGCGATTGGAGTACTACGCTAGATCGTACCCAGACGCCACGGTGCGGACTTCAGACTTCACCCGGGTCGCAACGCACGAAGCGCTGTTATGGTCCAGCGTAGAGGAGTGGGACGACTTCGTGGCTGCCTGGTCAGGCCAGAACTTGACTGCCTTGAGGAAAGAGGCGGTAGAGCGCTTTCTAGGGCAGCTCGCGGACCTCCGCAGGGACCATTCGGGGGTCCCGGAGCCGCCCAACCTGGAGGAAGCCGAAGCGTTTCTCCAGGCCGTTTCCCGGCGAGTGGACAGCAGCGGCGAGTCGATCAACAGAGAACTCTTCGATGCCTTCAATAACCCGACGGTCCGGGACTTGATGATGGTTCAGACGGTCTCCGGCAAGCGCTACTATTTCAAAGAGGAGCCTTACGGCCCGATTGGAGGAGTATACGTTTTCTCATACGTATTCGATCTTAATCTCAGCACGAACGACGAACACCGCATTAGACTTTCCACGGAGGTGATCGACAATCGCCGTCTCGGCACGGGGTTTGACTGGACCGCCCCGCAGACGAGGTTCCGCGCGCGCGCATCCGAGCTACTCATGGCCCTGGGCACCAACGGGTGGGAGAAAACGTTCTTAAACATTCTGAAGGAGCTCTACGACGACAACCAAATGGATGCGGTGCTGAAGTACCAATTGCTGCGCCGTTTTCTTGACGTTGCGTGTCGCGGGAGCTACTGCCTCGAACAGGGCTTTCAGGAACACGTCAACCTGTTGCAGAACGCGAACTTCGATCAAAGGGCCAATTGGCTGAATCCCGACGACGCCGGCGGAAAGGAGGCCCGCAGCGCGGCGAGCGCCGCCCTGGCGACTTTGGGTAAGTTCAGTGCTGCCCAACAGAAAGCCGACGAAGCCTGGAGCAGAATGCAGAGCTTGTCATTCGGACCGCGACGGCTTTGGATCGGCTGGTTGCGCCGAACCCTCGACAGTGGGTGGACTTGTGAGGCCGAGTCTGGAACAGTCGAAAAACGTTCAGGTGCCCTGGTCGTACTGGACGTGTCTCAGAACGGTTCGAGCGCGCAGTTCCGCAAGGTCGGTACCCTCTTGAACGGAAGCAAGAGCTTGACTTCCACTTCCACCGACAGCGGCTTTGTCGAGGGCCGGGCAGTGTTCCTTTCCGCCGAGCCCGCCGCCAGACGAGCAGACTGACGCGAGCTACAGCAAAGGAGAAGGCGCCACGGTGGAATCTCAGATGTACTACACCCGTTTTCGCGGTCGCGTGGACGGTCCGTTTTCGATAGAGCAGCTCAGGGAGCGGCAGCGGCGCGGGCAGTTCGGCCGTCTGTTTCAGGTCTCGATCGATGGGCAGCAGTGGGATCGCGCTACGCAGCACCCGGAGCTGTTTTCCGCTCCTCCGCCTCTACCGCCCGCGCAGTCCCCGGCCGCTTCTGCCCCTGTCACGGCGACCGGCGGAGCGGCGGAGTACACGTTGTCAGAACAGGACTTTTACGGTGAGTCTGAGCCGGAGGCAGTAATCGAGCAACCGGCGTCGCTCGCCTCTCCGGGCCTGCAAGCGCAGGAATGGACCCTCGGCGACGACTATGAATGGTACTACCTGCAAAACGAGAGCGAGGTCGGCCCGATCGACACACAGGCTTTGCGGTTTCTGGTATCCAGTGGCCGCCTAGGGCCGAGAGACTATGTGTGGCGCGATGGGCTTGCCGACTGGCTCGAAGTCCGGCGTTCGCCGGAACTGCAGGACATCGCGGTTCCTTCAGCCCACGCCGCCGGCGGCACCGGAGGCCAGAAATCGACGTTCGCTTTGGGCAGCCTCGTGCCCGGCATCCTGGGTACGAGCGTGTTACTTCTCGTAGGTAGCATCGGCGCCGTCATCTTGGGCCATTTGGCACTCAGAGAGATTGACGAAAGCGGCGGCAGACTCCAAGGCCGAAACCTGGCCGTGGCCGGACTCGTGCTTGGCTACGCCGTCCTGGCGGCGGGCGCTTTGACTGGAATCATCGTTTTGCTCGTCTCCGTCCTGCGTTCGGCATGACCTCGGCCGCCTGGCAAATGCCGGATTTCGTTTGGCCTGCGAAGCCAACCTCTCATTCCAGGTATCCGGTCACGGAGGTAGCGGCAGTAGGGAAGGGAGCGGCTGGTTTTGGAAGCAGGCGATGATTGCATGGTGGATGAAGTCGAAAGCGGATCGATGTTGTTGGGTGCAGGTGGCCAGCACCGTCCAGATGCGCTCGCACCACCTTCTCCCAGCCTCGCCACGTGTTCCTTGCGTGATCTTGCGGTCGATTGCCAGGAAGCGGATTTGCCGTTCGGAGGCGTTGTTCGTTGGTTCGATGCCCGGCGTATCGAGGAAGGTGAAGTAGGCGTCGCCGTGGTCCCGGAATCGCTTGGCGACGTTCTGCGGCTCACGTCGCATGGGGGCTCGCCGTGCCACGGCCAGCAGTTCCCGGCGAACCTTGTCGGCGGCACGCGTCCATCGTGCCTGCGGCATCTGCTGGCGGCGATGCCACAAGCGAAACAGGGCACGAATCTTGCCGAGAAGCCGTTCGCCGTAGCCGCGCGTCACGCGATCCGAAAGGGTCGTCAGGTACTTCACGTCGCGAATCAGGTGGGCCCAACAGAGCTGAAGCCAGACGTCGGTTTCGCGGAGGAACTTCCGGTAGGCCGCGAAATAGTCGCAACCGATGATTCCCCGAAAGGCCCTCCCCAGGTAACGCCTCAGCACCTTCGAGCCCCGCGAGGGATCGATGTGGAACCACGTGAATCGCTCCGGCCCAGGCACGTGAAAGCACCAACTCCACAGGCGACGGCCTCGTTCCGTGTGGCCCGTCTCGTCCACGCCCAGGTAGGTCTGGCGCGGCAACGCTTGCTGCAACTGTTCGTAGCAGGGCCCGAGCGCCGCACTGGCCTTGTGCACCGTCTTGACCACCTGACCGTGGCTGACCGGCACGTGGAGCACGTCCCGCAGGAAGCGGCGAATCGTCTCGACCGACATGTGGCAGGCGCCTTTCTGGTAGGCGATCAACGCGGTCAGCCGGGGCCCGATCAGTCCGGCCCGACGCACCTCCTCGGGCAGCGGCGCGGCCAGCACCTGGCCGGTGCGCATGTTCTGGTACAGTCGAGCGCGATGCTCGGTGACGACGAAGGGCTTCTCAATAAGTTCGATCTGCTGGACCACACGGAATCGTTGCAGCGCTTTCCAGCCGCGCGGCACGGCCGTCCATGCATACTCCCACGCCTGATCGACCTGCTCCGGCGGAAAGGGGGGCCGGGTGTGACGCGGATGGCCGGGCTGCCCGCCGCCACGACGCTTCCGTCGCCTGCCGCCAGCGGGCGGTTTTGGCTTCGGCGGCTTGACGATGTCGCTCGACGGCGGCTTCGAGGACGTGCTCGAATTCTTCTTCAGCCGCGCGATCTCATCTTCGAGTTGGGCAATCCGCGCCAACAGCGGCGCCACCGCCTCCTCGATCATCCGAAGTACTTCGTCTTCCGTGAATCGTCGTGCCATCCCTCCTTCATAACCGAATCAACGACATCGCCCCATACCAATTTCCGCACAAAACCGTGACTGCTTACCATTCCAGATCAATTGGCGGTATTAGGTCGTCACCGGGCATTTCGTCTTCCGCTCCCTCTTGGTTCCGTTGCGCCAGGGTGTCATCGGGATCGAAAACGCTCAAGAACACCGTGCCGTCGAGGTGTCTCTTTTGTTCTTCGACCTCTTGAGGCCGAAGACCCTCGGGAACTTCCAAAGACAACTGCATCTCCTGACCTGTGTTGACGTAGATGGCTTTGGTATGCAACCGGCCCTCCGCGTCAAACATCATGACCACGTCGACCGGTTGACCAGGCGGGACATGCCGGCCAAAACCCTCAATGCGGCCTGTGCCCAAAAGCTCCGCCAAATCCGGGTCAACGGTGTCTCCCTGGGTAACCTCGACCTTCACATGCGTCCCGCCACCGGCCTCGGAAGCCGTGACGAACCGCTTGGTCGCAGAAGCGGGCACAGGCGTGTTGCGCGGGATGAGCACCACATTCTTCCAGTCCTCTCCGGCGCGGGCTCGCACGCCCACGCCGTGAGCCGTGACGAAATGGATGCTGGGCAGTGGTTGTTCTGTGTCGCTCCAAGGAGATAGCAGGGCCGCGTTTCCAACGCCACTGGCCGTTGCCTCGGAGACGCCTTTGGGTTCCAGGGATGTGCTCCCCTCCGTCGTCACGACCTCGATGGAATCCACATCCTCAGGCTCGATTTCCAGCAACGGTTCCGATTCTCGGACCGTTTGGACCTGCTCGACCAACGGCTCTGGGGCTACATACTCAGTCGATTCGGATTCTTGCTGCTCTTCGTCGGTCGAGGATCCGCGTGTGGTGTACGGTGCCACATCGGTCTCCAACATGTGGGCATAGATCGCGGCGCCCAAGGCAACAGCCAACACCGGATTCACGCCTACATCGGGTTCCAGCCCGGTCGTCTCCTCGAGCATCTCCCGGACGGAGGGCATGTGGGTAGATCCTCCTACCAACACAACACGGGATATCTGAGACCATTCCAAGCCGGCGTCATCCAGGGCAATTTCCGTGGTTACCCGAGTGGTGTGCAGCAGACCGGCCGTGAGTTCCTCGAACTTCTGACGGGTGACCTCCGCAACATGATCCCGCCCACGAAAGTGAAATGGAATTGAGGTTCGCATCATCTGGCTAAGTCGACGCTTTGCCAGATCGCACTCCAGCCGAAGGTTCTGCATTGCCAGAGCATCTTCCGTAGGATCAGCCTGAAACGCCCGGCGGAAGTCCTCCACTACGAACTCGATAAGTTGTTGGTCCCAGTCGCGGCCGCCCAACTGACGATTGCCGTTGATGGCCAGTTCTTCGATTTCCTCCGGAGAAATCCGCACCACGGCAACGTCAAACGTTCCGCCACCCAGGTCGTAGACTACGACAATTTGTTCCTTATCTTGGCGGTGCAGGCCGTAGGCAAGCGTGGCGGCCATCGGCTCGTCGAGCGTCGCTTTCACCGTCAGGCCCGCAATCTCCCCAGCCTGTTGGGTCGCCAATCTGCGGCGCTCCGAAAAGTACGCCGGGACTGTGATTACTGCTTCACGGATTGGGCCAATTTGTGGTTCTGCCTCTCGTGCAAGACTGCGCAGGATCAATGCCGATAGGCTCTCGGGTGTGTATACGTGACCCTGGTGCAACCTCTCCCAACGATCGCCCATATGCACCTTGACGAACTGCACGACCCGTTCCACGTCGAATGTCGACTGTTGAACCGCCAAGTCGCCTACGATCACACCAGCGTCATCAAAGTAGATGACGCTCGGGACCACGGCGTTGCCGTATGCGTCTTGAACCACCCGCGGTATGAGATTGCGATCGACATAGCTTAGCGACGAGTACGTGGTTCCGAGGTCGATACCAACACCTCGCCCGGCACGTTCCTGCATCATCGCGCGACCTCCCGAGTCTCGGTGGGTTCGGATCTCGCTGTCGCCAAGTATAGGCTACCAGATCACGGCCCTCTCAGTCAATGCATGGCGTGCCGTGGGGCACGTGGAACGTGTCTGCTGTTTGATAGTGGGAGGCTAGCGCAGTCCGGAACATTTCGGGCAGCCTGAGGCAAATGGCGCGTAAAACTGGTGTGGCGCAGGATCTGTGATACCAGTGGTTGCGCGTTGCCGGCGGGGAATTGATCCAGAATTCGGCAGCCAAGTCTGGCGGGTGAATCCGTCGGCGCGGGCTGTGTCAAGGGGGCGTGCTGTTTGGTTAGCATGGCTGAGGTCATTCCCGGACGAACAGCTCGGACCGAGCAGTGTAGGTACCGCTGCCGATGATCGTGTTGCCAGCAGCCGATCGTTGGAGCACACGCCATCGGCTGCCCCTAACTTGCCCTTCAAGATCATCGCCACCGAGGGTCTCACTTGGCGGTCGATCTCGTACCATTCTATCCGGTCGGTACCGGCAGCGCCAGCCTCGGACTTTGGCAGGTGCGCGCCCAGGAACTCGCGCACCGCCTTACTGCGCAACATCGGAAGCCGTTGCGGGATAAAGGTCTGCTGCAATCGGGCACTAGCACCAAACGGTTTCTTCGGTCGTCCGAACCTCTTCGGGTCCACGGCCAGAGGCCGTGGCTTCATGAGATAATGACTGTGGGCGGAACGACTGCACGGCGACGGCGTTTGGCTCTCTGGGCAAGAGTGGTCGGGAGAGGTTTGTAGCGTTTTTGTAGCGCCGCCACTTGCCAATCTGGGACATTCGGATAGGATGAAGGAAATCCTGTTGCGTCGGAAAACCTTACAGGATACCGGGTTGCTGCAATTGGGAGTCGGCAGCCGGGGGGACGTCAGAGAACGCTAATCTCCACTAATCGGCACTAATGTTAGCATTAGCGGCGATTAGTGGCAATTAGTGTTTCCATTCCCTGTACAAATGCGAAAGGATGAAGCGTTCCCTTCCGCGCCGCGGAGTTCGCTATCCAAGCTCGGTTGATGAGCAGCCTTTCTAGCGCCCGGTGGCCGAGGGAGAGGCGGCCGCGGTGATGGGCTCACCGCCTTGGGCGAGGTTGGCTTGCGTGAAGACGCGCGGCGTGAGCGTGACGTGCTTGGGGACTTGCTTGCCAGCCAGCACGTCCAGCGCGGTGGCGATGGCTTCGCGGGCGCCGGTGGGGTATTCGAAGGTGGCAGTGAGGATGCCTTGCTCGACGTAGGCGATGCCCTCGTCGGGCAGGGCGCCGACGGCGACCCAGAGCATCTCGTCGGCCCGGCCCGATTCTTTTGCGGTCAGGTAGGCGGCGTGGGCTGCCGCGTCGGTGTAGGCGAAGACGGCGTCGATCTCGCCGAAGTCGGAGAGGGCCGAGGCCATGGCCTTCTCGGCGGAGGCCGGGTCGGCGGTCGTGGGATACTCGTGGAGCACGCGCAGGTCCGGGTAGTCGCGCACGGCGGCGCGGAAGCCGCGGTGGCGCGCGGGCCCGGGCCCGGCGTCGTCAGGGCCCTTCAGCTCGACGAGCCGGCCCTTGCCGCTCATGCGCTCGGCAAGCCAGCGGCCCGCGGCAGAGGCGATCTGCCGATCGTCGGCCGTGATGAAGCAGGTGTATCGGTCGCCGATCACGGGCCGGTCGAGCACGACCACGGGAATGCCGGCGTCGAGGGCCATGGCCACCGGCGAGGTGACCGCCTGGGCCGCCGAGGCGTTTGCAGGGCTGACGACGATCAGGTCGACGCCTTTGGCGATAAAACCCTCGATGTGGGCCCTCTGCCCTTGCGGGTCGTCGCCGGCGTCGAGGACTTCGATGCCCAGCTCGGGGTGCTCGGCGGCCGCGGCCTCGAGTTCGGCACGGAGCTGCGCCCGCCACGGATCGCCCGTGCTGCCCAGGCTCACGCCTATCGTGTGCTCGGCGGTCTGCTGCGGCGGCGACGGCGGCGGGGCGTCCGCCTGCGAATCGCCACCACATCCGGCCGGCAGCGTGAGGGCCACGACGACGAGCAGGCTGCAGGCGAACCGAGAACAGGCTTGCGGCATTGCGGGCATGTCGAATCTCCTCGGGGCGGTTGCTGACGGGCGTCGCGGGACGACCCGCTATGGTGTCACCCGCGGCGGCGCGCGGTCTCCCTCTGTACAAGCATAGATGCGCGCCGCCCCGCCCGGCCGACACAGGGCGGTTAGAGGAGTCTTGCCGGGAGGATGGATTGTAGGGGCGAAAAAGGGACCTGGTTTGTTTTGTGCGCAGGTTCCTTCTTCGCTGGCCGCTCACTCGGCCGCCTTGAGCAGGATCTGGTCCAGCCCGAACATGTAGGACTTGACGGCCTTCTCGTTGGCCCCGACGATCTCGACGCCGAGCTTGTGCTCGGCCTGGTCGAGCTGGAAAGTGCCCAGGGTGACCGGTCCGGTGGGGATCACGTCGGGGTTGTAGAGGTCGATCGGCTCGCCGGCCTTCTTCCCGTCGATCGAGAGCTGCACGATGGCGTAGTCGCGGGCCTTGGTCAACGTGACGTCGACGCGGTACGTGCCCCCTTTCTTCACCTCGAAGGCCACGTCCATCTTGTCGCCCGGCTTGGCGTGGGTCCACCATAGCTGGTTGTCGTCGTGCCATTTGCCGGCGCCGAAGTGGGCCATGGCCTGGCTCTGCACCTGGCCGTTGGGCTTGCCGAGGACCTTGTATCCGCCGCCGCCCGGCGGGGGCGTGATGGCATAGCCCCAACGCGCCTGGACCGGCACGGGCTCGATCGGGTCGGAGCCGCCGGCCGCTTGGTACCAGACGGGCGTGCAGGCGTAGAGCGTGCCCCGCTCGTTGGGGAAATACTTCTCGATCGCCGCCTCGAACGACTCCTGAAACGGCACGTTGTCGGCCACGTGCCAGCGGAGCACGGATTGGTGGCCCTGGTTGTTCTGGGTCATCGACTGGCAGTGGAACGGGCGCTGGAACAACGCCGGGCAGCACCAAGCGTAGCCGAAGTAGTCCTCCGAGCCGGTGCCGATGGTCGAGGGGAACTTCTCACCGTCGACGAAGAACTTCTCATCCCCTTCCCCCCACCAGCCGGGCTTGGGGTCCCAGACGTGGAGCATCACGCCGCAAAACCGCCCGCGGCCCTGGGTCCTGAGCATCACCCAGTCGGGGCGCCGGTCGGCCGAGAGCGGGCAGATGTCGCGGTGCCACTTGCAGTGGAAGTAGCCCAGCTCGTCCATCGAGCGGGTCAGCGGGGCGTGGGTCACCGCGCATTCGATCTTGCGGTCCGTGTCACCTTCGTTCGTCACTTCGAGCACCGCCCGCTTGACGAACGGCATGTACCAGTAGGCGTAGGCCCCCTCTTCGGTGATGCCCGTCGGGAGCGACTTGTAGAGGTTCTTGCCGGGTGCGGTGCCGAAAAAATCGCCCAGGGGGCACCAGACCGACGGCTCCTTCTGATCGTCGAATGTGATCTTCAGCACGATGTTCCGCAAGGCGGCCATCTCGTCCTCGCGGTCACCCAGCGAGATGTTGCCCTTGATGGCGGTGATTGCCCGGGGCCCGTCGAGGACCAGCTTCTCGGTGCTCCCCGCCCGGAGCGTGAAGGAGTCGGTGGCGGTCTGCTGGCCTTGGCGCTCGCCGGCCGGGTCGGTGCCCTGGCCGCTGCCGAGGAAATCGTTGACTTTCGCAAGGGCCGCCCGATCAGCCTCGCACGGCTTGCCGGTGAACGTCGGCACCTTCGTCCCCTCGGGAAACGTGGTGTAGACGAACTGGAAGTACCGCCCCCAGCCCTCTTCGGCTACGATCTTGCACGACTTCTGGTAGGGGATCGGGTAGTAGAGGTTGTGCCCTCGGGAGCCGAGATCGCTCATGTTGTAGGAGAGCATGGGGTAGTCAAACGGCGGCTTGGCGCTGAAATAGTCGATGAACGGCAGATCGACCACGGGCGTTTCGCTCCCATCGAGGAAGATCTTCACGCGGCCGTTCTGCGCCAACGCCGACCAGATCCGCCAGATGCAGCCCGGGCCCTCCATCTCGGCCATCACGACGGCATCGCCCTCCTTGCGGATGAACTGCGACCCGTCGCCGTTCGCGCCCCAGTTGACGTAGACATCGTTCTCCGCGTCGTACTTGCTCCCCCGGTCGTAGCTCGACCACTGGGCACACCGCTCGCCAGCGGCGGGCAGCACGGCGAGGTGCTCCAGATCGGTCAAGCGGTTGACCAGCTCGGGGTAGGTGAACGACTGCTGGGCCGCCGCGGGTTGCGAGGACAGGATTACTGAAACCGTGAATGCCAAGAACGGGATCAACACCATCTGTCGTTTCATCGCCGGGCTCCTTGAGTAGCGTGTGAGGATGTAGACGGGTCTTCTCCGGATTCCACACCGTGTTGGGACTTCCGCCCCTGACTATTGACGACCGCCGCTCCGCGGCTCGCTCTCTCCATCGCTCCGTCGCTCCACTAGACAGTCAGCACGTCGCCCGTACTTCCAAGACCTGGCTGGCTTCCACGACGACCGGCTCTTGGAAGGCCACGCGCAGTCTTTTCCCGTCCTGCTGGACGTCTGCCGCTACCGGCTTCCCCGCTACCGACACCGTGGCCTCCTTCAGTTGCACGCCCTCGGCCAGCTCGAACGCCAGCGTCTCCAGTCGCAGCTTCCCCCACTTCACCTCGATGCTGTTGACCTGCCCCTCGGCCGTTCGTTCTTGCACGAGCGTACCCCAACCCTCGGCCGCCGTAAAGGCGCCGCGGAACGGCTCGGGCGTGATTCGCGGGGCGAAGCCGAGGTGGCCC
>Ga0180437_10007342_pt1 | contig 14372 bp, 14 predicted proteins | sample SS_ome_4_FD_132410 | JGI IMG/M metagenome (GOLD analysis project Ga0180437, IMG submission 132410) | Hypersaline lake sediment archaeal communities from the Salton Sea, California, USA - SS_3_D_1 metaG | ecosystem: Environmental > Aquatic > Non-marine Saline and Alkaline > Hypersaline >...
AAGCGCTCGCAGACCCGACAGAAGAAGGGCGTCAGACCCCACCAGGCATGCAATAACAGAACACCAGGACCTGCTGCAGCCTCCGGCAGCGCCAGGTAGGCCTGACAATGCTCGGCTTCAGGCCCAAGTGCGCACATGCTGGCCATTCCCATCCCTCCTGGCCTAGGGCCAACACCACAACGAAAAAAGCCGACCACCCACCGGGTTTGTGTCCCGGAAAGGGGTCGGCTGCTGGACACCGACGTGCGTACCCCCATCGACGGCTCAACGACGAGGGCTGCGACGCGCTAGTTGTAGAACCCTATCGATTGTCTTGCTGCATATATAGCATGGGCGCGTTCAGAAGTCAAGTAGCGGCTGTGCCGCTCTGCGGTCCAGGCTCGCAACCGGCGGGCTCGACGCGCAAGCCCATAGAGCGCATACGAGGCTGAGAGCCTAGGTGAGGCGTCACAGACTGTAGGGGCGCCAGAAGCCCAGGCAGCCGTGACCTCGACGCACATGCAACAAGCGTTTCTCCGGCTCTGCTATCAGTCCGGCGACGGTATGGTACCCTGCAAAACGCTGGCCTGGCGTGCCACCATGCCGGCAGATGCCGCATGGATCTCCCTCGTGATCGGCCAGCATCTGCTTCACAGTGTCTACAGCGATCTGCCCCCAGTTGTCACGAACAAGCTGGCGCAGCCTGTTGAGACGATCACGGGAATCCAGAACAGAGTGAGTCTCATAGATGCGGAACTCTGTGCTCAGATAGTGATTGGTGTGCAGGATAGCATCAGGTGAGTCGGCCTCAGGCACATCAATCCCCTCGGGCCGGTATTCGACATCTCCAATGTGGCCCTGTCCATCGCACAGAAGGACGTTGCCCGCCGAGCATGTCCTGTGGCTGGCCATCAGACCAATCGCCTCGCCGACAGTCCGTTGTTCTAGAAGCAGGCGCTTGAGCGGATAATGTGGCAGGCCCATTTGCCAGTCGGAATCGAACAAGGCGTTTGAAAAGTGTGCCAGCCCCCACTCGTTCATACCCTGGTAGCCCAGCTGGCCCGCCGGCGTGAGAATCAGTGCCTCGGGCCGGCCATCATCGGGCTGGACGCGCAGCAGAATCATGATGTCTGCATACTCTGGCTCCTGATCGATGTTCTGCGCCCCAAGGGTCGCGCCATCGGGGGTTGCAGAGCCGGTCAGCGCAAACGCGGTACAGCCTTCAAGAGGCACGCGGGCGGCGGTGCCTCGGGCCTGGCACAACAGAGCTTCCTCAAAGCTGATCCCTGCGCCATCAGCCAGCCCACGAATCTCTTTGACAAACTCTGGGCTCAGGTTCTCGATGAGGGGAAGGTATGCTTCAGCCCTGGCACGCAAGCTCTCAAGCGAGACGCCGGTAGACTTCTCAATCAAGCGCGAATAGTGCCTGACGAGGACACCCGCCTGCTCGCCATGCTGGTAACCCATGGCATAGGAGTCTCCCGAAACCTCCACCAGCGGAAACGGGTGGTCCATGGCAACCTCACTTTCTGCACGGATTTGCGGAGCCGCTCCAGCCCTTTCTGCTGCTGGCATTGGGTCTCCGCTCAACAGATGGCCTCGCCGCCATCCACGTTCAGCGCGTGTCCGGTCACATGATCGGACGCCACCGTGGCCAGGAACAGCACAGCGTTGGCGACGTCCTCCACGCTGGCCAGCCTGCCCAGGACGATGTTGTGCTTCCTGATGTAATCACCGTCCGCTGCGGCACGGCTGGCGATAGCTTCGGTGGCTGTCGGGCAGGGACACACGGCATTGACATTGATACCATGGGGCCCCAGCTCAACCGCTGCGCACCGCGTGAAGTGAATGAGGGCAGCCTTAGAGGAGCAGTAGTGCGCCTTGTCCGTGTGTGCCACCTGACCCGAGGTCGAGCCCATGTTGATGATCTTGCCGCGGCGACACTGGGCAATCATGTGGCGGGCCACCGCCTGGGTGAACAGAAAGGCTCCCTTCATATTGGAGGCGTAAACCAGATCCCATTCCTGCTCGGGGATGTCGAGCAGCGGTGTGCGCCGGGTGATCCCAGCGTTGTTCACCAGGATGTCGACGGCGCCAAAGACACTGACCACCTGCTCAACGAAGTGGCTCACCGCGGCAGAGTCTGCGACATCCAACCCGACGTGCAGAGTCTGCGTTCCCCCACTTTGGAGTGTGGCAACCACACGCTCAAGCTCAGGCAGATCCAGGTCGCACAGTGCGAGCCGCGCCCCCTCGGCAGCAAACCGCTCCGCGATAGCGAGCCCAATGCCTCGCGCAGCGCCGGTAATCATCGCAACCTTGCCAGCCAGCACATCTGCCTCCCTTGCTACTCCACAGCCAGACCCGGCTGGGACTCCCGGGATCGCCGTTGCCCCAAAGCGACAATCCTGCGGCAGTTTTCACGGACCCATGAGCTTGGTGATCGCCTGGCGGATGGCGACCACGTCAGGAATCACGGCTTTCTGTGCCACTGGCGCAAAGGGAAGCGGCACATCCATGGTGCACAAGCGCACGACCGGCGAATCGAGGTAGTCAAAGGCCTCCTCCGAGATCATCGCCGAGATCTCGGCCGCACAAGACGCGGTGCGCGTCTCTTCGGTAACAACCAGGGCGCGGCCCGTCTTGCGCACCGACGTGAGTATGGTCTCTTTGTCAAGTGGCACCAGCGTTCGCGGATCGACGACCTCGACGCTGATCCCCACTTCCTGCAACTGTTCCGCTGCCTCGAGCGCCTTGTGGACCATCAGGGCTGTGGCCACGACCGTGACGTCATCACCCTCGCGCCGTAGCGACGCAACACCGAGAGGAACCAGGTATTCTTCCTCCGGCACCTCGGGACCAGTCGCTTGCTGCAGGGCTGGCGTCCCCAGTATCGCCTGGCCCGCAGCGCTGGCCGAGCGGTTCCCATAGAGCAGCTTGTGCTCGAAGAAGACGACTGGGTTGTCGTCCCGGATGGCGGCCTTGAGCAGGCCCTTGGCATCGTATGCTGTTGAGGGAATCGCGACCTTGAGTCCCGGTGTATGCACGCACCAGGCTTCTGGACATTGGTCATGCTGCGCTCCGCGCACGCGTGCGCCAATGGGAGCGCGGAGCACCATGGGCACGTTGATCTCACCGCCGGACATCAGACGGATCTTGGCAGCCTGGTTGACCAACTGGTCAAAGCCCGTGGCGAGGAAATCAGAGTATTGCAGCTCGGCGATGGGCCGCCACCCGGCCACGGCCGCACCGACAGCACAGCCGATGATCGCTGCTTCGGAGATGGGCGCATCGCGCACCCTTTCAGGGCCGAACTCCTCAAAGATGCCTTTGGTGACCAAGAAAGGCCCTCCGTGGGCTCCAACGTCTTCGCCGAGCAGGATGACCCGTTCGTCGCGACGCATCTCTTCACGGATCGCTTCGTTTATGGCCTGGGCCATGGTGATGTTTCGCATCAAGCAGCTCCCTAGTATCGGAATGTCAGCTAAGCAAAGACATAAGATGGAACCTGATCAGGGTCCACTTCCGGGCTGGCCTTGGCAAAGGCGATGGCATCCTCAACAGCCGCTTCCACCTCAGCTTCCAGCGCATCAGCTTCTGCCTCGGATGCAAGGCCTTGCTGAGCTAATAGCCTTCTGAGACGTGGGATGGGATCCTTGGCCATCCACTCTTCCAGCTCACCCTCGGGACGATAGCTTGCCGGTTCGAATCGAGAGTGCCCCTTGAAGCGATAGGTCATACACTCGACAAGTGAAGGGCCATCTCCCTGGCGCGCTCGTTCCACAGCCTTGCGAGCTTCATCGTAGACGGCCAGCACATCCATTCCGTCGGTCGTCACCCCAGGCATGCCATAGGCCACTGCTCGGTCAGCCACCTGCGCCACCGCCATCGACTTTGCCACAGGCGTCGACACGGCGTACAGATTGTTCTCGCAGACGAACACTACCGGCAGCTTCCACACCGCCGCCAGATTCATCGCCTCGTGTGTGGCGCCCTGATTCGCAGCTCCGTCACCGAAAAAGCCAACCGCCACCCGGCCTTTGCCCTCCAGTTGGGCAGCAAGTGCCGCGCCGCAGGCTATCGGCAACCCAGCACCGACGATGCCGATGGAGCCCAGAAACCCATGCGCCTTGTCGAACAGGTGCATCGAACCGCCCATACCGCCGCTCATACCGGTTGACTTGGCATATATCTCGGCGAAAAAAGCCCGCAGTGTCGCACCCTTGGCGATGGCGTGTGCATGCCCACGGTGGGTGCTGGTCACATAGTCACCATCACGCAGCGCGTGACACACCCCAACCGCAACGGCCTCTTCTCCGATGGACTGGTGGATGGTCCCTGGCATCGGTTCCGAGAGAAAGGCATGGTAGACTGCCTCTTCCGCTAGGCGGATTTCGTACATCTTGCGCAGCATGCTGAGCAGAATCGTCTTGTCATGCTGCGACGGTTTCTTTGCAGACAATTCGTATACCTCCCTCTGTTCCCCGAGATTCATACAGTCCGCTTCACCATTGGGAATTCATAGGCGACGTCCTTAGCTTGCCGCACGCAGCCCTGGCTCTTGATCGGGGCGAAGCAGCATTGCCTCAGCCACCCCGTCTGCTGTAGAATCCGACAGCAGATCCGCACTCAGGTCACCAACTCTGCAGGACTACTCAAAGAGACGACCTTATCGAAAGGGCACAAACATGCCGAGCACTACAAAAGCAACGCTGCCGCGCTTTCCCTCCACACTGTTCGGATGGGTGAACCGTCTGTTGCGCATCGACCTTTCCTCGCGGCGCATTCGGGCCGAAGAGACAGCACACCACCTCCCCGCCTTTTTGGGCGGCCGTGGTCTGGCGGCCAAAATCCTTTGGGACGAATACCCGCGACCGGTGGTGCCCTTCGATCCACGCAACCCGCTGATCATCACCCCAGGTGCCTTGACGGGCACGATCGCGCCACATTCGGGAAGGACCTGTGTGGCTTCCTTCAGCCCCGCCTGCCAACCGTACAACTGGTTCACAAGGTCCAACATCGGATCTGACTGGGGTGCAATGCTAAAGCGTGCTGGCTACGACGGCTTGGTCATCACTGGCGCCAGTGACACGCCAGTGCGCATTCTCATTTCCGACGACGAGGTCAGCATTCTCCCCGCCGATGAATACTGGGGGCTGGACACCATCGACCTCCAGGAAGCACTGACCAACAGCGATGGAACTCGCGTCCGGACCCTAACCATTGGACCAGCTGGCGAGCGGCTGGCCCGGCTGGCTACTATCCACAGTGCCTACACATCAGCCGCCGGCCACGGTGGCTTCGGAGCTGTCATGGGCTCCAAGAAGCTCAAGGCCATTTCAGTCATCGGAACGGGACAGGTACCTGTGGCCAACATCGACGAGTTGCGAACCCTCTTTCGCGCCGTAGGAGCGGAGGCCCGTACGCAGCGCTCACGGCCCAAGGACTTGAGCGGCGAGAATGCCCGCCTGCAGTCCGAGATGGGTGGCGGCAGCATCCGCCCCTATGCCTGCACAGCCTCGTGCCCCGCCCCCTGCCGCACAAGGTATGCCGATATCCAGGGTGTCCATTTCAACAGGAAATGGACGGGGGTCATGGCCTGCTGCAGCGGCCGATTCGGCGGCGGGCAGCGGGACTATATCTACGACTGGGACCTGGGCTTTCGCGGCGCGTTTGAAATGAACATGTATGCCAACCGACTGGGCCTTAATCACTGGGAGCTGCTGGTTGGCATAGTGCCGTGGCTGCGCATGTGCCACCTGCAGGGAGCCATTGCTGGCGTCAACAGCCACGATTTTGATCTGAACTCTTGCTCCTTCTGGGCCAACCTACTGCACGACATCGCTTACCGCGTCGGCGCTGGCGACGCGCTGGCCGAAGGCGGCTGGCGGGCAGCAGCTCTCCTCGACTGGGGGGTGGATATCATGCCCCGTTACTACACAGGATGGGGCTATCCCGGCCACTGGGACGGGCACGCCGCGTTTATCAACCCCACCGTGTTTCCTTTCTGGTTAGTGGCAGCATTGCACTGGGCAGTGGCCACACGCGATCCGATGCCCAGCCAGCACGGCTATGTCGAGTTTCCGCTGTACTGGGGCCCTTTCACGGACGGTGTGCTGTACGACAAGCCCAGAATGGGTGGACTCAAGCCCGTGACCTGGGACCACCTGCGGGCAATCGGCGAGCGCCTGTACGGGCGCGCTGACACGCTGGATCCGGCGAGTGGCTACGAAGGAAAGGAGCGTCCAGCAGCCTTCCATGACTTGCGGTCGGTGATGAAGGACTGCCTCCCAACTGACGACCGGATGTTCCCTCTCATCTACAGCTACAACACGGACGATCGCTTCTGCCGCATCGGAGACATTGAGGGCCCCGATGTGGAAGCCGCTATCCTGCGAGCCGGCACTGGCCTGGACTGGGACACGCACGAGCTGGAGCGGGCCAGTGAGCGCGTGCTGAACCTCGAGCGAGCCATCGTGGTGCGTCATTGGGGCCGGACGCGCCAGATGGATGAGCGTGTGCTGCCTTCCTTCGAATACGACGAGAACTGGGTCAACCCTGAGATTGGCGCTAGGATGCAGCTCGAGCGCTCCAAGTTTGTCCCTCTAATGGACGCATACTACAGGCTGCGCGGCTGGGACGTCGAATCGGGTTGGCCAACGGAGCAGAAGCTTTGCAGCCTGGAACTTGATGGCGTCCACGCCAAGATGGTGGACGGTGCAAGGCAAGCCCAGGCTCGCCTGAGCGAGCTGCCGCCTGCGTTGCCGGTGAAGGACTGGCACAAGGACGATCCAGAACGATCGCAGTAGCCGGAGCTAGCGCGCAAGCGTCCAGCCCCATCGCCCGCAGTGCAGTCGCGCCAACCTAGAAGCCCTACCCGAAATGGGGTCGCTGAGGAGCCACATCTCGATTCGGCTGGGTGCGCCTGACCGCTGGCGCGGAGAGTGCCTTGCTAGAGCTAGTCTCGGCGCCTGAATCGCTCGTCGATAGCCTTGATCTTGTCCACCTTGGGGGCTGACCTGCCGCCAGCGAACTCCGATGCCAGCCAAGCTTCGACGATCTTCTTGGCCAGCTCCACGCCGATGATCTGTGCCCCAAAGGTCAAGATCTGGGCATCGTTGCTCTTGCGAGCACGCTCGGCCGAGTAGACATCGTGGGCTTGCGCCGCACGTACGCCTGGTACTTTGTTGGCGACCATGGCCATGCCAATGCCGGTGCCGCAGATGAGGATGCCCCGTTCGTGCTTGCCATCGGCAATGTCCTCCGCCACCTTGAGGGCTATGTCCGGGTACATCACAGGCTCGGCGGTGAAGACACCCACATCATCCACCGTGTGTCCCTGGCCCTCGATGTACTCTTTGATCGCGTTCTTGAGTTGCAGCGCGTTCTGGTCGCACCCGATGATGATGTTCACAACGGCTTCTCCTCCAGTTCCAGCAGCGCTCTCTGGCCTTCCTCAGGGCTGGCAGGCTTGCCGTGGTACTTCTGACTGCCTTCCATGAACGATATGCCCTTGCCCTTGACCGTGTGCGCGATGATCATCTTGGGCTTTCCGTACACCTCGCGCGCCTCTTGGAGAGAGCCCAAGATGTCTGCGAAATCGTGCCCGTCGATCTCCCATACGGCCCAACCGAATGCCCGCCACTTGTCCGCCAGGGGCTCCAGCCGCAGCACGTCAGATGTACTCCCGCTGTACTGCAGCTTGTTGCGATCGGTGAAGACAAGAAGATTGTCCAGGCGTTGGTGAGCGGCAAAGAGGGCCGCCTCCCAGATCTGTCCCTCATCGCTCTCACCGTCTCCGACCACAGCAAAAACCCGGGCGGAGCTGCCTCTCATCTTTGCGCCTTTGGCCATCCCGCAGGCAATGGACAGCCCAGTGCCCAAGGACCCACTGCAGGCGTCCACGCCTGGTGTCTTCAGACAGGGATGACCAGCAAGCAAGCCGTCGGCGTGCCGGAAGCGCTTCATCTCCTGCGGCGATACAAATCCAGCCGCAATCAAGGCACCATATAGCGCCGGCACGCCATGGCCCTTGGACAGCACAAAGCGATCTCGATCGATCTTGTCCGGCTGAGCAGGATCATAGCGCATCTCGGCGAAATACAGGGCGGCGATGATCTCCACCAGCGACAGCGCCGGCCCAGGATGCCCGCTGCCCGATTCCGTGGTCATGGTGATGATGTACTTCCGAATCGCGCGAGCACGTTGCTTGAGTTTCAGAACCTTCGTACCTGACTCACTCATAGGCGTGGCTCCGAGCATTCACGAGATCCAATGCCCTCTCAACAATACGAGCAGCTGTAAGACCGCACATCTCTCGCAACTCCGAACACGTCCCGGACTCGGCGAAGCGATCTTCCACGGCCACCCAGCGCATCGGTCCGGCGCCTATGGCCGCAAGCGCCTCGGCAACAGCGGATCGCAGGCCTCCGTACTCGTTGTGGTCTTCTACGGTGATGACGCCAGCCGTCTCTTCCGCGGCGCGCTCAACCATGGCACTGTCCATTGGCTTGAGAGAGCGCATGTTGATTACACGGGCCGAAATGCCTTGCCTCTGCAACTCATCCGCCGCACGGAGACCCTCGAACACCATTGAGCCAATCGCAACGATGGCCAGATCCGATCCGTCGCGGACGATAAGGCCGTTCCCAATAGCGAAAGGGATGTCACCCCAGCCCAGAACCGGCGTCGCGGCACGCTCCAGCCTAAGGTAGACGGGACCCTCGTGACTCAGGGCAGCTCGCAGGGCGGGCTCCACCTCGGATGCATCTGCCACAGTGAGCACAACCATCCCCGGGATGCTCCTCATCACGCCCAGGTCAACGATGGCCTGATGGCTGGGGCCGTCGGCGCCCACATTGACGCCGCCGTGAGTGCCAACAATCTTGACGTTCGATCTCGAGTAGGCAATGCTGTTGAGGACCTGATCGGCTGCCTTGCCAGCAGCAAAGACAGCATAGAGAGGCACTACTGGAGTGTATCCCCAACTAGCCAAGCCTGTAGCGACCCCCATTGCGTTCTGCTCCGCAATGCCCGTGCATACATAACGATCGGGATAAGCATCGAAAAAGGCCTCGCTGCGCGTGGAGACGCGGACATCTGGGTCTACGACCACCAGGTTCGGGTACTCAGCTCCAAGAGAAACCAGAGCGTCGCCCAGGGCATCGCGATGAGCCCGGAACTGGACTTTACTTTGTGTGCTCACTGCCGCTGCCGCGGTCTCCAACTCTACCTCCAGTGCCCTGCTACTGGGGCTTTTCGAACGCGATGACTGACACGGGACTGGCGTCCAGCCCGTGCACCCGCATCGGTACGGCCACCACAAAGAAACGTTTGGATTGAAGCTGTTCCAGGTGCGCCAGGTGCTCAATCAAAGGAATGCCATGCGAGAACAGGGTCCTATGCGCCGGTTGCTCAGGTGCATCGCGCTTCTCAATCCCGGAGCAATCAACGCCGAGCATGGCGATGCCCTTCTCGCACAGCCACAGTATCGCGTCCTCAGTAAAGTACGGTCGATCGTGAGAGCGGGGCGTGCGATAGTTGTCGCCGAGTCCCGTGTAGACAAAGACAATATCACCTTTCCGGATATCGTCATCGAAGGCTGTCATGTCCGGCCGCGTTATGGGCTCGCCAATCTGCTTATGACTCAGATCCACCAGCGTGGCTTCACCCACCAGCCGCCGGAGAGGGATGGCCGCGACGTCCTCGCGGTCCTTGAGATAGTGGTACGGAGACTCCATGTGTGTACCGACGTGGCTCCACATATGGACATCCGACATGATGTACCACGCATCCGCAGGCCGCGTATATTGCGGCAGAAACTCCTCCACAAAGCGGTTTGTCACCTCAAGGTTGTATTCTTCCTGTCCCGGGAACAGATCATGATTCAGCTCTACAACTCGGTAGCCCTTCAACGTTGAATTCATCGCACCCGCCATCCCCGCCTCCACTGGGCGGGAACCTGTTTCGAGAAGCTGCGCCTCACGCGTTCAGGTAGACCTGCACACTTCGCTCACGCGGACCATCAAGTTCGAGCAGCAGGATGCTCTGACACCGGCCAAGCACCAGCCGACCATCCTGCACAGGCACGTGCACCGAGCAGCCGCTCAGCGCACTGAGGATATGAGCTTCTGCATTAGCGCACCCGTTGACCACGTGTCCAAAAGGTCCGCTGTTCGCCAGCAAATCCCGTGCTGCCCTGGCATAGTCCTGCATCAAGGCAGTCTCATCCTCGCCGATGAGTAGGGCCACCGTGGTGTGCGGGCAGAAGACCATGCAAATACCAGTGACGCCTGGGGACAGGCGCTCGGCCACCGGCGCTGTAATGTTGACTGCCTCAACGCTCTCATCGGTCTGCACGGTGAACTGCTGCACCTGACCCTCCTTTGACACGTCTTCTTAGCCAAGAACAGGCTGGGTGTGGCTCGTCCGTACGCGGACAAGCCAGTTCCCCAGCCAACCGATGCGCGCACAGCACCAACCACTCAGGCCGCGTAGAAGTACACCCTCACCTTGCGCTGCCGCGGGCCATCAGCCTCACAGAGAAGTATGCTCTGGAACCCGCCCAACATTAGCTCCCCTTTCTCCACCGGCACGACCACTGAGCATCCATGGAGAGCCCCGAAGATGTGTGCTTCAGCGTTGGGATTGCCATGCCCACAATGCTTGAAGGGTCGCGAGCCCGCCAGCCATGTCTCCATGACCCGCACATAGTCCTCCAGCAAGTCATCCTCCGTTTCGGCGATCAACACGGACATGGTCGTGTGCGGGGCGTACACCACGCACAGGCCATCGGACTCTGGCGGTACGCGTTCCTGCACTTCTCGGGTGACATTGATAACCTCGAGCCTTTGCGTCGTTTCCACAGTGAACTCGGACATGTTTCTCCCTTTCATACCTCCACAGTAGGAGCAGGCGTGCGGGGCTGCGGTCGGTTAGGTCGCTAGCCGGCCGCCACCAGCTCAGAGGGGTTCTCCAGCAAGTCCTTCATGGTTTTGAGGAATCGCGCCAGTGCGACACCGTCGAGCACGCGGTGATCACCAGATGCAACCAGCGTGACCGTTGGACGGACAAAGATGCCCCCATCAATCACCACCGGTCGCGGTGCAACCTCCCCGGATGCGACAATCACGCTCTCAGGCGGGTTGATGATTGCTGCGAAGAACTCCACGTCCGCTCCGCCCAGGTTGGTCAGCGTGATGGTCCCACCCTGCATATCCTCAACAGTCAATCTGTTCTCGCGCGCGCGTTGCACCAGACCGCTAGCTTCTCTGGCGATCTGGGCCAGACTCTTGGCTGATGCGTTCTTGAGCACAGGCACGATCAGACCGTCTTCCAAGGCCACAGCAATGCCTACATTGACCTGACTGTGCTGCACCAGCTTGTCCTCGGCATAGCTGGCATTGACCACAGGAACCCGCTTTGCCGCCAGTGCAAGCGCTTTCACCATTAGGTGGGTGTATGAGAGACGTACCCCGTCTTGAGCTTCGATAGTGGGTAGGAGTCCCTCCCTCAGCGTTGCGGCCTCGCTCATGTCCACACTGGCAGCGACGTAGAAGTGGGGAACCGTTGTTTTGCTGCGCTGCATACGCTGGCCGATGGTGCGCCGCATGCGTGAGAGTTCCACTGTCGTATCTGACGCCACGGCCGCCTGGGGCTGCTGACCGGTCTCAATAGCAGCCTGAACGTCGTCCGACGTGATCATGCCACCAGGGCCGCTGCCGTCGAGGCTGGACAGGTCAATGCCGTGCTTCTTGGCCAGCTTCCTGGCAACGGGGGAGACAGGTTGGCGACCTGCCTTCTTGCGTCTGGGCCCCGCCATCTCAGCTGGGGCCTCTGAAGCAGGCCTTGGCTCACCACCGCTCGCCGCCTCAGGAGGGGCTGCCTTCTCAGCCTCAACTTTCAGCCCCGCATCAGCGCTTGACAAGAAGCCTATGACCTGCATGGCATCTGCCTCTTCACCGGCAGGCACAATGATGCTCTCAAGTACTCCATCAGCATAGGCCTCTATGGTCAGCACCGACTTGTCAGTTTCTACCTCTAGCAAGGGCTCGCCCTTGGACACGGTGTCGCCCTCAGCCTTGAACCACTGCAGTATCGTGACCCGCGTGGTCGTCTCCCCGACGTGCGGGATGATTATCTCGGCCTTCAATATCAAACTCCTCCAATCAGCGCCAGGTCAGCGGCCAAGTACTTCGTAGATCGCTGCCTTTATCCTCTCCGTATCAGGCACCAAGCTCTTCTCAAGATTGGGAGCCGCGGGCATGGGTACGTCCGGGGTAGCCACCCGCAACACCGGAGCATCCAAATAACCAAGTGCTTGCTGAGCCGCGGTCGCGGCGATCTCGGCGCCCCACCCATAGGTGAGCGTGTCCTCTTCCACGATCACCAGGCGACCGGTCTTGATAACAGAATCCATAATGGTCTTGCGATCGAGCGGCACGAGCGACCTTGGATCGACAACTTCCACGCTGATGCCCTCTGCCTCCAGCTCCTGCGCCACATCGAGTGCTCTGTGCAACATGATAAGCGTGGCAACAACGGTCACATCCTCACCCTGACGCTTGACTTCGGCGCTGCCAAAGGGAACGACATAGTCATCCTCTGGAACGCCGAGGCTCACGCCCTCACTGACAAGGAACTTGCGTCCTCTGCTGCCGTAGAGGTGCTTGTGACTACTGATGATGCAGAAGTTGTCATCTCGGATTGCTGCCTTGAACAAACCCTTGGCATCATACGGAGTGGCAGGCACGCCGACTTTGAGGCCCGGAAAGTGGCTGAAATAGCGCTCCATGCTCTGGGCGTGCGTCCCCCCACGCCCGCTGGCCCCAGTGGGGAAATGCAGTACCGCGGGAACCTTGACCTGCCCGCCGGACATATAGCGCAGCTTGCAGGCGTTGTGTGCGAGCTGCTCCATCGCGCAGAAGGCAAAGTCCCCATACTGCAGATCGACGACCGGGCGGAGCCCGCTCATGGCAGCGCCAATGGCCAAGCCGATGAAGCCGGTCTCCGAAATGGGCGTATCCAGAACCCGTTGCGGCCCGAACTCATCGAGCAGACCCAGGCTGAGCAGGAAGGAGCCACCGATGCGCGAGTCTTCCCCCATCACAAAGATGTCTGGGTTGCGATGCATCTCATCGGTCAGTGCTTCACGCATGGCCTCGATGATTGTCAACTCTCTCATGTCCACCTCATTCAAGCGTACACGTCCTCTAGTGCACGCGCGGGGTCAGGAGGGGAACTGGCAAGTGCCGTCTGCACCGCAGTCTCGATTTCCTCCTCCACCGAGCGCTCAAGTTCCAAGACTTGCTCTTCCGTCAGGACGCCATCTTCTACAACGCGCTCCCTCATGCGTGGCAGAGGGTCGAGCGACAGCCAGTGCTCAACCTCTTCCCTCGGTCGATACGTGCCGGGGTCATCACGCTTGTGCCCGCCCTGCCGGTAGGTCACGCACTCCAAAAAGAAGGGGCCTTCTCCGGCCCGCACGCGCCCTACGGCTTCGAATGCAGCTCGGTACACGGCCACGGCATCATTCCCGTCAACGGTCTGCACGGGGAGACCGTAGGCCGCCGCTCGCTGTGCAAGCGGCTGCACCAGGGTCACACTCTGGATAGGGGTCGATATGGCATACTGGTTGTTCTCGCAAATGTACAGCACCGGCAGTTTCCAAAGCGCAGCGAGGTTCAGACCCTCGTGCAGCGGGCCGGTATTGATGGCCCCATCACCAAAGAAACACGCCGCAATGCGCTCCTGACCACGGTACTTGAAGGCAAAGGCGATGCCAGCCGCAACGGGCACCGACGAGCCCACGACAGGATTCGCAGGCATGATCCCCTTTGTCACGTCCCCGATGTGCAAGGATCCGCCCTTGCCCTTGCAGCAGCCATCCTGCCGGGCAAAGAGCTCGGCAAACAGTGACGCAGCAGGCATACCCTTTGCTAGCGCGTGGCCGTGACCCCGATGGGTCGGCAGGATGACGTCGTCATCGCGCAGTGCCGTCGTCACGCCAACTGGCACGGCCTCCTGACCAAGCGACAGGTGAATGGTTCCCGGGATGTAGCCCCGCAAGAACAACTCGTTCACCTTCTGCTCAAAGCGCCTGATCAGCGTCATCTTGCGTAGCATGCCGGACATGATCTTCTTGTCTATCGTCTTGTCTGCCAATGATCCCTCCAACTCGGTCGCTTCCAGCAAGCCACCACATATCTCACGTGGTTTCAGCCACGTGAGGCTATTCGTCCGGATAAAGCAGAATGCGAAGCCCCTGGCCTGACTCCATGATCTCAAAACCCTTCCGCCACTCGCTCAGCGGGAACTCGTGAGTGACCAGCCTCTCAGTGTTGACCAATCCCAGCGACAGCAACCGGTTGGCACGGTCCATCCCCAACCCGTCG
>Ga0180437_10007343_pt1:0-7500 | contig 14370 bp, 7 predicted proteins | sample SS_ome_4_FD_132410 | JGI IMG/M metagenome (GOLD analysis project Ga0180437, IMG submission 132410) | Hypersaline lake sediment archaeal communities from the Salton Sea, California, USA - SS_3_D_1 metaG | ecosystem: Environmental > Aquatic > Non-marine Saline and Alkaline > Hypersaline >...
TCAGCCCGTTCCAGTCTGCGAGTATCTTGTCATCCTTCTGTGGGCGGACCCTCTTCTCCCGAGCGACGAATAACTTGCTGCGAGCCGACTCCAGCCGCTCCTTCAGCACTCTCTCGTCGAACCCAAACTCAACTGCTATCTCCTCCTTCGCTTTACTGATATGGAGAATACTCGAACCTGTGCGCCTGCTCGTGGCCTGCTCTCTGTAGTTTCCTCCGGGGACCACGTTGAATACCTTCGTGATGATGCCGGCATCCTCTTGTCCAACGACGTCCCGCAGCTCCGCTTCGGTCCAGACGTAGAACTTCCCTTCTTCTCCCTCGCTGTCCGCGTCTTCAGCCGAGTAGAAACCTCCTTCGGGTGAAGTCATGTCCCGCAGGACGTATTCGAATATCTCTCTGGCGGTGGCCTCGAACTCAACATCACCTGTTGCCTGGTATGCTTCTGTATAAGCTATCGCCGTCATGGCTTGGTCGTAGAGCATCTTCTCGAAGTGTGGCAGGAGCCACTCGGCGTCTGTGGAGTAGCGGTGGAAGCCAAACCCTATTTGGTCGTATATGCCGCCCCTCCGCATCGCCCTCAGGGTGCTCAAAACCATGTGCAGAGCCGGACCAGCGCCCGTTCGTTTCCAGTATCTCAACAGAAAGAGAAGATTGTGCGGGGTGGGGAACTTGGGCGCGGCGCCGAAACCGCCGTACTTCTCGTCGAACCTGTCCGCGAGCTGCGCGTAGGCGCTACCAAGGGTTGATTCATCCAGTAGAGCGGGATCCGAATGGCCGGCAGCCTGTCTTACGGCCTGCGCAATGCTTTCCGCCGAAGCCATAACCTCGCCATGCCTCTCGGACCAGATCTCTCTGATCTTGGGCACGAGTTCCATCATCCCGGTCTGACCGAACCGGCTACTTCTGGGGAAATACGTGCCCGCCAGGAACGGTTTCTTGTCCGGGGTCATTATCACGGTCAGAGGCCACCCGCCGCCTCCGGTCATCATCTGGCAGACGGTCATGTAGATATGGTCCAAATCCGGCCTCTCTTCTCTGTCAACCTTCACGGAGACAAAAGTCCTGTTCATCAGATCCGCGACTTCCGTATCCTCGAACGACTCGTGGGCCATCACATGACACCAGTGGCAGGTGGAATACCCGATAGAAAGAAAGACGGGCTTGTTCTCGGCCGCCGCTTTCTCGAATGCCTCCTCACCCCATGGGTGCCAGTCGACGGGATTGAACGCATGCTGAAGCAGGTAAGGGCTCTTTTCATTGACCAACCTGTTGGGCCGTCGTCTGGCCATACCCCCCTCGGAACCTGAATGTTCACTCAAGTCTTCTTCTCCTAATCAAAAGAAGTCCATATGCGGTGGCGAGGATGGCGCCGAAACGCTATTCGAATGGCATGTCCACAAGTTGCCATCGGTCTTCCGTGAACGCAAGGCAAATCCTTGGAATCCCTCCTTTGCATGTTCAAAGAAAGTGGGTCTGTCCGACCAGGCTCACAAGAGGTCCGGTGTTATGAAATAGAGGGCGTGCCAGCCGTCTTCGGGCGTCCGCTCGAGACAAAGCACAGATGATGGCTGGAACTTGAAGAGCCCGATGGCCTCATCCCCTGCGAGGAGCTTCGATGCCAATCTCGACATGAAGGGGAGATGTCCCACCAGCATGGTATCGTCCGGGGTACTCGCCAGTTCTTGCGACCATGTCACCAGATCGTCATCGGGCATGAGCCCTTCAGCCGCCATAAGACCCTCCTCGGACTCAATGCTCTCCGCGAGAATCTCAGCCGTCTGCCGAGCACGGAGTTTGCCACTGTGCTGGATGGCCCACACCCGCGCGCCCAGTCGACCGACGAATTGGGCGATCTTCTCTGTTTCGGTTCGTCCCCTTCGCGTGAGTGACCGCTCTGGTCTGTCATGACTTACCGCAGCCTCTCCATGCCTTACAAGATAGACCCGCATGCGAATCTCCGGCTCGGTTTCTCGGACACAATACAGGAACGAACTATATGTCGCTCGCCAGTTCCAGGAACCGCTTATAGGGGATCGCCGTCCAACTTTCCGCCTGAAGTGCACCGTGCGCAAGGCTTATCATCGAAACCTTGGCTGCAACCTCCTCGTCAGGCGCTTCATAGATATCCAGAAAATCATACGGTCCGAGAAGAGCGTAGTGCGCTACGAACTTGACGTCCGGACACTTCTGCCTAATCAGTGCCTTCCACTCCTCGCCAATCCTCGCCCTATCTTTCATCTTCTTGGTCAGCTCGGGCGAGAGCTTGGTCATCAACACATAAGTGGCCATCATACCCTCCCGTTTCCTGGCCTTCCACCAAGGGTCGGTTCAATATAGCACAGAGTGCTGCTGTTTTCCACAACTTGTTCGGCATGGGTCAGGTCAATCTCCTGCGATTTTGTGGCACTGCCCTTCAACGGTCGTATATTGTAACTAGCTCTTTCTAATGTGCCTGTTCTTAATGACAGGCTGGAGTGGTAAACCGTTCAGGGGACGGCCATCCACCCCTACTACTCCACAGGAAATAAGCTCTCGTAGCTTATTCGGCCGTCCCCAATCTTATCTTACAACCTGACCAACCTTGAATTGAACCGGGAAGGGTGACCCCCTACCTCAAACTCTTCCACGCACTGCTCACACCGGGTTGCTCTTCCCATTCTGTAATCGGAAACACCGCCCACCTGCAGCACCTCTCTTTCTGTTGACTCGGCTCCCGAGATAATATAGTTTCCTGTCCCAGCCTTTCCTTTGATACAGAAGGCGATGGCCCTGGGAGGGGTCTGTGCCGAAAGAGCGATTAGATCTAACCACCTGCAACATACCCAGAGCCATTCTCTTCCTGGCGTGGCCGGCAGTGCTTCAGATGGGCGTCGATACCGCCATGCGGTTGATCGACGCTTTCTGGGTGGGTAGACTTGGAGCCGCTCAGATGGCCGCGGTCACCTCGTCCATATTTATACTCTGGACGCTGATGGCCCTCGCGGAGATGCTTGCCACTGGAGTCACAGCCATGGTGGCTCGCTTTACAGGAGCCAGGGACAGGGACTTCGCAGAGTACGTCGTCAGGCAGGCTATCAGGTTTGGCCTGATGTTCTCGCTCGTGGCCGGCGCGGCGGGCTTCGCGCTGTCACCGAACTTCATGAAGTTACTCGGTGTGGGGTCCGAAGTCGCCCCTCTCGGCACCGGTTATCTCAGGATATCGTTCTTAAGCAGTCCGGTCATATTCATCTTCTTCATATTCGGATCAGCCCTTCAGGGCGCCGGGGATACGAGAACCCCTCTGAAGATACTGGTCCTTACGCTCGTAACAAACGCAGTTCTCGACCCAATACTCATAATGGGTCTCGGACCCATACCCGGGATGGGCACTAACGGCGCAGCGCTCGCCACAGCACTCTCCCATCTCCTCGGAGCCGTCGCCTATTTCATCCTTCTCAACTCCGACAGGCTCCCGCTCAGAGTAAGGCTCTTCTCAAGAGAGACTCTTGATTTCTCCATTCTGAGAAGGCTCCTCAGAATCGGGGTTCCCAGCACGATAGACTTTATCCTCTTCTCTGTTGTCTACGTCGTACTGACGAGAATAACGGCGGTATTCGGCACCGAAGCTATTGCGGCCCTCGGCATAGGCAACAGGATTGAGTCAGTCTCATATATGACATCCTTCGGCTTCTCCATAGCCGCGAGCACGCTCGTGGGACAGAACCTCGGGGCCGGAAGGGCTGATCGCTCTGAAAGAGCCGGCTGGATGACCGCAGGTATAATATCCATCTTCACGGCACTCGTGACTGCCGCATTCCTGCTGGTGCCGGCTCAGATAATCCGGATGTTCATCAAGGACCCCCTCGTTGTTCAGATTGGCGCCGACTACCTGCGGATCGTGGGAATCTCGCAGGTCTTCATGGGCATTGAGATAGTCCTCGCAGGAGGGTTCATCGGCGCGGGAGATACAGTTCCGCCTACGCTCGTCTCCGGACTCACATCCATCGCGAGAATACCGCTCGCCTATTACCTCGGCGTCCGGCTTGGTCTGGGAGTGGATTCGATCTGGTGGATAATCTCTCTCACAGGCGTGGCGAGGGGGATAGCCCTTCCCATATGGTTCAAAACCGGCAAATGGAAGGAGCGGAGAGTCTGAGCTTTTAGGAATCACTGCTATTCCGACACTCACCATCGACAAAGCCCTGCCTGTAAGGAAATCACGACCCCTGTCGTAAAAGCCTGCGCTCCGGCGGATGGAAGTCACACCAAGAGAGAAGAGTTGATCTCGCGTTAAGCTGATGTATAGCAGGCGCTTGTGAAAACCTGACATGATACTATCTGTCGACCTCGGAGACGGCTACTTCGGGCAGGCAGCGCGCTTGCTCCGGGCGAACTCTCGTGCACGTCTGGGCTTACGAGGCCGGGCACATTTCTTGCTTCTCCTATGCACGGTTTCAGATTACCTGGCGGCCAGGTTTTCGGCTCTGACTCCGGCTACTCTAGATTCCTCTGGGGATCCGCCCCGGACTTTGGAAGTCTTGGCATTCGGAGGCTCAAGGATGAACTTCGTGGGGTCCTTTTGGAGACTCCTGTCCAGTGTGACACGCCTGTGCACGATCATCCGTACCCGGATAAGACTTGGACTGAGAATGCAGCTTCTGCTGTTTACTGTACTCCTGGTGGGGACCACAGCCGGCATATGTTCCCAGATCGCGCTCAGCAGAGAAAGAAAGATACTCGAATCGCATCTTCTTGCCCGTGGAGAGACACTGACGCAGAACCTGGCGTCAAGCGCCTCAAATGCGCTAACACCCAGACCGGATGAACACCGGCTGGCAGACCTCCTGAGGGAGACTCTGTCGGACAAGGCGGTCGGATATGCCTTGATCGTGGACGAAGACGGGAAGATCGTCGCCCACAGCGATCTCTCGATGTGGGGACAGAACTACAACCAACCCATTAGAGAAGTACATAACCCAGTCGAAAAGACCACGATGCACATATACTCCTCTGCCCGAGGTCAGGAATACTACGATTTCTCAGCACCAGTGATCTCCTCCAGGAAGACGGAGCTCGGAACGGCGCACCTTGGCATGCCTGTCAGTCTGGTGCAGAGGTCTCTCGGGCACACGAAGAAGAACCTCCTCTTTGCGGCGCTCATCCTTGCTGCAGTCGGAGGAGGACTTGCCGTGGCCATGGGTTACCTGATAACGCAGCCGTTGGCGGTGCTTTCCATGGGCGCCAAGAGGATAGGAGACGGCGACCTTGGATACCGCATAGAGTTGGAAAGAAACGACGAGTATGGCCTTCTTGCCCAAAGGATCAATACCATGACCGCCAAGCTGGGCGAGCTCTACTTCAGAACGCTTCAGATGCTGATTAACGCCCTGGAGGCGAAGGACATCTATGGCCGGGGCCACACAGAAAGGGTGACGCGCTACTCCGTCCAGATTGCGAGAAAGATGGGATTAGAGCTGGCGGAGCTGGAGAACGTGAGGAGAGCGGCGATGATTCACGACATCGGCAAGATTGGCGTGAGAGAGGCTATCCTGCACAAGAACGGCGAACTGACCAAGGAGGAGTACGATCACGTGAAATCACATGTCAGCTGGGGGACGCACATCTTGAAGCCAATGCGCTCCCTGGCAAGGGTAGTCTCATACCTCTCACACCATCACGAGCACTTCGACGGTTCCGGATACCCTGCCGGCCTGTCGAGCAGCGAGATACCCCTTGGCGCCCGGATCATTGCGGTCGCGGATACGTTCGACGCAATGACGTCAGACCGTCCCTATCGGAAAGCGATGACAGTCAGAGATGCTATGGCCGAGCTGAAGCGATGCGCTGGGTCCCAGTTCGATCCAGATGTTGTCTCGGCCCTGATAAAGATACTCAAGAGCGCCAAGGCAGAAAATCTCAAGAGAGTTGATTCCTGAGCCGGTGCTCTTCCCGAAATCAGACGCCGCTATTCACCAACCATCTGGATGACCAGCCTCCTGGATCTTGACCTGTTGTCGAAGTCGAGAAAGACAATCTGCTGCCATGTGCCAAGCAGCAGCTGACCTCCGACTACTGGCGCCGCGAAGCTCGTGCCTACCAGAGAAGAGCGGACATGGCTGAACCCGTTGCCGTCTCCCCAGGTCATGTCGTGGGCGTATTCGGCGCTCTGGGGCACCAGCTCCTCCAACAGGTTCTCCGCGTCCTTCCTCAACCCCGGCTCGTATTCCATGGTGGTAAGGGCGCCCGTGGAACCGGGAAAGAAGATGAGCGCGATTCCGTTCTCCAGTTCCGCGGCATCCACCCTCTCCTGCACCATGTCAGTTATGTCTACCTGATGGCAGAAACCATCGGTTTCAAAAGAGATGTACTCGGTCACCACCATCTCCCACCTCCTTCCTGTGTCCGTACCCCATTATACGACACCGGTGCCAGGCATCAACTTTTCAACTTTTGCAGCAGAGAAAGATGTGCCTCACACCAGGCACGTTTTGGGTTGACACGCCTCTTCCCCTCTGGTATCTTCTGTGGCGCCAAATTCACCTATTCTAGACAGATATCGGCGGCGTAGCTCAGTCGGTTAGAGCGGGTGAATCATAATCACTAGGTCAGGGGTTCGAATCCCTTCGCCGCCACATGAATCCTTGGATTCTGACTCCACTCAGGCTGCGGGCCTGGATTTTTCTAAGTAGGCGACTATGCTCGATGCCGAGGAGCAGCTCAAGCAACTGAGACGCGGAACCTCTGAGATAATCTCAGAGGAAGAGCTTCTGACGAAGCTCAAGCGTTCAACCCAAACTGGCAAGCCACTCAAGATCAAGGCAGGCTTCGATCCATCCTGCCCGGACATCCACATCGGTAACGCTGTTCCCATCCGTAAGCTAAGGCAATTCCAGGATTTGGGACACCAGGTAGTCTTCCTGATAGGTGACTTCACGGGCATGATAGGAGATCCGAGCGAGCGGTCAGAAACGAGAAAGAGGCTCTCGAGTGAAGAGGTGAAACAGAACGCCGAGACGTACAAGAACCAGATATACAAGATTCTCGACCCAGACAAAACTACCGTAGACTTCAACAGCAGATGGTGTTCGCCCCTTAAGTTTGAGGACGTCCTCGAGCTCGCGGCAAAGTACACAGTGGCCCGCCTGCTTGAGCGCGATGACTTCATGACGAGGTTCAAGAACGGCAAACCTATAAGTATGCTCGAATTCATATATCCTCTGGTCCAAGGTTATGACTCCGTGGTTCTTGAGGCGGACGTCGAGCTCGGCGGCACGGACCAGCGGTGGAACTGCCTAGTAGCAAGAGAGATACAGAGAGAATATGGGCAGGAGCCGGAAGTAGTCATCACGCTCCCTCTTCTGGTGGGAACCGATGGATCCCAGAAAATGTCCAAGAGTCTCGGCAACTACATCGGGATAGATGAACCTCCCAGGGAGATCTTTGGAAAAACTATGTCCATACCTGATGAGTTGATATACTCTTACTTCGAGCTGGCGACAGATATTTCCGATGATGAGCT
>Ga0180437_10007343_pt1:10000-14370 | contig 14370 bp, 7 predicted proteins | sample SS_ome_4_FD_132410 | JGI IMG/M metagenome (GOLD analysis project Ga0180437, IMG submission 132410) | Hypersaline lake sediment archaeal communities from the Salton Sea, California, USA - SS_3_D_1 metaG | ecosystem: Environmental > Aquatic > Non-marine Saline and Alkaline >...
ACTATGGGGATGACGGATGTCTTCCTCTGGGACGAAGAGAACATCTTCTTCTGTCCTGCCCTCGCCACGGGTTACCCAAATGAGATCATCGCCGAGATGCCCTCTTATCCGCCGGGATACGAGCATTCCAATGCCTCCGTGGGGGCCTTTCTTACAAATGACGAGATGGCTTCCATGGGCGTGCTCGGACTGGTCGTGAACAGAAGCACGACAACCGTCCCAGATGGCTTTCTGAATCCCATCCCCAGCTTCGATTTGATCTATGCCAAGAACCTAGGCGGCTTTGGCATCGGCGGTATGTTGACCTTCGCCAGAAACTCCTACAGCTACGAGCCGGCAGACACTCTGTCCATGGAGCAGTCGACGAGCGTGATGGGGATAACGCCCGGTGTGACCTTTGCCATGGGAGAGAAGGGATCAGTGGACATAGGCTTTGAGTATCACATGATCTCTTTCAGCGACAAGGACAATGTGGCGGGCGTTACCATGGAAAGCGATGGTGCGATGGCTATGGGCGCCAACCTTCGAGCCATGCTCCCCATGGGACAGTACGTCTACTTCATCCCGTACTTCCATTTCGGCATGAGCAACCTGAACTGGAAGACGACGACTGCCAGTACGTCCACAGATGTGACAGAGTGTGACGGCTCGATGTTCGGTGGCGGCGTTGGTTTGAACATCATGCCATTCGAAGAGACAACTGTTCTCGCCGGGCTTTCGCTCAGCATGGCAAGTGAAGATAACTCTGACGAATTCTACCCCGATTCACTCAACAGCACGTCGGATATGACACCGGCACTCGTCTTCGGCGCGGAATCAAGGTTCAACTCCTGGATGACCGGCAGAGTCGGCGCGAGGAAGACATTCTTTGCCTCCCACAAGGACGAGAACTACCATGGCGACAAGACCACTTGGGCTTCCGACTCATTCATGCTTGCGGTCGGCCTGGGTCTGAATATCGGCGATTTCAATCTGGATGCGAAACTGCATGAGGACTTCCTGTTCACCGGCCCGGAGTTCATAGGTGGCTCAGGCAATCCCCCGAGCGTAATGTTGAGCGCCGAGTACAACTTCTCTGGTATGTAGTGAAACTGAGTGTTTCCTGGAACGGGGTGGGCCCTAGTTGGGCCCGCCCCGTTCTCTTGCGGTAGCAGAATGGTTGGGCAAACATCACTCGGTTGGTTCAGGGTATACGGTATACGTTGTACGACTGAACCTGTTGACATGTCCCAAATTCCCCATCATTTTCGTATCTGCTCAATCTCGAGGATCCCAACCAGGTATCGAGTATTGAAGACCACACCCAGATATGGTATATTTCAGTGGATTCTGTCAGGAAGTGGGAAGTTCAAAGTCAGGTGGGGACGTAGCTCAGCTGGGAGAGCAGCTGCTTTGCACGCAGCAGGTCGCCGGTTCGAATCCGACCGTCTCCACCACCTTATACTCTTCAAAAGAACAATCGAAATTCCCCACCTCCACTGACACACCACCCGGAAGATAAGAGATCGGGAAAATGGAAATCAAGCGTGTGCCGGTGAGGAGTTGGAACCCCTATGCCAGACTTTGCGTTCCTGCATCTTGGGGCAAGAGTTCAAAAGTTGATGCCTGACCCCAGTTTTGTTGTTTTTTTTCTTGACAATCGTGAGAGAAGTCGCTATATAGTTGTAATGAGGTAAACCGAGAGGCGAACCGGACATATGGATTTAAGTACAGACGCTAGCACAATTTAGAATACAGTAGACGTCCTAAGGGCAAGATGGCCGCTCTTGAGGCGGCCTTTTTCATATCTTGAAAACGAAGTTCTTTGAAAACCACATAGGGATTGGCGGGAACGCACCTTAAAGAGGCAGGCATCGAGTTGTTTGCGCGAGGCTCGTCCGAGTGCTTACTTCTTGAAGCTTGCTTTTCGGTCAAGCTACTAAGGGCGTATGGTGGATGCCTTGGTACGGGAAGGCGATGAAGGACGTGGTAAGCTGCGATAAGCTCCGGTGAGGTGCACACAACCTTAGACCCGGAGATTTCCGAATCCGGAAACGGATCCCGAGCAATGTCGGGATGTTCTGCCCGCAAGGGCAGAGAGCGAACCCGGAGAATTGAACCATCTTAGTACCCGGAGGAAAAGAAATCAAAATGTGTGGCGGTCCGCGAGGATCGCCGCCGAGATTCCCCAAGTAGCGGCGAGCGAAAGGGGAAGAGCCTAAACCGGGCCGTACGTTAAAGCCCGCGCGCGTTGTATGGCCGGTGTCGTGGGGTTCAACCTGACTCTAGTGCGGACTGAGTCGGGAGGTTACAAAGCTTCTGTCTAGTCGAATCATCCTGGAAAGGTGTACCATAGAAGGTGATAGTCCGGTAGGCAAAAGACAGGAGCCCTCCTGGGTTGAGTTCCCAAGTACCACGGGACACGTGAAATCCTGTGGGAATCTGCGAGGACCACCTTGCAAGGCTAAATACTATCCCGTGACCGATAGTGAACTAGTACCGTGAGGGAAAGGTGAAAAGAACCCCTGGCGGGGAGTGAAATAGAACCTGAAACCGTGCGCCTACAATCAGTGGGAGTCCCAATTCCTGACTTCGGTCGGGATGCGGGGTGACCGCGTGCCTTTTGCATAATGAGCCGGTGAGTTAATCTGCGTAGCAAGGTTAATCTCTGGAAGGAGAGGAGCCGCAGCGAAAGCGAGTCCTAAATGGGCGTGGCCGCAAGGCCCGAGTTGCGTAGATTAGACCCGAAGCCGGGTGATCTACCCATGGCCAGGATGAAATCTCGGTAGCACGAGATGAAGGTCCGAACCAGTAAGCCTTGAAAAGCTTTTGGATGAGCTGTGGGTCGGAGTGAAAGGCTAATCAAACCCGGCGATAGCTGGTTCTCCCCGAAATAGCTTTAGGGCTAGCCTCGGATGATGAGTATGGGAGGTAGAGCACTGAATGGGCTAGGGCCCGTTGAGGGTACCAAATCCAATCAAACTCCGAATGCCGATACTTAAAGTCCGGGAGTCAGGCTAGGAGGGATAAGCTTCTTAACCGAGAGGGAAACAACCCTGACCGCCAGCTAAGGCCCCCAAATGAAGGCTAAGTGGTAAAGGAGGTGGGACTGCTCAGACAGCCAGGATGTTGGCTTAGAGGCAGCCATTCATTCAAAGAGTGCGTAACAGCTCACTGGTCGAGTGGTTCTGCGCCTAAAATTCAAGGGGCTAAGTCTTCTGCCGAAGCTGCGGGTCTGGATCTTCGGATCCAGGCGGTAGGGGAGCGTTCTGTTCGGATCGAAGTCTTCTCGTGAGGGAGGATGGACTGGACAGAAGTGATTATGCCGGCATCAGTAGCGATAAATGTGGCGAGAAACCACATCACCGAAAACCTAAGGGTTCCTGAGGAAGGTTAATCCGCTCAGGGTAAGTCGGATCCTAAGCTGAGGCCGAAAGGCGTAGGCGATGGGAAATCGGTCAAAATTCCGATACCACCTATACAGCGCTATACCGAAGGGGGGACGCAGAAGGGTAGGCCATCCGGCTGTTGGTGTCCGGTCCAAGCCTGTAGGGAGCTCTGATTGGAAAATCCGTCAGAGCGTTGAACTGAGAGGCGATGGGGATCCCGTAAGGGAATAAACTGGTTGATCCCATGCTGCCAAGAAAAGCCTCGTAGGAAGCTATATGGGTGACCGTACCGTAAACCGACACAGGTAGGTGAGGAGAGAATCCTAAGGTGCTCGAGTAAGCCCTCGTCAAGGAACTAGGCAAATTGACCCCGTAACTTCGGAAGAAGGGGTGCCCCAAGTATGTGAAGCCCTCGCGGGTGAAGCTGAAAGGGGCCGCAGTGAAAGGGCCTAGGCGACTGTTTACTAAAAACACAGGACTCTGCGAAGTCGCAAGACAATGTATAGGGTCTGACACCTGCCCGGTGCCGGAAGGTTAAGGGGAGGGGTTATCCTGAGGTTCGCCGAAGGAGAAGCTCTGAGCCGAAGCCCCGGTAAACGGCGGCCGTAACTATAACGGTCCTAAGGTTAACGACAATCGCTAGCCTGCTCTGGCAGCAATGTCAGAGGCAATACCAACTATATGCGGGAAACTCCTCGATACAGATGTTGCTACTCGCTTGGCTATAGAGCCGGAGCAGTAAGAACGCAACATACATGGGGACAATCCGCAGGGAAGTCATGGAGGTATCAATGACCCCTCAGAGACCAAACGTTGGGATGCCCGCCAATTCGGCGAGACTCACACCAGACTGGATAGCTGGTTTTGTTGACGGCGAAGGATGCTTTCACGTAGGGATCAACAAGCATCCTGACATGAAATTCGGTTATCAAGTTCTTCCGGAATTCACGGTCGTTCAGCATAAGCGAGATATACAGCTTCTCCACCAGCTTCGTTCAGTAA
>Ga0180437_10007350_pt1 | contig 14361 bp, 15 predicted proteins | sample SS_ome_4_FD_132410 | JGI IMG/M metagenome (GOLD analysis project Ga0180437, IMG submission 132410) | Hypersaline lake sediment archaeal communities from the Salton Sea, California, USA - SS_3_D_1 metaG | ecosystem: Environmental > Aquatic > Non-marine Saline and Alkaline > Hypersaline >...
CTTACTGAACTTCGGAAAACATTAGAACAAAAAACAGATCAATTCGAAAGGATTTCTCAAAGAAATCCTAAAGAAAAGTCAAAAGAATTGCAGGTGCGCATAGTAGAAATTAATGAGCAAGTTAAGACTCTATGGGCAGAGATTAATAATGCAAAAGAAGAAGTTCAGAAGCAGAAAGAAACCAAATCCCACGAGATAAGATCCCAAGCCAACGAAAAACTCCTAAAGATCCAATCCGACACAAATTCCATTATCAAGTCACGCAAAAGTGAGATCGATGAAGTTGTCGATACCATCACGAACCATCAGAGAGAACTCTATGGAGAGATGACCAAAACACATGACATGCTGTCTCAAATGAAAGCAAAAGATTCGCAGTTACTTTCTAAGATAACTGAGTACACTAATGCTCTAAATAAAGATGAGGCGATATGTCCAACTTGCGACCAACCAATAGATTTAAAGATCAAAGAGAAGCTGAGTTCTGATCTTCAATTACTGATAAAAGAACGTGGTATTCTTGAAGTCGATCTTAAAGAGTATGATGAGAAATATATCACACTGAGTAAAGAATATGATACGAAAAGTGAGTCCGTATCAAAGCTGAAAGGTGAGTTCACCGAGTTTGAAAATTCAGAAGAAGAGAAGGCCAGAAAGAAGGTCAAGGAAATAGATGGAAGAGTAGCAGAAGCTATGTCAAAAATCGACGCCTTGGCAGACAAGAAATTGGTTGAACTAGTACAGGATAAACGTAATAAAATCAATGAGTTGGAGGAAGAGGTAGAAAAAGCCAACGTTGAACACACGAAATATGAAAACGAAGTTTCTGATTTAATGAATACAGAGAGTGAGATAAAACAAACTGAAATGGAAATCAGAATGTTGACGAAAGCACTCGAAGAAAAGAAGGCCGAGGAATTTGACACATCCTCACTTGATATGCATCGAAAGAAACTTGAAGATATAGAAGCATCAGAAAAAGAACTATCTGATTCGTTACCTGAATTAGAGAAGAAAGCAAGAATTGCAATGTTCTGGAAAATCGCATTTTCCCCCATAGGAATTCCAAGTATGTTAATTGACGAGTCTATACCATTCATGAATTCTCAGATTGCAGAATACTTAGGGAATATTTCTGGGGGAAGATACACAGTTTCATTCGATACGATGAAAGCGACAAAAAAGGGTGAATTCAGAGACAAGATTTCAATAAATGTTTTCGATAACAAAAGCTGGGCCAACTCCAAACTACAATTCTCTGGTGGACAAGTACGGATTGTAGACATCGCAACAATTCTCACCTTACGATCACTCCAAAACAACATACAGAATATGAGTTTCAATCTGTTGTTGTTCGATGAAATATTTGATAGTCTCGATGAAGAGAATATCGAATATGTGTCGAGGTTGTTGAACTCGATGAAAGAAGGGAAAACCATTTTCGTGATTAGCCACAAACATATTGACCAACTTGAGGCTGATCAGATATTGAGAGTTTCGAACTAGGAAAGGAGAGAAACTTGAAAGACCAAATTATCATTGTCTCATGGCTCTTAACACGTAGATGTAATTTAAGTTGTAGATACTGTGGCATAACAAGAAGCGTTCCAAGTGTTATGTATGAGAACGAGATGAACACTGAATTCGTTATCGAAGGACTGAAACGTCTCAAGAAACACAACGAGGATGCTTTTCACCTATTTTACGGAGGTGAACCTTTTCTTCGACCTGATCTGTTTGAGATTATCGTAGCGTGTAATGATCTAGATATTAATTACACTATCATAACAAATTCAACAAGTTATGTGTATCCTCTTATCATGGAATTGATAACGACAGTTCCAGTAAAGGGATTGACTGTTTCTATCGACCCGATGCCAAGTCTTGATGCAAAGAGGAAATCGGACGATGCATTCAAGAGTATCCCAGATTACATGAAGCATGTTGAGGATGTGGTTGCGGAGATAACTGTTGACCGTTGGTCTATAATCAATCTACCAAAGCTAGTTAGTGATCTAACAAGAATCGGTGTAACCAGCGACATTACATTTCTAGATGTAACGAAATCCAGAGCGTATGATTTCTCGAATATTACCGACAAGCATATGCTGGCGACAAAATCAAAAGATGTGGCAGATGTTCTTCAAGAATTAATGAAGGGAGAGTACAACGTCCACATGAAAGAAATCCTATTACCAGAGATCTTTGAAGCATTACCATCTGATTTCGATTGTGAATTGGTGAACAAAGGAGTCCACAACTTAACTATCGATTCAGATGGTAGCGTAAGACTTTGTCTAAGGATAAAAGGTAGGACAACACCAGAAATGAATCTCTTGCAATACATTGGTCCAAAAGGTGAACTGAGTGAATATCTTATTCAGAATCAGTACCAGGACAAGAAAGATCTATGCAAAGGTTGTAACTGGACTTGTCCAATCATGAGTAAATTAATCTTAGAAGGAAAAGGAGGCGTAACAGAACTGAATCATGGCAGAAAATAGCATTAAATCCGCAGTAGAATTTCTCAGAAAGATAAGAGCTGAGAAAGAGGTGAGAATTAAGTTCACCAAAAAAGATGGAACCGAACGATTGATGCATTGTACGCTGGATTTCGAAAAAATCCCAAGTGATGACCACCCAAAGAAAGTCGATCTTCCTAACATCCTCGAATTGATTGATAAGCATGACATTGTGCATGTTTATGATCTTGAGAAACATGGGTGGAGAAGCGTTCCTTACAGCAGGTCAGAATGGCTGGAGGATGCTGAAGGCGTTCGATTTTCCATAAAGAAAAGAGGGTAAAATGTCAGTACTAGATAGTTTACTCGAAGAAGTTGAATCTCACCCAAAGGACGAACAGATAAAAGTTATTTGTGACACCATATGGGAAGAAGAGAGACACGGTGGAGACTACACCGAAGAAGTCTTAGAGGAGATGCCAAGAGGTCCAAATGTCTTTCTAACTCTGAAAGCTCCAGATAGATACAAAGGTATGAGAACATATTTAAGTCTTGAACGAGAAGCTCCTGAGAAATATGTTCTCATAACCAGTATAAAAGACGGAGAAACATTAAAACGAGTGAAGGCAGTGGAAGTGAAAGACCACAGACCAAAGAAGGTTCTCCACGCATTTGCTGAATACTTACAATTCTTGAGAGGTAAATTATGAGCACTCTTCAACAATTAGTTTCTGAAGTAAGAATCAATGATCGAAACACTACCTACTGTTTGTCAGATTACAATGATTCTAAGGGAGATTCTACTCCAGTAATTAGGTACAATGTTATACCGACGTCTAAGTTCATTGAGAGAATTTCTGATGCAGACCCAATAAATTCGTCCACCCATATTATGCCAATTGGTACTCGATTTCATTATGTAGATCGGCAGACTAACTATCTTCATTATGTGATCGAATTGCCACCACAGGTCAGAACCATCAGATTTAATGTCAGGCTAGACCAATATATAAGCAATCTCAAAGCCTCTGGTAAATGGGATACATTAGGTTTCGATCATAATAAATTCAGATCAGACGAGACAACAATGTTTAGACTGGCATTTCCTTACATTGTGTTTGTCATGTCAGTTTATATCAGAGGACCCAAAAGATTCGGGTTTGGTGGGTCACATATTTATTACAGGCCTGCTCCATTGACAAGTCTCGCAGATCAACTATTCCATACAAATTTGTATAATGTTGATTCTGGTGATGTGATCTGTATGGGTGATGTCGGTTCAGATTTATTTCCGAATCCTGCAGCCGTGGTGACCGAATCAATTATGTCATTCTGGTGTAATGCATTCAACGAAGATTATACCTACCAGGTCGGGAAATATCAGGAGACGCCAATAGGGAATCCATTTGAGTGGGCACATCTGACAGCGAAAGATCCAAGATTAGTCCTGAAGATCCCTATGAAAGAAACTGAAAAACCATTGTCTCTTGTAATTAGAGATAGGATCCACCCCAGAGCTGGGATACGAACATTCTCTGATATGTTTACGAATCCAGTTAATGATCCAGAAACCGAGAATATCGGAATAATGTCCGAATCATATTCATTCAACGTAGAGACTGAAGATGGTCTGAGTTCAGAGATGGTAACCTTATCTGTTGGTGATAAAGTGATATTGAAAAAGAAACCATATTATATAACTACTTTCTGGGCCAGACCTGGCCATAAGGCTACCACCATTGAGATGGAGGATGACGAGGGTAATGTAGAGAAAAGGAAAATCACACCGAAGTTCATATCCGAGCTTAGTGCGTTACGTTTCAAGAACGATCCACCCAGTGTCGAAATAGCCAATGGAACAGTAATCTCACGAGGTGATATGGTTATCTTGACGTACCCAGATGGGCTATGTGCAACTGTTCGCAGGATTCGAAAATCAAGAGATGGTGAGATTGAGGTGAATCTGGACGGTCAACACTATCTTGCATCTGTGATCAAAGGTAGTATCTTTGATGACAGTAAAGCAGAGATTTGTGGATTCACAGTCATCAAGGGTGAAATGTATCTGTTCTTGATGTCTTATCATTACTATGGGATACAATATGATGAACCGATCTCTGAATGTAATGAAGTGAGATTCAATGGTTTAACCCCTCATGGAAGAGCTGGACGTGGTATGTCTTCTTCAAGTCAGTTGAGGTTTAAATGGGAAAATGTAAGGACTGAGTATAAGTTCTCGTCCTACAAAGACAACACTCGAGTTTTACCTCTGGACTATGAGAGATTAGAACCTGTGCCTCATCAAGTTATTGGGACTTACTTGGTGAGAGCAAATCGTGAACAAAACAACATCAAAGAATTCAAGATGATAAGAGGGGAAAGACTTATCGTTGAACGATTTGATGATGATGGTTTCACAAGGTTGAATCCCAGACATGACCATGGTTTTCCTCTTGAGATATTCCATAATGACGGGGACACAATAAGGATGTCCTGTTTTACTGGAGATGTGGAGTACAATATTGGAGATTATATTGTACTTTCAAATTGGAGACATCCAGAGGAGATGATTAAGGTAAGACGGATAACTGGTTTTTCGGTGGATGAAGGGCCGTGGATAAGTATAGATTCGGTTGATGAGAAAGGTGATGAGATCTCTACTCCAATTCTCAACTATCGGACTAAGCGAGTGAATCATCTGGAAGTTCGTAGAATAATTCCTGAGTACATGGGGATCGTGGCTGGTATGAAGTTCAAATCCAATGTCCCAGGAATACAAGGATTTCCTAAGAAAGATGTAAACCAAGTTGTCGGATTTCTTATTGACAGTGGTACTGTTCCTCTGATGCTTGCATCAAATTTGAACACTGTGTGGGCATTTGAGGATGAGATGGCCAAGTTCACTTTCTTCGATTCAAGCCTAAAGAAATTCTGGGATAAACCCCTGGCTCCGATTATTGAACCCACGAAACTCCAGGACGGTGATATGGTCATACATCAGAATGGAAGCGTCATGATGTGTGGTAGACTATACAGGCGTCCAAGATCTAAGTCATTGTTCCGTCCTCTAGATAGTTCCAGAGGTGTTGGAAGTTCATATTCCTTGAAAAACATCAGAGGTAGAGTAGGATTTCTAAATCCAAGGATAAGTCCTTCTATGGCCAAGAACAGCGAGAATATTGCTCTTGTTGGTGTTGCTCCTAATTACTTAGGAGGAGGATGTTACCTAGAAAAATGTGTAGTACAATTACTAATCGATAGGAGGGCTGTCGGATATGTTCAAAGTAATGATCAATGATGGTAAGACGGAAATGCCCAGTGACAATATCTATTATGTCATTGGTAAGAATGGAATCTTCATTCGAAAGAAGATGGGTCTAATTGACTGCGTTGTTCCAGTCGATAAGATATCTGTTCTGGAAAAAGTAGAGGAATATGCCTCCATGGATATTCCTGCTATCCCAGCAGTACTTTCGGCACAAACCATGGCGTTCTTTGAGTGGGTATATGAGGAGCATTCCAGTGAAGCTGTGGTGCTCCTATATTTCAATCAAAGTTCAAATGAGTACTGGTTACGAGTTCCGTTCCAGGACGTATCAGCAGCAGGAGTCGATTACAAGAAGTTCGCAAGCACAAAAGGATTCGATCTTGTTGGGACTATCCACAGCCACGCCAACTTTGGTGCTTTCCATTCAGGTATTGATGATGCAGATGAGCGATCATTTGATGGACTGCACATAACAATCGGCCATAACAAATCGTACTGGAAATCATTGGCTGTGTCGATCGTGATAAACGGGACAAGGTACAAATGTGAACCTAATGATTATATGGAGGATTTGATCGAAGGAAAGTCTGAGGAGGAAGTGAAACCATCCACCACAAGAAGAGCAATGGGGAGAGGAGGCTTTCTGTATGGAGTCTACGATTACTTCTGGGGTGGTGGAATGGTCGCTGATGAAGACGACTACTTCACGTATTATAACACTGATGATGACGACGATAAAAAGGAGGAAGATAAAGAAGAGGAAAAGACAGAAAAGAAAGTTGTCACAATAACAAAGAAGTTGGGATACAATGTTAATGTGGACAACACAGAACGGAAGTTTCCTGAGATATGGAAGAAGTTTGTGAAGAAGGGTGTTATTCGTACCTTCACAAAACACTACGGTGTTGCTGGTAAGCCAGTCACTGTAATACATCAACCAGATCGCAAACCTACCGCATCGGATCATTGCTTTTCGAGTGCCGTCAAAGGTGCTGTAACAGGTGGAGCATACGACCCCAACAATTCGAAGGGGAGTCAGCCTAAAGAGGTACATAATGCACATCCCCATGTTGCAGATCTCTCTGACGTAGAATTCGACACCGAATTCTCAGATCTTGACACCGAACTGTCTTTCATCCCATGCGGTAACTGTGATAACAGGGTATTCCTAGAGGATGTATTACTAGGGTATTTCTACGATAATAATTTCGTAGAGGGGCTTATCGATCTAACAACCGAAGTGGAAGAAGAGGACGAGGATTAGAAATGCACATAATCATAATCGGCCTTGGAGGTATCGGCTCTGTTTTATCAAACACGATATCGAGGTATCTCAATTATCATCCAGAAATTGACAACGTGAGGATAACCTTGGTAGACGGGGACAATTATGAGGACCGAAACCTCGAAAGACAAGAATTCAACGAGATTGGACCGAAGGCGGAAGTAAAGAAAATAGAACTGTCATACTTGTTCAGAAATATTGAGTATGATTATGTCTATGACTATGTTACTGAAGACTCACTGCAAAATCTGGTATACGACGGTGATATTGTTCTACTAGCAGTAGACAACCACAAAACACGGAAAATAGTATCAGACCATGCAAAACAACTCGATAATGTTTTATTGATCTCAGGTGGCAATGAACTACTAGATGGCAATGTACAAATCTACGCCAGAAAGGAGGGAAAAGACGTCACCCCAAGTCTAACTGACTACCACCCAGAGATTGCAGAACCTTCTGACAAATCTCCCGCTGAGATGTCATGTGAAGAACTAGCGCAAGCAGGTGAAGTCCAACTATACTTCACTAACCTAAGTGTTGCGACACTGATGTGCTGGGCTTTCTACAATGTAGTATTCAGATCCGATGCACAAAGATCTGAGATTTATTTCGATATGGCCAAGATGGTGGCCGATTCGAAAGCAAGACACACAATCCAATAACAAAACAAATTTAAGGAGAAACACAAATGGCAGATGAAATGGTATTTGATCGTGACGACCTGGAAGAAATGACTGCAAATGAGCTTCGTGAAATCTGTGAGAACATGGGTATCGAGATGCCTGGCCTCAACCGTAAGCGAGCTTCGGCCCTGGTAGAGATCATCCTTGCAGCCCAAGAGCCTGAACTTGCCGAAGGTGGAACTGCCCGTGCCGTCAAGGCCCAAGTGACTGCGGTTGCTGATGGTGATGAGCCTCCTATGGCCCGTATCAGAGTCTCCTGTGGTGCCTCTTCCGATATGTTCGACGTGGTCGGCTCCTCCGTTGGTGAAGTTGCAGGACTTCTGCAGGATGCCTTGAATATTGACCTCACCGCACAGGGTGTTGTCAACGGACAGCAGGTTGGTAACGATCACATTCTGGAAGCAGGCGATGAGCTTGAGTTCCTGAAAACCAGCGGACGTAAAGGTTAGTATTGCATGAATCTATTAGTGGGGGTAGTACAAACTACCTCCACTAATTTCCTTGGAGGTAATATGTATAACTGTGCCACCGTCAGGCCAAACGAAGAATGTGTTCATATGAGGAAAGATGGCTGTTCCTTCGAGGGAGGTACGTGCTATCCTATATCAGAGAAATGTGTAGGTGAGGAAAAAGGATGTGAAAAAATATATGAAGTTGGAATGACACATCATTGTCGAGCTTACGCAAATCCTGAGATTAAGTGGCTGAGTGGAAACTGCCCCTTGGCCTCGCATCTTGTAAAAGAAAAAGAAGAAAAAGGAAAATTCGTTAATCCAATCAAATATTCTAAAAGAAAGAAGAAATAATGATCGACGAACGACTTATAAGTGTCGGTGTTGAGGCGATCGAATTCTGTGCTATCTCTACAGAGGTATTACAAAATGCATTTACTGTTTGTATTATGATTGCCAGAGACAAAGATACAAACGAACCGTATGTGCTTGCGAGAGGCGTTTCCATCTGTTCTGTCAGCGACAATCATGTCATAAAAGAAGGTAAAAACAGAGCATACGGCAGAGCTGCAAAAGCCGCCATCACAAAACAATCATCAGGTCCGATTAACGCAGAGATGGATCGATGGGACCTCGGAACAGTCCTACGGCAGTACAAAGCCAAGACCCAAGAGAAGGTAGAATTTTTTGAAACTTACATTAAACCTGAATTGGATAATCTTGGTGTCCCTATCCGACGTATCAAGCAAAAAAGACGAGGGGGCGTCGAAATAGATCAGTTCCTTTTCGATATTCCCAAGACTTACCCAGTAGAACTGGCATCTCAATATTTTGATTACAAATCGGAATATATGCCAGATGGTCAACATCTAAGTGAATTCGAGATTACAGTCCTGCAGGCGTATGATGAGAGAACAAAGAAAACCTAAGAGAACGGGGGCATTCGTGCCCCCCAGAGGAGTATGAAGTGGCATATGAAAAGGAGAAGGATAAGCTCATAGATCATAATGAGTTGGATCTAGGAGAAGGTAAATTCCTTCAAGTCTCGTTGTTTTCCTATAATGGCGGAGAACCTAAACTGCAGATTTCGAGACGATACACAAAGCAGGATGGGACCGTTGGTTATGGTAACATGGGGAGATTGAACAAGAAAGAACTGGAATGGGTACGGGAAGTTATTTGTCACGTATTAGACGGTTCTGAGTAGGAGTAACAAATGTTCAACACCATTGCAATTCTTGGGATTGGAACCCTCGGTGGGTTCGTAGCTGATGCAGTATCCAGACTAGAAACTACCAAGAACCTCATGGTTGTTGATCACGATATCGTGGAAGCAAAAAACCTAAAAAACTCAATTTATGAAAGGAGCCATATAGGCAATCTGAAAGTTGATGCAATCCAAGAAATACTAACCAGAGACGATAGATCTGTGAAAATAACAAAAGTTAGCGAGAAATTTGAAGAGGATACTTCGGTCATATTAGGTTGTGACCTCATTATCGATTGCAGAGACTTTGTCTACGACAGATATGACATCGATGTTAGGATGTATATGTCTGCTCGTAATTTAATTATAGATTGCAGACAAACAGCCGAATACAAACAAAAACACGAGGGAAAATATATTACTCGTCTATCCAAATCTGACTTATATTTTGCTGCTAATGCAGCAATGCGTTTATTCTCTGATGGGTCTATTTCAAGACTGATGAGTAGAAATTTGGTTCACAGAATTAATCTAGATCATATTTCTAGTGAAGTTAACGAAGTGATTAGTCTGAGTGATGCAACGGAACAAGAACCAGAAGACAACAGACTGATTAATTTAGTTGAGTATATACCAGCAATCTCAGAGCAAAGTAGATTAGGTGATATGAAGATCTGTGTTGGTGATCCAATGACTCCTCTTGAGATTCAAGAATTCAAACGGGGAGAATTGGTAGATAGCGAGAAGATCTCCGAAACGATGACTCAGATTATCAATAACAATTTAATCTATAATTATTACATAGTTGCCCCAGTGACTGGAAACATGGTGGAATTAATTCCAGAGACGGGGGCAGCATAATGGGATTAGTACTGCAAGATAGGGAATATCTGATGAAAAAGTGGAGACATGTAAATATAAGAATTATCCCTAGACGTATGATTTACAAGAGAAGAATCGAACCGATACGAATAACAAATTCGAATTTTATTCTCAAAGGATTGACAATTTATACTTTCAATAATTGGATAAAAGAGGTTACAGTACACGGTCTACATCCAAATGCATCTCCATCGGGAATATATTGTTTACCGCAAGCCCTTCAGAGGGAATACTCAGAAAAAGTAGAAAATGCAATAATTGAATTAGTGAAAATCTACAACCTAGACGATTGCTACTTTACACCGTGGCAAGCGATTGAGAGAGGAGTGAATAGTGGGTTCTGAGAAAGTCAAAGCAAAACTATCAGTAGCATTAGGCAAGGCAGTCGCAGCAGGGATAGACATCTTGGGTGATACTGTAACAGAGATAATTAATGATAATCGAGAGGATGTAAAAAATATCGCAAAGAAGAAAATAGATGAGGCATTTGATACCAATACGAAACGCCCAGGAGAGCCTATCAAATTCGAACATAAGAGATAGGAGGTAACATCAAGTGCCAAAACTTTTAGATTTTGAAACCTTTTGTGAAGATCTCAAAGAGATAACAACGTTCAAGATCATAGACAAAAAGAAATTTCACTCTGAAGGTTTATTTTCTGAACAGATTTTTGGACCTGTCAAAAATTATACCTGTCAATGTGGAACGTATCATGGAGCTTCCAAGCAAGGAGGTGCATGTAAAGACTGTGGTGTAGATATCGTAAATAGTGATGAGCGAAGAAAGAGATTCGCAAAGATAAAATTACCGTTCATGGTAGTGAATCCGATATTCTATGATTTAGTTGTTTCCATGGGTGGTTCAAATCTGAAAACCGCTTTGGATCTTCTAATGAAGAACGAGAAGAGTGTCCTATATCTCGACGACGGTAGTTATGCTGTGTCGATTCATCCTGAGAGCATACCATCGTCATACAGGACATGGGATAAATTGGAGGCCATACTGGAATTAGTCGTAGGGTTCACCAACAACATGATATCCAGTGGTTCGGAAGATTGGAAAATAGTCCAGGAGAATCTGGACAAACTATTTATCAGGAATATAATTATTCTACCACCAGATCTCAGGCCGATGGCGAAAGGATCTGAGAGAAATAAGGTAGACAAGATAAACAGATATTATGTTCAGATTCTTACAAACAAAGAAAAACTAGGAGAAACTGTCCTAGACATACAAGACAGAAAAGATCTATTCTACGACTATTTTAGAATGATTCAGCGAGACGTGAACGAACTGTACGATAATATAATAGTCAAATTATCGAAGAAAGAAGGACTAATACGAGGTAACATTTTAGGAAAGAGAATTGATTTCTCTGGACGAGCTGTAATCATACCAGAACCGTTGCTTGAGGTTGACGAATGCGAATTACCATATATAATGGTTCTGGAACTTTTCAAACTTCAAATTGCGAGAAGATTACTAGACATAGGAAGATTCAAGCTTCTGAATAGAGCCATCGATTTTGTTGATGACTGTATCGAGTCTCATAATCCGATATTATTTAAGATCTGCACAGACATTGTAAAGAATGAAGTCTGCCTACTGAACAGGCAACCAACACTTCATAGATTAGGAATGATAGGATTCAATATCAAGGTATCTCTATCTAAGAATGAGTTCAATCCAATCACATCTGTAATTAAGATCCATCCGTTAGCGTGTCATGGATTCAATGCAGATTTTGATGGAGATCAGATGGCGGTCTACATTCCAATCACCGAAGAGACCAAACAAGAAGTGAGAGAGAAGTTCTTGATGTCTAAGAATTTCACGAATCCAGCCAACGGTGAATTAACTGCAAGACCAAGTCAAGATATTATTCTTGGGATCTATATGTTGACAAAGAATAAATTTCCAGACCTTCAGGGAGAAGTGATATACAAGAATACGAAGATGACTGAAGGGATGAAAATATTCAATGAATGTTTACCAGAAAATTATCCTCCGATAAATCTACCAATCACTGAGAAAGGTTTGATGATTATTCTCAATGATATCAACGATAGATTTTCGGAAGATATCTTGGCGCAAGTTCTTGACAACATCAAACGTAAAGGATTCATGTACTCAACTCTCTATGGTGTGACAATGTCTCTGGATTCATGTGCAGTGGATAAGATCGGAGATATCCAAGAGTCAATTTACAAGCTAGAGGATCCAGGAGATCAGCTAGCTACGATTTCAAGTAAGAAAATTAAGAATTTCCTACGTCAGAATTTTAAATATTCATATATGATTGAATCAGGAGCCAGGGGAAGTTGGGATCAGGTGAGACAGTTGATTCTTACTAGAGGGTTCATATCCAATTTCTCTGGGCAAATTCTTCCAACACCTATCAAACACAATTTAATAGATGGATTAACTCCTCAAGAATTCTTCAATTCGACATATGGTTGTAGGAAAGGGTTACTAGATGTTGCTCTGAATACTGGAACATCTGGATATCTATCTAGAAAACTTATTTTCACATGTACAAATCTAATATTGAACCCAGATTTAGATGATTGTGGTTCCACAGATTACCTTGAGGTATATGTGGCTGATGAGAGAAAAGCAGAGATGTTGATATTTAGGAATCATTTAATAGATGGTAAATTACATCAGATAACGAAAGAGAATTATCAAGATGTAATTGGTAAAACACTTCTACTGAGGACTCCAATATTCTGTAAGACACCTGAGATTTGCTGTACATGCTATGGAGATCTACATAAGAAAATAAGAAGTAAATTCATAGGCGTGATTGCAGCACAATCTTTAGGGGAATGCAATACTCAATTAGTACTACGAACTTTCCATACATCTGGGGTTGCAGAAGTTGACAAGAATAGGGATAGTAAATCTGCTTTGACTCAAATGGACATCATCGGAGATTTAGCTAGCGCATCTAAGGCATTGCATCAGTTCAAGGATCGGACCTACGAAGATATTGTTGATGATCTCTACGTCATCTACAACAGACGTAGAAGAATTCATCACATACACTTCGAATGTATTGTCTCTCAATTGATGTGGTATGGTTTCCAGAAGTGGCGACTAGTGGAAGACCGAGATAACAAGATACCTGAGTATCATAGTGTTCAAACCGTACCTAGTTATGAGAGTTGGTTATTGGGATTGGCATTTTCAAATCCTAAACGGCACATCCTTCGTGGCATAATGTACGATGGGATGTATCATGGAATTATGGATCGAATACTAAGAGGAGAAAGGTATGACCAAAAATAATCAAATTAAGGCTGATTACCCAGACATATTTAGAGATTGTTTCGATTTCTCAACTGGAGATGGTTGGGCTGAACTTATCGATGCATTATGTTCTGCGATAGATGGACATAAGAAGTGGGGGTACATAGATAGAGGAACAGGAGATACCACCCCCCCTGATATCCAGGTCAGACAGATCAAAGAGAAATTCGGAACATTGCGAGTATATGTAGCTAACGCAACATACGAAGTCGATGGAATGATACGATTAGCTGAGGTAATTGCATCAAGGACATGTGAATTTTGTGGCTCCAATATTGAAGTCACAAACTCTAGTGGTGCTGAGAATGTATGGAGAAAGAACTTATGTCTTAAGTGCCACGAAGAACGGGACAAAAGATTAGGAGACTAGAGGATGATAAAGAACCCGACCTACAAAGTGGATCCTGAGAACAACATCTTCACGATCCGAGAAAAGGAATTCCAAGAGATAGAGGAGCATGCAAGAGAGATAATCAAGCCAGTAGAAAAGCTAGGTTTTGAACTCAAGGAATTCGGACTCAAAGACGTCAGACATTCCGCCAACGAGTTATTTTACACAGTCAAACAAAACCTAGTTATTCTCTTTCAGAAAGGGAACTCTCAGATCAACCTAACAATGTCAATTCCGAAATTGATAGATGGAAATTATATCTACATCAATGGACGTAGAAAAATTCCCCAATTCCAATTGTTTGATATTCCTATTGTAACAAGAGGAAAAGCTATCAAGATGCGGACCAACGCTGCAACATTGATGTTGACTGAGAACAAGATCGAGCCATTCATATCCCTCAGCTTCCTGGGAA
>Ga0180437_10007352_pt1 | contig 14359 bp, 9 predicted proteins | sample SS_ome_4_FD_132410 | JGI IMG/M metagenome (GOLD analysis project Ga0180437, IMG submission 132410) | Hypersaline lake sediment archaeal communities from the Salton Sea, California, USA - SS_3_D_1 metaG | ecosystem: Environmental > Aquatic > Non-marine Saline and Alkaline > Hypersaline > Sediment...
AAAAAGTTCATAAGCCAACTGCTGTGCGGAATCGTTTTCGCCGGCGACCTCGTTCTGACCAACGTAGCAGCCAGGATTCCACAACCCGCCAGCATCAGCGCCATCGCCAAACGCTTCCGCCGCCAACTATCAGATCGTAGATTCTCCTTCCGGCAGCTTTTGTTCAATTACCTGAGCCTGCCGGCTAAAAGGCAAGCTGGACGGATGTCTCTGCGGTGATTGTCTGCGCATAATCAGCCCAAAGGCAGGGCGACGTTGCTATTATTGCCGCTCAGGCGAGCAATAAGACAATATAATTCGAACCCGCCGCATACAAAGCACGCCCCCGACATGCTTAACCAACTACGAGCACCCAGTTTACGACCTCATCCTCCTTTTAGAAATGGGTCATCACGAGTGACTGAGGTCTTGAATTTTAAGGTGGATTCAGTATTATGGATAATGGAATTGGGGGATCCGCGCGAAAATGGAGTCATATGAGAAATGTCGCTTTTAGGGAGATTGGGTAGATGAATAAATCAACCATATGTACCCTTCTGGTTGCGGCCATGTCTTTGATAGGTGCCGCCTCGGCGAAGACGATCATCATCACCGAAACTTTTGATACCGGGTTGGGCAATTTCGACACCGAAGCGAACAACCGGGTGGGCGGAAATAACTACGGCTGGTCCGACACAAATAACGCGGGTGGAACCGCCGGTGAGCTTGCTGGCAGAGAAAAACGCAGCGGCGTGCTCTACGACTATGTCTGCGACGCCACCTTGGGTGCGCCTCTTACCGACAGCGATACAATTGTAATGAGGGGCAAGGGCTGGATAAGAAACGATAATGCCAACGGTATATCCCTGATCGGCTATCACGCCATTGGCGGCGGTAATGGGAGGCTTGGCATTTTACTTGAAGAGCCGAAAGATTCTACAGCCGGCAGATTCCGTATGACGCTGGTGGCCGGGAGCGCGGAGTCGCAGGAATATTCCCCTGTTCCTGATGATACACCTTTTGAATTCGACCTGATGTATGACCCCGACACAAAAGTATTCTCAGGAACCATTTATGGGCAGTCGGTTTCTTTGACGGGCGTTGGCTCGTTCAGCGTCGATGCGTTTGGTTTCTTCGACCTTTCCCCGACCGAAGGGGAGCAGTACTTCGATTTTGCTCTGGATGACCTTCAGTATAGTGTCATTACCGAGCCGCCTGCCTGGGACCCGAGCCCTGCGCATGGCCAAACCAGCATCGGGCTTAATGCACAACTTCGCTGGCAGGGGCCACCCGATCTAACGGACCCTACTTATGACATTTACTTTGGCACCGAGGCAAACGCTGTTAGCAGCGCAACCAGGCAGGATGGTGAGGTCCCTGGTGATATTGACCACAGTGGCAGGGTCGTTGAGAGGGACTTGGCATTGCTGACTGAATGGTGGTTACGGGACCCCTGTGGTGTTCAGCCAAATCCCGACATCTGCGGCAATGATAGTTTTGTGAATTCAAGGGATTTTGCCGTGCTGGCAAACGACTGGTCGGCCCTGAGTGCATTCAAGGGCAGCCAAACAACTACAAGCTTTGAACCGGGATCACTGCAATTGGCGACCACTTACTACTGGCGGATTGATTCCGTCAAGGACGACGATGTCAGGACAGGTAACCTCTGGAAGTTCAGCACTACCAGGCTAGTCTCCCTACAATATACAGTTTTTGCAGAGGCGGGCAAATTTGCCGGCTGGCCAGCCAATAACGGTGTTTGGACGTGGGGTGACAATGAAATCCTGGTTAGTTTCACCGTTGGTAGTTACGCCGAACAAGGCGGACACAACATTAGCGGTCAACAAGCGACGGTTCTCGGCCGAAGCCTCGATGGCGGACAAACCTGGGCGATGGAAGACCCGGACAACTTTGTCGGTGACGGCGGGACTGTGCTGCCGCCACCGGGGGGGATAGACTTTACAAATCCCGATTTTGCCTGGCGAACGGTTTCGTACACCAGCGAAGGGCGATTCTTCTTTTCCTATGACCGGGGCCATACCTGGCGCGGGCCTTACACTTGCGGGGACCTGATGAATCATCCGGAACTGAAGGGATTAGAGAACACCTCGCGAACAGATTATATAGTGAACGGACCGGACGACTGCCTGATAGGTATGTCAGTTAGAGGTTGTGGACGGACCGACAGGGCTTTTTTCGCTCGGACTACCGACGGAGGTGCTACGTTTAACTTCATTTCCTGGATAAATCCCGAGCAGGACTGTGGTACCCGAGGTGTCATGCCTTCCACTGTTCGAATCTCACAGACCAAACTTGTTACCACCTTGCGACGCAAGTATCCGGGTGAGTGGATAGACGCCTTTGTTTCATACGATAATGGCAATACCTGGACGTTCCTCAGCAAGGTGGCGGATACCTACACCTGGAACGGTAATCCACCGGCGCTGGTGCGACTGCGTGACGGCCGCTTGTGCTGCGCCTATGGCAATCGTGCCGATTTCAGGATAGAAGCCAGGTTCAGTGAGGATGAAGGTGCAACCTGGAGCGAAAAGATTATCCTGCGCGATGATTACCAGCCGGACAGCTATAACGACCCTGACCTTGGTTATTGTCGTATGGTCCAAAGGCCGGATGGCAAGCTGGTTACGATTTACTATTGGCAGACTCAAGCGCAATATCTGCAACAATCAGGTTCTATTGAGGCAACTATCTGGAGCGATGCTCGACCGTAATTAATTCTGAATATTCATCTTTCATCATGTCATGCTTTTAAGACAGTTATTTCCATTTTATTAGATTCCACGTGTGCAAACAAGTTACACGCCATAGAAGGTTTAACCGTTTTTCAAAACCGTTGTGAAAAGTAAATTGACCGATTTATAACCATGACAACGAAGTCGACGACTATTGCCTTCCAGAGGAGTTTGAAGAAACTGCAACCCAGAAAGCACAGGTTCGCCAAACTTGAGGGCCTTCAAGTCTTTTCTATCAATGCTCATAGGGGTCCTCCAAAGTCCTCCGCCGCTTACTCCCACGAAAGAATCTGCCATTGGATCCTTTGATTCATAATTTGCCTTCAACTCAATATAATCAAATCCGCCAGCCTCAAACCCTCCTTCTATTCCACTAAAGTAAACCTGAACTGGCAACCCTATTACACAATCGAAACCACCTTCTGGCTGCTCCTCTTGTTTCGCGCTTTGAGGAAGTCCCGCTATAGCCCAAAGTGAATCTGAATTGGAATAGCATTCCTTTATCGTGCTCACTCCATGCTCAGAGGGAATGTCCCAGAATGATTTATTCTCCTTAATCCAGAAGAGCTTGCTTTGGTCAAGAATTTCTAAAAAAACCATATCTGGACCACCATATTTGTCGGGAGATCTAAACTCTATATAATGAGGATTAAGATACTGCATTTCAATCAAGAGTGCATGCGGATACTCTGCTGTCGCTATCCCGAGCTGATCCGTTGAATTGGGTGTAAAATTAAATGACTCTATTGCGTGGTACGCCGTAAGAATTCCGAAACGAGATCCACACTTCACGAAAGTCCCGGATGCAAACGGCCTATTCTTGTATAGCAGCACTGTAGAATGATTCGCAATAAACTCCCCAGGCTTTTTTAACTTCTCACGCGGTATCTCGCCATGTTTAAATATCAATTCATCTACCACCGGCTTCCTTCCTTAAATTCTCTGTCCTTTCCACCGCTAAGCAAAACTCTCCCGATCTTTTCCTTACCCTCCTTCGCATCAAGCTCCGGCAGTCAGACCGCTCAAATGAAACTGTCCATTTCCGCTACGCACATCTTGTCTATCACGTCGTGTAGTTTTTTGACACATGGACATATCACATCCCAAAACCTCTACCACGCTATACCGACAACTCAATCGAACGCCATTATCAATAATACCCACCCTTTCCAAATCCGTCAACACCCAAATCCAACTATTGAATTCCTAAAAATCCGCCACAATTCCCCCCAATCCCCCTTTACAAACCCACCCGCTGCCTCCCACCGCACGCAACTTCCACCCGACCCACTACAAAGTCGCCCCCCTCAGTTCCCCCTTCACACTCAACAGTTCCCAACTCCCAACCTAATTTCCAAACTCCAAATTTCCCCTCCTTATCTTACCCCCGTCCTCCTTTTCGCCGACGTCCGATAATATATGTTCGCTACAATCCCTACACTTTCCCTATCTTAACATGTCCGCTTCTTCCAACCGCCACCTCCCGCGACCTTGCCTCCCGACCGCTACCGCGGGCGGACAATCATCACTAAATTAATGAACATAGTGATGATTAACCCAACGCGACCAAAAACCGTCACATTTTTCCCTCGCTTGACAGACTTTTTCGCCGACTTGCAGAGCCTTTTCGCCCGTTTTTAGAAAAAATCTCGCGTCTTTCACATTTTTCACCCCCTCCTTTTTACCTGCCCAAACCCCTCCACCCCACACCACCAGCAATTAACCAATCCACTAATCCGCTAATTAACTAACCCCCCTGCCGCTAATCTTTTTGCCTTTTCTTCTTGAGTTTTGGTCGAAGATATGTTAAAATACCCACATGTTTGCCAGCCGGCAAACGTAACCCCGCCGGCAGGCGGCAGATTTAGCGGAGAACCGCAAGTTTTCGTATCAGCGAGATACACGCCAAATATCAATAACCTATTGGAAAGGGCCGATTTCCAATGAGCCATTCAACCATTCACAAGCGTCAGAGATCCGGTTATTTATATGCCGATAAGGCACTACGCCTGTCGAGAACGCTCTACAAATCAGCTCTTTTTATGCAAAACAAACCCAATTTCCTGAACCCTCAAACAAACGTAACCTCTATATTAACAGTGGATTGTGAAAATATTGCCCATTGCACCCTCTGTGAAAACAAACCCAATCCGAGCCCAATCAAACTCAATTTGCGTGTTGCTCAAATCAACCTAAGTCATGTTAACATAAGCTGTTATGAAAACCCCCGACCTCGCGCACCCCGCGAAAACAAACCCAATCTCAACCCCCGCACTCCCTTCACCCTTTTGCCCGAAGTGAAATCTTCAGCGAAGTCCCGATCTATCGGGAGCGCGCCGGGGCACCCTTCACGCGCGCCGTGCCCTCCACCCCCTGCGACTGGATCCCAGCCAAAACTCCCCATTTTTAATCCCGCTGTGCCCCTTTTCCGCGTTTGCCCAACGGCCCGCAGACCGGCTGCTTCCTTGCTTTTTCACCCTTGATTCGATATTCTCACCAGCGAAAAACCCCGGCGCAACGCTAATTCCACTTGTGCGGCTCAGACAAGGCCGAAAAATTGACCTTTGCTGCGTGCCCCACGAAGGGAGAAAGGCCGTTGAAAGAATACAAAGTTGCAACACTCGACCTGACAAATAAAGCGTGCGGTCAAAAGACCTTTTGCGATGAGCTGACGCGCGCATATCTCGGCGGAGCTCTTGCCGTCGATGTCCTGAATCGCGAAACAAACCACGAAATACAAGCCCTTGACCCCCAGAGCGTCGTATGTCTGTTCGCCGGACTTCTTGTCGGCACAGCCGTACCGGGCGCTTCGAAACTGACGTTCTATGCACGTTCTCCTCTTACCGGCATTTGGGGCGAATCGACCGTCGGCGGCCACTGGCCCGCAAAACTTCGCCGCAGCGGTTTCGACGGGATAATCATTCGCGGCAAGGCCTCCGCCCCGGTTGTCATTCGCTTGCACGAAGACGGCGCCCATATCGACCCTGCCGGCGACCTTTGGGGCAAGGAGACTTTCGAGACCTCCGACATCCTCCAGCAGCGATACCCCGGCTTTGCGACCGCCTGCATAGGCCCAGCCGGTGAGCGCCGCCTCCCAATATCCTCAGTGATAACCGACGGTCGCGTCGCCAGAGCCGCCGGCAGAGGCGGCCTTGGCGCGGTGATGGGTTCGAAGATGGTCAAGGCTGTAGTCGTCTCCGGCGGTAAAAAAGTCGAGATAAATGATCGCACCGCCCTGATGAGCCTTCTCAAGAAAGATGTCAAGACCATCGCGGAAAATGCCGCCCGCCTGCGTGATTTCGGCACATCCGGCGGTGTCGCCCGCGCCGAGCAGACCGGCGATATGCCGCTGAAGAACTGGAAGATGGGCACCTGGAGAGAAGGCGCCGAGAAAATTACCGCCCAGAGCTTTTTCCCGAAATATCTCGAAAGGCACCACACCTGCCACGCCTGTCCCATACGATGTGGCAAGCTGCTCAGACAACAAACAGGCCCGTTCGCAGGGTCGGTTTCGCACGCGCCCGAATACGAAACAATAGGTGGATTCGGCGGCTGCTGTCTTGTCGATAGTGCCGAGGCCATTATGAACGCAAACGAATTCTGCAACCGAAGCGGCATCGACACAATCTCGGCAAGCGCAGTGATAGCATTTGCCATGGAAGCCTTTGAGCGGCGAATCATCACCGAAAAAGAAACCGGCGGAAGAAAGATTCTCTGGGGTGATGGTCGTATTCTCCTCAGTCTGCTCGAAGATATGGTAAAGCAGCGCCGAATCGGCGCCCTGCTCGCCCGGGGCGTTCGCCAGGCGGCAAAGGCCCTCGGCAGGGGCGCCGAAGAATTCGCCGTGCACGTCAAGGGCCTTGAACTACCGATGCACGACCCGCGGGCGTATCCTTCGATGGCCGCCAGTTACGCAGTGGCAAACCGGGGCGGCGACCACCTCGAAGCTATGAGTTACATGCACGAAAAAGGCCTGCGCATCCCAGGGTACGGCTACCAGGGCGAACTCGACCCGCGAAGCCACGAGCATAAGGCACAGGTGGCGTACGAAAATATGAATTACTACGCCGTATTCAACGCCCTTGGGCTGTGCAAGTTTATCTCTATCGGAAAAGCAACTCCCCGGATGATTGCCGGCTGGGTCAGCAGCGTGACCGGCTGGGACGTGACAACCGATGAGCTGCTCTCGACCGGGCAGCGGCTGCTCAATGCCAAGCGAATTTATAACCTGCGCCGGGGCGTGACCTGGAAGGACGACGTTTTGCCGCCGCGCCTGCTTCAACCTCGACCCGACGGATGCGCACAGGGCATTGTGCCTGATGTCGCGACGATGGTCAAAGAGATATATCGAATGCGAGGCTGGGACCGCTACGGTGTGCCAAAGCGTGAAACCCTCCAGCGCCTGGGCCTTGCCCATCTGACCGACCGCAAGTAGTGGGCCGATTTGCATAGTCTGTCGCCCCCGAGGCGCCGCCTGATACGGGACTTGGTCAGTCTGTTGCGGTGGGCGGCTGCTTTCGCGGTGGCCACGGCCGTCCGCGGGGTAGGGCCGCAGACGAATTCAACTGTCGGTGACGACGGCATCGACTTCTATTTCGAATAGCAGGTCGTCGCGGCAGATGTCGCTGTGCGCTATGGCGATTGGAAGAAACGGCAGGCTGTTGGCCCGACAGTATTTGTCGAACATCGGCGTCTCGTCTATATCTTTGAAATATGCGATCGCCCTCGTGACGTCGCTCCAGCTCATTTGGCTTGACTCCAGAATGGCCTGGACAACTTTCATGGTCAGCGCGATCTGCTTTTCGACGTCGCCGACGTGCGCGGTCCTGCCGTCGGTTTCTATGCTCGCCGTGCCGGAAACGTACAGCCTTCTATGGTCGGGCAGGACAACCTCCAAGGCGCGGCTGAACGAGCTTCTGTAGTCTGTGGCCGGGCACTGCATCGGTGAGCGCACCTTGCGGACCTGTACGTTGTCGCTTTTAGATTTCATCGCAAGCAGGTCGGTGACAAGCGCCGCGCCGGTCGGGTTGCCGACTCCTATCCCCGTGCTTGCCGGGACAATACCGGAAAACAGGCCGCGTTCGGCGTAGAACCGTGTGCGAACTTCATTGAATTTCTCATACCATGAAAGCAAGTCGTTTATGTATATCCAGGTGCGCACGACATTCGAAAAGTCCATCCCGGCAAAAGCCAAGGCCGATTCCATTTTTTCAAACGCCTGGCGGGCCTGTTTCGTTCTGGAAATACCGACGTTGGCGGGACGGATGTCACCTAACATGCAATACCTTGCATCATCATCCTCGAACGTACCGCCGACTATCCTTCCATCGAGCCGTATCGGTTCGACGGCGGCACCGGAAATCGCATAGACCTGGGTGCCCGTCAGGAACCTACCGGAGGGCCCATCGGCTTCGATCCATGTGACGGGCCAGGTGATTTGGCCACAATAGCGCTGCAAAGCGTCTATGCCGTCGGTGTGAAGCTCACAGCTTCCGAAGACATGCTGCATTACAATCCGGGCGTCGTGCTCGCGCAGAAAGCTCGCCAGTATCTCGAACATCGAATACGGTTCGTCCTGCTGTTCACGCGGATGCACCGTGATGTAGAATTTCTTGCAGCACGGCCTCGAGAGCACAAAGACGTCGAGACCGTCGGCAACAATCTTTGTCACTTCTGCAGATGCACCGCTGCACTGGGTCATTCACTTCCTTTCCAAAGTCGCTTTTCCGTCCGCGTTTTTCAGAGCGAGAGAACAAACTCAACCAGGTCGTCAATCTGCTTTTCCGTCAGGCTGGACGTGGTTCCGTGTTTGTCCCCCGGGTTGTATACTGTCAACATATCCTTGATAGTGGCGGCCCGTCCGTCATGAAGGTAAGGAGCGGTCCGCCAGACTTCCACTATGGTTGGCGTGTCGAATTCCCGGTCTTTGTCCATGTTTTTGCCGGTCTCAAGGTCGTACTTCTTCAGGTCGGTGTACAGCGGCGCCGGATGACAGGATACACATCCGGCCTTGTCGAAGACCTTCTTCCCGCGCTTCGCCGCGTTGCTGAGCGTCTTTGCCTTGACCAGATGAGGGCTGGGCGCGGCCTGGAGGGATTTGAGGTATTCATCGATAGCAACAGCGTCCTGTTCAGGTCGGACGGCGAATTGAATGTGCTTTATGCCCGCACGGACGCCGGCTTCGGCGTTTTCGCGGACCCCCGAGACCATAGCCGGAGGCGTCTGATGAGACAGTAGCAGACTCTTCGTGTTTTTAGGGTTGCCCATTCCGTCATTGAGCAGGTCCCAGTTAAGCGCGTCCGTGCGTGCGCCACCGGGATGACAGCTTGCACAGCTCTGCCAATGCTGGAAACAGAGCGTTGCATCGTGGAAGAACTTCTCGCCTTTTCGGACCAGGGTCAAGGGCTTTTCGGGACCAAGCGGAATCGATTTTGCCATCGGGCGCATCTTTGGGCAGATATTCACAACTCCGAGGCTGTCGGTGAAGTATTCTGCGACGTACACATTCTTGCCGACGACCGCAACACCTCTGGGACCGTTGCCGGCAAGCTTCAAACGCCTTCGCAGGCCCACAAGAAACGCAAGGTCGTTGCACACGTCTTCCGGTGTCAGCGAGACCTCTGAGACCCGTTCACCGGTTGCGACCTTTTCAAGCTTCTCATGCAGGCCGGCACGGTCGATAACGCTTATTTCATGAGTGCCGGCGTGCGTGACAATAATAAACCTACCGCCGGTGTCCTTCTTACAGGGCTTGCATGCAACGGCCCAGGGATTTGCCGCGCCCAGATCAACGTCGTCCAGAAGGACGGTATTTATCAGCTTTTTGCCGTGCGCATCGATGACAGTCAGTGCGTTCGTATTCATCCAGCCCCGCTCGAGCTGCGTGGTCGGAAGCTGGTAACGTGCAAGGACATGGGTTACATATACGTACTTTCCATCGAGTGATGTGCAGACGCCCTGCAAGCCGGTGCTGCCATTGGGCAACTGAATCGTGGCCGCCACCTTGTTTGCAGCCGTGTCGATAACGCTGACCTCAGCAGCGGCGTAGTCCTTGTCGGAAGGTCCGGCGGGCAACTGGTTGGCCACGAAAAGGGACCCTCCGTCGGGCGTAATGCCGGCCGCAACCGGCTCGCGAGTCACAGGGATTTCGGCCACCTGTCTGTTGGAGTGCAGAGAAATTACGGAAACGCTGTTGTTAAACTGATTGCACACGTATAGCGTTTTGCCGTCGGGACTAACGACGGGCGCCCTAGGCGTGTGGCCGACCCTGATCCGATCGACGACCTTCGCCTTTCTTACATCGATCACATACACCCTGCCCATGGGCGAAGCTCCGGTTGCATAAAGCTGCACTCCGTCCGGCGAAATCGCCAGACCGCTGGGCTCATCAGGAAGCTGGATGGTCTTGGCAACCTTTTCCGAGGCGATATCAAACACGGCAATGGATTTGCCGGTAAACTGGGCTATATAGAGGTTCTTGCCCTCCTCATCGGGCACAACGGTAAGAGGCGAAAGATAGCCACCGGCAGCTTTTGCGCAAGCGCCGACGGCATAAAAAACGGCAATCGCCGCACAAAACCCAACCCACACCCGAATTCCAGCCACAGACTGTCTCATCCGGCTCAATCTCCTTTATCGATTATCGCAATCACATCAGATTTAACTTTATATCATATTGTGCAGTAGGTGTCCACTTGAAAATACCCTACCTTTTGGCAAGTTCGGGCTTTCGTATGCGGCTGAGAGCGCCGCGCGCCGCAAGCACAGTCTGCCGCCAGGGTCCTTTTCTTGTGTAGATTTTGGAGATTTGCAAATCTTTCTGTTCGTCTGCGTTCGCGATATGCACAGGGCCAAACAGGAAAACAAGCATGGGGAAAACGAGCAGGCCGCCGGAAAAGCTCTTTGCCACGAGCACAAATTCGTTTCGTTTGCAGCGGAAGATTTTCCCTCGCACAGTTCTCTCGGAACAGCGTCGCGCCAATTTCGTGAGCATATCCTCTACTTCGTTGTGGACAAGGTATTTTCAGAGTTCTTTATTCCGCCCATAACGAGCGTGTCGGGGCCGGTTCGTTGGCGTTCTATGAGCAGGCCGGCGCAGCGTTTTCGCAATTCGCTTAGCTGCTCTTCCTGTTCCGGACTGAATGAGCCCGCCTTTTGAGCGTAGGTGTCCATCCAGATTATGAGGCGTTCGAGGCTTTGGTCGTCGAGCTCGACGTTGTTATGCTTCTGGGGCCCTGCAATCCTGGCTAACACGGCGCTTGTTGCGGCGGCACAGGCACCCTCTATTGACCGGCCTTCGTTGTAACGGGCGCTTACGTGCTCTCTCAGGCTCGGCTGCCCATAGTTGCACAGGGAATCGTAGGACTTCTCGGCGGTGAGGTCGAATGCAGCGGCCTGTTTGTTTTCGGCTTGTGGGCTGTGGCAGCCGACGCAGTGCCTGTCGAGCACCGGCTGAACCAGGCGGTCGAATCGCAGGGGCCAGGAGCCTTCGGGTCCGACGGTGATTCTTGAGGGCCTGCGCATCGCCGCGAGCACAGGTTTTTGTGGAGGCGCCTGGTGTCTCGACTCGTGGCAGCCGATGCAACTGAGTGTCTGGCCCGGCTGGACGTGAGTGGCGCTTCGCATCGTCTGCACGGCCATGCCCCGCGCGTCGAGAGCCTGGAAGAAGACTATCATCCCACCCGGGACGCGGAAGTAAGCCGAACCGTCCTCTTCGACAGGCACAGTTCCGAGCACACATTTTCCAGGGTCGTCTCTCGTGTGGCCTATCGGAGGGTAATTCATCCTCGGGTGGGTTTTGGGTGGAATTGCAACGATACGCAAAGCCTTGATGTCACCTCGCTTGACGGTTCTTAGTCCTCTGCAAACGTCGGTCACAAGAAAACATCCTTCGTCGGGACCGCCGCGGTCGATTGTGCTCGCCAGTGTCGGCGGATGTTTTCGGGGCCGAAGTGGGATCGGACAAGCACAACCAATCTCAGGGTCATGGTAAAGCAGCTCCCGATGTTTTGCCTGTGCATCGTAAAGATAAAGGCCCATTCCATTGGGCATTCTCGAGCGCCCCTCACGTATATTTGTCTCCTTTCCCCACGCTACAAGGTAGAATCTTTCCGAGAGCGGCCACGGATTTGCATAGTACTGTTCCGGCCATCCTTCGATTTCGGGAAAAGGCACCTCCGGTGTAAGCCGGGTCATGGGACTTTCGCCCTCGCTGCCGACGGTCGGGTCCAGCAGGACGAGGCTGCCCATTGTCTGGGCGTGATGGGCCGAGCCGGTGAACGCGATCTTGTTGGAATTGGGGACGCTTCGCGCCTCGAACGTGCAGTTTGGCCTGTGTGTGAAGTTACCGTAAACTATCCTCGCGTTTGTGCCGTCGGGGTTTATCGCCCAAAGACTCATGAACGGCTGGTTGTGACGGTCGACGTAGTCCCATCGGGCGTAGATTATCGTTCCGTCGTCGGCTACGCTTGGTGTCCATTCGAAATTCTCGAACGGTGAAATGGCACAAAGGTCGCTACCGTCCGGATTCATCGTGTGCAGGGTATAAATAGCAACCGGTCTGCTCAGTCCGCCACCGCAACGGACGTAAATGTCGGGAAGGTCGTTCTTGACTAGAGTCAGGGCCGCACTTGCCGGACCGCACTGCAGAAAATGGCCGCGGCGGGTCGAGAGAAACACGATCCGACCGTTCGGAAGGTAACGTGCGTCGAAATCATCATATTTTCCATGTGTCAATTTCCGCACACCGGCGCCGTCGATGTTCATCTCGAAGACATGGTAAAAAGCGTCCTCCGGGACATTGGCCTTGTTCATCTTGTCCTTCTCGTCAGCCAGATGCGGATAGTGCTTGCACCACGCGAAAAGGATCTTCTTGGCATCGTAAGAAAGCATTGGTCTGAGGAAGCTGCCGGGCTCTTTGAACGATGCGGTTATGCACTCAACGGTCGGAGAACCGGATTTGAAGTTTCGCAGGATGTAAATGCCGCCGCCTGGGCGAGACCACCACCCGTAATACTGGTCGGACATGTGGCTGTAACTGCCGGGAACGCGCTTTGTAAAGAGGATGGAGTCAAATTCGAGTATCGGATGGTTAAGCAGTATCTCGCGCTGGAAGGGGCGAACGCGGTCGACAAACTCCGAAAGCTCACCCCATGCCGATTCATCGTCCTTGGCCAGTGCGTTTTGAATCTCGAACAAGCGCCTCTCATACCAATCTGCGCGCCGCAGATATTCCGAAGCTTTTTGATAGCCTCGCCCATAAGTCATAGCCATATCGTCAATGCTCGCCCGCATGGCCTCAAAGCTGATCACCTCAAGACACCTCATTTTCTCGCGGAAGCGACAGGCCTTTAGATACAGGTCCAGCCGGCGCCGGTCGTCGGGCGATGCCTTTGTCAATTGGAGATGCCGGAGTTCTTTTCGTATCCCCGCCCCTGCCGCACCGAGCGCGGCGAGCACATTTTCGAGCATCTTCTCTTCGAGTTCGGTCTTCTCGAAGGCATGGAACCATTCCGATGCGCGTCCTTCAGGTATATCGCCGCTCATCAATTTCGCATGCTCTGGAAAGTCCTTCTCAATCCGGCGCCATAATGCTTCAGAAGGGTCGGGCTGAAGAGAAAAGTAGAAGCCGCTTCTGGAGGAGTGGTTGAATATTTTCACGAGCAGGCGGTTGGGCCCTTCAACGAGGTTGAGGGCGACTTTTTCCTGGTCTGGTGCGGCCTTGCGCCCGATGTTGTTGGATAGAAGCTTCCGCCCGTTGAGCCATATTTCGATGCCGTCATTGCTGCCGAATCCGGCTTCGAAACTGACGGGCTTTGCGGCGGTGATTGTGCGGAACAGGTACGTCGATGCCGGACTGCGGTCGCTCAGGCGGTGTACCCTGCCATCGGCGTATTCCGGACGCTTGCGCCACAGCGGATTGCCGTCGGCACCCCTCGCATCGATATCGACGGATTCTTCCGGAAAAAGGCGGCAGCAGAAATCCTGGGCCCAGAGGGCTCCGGTTGAATACCAGGGACCTAATTCAACATGCCTCCTTGCCGAATCCTGCCGCGCCAGCAGGGTGCTTACCGCGCGCCTGGTTGCAAGCATTGTCTGCTGCCATGTAGTCTTCCTTACGTAAAGCTCGTCACCGTTGGCCCTGTCCTCTCCTGCCATGGCAATATCGACAGTGAACGTCGAACCGGCTGCCATACAGCAGACAAGCAGGCAATACACAACTTTTTTCAGGTGCGCAGCGGTCATTCCGTCGCCTCCGAATCTCCACTCCTTTTTTTCCCGTTGCTGTCCCGTATTCTGTCGCGGTCGAGTTAATCCAGCCGATAGTCGTAGGCTTTCCTACCCTCGCGGATTGCGTTTCGACTGCGCAGCTCGGCATTCTCATACTTAGTATACTTGCTTTGACGCATGCGGTCAACGGCGCATGGGACAAAACCGTCCATGTCGGCTCGTGGTGTATTCCGAAGCGATTCTCGTCCAGCTTCGATTATCGCCAGCGCCTCTTTGTAATTCGGGTCATTCTTATCCTGGAATTTCTCAAGACACGGGCTAAGTTCGGGGCGATCAAAGCTTATCTGGGGCCCGATCTTTCTGGTATAGTTCTCGAGTTTGCGGAAATTGATGCCCGT
>Ga0180437_10007354_pt1 | contig 14357 bp, 14 predicted proteins | sample SS_ome_4_FD_132410 | JGI IMG/M metagenome (GOLD analysis project Ga0180437, IMG submission 132410) | Hypersaline lake sediment archaeal communities from the Salton Sea, California, USA - SS_3_D_1 metaG | ecosystem: Environmental > Aquatic > Non-marine Saline and Alkaline > Hypersaline >...
ACCTTCGCGGGGACCGACAGCTTCGTGCAGGGGTAGGCCCCGACGCCTCCGGGCTGGCTGCGAACGTACACGTTCGTGCCCGTCAGCGCTCCCTCGTAGCTGCCGGCCGGCCCGGCCGTCTGGGCCCACGCCACCGCGGCCGAAACGCCGACACATACCCATACCATCATCTTCGATTTCATGGCGAGCTCCTTCGCACAGGAAACCTTCCCGGATAGTCTCTGGATTCAGAAAGTTGACGGTAGCATCTGGGGGGTAGGCTGTCAACAAATGTTGGGCGGCGTCAAGCGTCAGGCCGCGAGCGGGCGGCGGGGGAGTGTGACCGCCTCACGGGCCGACTGCCACCGGAGGGGGATTGAGAATGCGTGCCGGTTCAGGCGGGCAGGTGCAGTGTGAACGTCGCGCCGCAGCCATGCTCCGATTCGGCGATGATCCGACCGCCGAGGGCGGCGGCGATCTCGCGGCAGATGGCCAGACCCAGACCCGTGCCCTCCGGGTGGCCTTCCGCGGCTTCGGCGGCGGTGAAGAACGGCTCGAAGATCCGGTCGAGGTGCTCCGGCGCGATGCCCACGCCGTTGTCGCAGACGCGGATGACGACGTGGTCGGCCGTTTGCTCGGCGACGATCTCCAGCCGCCGGGGCGTCGGGCGGCCCAACAGCGCCGTCCTCGCGTTCAGCAGCAGATTCAGCAGGATCTGCTGGAGCTCGACCTTTCGCGTCTCGACGGTCAGGTCGGCCGGTGCGCGGAAGGTCACCTCGATGCCGTCCTTCTTCGGCTCGCGGCCCATCGCCAGGATCGTTTCGGAGATCAGATCCGCGACATTGACGTCGGCGGCTGGTCCGCGGTGGCCCCGGGCGATGTCGAGGATGGCCTCGCAGATTCGGGTGGCTCGGCGTCCGCCTTCGGCGGCGCGGTCGAGGGCCTTCCGCGTGAAGCGGGGTTCGGATCGGGCCATCTCGGCGTAGTTGGTGATCGGCGTGAGGATGTTGTTGAACTCGTGGACGACCATGGCGGCCATCGTCCCCATCGCCGCGAGGCGCTGCGAGCGGCGGAGCTGGTCCCGCAGGCTGCGCACCTCTTCGCGGAGCTGGTCGAGCTGCTTCCGCGAGGTCGGCTCGGCCTGGGCGCCGGCGCGGCGGAGCTGCCGGCGAAGGGCACGGTTCTCCTCCTGGAGTCGGACGAGGCGCTGTGTGAACGTCTCGACGGGTGCGACCTGACGAGCCATGGGCGGTGACCTTCCAGCTATCAGCCTTGCGTGCCTGCGGCGAGAACGACAGACTACACAGTGTCCCTTGCCTTATCGGCCGCCGAAGGGCGGAACTTGAGGTCAGCGATGGACCCCCAGACCCGTCTGAGCGTGCTGCTGGATCTGGCCGAGGAGCTTGGCGTCGCCGTCCGGCGCGTGCCGTCGGCCGGCGAGGGCGCCGAGCATCCCGGCGGGGCGCTGGTCCGCCTGCGAGACCGGGAGATGCTCTTCCTGGACCCGTCGGCAGCGATCGCCGACCAGATCGCCGTCGTCGCCGCCGCCCTGCACGGGCGCGAGCAGATCGAGCAGCGCTACCTGCCGCCCGAGATCCGCGAGGCGATCGACCGGGCCTAGCGAGCACAAATCCCGGTTCGCCCTTCCGCTGCGCCGCGACGGCGGGTAACATCCCGGCCATGAACGTTGTCGCACACGGCGTGGACCTGGTCGACTGCGAGCGCCTGGCGGAGGTCATCGACCGCCACGGCGAGCGGTTTCTCCGCCGCGTCTACACGCCGGCCGAGCTGGAGTACTGCCGCGGCAAGAAACGCCAGACCGAGCACCTCGCCGGTCGCTTCGCCGCCAAGGAGGCCGTCCTCAAGGTCCTCGGCACCGGGTGGCGAAACGGCATCTGCTGGACGGACGTGGAGGTGACGAACGCCCCCTCGGGCCGGCCTCGCGTCCGACTGGCCGGGCGGTGCCGCCAACTCGCCGATCAGCAGGGCCTGGCGGCCATCCTCGTCTCCATCAGCCACACCGCCACGCACGCGATGGCCTCCGCCGTGGCGACGGGCAAGGCCGCCGACGGCTGATTGCGTGATCCGATGAGCACGCGCCCGCCGACCATCTTCATTTCCGCCGCCGAGGCCAGCGGCGACGAGCACGCCTCGAACCTGATGCGGGCGATCCACCGCCGCGCGCCGGACGTGCGGTTCGTGGGGGTGGCGGGTGAGAAGATGGCCGCGGCCGGCTGCGAGGTGCTGGCCGACATGACCAGGAAGGCCAGCATGCTCCTGGGCCCGGTGTTCCAGCTCGGTTATTACATCCGGCTGCTCAGACGGCTGCGGCGGCAGATCCGCGAGCTGCGCCCGGACCTTCACATCCCGGTGGATTCACCGGCGCTGAACTGGCACCTGGCGTCGGCGGCGAGGCAGGCGGGGGCCCCGGTGTTCTATTACATCGCCCCGCAGGTCTGGGCGTGGGCGCCGTGGCGCGTGCGGAAGCTGGCCCGCCTGACCGACCGGGTCGCCTGCATCCTGCCGTTCGAGCAGCGCTACCTCCGCGACCGGGGCGTCGACGCCACCTACGTCGGCCATCCCCTCTTCGACACGCTGCCCGACCGCGGCGACCCGCTGCCGGACCTCGCCGACGCCTGGGCCGAAGGCACCTGGCGGATCGCCCTGCTGCCCGGAAGCCGGCCGGGCGAGATCAAGGCCCACACGCCGGCGCTTCTGGCCGCCGCGAAGAGGATCGGCCGCCGCTGGCCGAAGGCGACCTGCACCATCACCGCCCGCGCAGCGCGGTGCGCCGAGGCCGTCCGCGACGCCTGCCGAGACGAGCCGATCGATATCGCCGTCGGGCGGACACGCGAGGTCCTCGCCGACGCGCACTTCGCCGTCGCCGTCAGCGGCACGGTCACCCTCGAGGCCGCTCACTTCGGCGTGCCCATGGTCATCGTCTACCGCGCCAACCGAACGGCCTACAGACTGCTCGGCCGGCTGCTGCTGCGGACGCCGCACCTGGCCCTGCCGAACATCCTCGCCGGCCGCCGCGTCGTGCCCGAGCTGATGCCCTGGAACGGCAACCGGCGTGAGGTGACCGAGATGGTCATGGAGGTCCTCGACGACGTCGGGTGGCTGTTCGAGGCCCGAGAGGCCCTGCTGGCCCTGTCCGCCCCGCTCCGCGTCGAGCCCCCCGCCACCGCCTCCGACAACGCCGCCAAGCTGGCGCTGGAGATGCTCGGGCGGTAGGGGAAGAAGAGGGCGACTGACCGCAGAACCAGCAGATCCCCTCGGGCGCCTCAAGAGACCGGCGAGCCCGGCGGGCACGGGCGGTCGACGGTGAGAACGACGACCTGGAAGTCCTCGCCCTCGCCGACCGTGGCGGCCAGGAGCATGCCCTGCGACTCCATTCCGCGCATCTTCCGCGGCTGGAGGTTGGCGACGACCACGATGTCCTTGCCCACGAGCTGTTCCGACTCGTAGTGGCCCCTGATGCCGGCGATGATCTGCCGCTGCTCGTCGCCGATGTCGACCTTCAGGACGGTCAGCTTGTCGGCGTTGGGGTGGGGACCGGCCTCGAGGACCCGCGCGACGCGGAGGTCCAGCTTGAGAAAGTCCTCGTATTGGATGATCGGCTTCGGTTCGGGCATGGTGGCGCCTTTCTGCTGTTTTCGTGCGTGCGTCGACCGCCGCTGAGTCTACGCAGCCGGCCTAGTTGGGGCAAGGAGCTGCGCGGGCATCCACGACGCCGTGCCGCCCCCGTCCCGACAGGCGCAACGCTCGACCGCCCGCCCCGCAGGCTGTACAATGCCCATCCTGCCGGACGAGGAACGGAACATGGACGTGTATCCCTACCGATTCGAGCCGATCTACGTCGAGAAGATCTGGGGCGGGCGGAGCCTCGAGCGCCTCTTCGGGCGGCCGCTGCCGGCCGGCGCGAGCATCGGCGAGAGCTGGGAGCTGGCCGACCTGACCCGGGGCGTCAGCGTCGTGGCCAACGGGCCGGCGAGCGGGACGTCGCTGACGGAGTTGACGCGGGGGCTCGGCGCTGATCTGCTCGGGCGGGCCGCGCCGATGCCTGACGGTCGGTTCCCGCTGCTGCTGAAGCTGCTGGACGCCAACGACATCCTGTCGATGCAGGTGCACCCGGACGCCGAGGCCGTCGCGGCCATCGGGGCCGAGGCGGCGCTGAAGACCGAGTGCTGGTACGTCCTCGAGAGCCGCGACGGCATGATCTACAAGGGCGTGCAGCCGGGCGCTACGCCGCGGGCGCTTCGCGAGGCGATCGAGACCGACACGGTCGAGCGGGTCGTCCGGCGGATCGACGTGGCGGCCGGTGACTTCCACTTCCTCCCGGCCGGAACGGTCCACGCGCTGGGCGCCGGCGTCGTCGTCGCCGAGGTCCAGACGCCGTCGGACACGACGTATCGCGTCACCGACTGGGGCCGGGGGCGGGAGATTCACGCTGAGCGATCGATGCAGTGCATCCACTTCGAGCCGGCCGGCAGCGACGCGCCGGGCGCCGACGGCGAGACGCTGCTGGTGACGGACTTCTTCACGGTGGCGCGGCGGGCGGCGGCGGTGGGGGAGTCGGCCGAGCTGCCGGGCGGGCGATGCGCGGCGCTGATGGTCCTCGACGGCGGGCCCGTCGAGATCCGTCACGCCGGCGAGGTCGAGCTCGGCGTGGCGCTGCGAGCCGGGGATACCGTGCTGCTGCCCGCGGCCCTGCGCGCGGCGCGCCTCGTGGGCGTCGAGGCGGCAAGTTGGCTGGAAGTCACGCTGCCTGAGCAAGACCAGCGATAGCCGGTCAAGTGTACGTCGCCGGGATTTGCAGCCTTTCGTACGCGCGAGGGCTGCGGAACGTGGTAGTTTGGCATGGACAGGTGTGGACAGGCACTGGCCTATATGAGGAGATCGGGCATGAACAGGCGGTGGACGACCCTTGCGTTGGCGGCGGCTTTTGCCTTGGTCGCGGCGTCGGCGGGATGCAGGAAGACCCAACCCGCCGGCGGGCCGGGCAAGCCGCGGGTGGCGCTGGTGATGAAGTCTCTGGCCAACGAGTTCTTCAAGACGATGGAGGACGGCGCGCGGGCCCACCAGCAGGCCAACGCGGGCGAGTACGAGCTGATCGCCAACGGCATCAAGGACGAGACGGACGTGGCCCGCCAGATCGCGTTGGTCGAGCAGATGATGGCCCAGCAGGTCGACGCGATCGTGATCGCCCCGGCGAACTCCGAGGCCCTCGTTCCGGTCTGCAAGCGGGCGGCCGACGCGGGCATCGTGGTGGTCAACATCGACAACAAGTTCGACGACGGCGCGCTGAAGGAGAAGGGCGTCTCGATTCCCTTCGTCGGCCCGGACAACCGCAAGGGCGCGCGGCTGGCCGGGGCGCACCTGGCGAAGAAGCTGGCCGCCGGGGACGAGGTGGTGATCGTCGAGGGCGCGCCGAACACGTTCAACGGCATCCAGCGGAAGCTCGGCTTCGAGGACGCGATGAAGGCGGCGGGGGCGAAGGTCGTCTCGAGCCAGACCGGCGAGTGGATGACCGAGCCGGCCTCGAAGGTCGTCAGCGGCATGATCACCCAACACCGGAAGATCAAGGCCGTCCTCTGCGCCAACGACAACATGGCCCTCGGCGCGGTGGCGGCGTTGAAGTCGGCCGGGCGGATCGACGACGTGCTCGTGATCGGCTACGACAACATCTCCGCCGTTCGGGCGCTGATGAAGGAGGGGCGGATCCTCTGCACGATCGACCAGCACGCCGACCAGATCGCCGTCTACGGCATCCAGTACGCCCTGGAGATCCTCCGGACCAAGGCCGCACCGACGGACAAGGAAACGCCGGTGGACCTGATCACGGCCGATGACGTGAAATGACCCCTCGGGCCGGCGACAACGAGCCGTCGGCCGTCGGGCCGGCGGGGCGGCGGCCGGGCGGGACGGCGATCGGGCGGGCGGGCCCGGCCGTCCGGCGGCGACGCTACGGGGCCGTCCAGGAATACCTGGGCATGCTGGCCGTGCTGGCCGGGCTGATCGCGGTGTTCAGCTACTTGTCTCCGCGGTTCTTCACGCCGCTGACGTTTCAGATGATCGCCGGCCAGGTCCCCGGGGCCGTCATCATCGCCGTGGGGATGACCTACGTGCTGATCATCGCGGGGATCGACCTGTCGGTCGGCTCGGTGCTGGCGCTGTCCAGCGGTGTGCTGGGCGTGTGCATCGTGAAGCTCTCCCTGCCCGTGCCGGTGGCGGTGCTGGCCTGCCTGGGCGTCGGGCCGGTCTGCGGGCTGCTCAACGGGTTTGTCAGCAACCGCTGGCGCCTGCCGTCGTTCATCGTCACGCTGGGCATGCTCCAGATCGCCCGCGGCGCGACGCAACTGGTGACCGACTCGAAGACGCAGTACATCGGCGCGCCGATCGAGCCGATCGCCGCCGCCACCGTCGTGGGCATCCCCGTGCCGTTTCTGATCGCCTTCGCCATCGTCATCGCCGCCCAGGTGGTGCTGTCGACGACGGTCTTCGGCCGGTACATGCGGGCGGTCGGGACCAACGAGGAGGCCGTCCGCCTGTCGGGCATCAACCCGCGTCCGATCAAGCTGGCCGTCTTCGCGATCTGCGGGCTGCTGACGTCGGTCGCGGCGGTGCTTCACACGTCGCGGCTGTCCTCGGCGGACCCGAACACGGGATCGGGCTTCGAGCTGGACGCGATCGCGGCGGTGGTCATCGGCGGGACGAGCCTGATGGGCGGGCGCGGGTCGGTCGTGCGGTCGTTTTTCGGCGTGCTGATCATCGCCGTGCTGGGCGCGGGGCTGGTGGTCGTCGACGTGGGCGACCCGACGAAGAAGGTCATCACCGGCGGCGTGATCGTCGCGGCCGTCATCCTCGACTACTACCGCCGGCGGCTCAAGCGCGGACGGGCGTGAGGCCTTCGTGTATAATGGGGGAACATGAAGCCTGCGTGCGGCCGTTCGCAGCGGCAGGGGGGCGGCGGCCGGCACGAGGCTGTCCGTCATGTCGACCCGATGCGGTTTGCTCGCCGCCGCGCGTCCTTTCGTTCCGGACGGGCGCAGATTTCGTGTGGGAGGTGACGCATGTTGCGCTTTGGGCATGGTGCGATCGTCGTGGCGGCCGTCCTGCTGGGCCGGCCGGCTGCGCTGCGGGCGGCGGAGATCGATCACAGCCTCCTGCTGGTCGGCGCGGCGGCGAAGATCGAGGGCGTCGACGATTGGACGATCGAGACGCGCGGCTTCCGGGCGAAGCTGCGCGCGATGGCGTTTGCTCGTGACGGGCGAGAGATCGCCGTCGCCGGGGACGCCGGGGTGGTCCGCATCTTCGATGCGGCGACGGGCAAACTACGTCGCGTGCTGATCGGCCACGGCGGCAGCATTCGGGCGATCTGCTACCTGCCGGACGGCAAGACGTTCGCCACGGCGGCGGGGGACGGCGCGGTCCGCGTCTGGGAGGCGCAGACGGGCAAGCCGGTCCGCACGATGGCCATTGCGCCGGGGATTCGCGCGGCGGCGTTCTCCGCTGACGGCGGGCGCCTGCTGACCGGCGGGGCGGCCGGCGACGTGCGGCTGTGGGACATGACGTCGGGGCGGGCTGCCGGCGTGCTGAAGGGCCACGCGGCCGACGTGGATATCGTTGCGCTGTCGCCGGATGGTGCGTGGGCCGCCGTCGGTGGCGACGGCGGGCGGGCCACCATGTGGGACGCGGGCGGGAAGGCGGTCCTCGCCTCACTGGACCAGGGGATCACGCGCGTCGGCGGGCTGGCGTGGTCGCCGGACGGGGCGCTGCTGGCCTTCGCGGAGGGCGGCGAGGCGATCGGGGCGCTGTTCGTCTGGGATCGCAGCACCAAGAAGGTCGTTCGCACGATCAAGCAGGACGTCTACAAGACCAACGTGCTGGCGTGGTCGCCCGGCGGAAAGCAGCTCGTCTGCCGCGCCACGCGGGGGACCCTCAAGGCGTGGGATACCACGTCGTGGCAGGCCGGCCGGGAATTCGAAGCTCAGGCCACTCACGCCGGCCGGGCCGCCTCCGGGCCCGGGGCGCTCTGGTCGCCCGACGGACAACACCTCGCCGTCTGCCGCAACCGCACGGACATGCATTCCCTCGGGGTGGTGGTCAGCCTCTATCAAGCCGATTCGGGGAAGCAGCTCTGGCGGCGAAGTGCGGCCCGCGCCCGCTTCCGCGCGGCGGCCATGTCGCCGGACGCCAAGAGGATGGCGTGCAACTTCACGGGCGGGAACTTCCCGTTCCAGATGTGGGATCTGGCCCCGGCGGAGGTGAAGACGGCGATCTCGCGCCTGTCGAACGCACGGCTGTTCGTCTGGTCGCCCGACAGCAAGTCTCTGGCCACGGAACGATCCCGTATCGGCGGAGGCGTCAGCCTGTGGGACGCCGAGACCGGCGCCGTCCTGCGCGATTGCCGGTTGCCGGACGGGACGAAAGCCGAGAAGAGCGCCGTCGGCGCAGCGTGGGCTCCCGACGGCAAGCGTGTGGTGGCTGTCTCGGCCTTCGGCGGAGAGCCGACGATCTTCAACACCGCCACGGGCAAGGCGATCGGCAAGCTGCGCGGCCGAGATGCCGACGATTGGAACGACATGGCCTGGTCGTCCGACGGCAAGCTGATCGCGATGGCCGGGGGCGAATCGCGCCGCGGCGTGACGGTCTGGAGCGCCCGGACCGGCCGGCTGCTCGGCGATCTTCGTGGCCCCGAAGGCAAACCGGCGGGTTTGGCGTTCTCGCCGGACGGGCGACGCGTCGTCTGCGCGGGCGAGGACGGCAAGTGCGTCGTCTGGGCGCTGCGGAGCGGGCGCGCCAGTGTACTGCGCGGATCGGCCTGCCCCAGCCGATCGGTTGCGTGGTCGCCTAACGGCAGGACCATCCTCGCCGGCCAGGCCCACCCCTCCGCCGCCGGCCCGGCGTCGGTGATGCTCTGGGACGCCCGCAGCGGTCGGCCCCTGCCGCCGCTGACCGCCCACCCGGGGAGCATCGTCAGCGTGGGCTGGTCCCGCGACGGCAAGGTGCTCTTCTCGGCCGGCCGCACGATCGCCCGGATGTGGCGCTTCCCGCAGCGTCTGCTCGCACTGAGCATCCTGCCGACGGGCGAGTCGTCCGGCCTGGCGATCAGCGGGGAAGGCCACTACCGCCTCAGCGGCGACGTCGAGCCCGAGAAGGAGCTGGTCTACGTCGTGGTCGTGCCATCCGGGCAGCAGACGCTGAGCCCCGCCGACTTCGCGCGCAGATACGGCTGGGCCAACACGCCCTCGAAGGTCCGGCCGTGACGCGCGCTCCGTGACGGGGCCGCCTTTGGCGGGAATTCCGGGGGGATCGTGGCGATTCGCGCGGGGCGGCCATCATCCGTCGATTGGCCCGCCTATGATGAATCAAGGCAGGAAGAGACATGTCAGACAACGTGTCCCTTGGTTCTCCGCGCGCCCTTCAGGCTCCGTGCGGCCCCAATCCAGCACTGTTCCGACTCTGGTGCGCAGTGCGAACTCGTCAGCAGGACATGTGTAAAGCATTGTAAAGACAGTGCTTTGCAGGGAGATCGCGCGGCCGCGGGTCCGGGGGGCGGCACCCTCTGTGAAAAGAAGTAATCTTTTTCCGCTTTTTTGCCGATGTTTTTGTTGACAATCCGTACTTCTTAGGTACTATTAAGGCCGAAAGACGGAACCACTCCAGCGAAGTTCTGTCTGGCCGAAAAAAGAATACAAACGACACCACAAATGATTCATAAGACTCGCACGGCCGCACAGGCGGCCGACTCGTCGGAAAGGACGGGACAGAATGAACGCTACTGCCAGGAAAAGGCCGAGACGAGCGGAAGGCGCGGAGTTGTCCCTGGGCAGCCCCAGGGGGCTGACGGAAGAGGAGCGGCGGATCTACACTCGGATCCCTGCCGGGATCGATTACGTCGACAATGAGCTGTTCTCCACCCCGCAGGCCGAGGCGGAGTTGTTCGGCCGGGACTCGCAGCAGATCGTCATTCCGGCCTGGACGACATTCCCGGAGGTTGCCACGGACGCGCCGGTCGCTCGAGGCCGGCGGACGCGGCTGACCGGGAAGGAGGAGGCGGCTTTGTTCCTCCGCTACAACTACGCCCGCTATCGCTTGAGCGAGCTGGTGACGGCGCAGCTCAAGCGGGCGACGGCGAGCCGGGCTCGGGAGATGATCCGGTGGTACCAGCACGCGATGAAGGCGCGGGCCGACCTGGTCCGTGCGAACCTCGCGCTGGTGCTGGCGATGGCGAAGCGGACGAAGATCCCGAACGCGGAGTTCGGCGAGGTCGTCTCGGAGGGCAACATGGCGCTGCTCCGCAGCGTGGAGAAGTTCGACGTCTCGCGGGGCTTCAAGTTCTCCACCTACGCCTGCCGCGCGATCCTGAAGAGCTTCAACCGCCTGGCGACGAAGACGGGGCGATACCGGCAGCGGTTCCCCGTCGAGTACGACCCGGAGATGGAGCGGAGCGACTACGACGTCAAGCGCCACGAGATGCAGCGGGCCGACTCGGTCGAGGCCGTCCGGGAGGTCCTCTCGGAGAACCGCGCCCGCCTGACCGACGTGGAGCGGACGATCGTGATGGAGCGGTTCGCCATCAGCTCCCGCGGCCGGCGGCGGACGCTGGCGGAGGTCGGCAAGATGGTCGGGCTGACCAACGAGCGCGTCCGCCAGATCCAGAACCACGCGCTCGGCAAGATCCGCCAGGCGCTGACCGAGGACTACGCCACCGTCTGACCGCCCGGCAAGAACAGGAGCAGACAGCGAGACAATCGCGGATCGGGCAACAAGACAAGGCCCGCCCGACGCCGCGCCAAACCCGCCCAGCCGCCCGACGGCGGCGGGGCGCACATATGCGTGAGGCGCACCAAAGCGCCGCCTCCAACCCCTCAACGACCGCCCGGACCGACGGAATGGCCCGGGCGGCTCTCCTATCAGGCGCTTCCCGGCCGGCAAGCCACCGAGGCACGGGCTGTCTGTCAGCGCACAAAACACGCGCTCGATGGAGGCCGCGGCTTGACAGGCAAGCCGTGCCGCCCGTCGCGCCAGGAGCGACGCAGCGCTAGTCAGCCAGAGCGACCGGCTGTGAAAGGTGCCGCCGCTGCGGCAACTGCGACGGTCTGGCAGATGGCTGGGGCGCCGGCGTCTGTCGTGCCGGCGCGAGGCCGTAGTCGGCCCAGTGGATCGTCGGCGCAAACGTCAACTCTCCGGTGCTGGGCATGAGGCCCGGTGAACTCGCGCTTTGCTGCTCCTCTGGCAGACGACTGTGATGTTGATCGCACATCCCACTGCCCTTTCCTCTGAAAGCGGAGTCATGGCGATGATCCCGGCAACAGGCCGAATCGTGCCGGACCGGTTTCCCGGCGCGTCTCTCGGGTCATTGAGTGCCGTGGCGAGGCAGATAGCAAGCAAAATCTTGGGTAAATATCAGGACAGAACCACAAGATATTGGGGTATCACCCCTCTGCCGTGCAGGCGAGGAAGGCAGTCACGGAAGAAGGCAGTCAGCAATTCACAGTTCACTTCGCGGGCTTGCCTCCCGGATACGCCGCGCCGCGACGGGCGGGCCGGACCGGAAGGTCGAGGTCTTCCTCTTCGTCGTCATGGCCGCCACGCTGGGCAGCCTGATGGCCGGTGAGCTGAAGCTGCGGGGTCCGGTTGGGCTTCGCGCGGGCCCTCAGCATGCCGATCGAGACCTTCATCCATCGTTCGCCCCTTGATGCCCCCGCCGGCTTCGCCGCGTCCAGGACTCCCCCGGCCTGGTCAGGAATTCGCGAGCCGCCGGGACCATCCGGCGGTATGATACAGGATAGATGGCCATGCGGAGGTTGTTTGCCACGCCGGCCGCCGCGGCGAGGGGCGGGCGGGGCCAGGAGCTCTGACATGATGGCCTCCGAGAGCAACGAGGCAGGGGGCGCGGCGGCGGAATCCAAGGTGCGCTCGTGCGCGATGTGCCATCGGGGCATCTGCCCGGACGTCGTTGCCCGGCGGGCCGTCACCGGCGGCGTTTGTGACGAGTGCTTCCGTCATCTCGAAGCGCGGTCCGGCATGCCGCTGCTCGACTTCCTCAACGGGCTGGACGTGCCCGTCCTGGCGACGGACGGCGATGCGGTGGCGCAGTTGGCCAACAGGCCCCTGCTGGAGCTGTTGGGCAAAGGCCCTTCGCAGGTGCGGGGCCGGCGTGGCGGGGACGTGTTCGAGTGCGCGTACGCGCACCTGCCAGAGGGGTGCGGACAGACCGTCCACTGTAGCGGCTGTGCGATTCGACGTGCTGTGACGGAGACCTTCATCACCGGCAAGAGCCTGCACGAGGTTCCGGCCTACCTGAATCGCGACATGGCCACGCAGTTCCTGCAACTGGGCCTGCTCATCTCGACGGAGAAGGCGTGGGGCATGGTCCTGCTGCGGATCGATCACATTGGCCCCCGGCAGGAGCCTCGGGAGCAGAGCGCCCACGGCTGATGATGCTGGTCCGGTCGGGCTCCGCGCCGGCCCTCGGCATGTTGATCGACACCTTCATCGTCCGCCCCCTGATGCTCCCCGGCTTCGCCGCTCTCACCGGCCGAACGCAAGGCCACGGCGCACGAAAAGGCTGAATTGCGCAGCCTGCCCCGTTATCCTGGTCCCGGGCATTTTGGGTGCAATACCCGCGGGCGACAATCGACTAACCGATGAGACATCCGGGCCGCCGAGAAAGGAGCACGACCCATGCCTGTCATAGCATCCTGGTGGGAAGTGGTGGGCGATCTGGACGTGATCGCGTGGGTTGCCGTCGTGATCGTCGCCTACCTGGTGATTCAGGGGATCGTTCGGATCTACAAGATCACGCTCCTGCATCGCGAGCGCATGGCGATGATCGAGAAGGGCATAGACCCCGGGCCGCTCATCGAGAACCTGGCGGAACTGCTCGAGGAGGACGCCGAGGGTGAGCAGGCCAAGGCCAAGAAGCGGGAGATGAAGGAGAAGATCGTCGAGTCGGCCCTGGCCCATCGTGAACGCATGGCGGTGATCAAGAAGGGCATGCAAGGCACCGCGCCGGGCGAGGCCCACCAGAAGGAGCAGACCACCTGACGGGAGATCCGGTAGATGCCGGGACAGCCGTGAGTAAGTCGCCGTCAAGCCGGCAGCAGGCGGTTTCTGCGGGCTTTTCCAGACAGCCGTTCGGCGCTGCCCCAAGGACACGCCATGGATCCGTGTACGGGCCCGCCCCGGTCAGACCGGCCGCAGTCTTCCGGCGGGAAGAAGGGGGCAGGCTACGTCTGCTTGCGGCGGGGCTCCGGTCGAGGGCTTCGGCGATGCGCGCTTTGCCTCCGCCCGACGAAGGCCAGCGCGCCCAGCGCGAGCAGCGACAGCGTGGCGGGCTCGGGGATCGCCGCCCCCGCGGCGGGTCCGGCGGCGGTCGTGGGGGGCGAGCCGGCGAGGCGGTGCCCGTAGTTCATCTTGAGGGCGAGGTAGTCCAGGGCGTCCAGGTCGCCGTCCAGATCGCTGTCTCCGCCGGCCCATTCGGCCGCGCCGCCTGTAGCGAAGGCGTCTCTGGCTGCGGCGTAGTCGTAGTAGTCCACGTCGCCGTCGAGGTCCGTGTCGGCGTCGATGAGATCGTGGAGGGTGATTCGCACGGCGTGGCGGTTCGGGTCGCCGGGGAGATCGGCCTCATAGTCCGCGTCCGCCAGGTAAGCGCCGCCGATGTTTCCGCCGAAAGCGTCGAACGACCCGGTCAGCGCCGCGCCGTAGACGATCACGTCGTGTTCGCCGCCGAACTTCGACGCCGGATCGCCCGCCACGGGCAGCCACTCCAGCGCCAACGTCCCGCCCAGCGTCACGTCCCCGCCGATGTCCACCTCGTCGCAGATTCCCGCCACCCCGCCGCCGGTCAGCTCGATCGTCAGCGTGCAGTCCGGCCCGTATACGGCGCCGCCCTCGATCGCCACCGTCGCGATGCTGTCGCCGGGGCTGTGGCCGCCTTCGAAGACGGCCGTCCCGCTGCCGTAGATGTCGCCGCCGCCGCTGACCTCGTCCTCGAACGTGACCGTGCCGACGACGTCGATCGCCGAGCCGGTCGGGATCGTGACGGGGCCGATCACCGTGGCGTCCATGAAGACAGCCTGGCCCGTCGTGGTCAGCCCGCCGGCGCCGAAGTCCGCCGTGCTGAACGCTACGACCAACGCGCCCGCGTTGCTTGCCGCGCTGCTGCGGAACTGCCCCCCCTGGACGAAGAGACTCTCTCCCGCCGGGATCGTCGCTGTCCCGTCCACCACCAGTTCCTGACCCAGGACAACCGCGATGGGGAGGCCGAACAGCTCCGTCAGCGTCTCGTTGCCGCTTCCCATCGCCATATCGCAGCCGAATCCGACCGGGCCGCTGTGGAAACGGAAGACGCCGCCATTCGAGTCGAG
>Ga0180437_10007357_pt1 | contig 14351 bp, 16 predicted proteins | sample SS_ome_4_FD_132410 | JGI IMG/M metagenome (GOLD analysis project Ga0180437, IMG submission 132410) | Hypersaline lake sediment archaeal communities from the Salton Sea, California, USA - SS_3_D_1 metaG | ecosystem: Environmental > Aquatic > Non-marine Saline and Alkaline > Hypersaline >...
CTGTAATAATACAATTTTACTCTACGTGATTGCCACGCTTCGCCCGCAATGACATCCAAAAATGTTACAAAATTACTGAGCATGTACACCGGGGCAATGCCGGCGTGTTTCCATCCATTCCGTCTGATTTAGAGTCCATCCTATCATCATGGATTCGGAGAAGCCCCACCCAATTTCCATTTTCTTGCATTTGACAGGATTCTGTGCCAGAATTTAAATATAAACAGTGCATAGGGAGAATAAGACAATGAGGAGAACCGTTCTTAAGCTTTTGGCTGCTTTTCTTGGACTCTGTCTGGCTGCATCTGCGTTTGCCATAGATGTCCCTCTGAAGTATCAAAAACATCCCGCTAAGTCCGAAGACTTCTATCCGAGTGGGTCGATTTCGTTGGATGAGATGACAGAACCTCCCGAAGGTGAATGGAAATTTCCCTCTCTGGTCAGCGAGTATCCCATTTATGCTTTTGTGAAAATCGGTGACAAACAAAAACTCTGTCTGCTCGATCACCAGAATGCCAGCGACAAACTTTACAATCGGTTTTATTTCGATTCCAACGGCAACAGGGATTTAACGGATGATCCCTTTGTTGAGGGAACCGTAATGCTTCAACAGAATAACCAGAGTTATACTGTGGATTTTCCTGGTGTGGACACCAAGATTGAAGTTAACGGTAAATCAGTTCCATATAGCTTCCGTCCCTGGGTTAGGGTAAGGTTGGCCCAGCTGGAGAGGAGAGGATTCACTAAGGAGTCTGTTCGCAGGTATGTTGCAGCCAGCCTCAGACTCAATTGTTCCTACACAGGAGAGTTTCAGATTAAGGGTCAAAAATACAGAGTGATTGTAAGTGACAGCAACTGCAACGGTCGGTTCAATGATAGGTCCAGCTTATTGGAAGCATCAGCGCGTGCTGAAGTCAGACGCAGGCCGATTCTTTCTCGAGGCGATGGATTCATCATCACAACAGACAAAAAGATTGATTCTACTGACTTACAGCTTTGTGGTGACTGGCTAGTGGTGGAAGATATGCTGTATGAGGTCAATATCGACACAGTGAAAGGGAAAATGACGTTGACTCCCATGACTGATAATTTGGGTTCTTTGAAGCTGGCCATGAATACGGAACGCATATCTCTTTATACAGAGGATGGAAAGCACAGCGTATTGATGTTCAGGCCAGGCAAGAAGATCAAGGTGCCTGCCGGGACATACCGGCTGTACAAGTATCAAGCCCTCAAGAAGGATGAGCAAGGTGACCTGTGGCGCCTGTGCGCTTGGGCAACGACGGAAAGCCCATTTGTTGCTGTGGATAGAAAGGGCGAAGTCACTTTAGAATTTGGCGAGCCCTATCTTGCAATCGTTAATGTCATACAACCAAGAGTAGGGAGATCGAGGGCTTTAATCGCTTTTGAAATCGAAGGTAAAGCGAAAGAATCGCTGACTGACCTGAGCCATATCTCCGGTGACAAGACTCTGATTCCGTTATCTGAAGAAGAAGATTTGGGCCATCGTCCCAAAGAGCCGACCTACAAGATCGTCAAAGCCGACGGTGAAGTGGTCACACAGGGTTCCTTCGAGTATGGCTGAGGATTCAGCTGTACGGCCGTATGGGACGGCCCAGAAAAAGGAACAGAATATTATATCCTTGCCACTTACCAGGTGGGGCCCTTCAAAACAGAGCTGAAAAAGAAAACGTTTAAGTTTTAAAAACGACAGCGGATCGCCAAAGAGTTTACTGCTCGCTGGGATAAAGTCAGCGAAGGATTTTTTCAATCTCTTCCATGGTGAGTACCGTAGTGCCGCCTTCCTCCGGAGGATTGTCTCTTAAATATTCAAACAGTATTACCCTTTGGTCCGGAGAGCAGAAATTTTCTATCCAGTGGTGTTCTTGCTCAGCAAGGGCATAAGACCCGCAATTGGGACATTCATACTTCCAGCCTCCGAGAGGTTGAGCTGGGTCACTCACATCTGAAAAAGGACTTCTTTCGGTCTGGGCTCCGCACAACAGGCATTCACTTTTGTCCTCGATTGACATAACGATATCCCTCCTTTGATGGTTTTTCATTACTGACAGCCTTGAGATAATTTTAGGTCAAGGTATCTGAAAAAGCAAGGCAGAGACACTCGGATTTCTCTTCTTGTGCTCTTCCGGATTCATTCCTTCGTGCCAGCGCTGTTCAACTGAAATTTTCTGTTTAGGCTTCATGACCTGGGAAGAGTAAGGATTGATTTTTTAAATGTGTTGATGTAGAAAAAGGTTGAATTTCTTACGAGGAGGGAATTATGAAATTGGATAAAGTGCGTCTGGGAGGGACGGTAGCTGTCGTCTGGGGTTTGATTGCGTTCCTCACAGGAATCGGCAATCTCGTCTGGAGCACCTATGGTACTGCCTTCTTGAAGGTCCTGGAGTCCGTTTACCCTGGGTATACTTTTGGCAAATGGGGCTTTGGAGGAGTGATAGTGTTGACATTGTACGCGGCTCTGGATGGGTTTGTTTTGGGTGTTGTGTTTGCCTGGATATACAACCTTTTTAAATGCGAAAAGAAAGAATAGGAGTGGGTTTTTTCTTTATTTCTTCTTTTCATCCTCTTTTGTCAAAGCCAATGAAGAACAGGAAAATGCGTGCTAAAACAGAATGATGAGTTTGTTCATTTCTCCTTTTCCTTCGCGAGCCGCGAGAAGAGGCATGGGGTTTGAATGAAGTGATATTATGTTTGATGGCTGAATATTCCTTATTGAATTAAATTCATACGATGAAGAAAAGAGCGGCCTTTATATTGTTCGTGTTTAATGGGATTCTCCTCTGTGCAGGCTGGGTCATGGTCATCGTTGCCTATCCGAAGTTACCTCAAAAAATTCCCCTCTGGCTTGATTTATTCAACCAGCAGCACATCATGGTGAAAAAATCTCCCCTTTTTTTCCTGTATATCTTGGCCCAAACTCTGTTTTTTATCCTGCTTTTCTATTTAGCCAGAAAGATTTCGTCCAGGATCACGAACTCCCGGGAAGCGGAATTATTTAAAGAGTATGTCTATTTAACTCTTATATTTTTTAATCTCATTTTCATTCACGTTCAGAGAAGCCTCATTCTTGTGGCTCATCATGTCGAGAAGGGAGTCGATAAATTATATTTTTATTCGTTGTTCGGGATATTACTGATTCTCATTCCCTATTTTCGATTGAGGAAGAAGTTAGCTCAAAGATTCTAGTGAGGAGAGGACCTCTCCTGAGCCAGGGCTTTAAAATGGAATGAGAACCATTCCTTGCGGTTTATGGTCCAAGATTTTTATCTGTTTTCAATGGAGTGGATTTCAGATGAGTGTGAGTTTTTAGGTTATGAGGTGGGAGAGAAAATGCTGTGAAATTTTTTAAATCAAGGTGTTTTCACTTGAAATGGCTGGAATTTTGACTGGGCCAGTGTGTGTCTGGTTTCAGGGCTCAGTCTTTGTCAGTTCGACTTCGATTTTTCCAAGAACCTCCAATATTTCCTTAAAAACCTCTTCAGGGATAAACTCCCATTGCATATTCTCATTTTCGGATTTTTCGAGGTTTTCCATGGCTTCCTTAAGGAACTTGAACATCCGCTTTCGGGCTTTATCTCGGTCTTTTTGTTTGCTCATGTTATCATTCCCTCCTTAATCTCTGACTCTAATCTTTATACTGGTGGCCATTTTTGATATCCAGCCGGCTTGCTCCTCTTTTTCCAATATTTTAAATAAAATACCCAATAAAGTAAAAAAATATGCATAAATTCTTTTATAATTTCTTGCTTGAGTCAATAGAAAAAAATATTTTTTTCTTTTTTATCAGTTATTTCCGACTAAATATATGAAAACACGGTAGTACTCAAGATGGAACGTGGCCTACGTTCAGCAGAGTCGAAAAAGGATTTATTGATGGAAAAAGAAAAAAGACGAGAGAAAGACGCAGTCCTCATCAACCTGGATAAGAGGAGGAGGCTGAAGTACAACAGAGAATCCTACAAGGCAATCTTAAGGAATTTACAGATTCCGAAGGGAAACGCAGAACTTGTTGAACGGCAACTGAACAAATTGGATTTAAGATATTTGAGTGTTTTTCTCTGGGCTGGGTTGAATTGGGAAGATCCTTTGCTGCATCTGGTTAAGGTGGAAAACATGCTGCTGCACTATGGAAATGATTCGGATAAACTGAAAGAGATTGAAAGAGCAATCGTGGAGGCATTGAGGATCGCTGTGAGAAGCCTTGAACAGTATTCAAACAACTAAGAGGCCGCGTCTCAACATTCAACACTTCCTTACTCAAAGAGATCAGAAGGCGTCACGTCTAAAGATGAGTAAACTTCCATATATAACCTTACTTTAGGCCCTTCCATCTTAAATAAGAATTTTTCCGTCATTATTGTCTCAAGCTTCCCAAAAATGCTGCATGAGGCTCGATGACTTTATTCTGATGGAAGTCAAATGTTAGGTGTGACCCCTTTGGGCTTTTAAATTCACCCCTTAAATCGTCTCTATAGGTGATTGATTTATTTTGAAATTGACATATAAATAGTTAGAAATAAACCGGAAGGTCCTTTTTTTAACATGACAAACCGTGGAAAAGGAGGCAAAGATGTTTAAATCAAAATCTTTAACTCCAGCCTTACTCATAATTTGCCTCTCTCTCTTTCTTCTCGGTTTTCAGAACACACAGAATCAGGCTCAGGAAGAGGTCAGAAATATCAACAGAGAAATCGAGATAGTCGGGCTGAGATGGAAAGCCGGAGAAACATCTATGACTCGCTTGACACCGGAGGAGAGAAGGAGGAGGCTGGGATATATCCCGCCCCGTTATGAAGATCCGGAAAGATTTGTCGAGATTAATATGGAAGCGGAGGTTCAAGCTTCTCTCGATTGGAGGTCCTTCGCAGGGAATTTCATGACTGTGGTTAAGAATCAGAGTAGTTGCGGCAGCTGCTGGGCTTTTGCGACGGTAGGTACCATGGAAGCCATGTATAACATTGAGCAAGGGATATATGAAGTTCAACCTCTGATTTCAGGGGAACAAGACAACGTATTCGAAAGAGATACCAGTTTTTCAGGCCAGGAAATCAATCTCTATGAGAGAATGATGGATCAGGATCTCATTTACCGCGGTCTTTTTAATCAGGACACAGCTTTCTCCTCGAAGCCAAAGATGGCTCCGATGGCTTATGGCATCGGGATGGTATTCCCTCAATTCAATCTTTATAACTGGATAATCAGTCACAACCTCAAACCGTTTAGCCTTTCTTCAACGGCATCGAACTCTTCATCAGAACAAATGGATTATTATGATCAAGAAGAGCGCGATGTATCCGGTCAGAATGCCGGTTTGTTGGAGAGGAGAGACATTCGGGCTCTTGCCTTGCCCGATTTTTCAGAACAGGATTTAGTCTCCTGTTCTGGCGCAGGGAATTGTGTGACCGGAGGCTCACCAACTGCAGCTCTGAATTACATCATGACTACCGGTATTGTGACCGAAGACTGTTTCCCCTATACAGCCCAGGATGATCCTTGTTCTTTGTGTATGGATTACCTGGATAAATTATGCAGCATAGCTGGCTGGGGTTACGTGACTCAGGCCGCGGTTAATGAAGCCGCGATAATCGCCGCTCTTCAGGATGGCCCTTTGGTGGGGTATATGGATGTTTACACTGATTTTTACAGTTATTCCAGTGGGATTTATGCGCCTTTACCCAGTGCGACGTATGAGGGAGGTCATGGAATCGTGATTGTCGGCTACTACGATGATGGAGTGGATAGATACTGGATTTGCAAGAATTCGTGGGGGACAGGTTGGGGCGATAACGGATATTTCAACATTAAAATGGGTGAGTGTGAGATCGGAACGTGGGTCATGAAATTATGGGGTGTAACGATCAACAACCAGCCGCCTGTTCTTGCCGATATCAGTTTGAGCATAGCCGGCCAGATTTTCAAGGAAGGGACGGAATTCTCTATCCAGCTTCAAGCATCTGACCCTGAAAGTGGCACTTTGATTTATAGCTATAGTGCTTCGCCTCCAACTCAGGGAGCCTCTTTTAATCCAGGCACAGGATTATTCACCTGGACACCCTCTTACACTCAAGGCGGAGATTACAGCATAAGGTTTTCCGTTTCTGACGGCATATTTGAGGATTTTCAGGTAGTCAATATAAGTGTTGTTCAGGTCAAAAAAGGCCGGGGAAGATTCTAAAGGGGGAAGAACGATGAAAAAATTAAAATTAATTTCGGTTCTCGGCTGCCTTGTTTTGCTTTCAACTCTGGCATACGGCGACTCTCATTTTTATGTTTTTGGAAAAGGCAATTTTATCGGTTCTTCAGGCTCGGCCGATGATTATCTAGAGGGGGTAAATGAGTTTCCTCTCGTCTCTGCCTATAAAAATTTTGGCGCTGGATTTGGTTTGACATTCGGAAAAGTCATCTTTGCTGGATTCGAAGGGCACTATAATTTGAGCGGAAAAGCGACACTCACAGATTCCTCCGACGGTGATACCTTAGAAGTCGACACCTATAGATACGCTTCAGGACTCTTCACTCTCGGAGTGAACCTCATGAGAAACCAGACAGTCAGGCTGTTTATCAACGGCGGTGGGGGTGTTCGCTATAACCTGGATGCCGAGACAAAGACTTATATTTCCGAACTCGGCTATGGAGTTATAATTGAGCCGCCCGAAAAGGAATTTCTTTTTGAAGCGTTCGGAGGGCTCGGCTTCGATTTTTACGTCTCAAGCACGACCGGTCTGTTCTTCAACGGACGCTACTCATACTTGAACTCTGATGACCCTCAGATGGCAGTCGTAGTTCTAGCCGGAATGGTCTACAGGTTCTGAAATGCAAACAGACGGCTCCATCGAGTTTTGTTTTGAGTGAGGCGCCTCTTGAGAAAAATCCTTGAAAAAAAAGAGAATAAGGAATTAAAGTCGATGAGATTCAATTTTTCTTATTTTCTGAAATGCGATATTTTCACTCATTTTTTTTAATCCTTATCCGGAGGAGCGTGAAGAAATGAAAATAAGAGGATTTTTAGCCGTGTTGATACTGGCTGCTGTGGTCGTTTATTTTCTCTGGGTGGCAAAAGCGGGAAAAGACAAGGTGATTGAGGAAGTGAGAGTTTTTGACAAGACAAAGCACACGTTGACGGAAACCAATATGAGAAGTCTGGCGAGAGAGATTCATTCGTTTATTGCCATGGATGGCAGGGCTCCGAAAAACCTAAAGGAACTTCAGGAATTCCGGCGTGTCCCATTGGGGACTTTAGATGCCTGGGGAACAGCTGTCAAATATAAGAGGCTGACGGATGAAAACTTCCGTTTGATTTCGGCAGGTCCGGATCGGGAATTTGACACAGAGGATGATATCTCTAAGGAATACTAGATGTCTCATCTTCAGGCATAATCCTCCCCATTACAACCACATTTTACTAAATTCATTGAATTTCTAGCTAATTTTTGTTATCGTAACTGTTTAAATTGAATTGCCTTGATGTAGGAGACGCGTTTACTTGAAAACATACGATGAGACAGATAGCAAATTCAGGTTTGTTATTTTAGCTTCAAAGAGAGCCAAACAACTTTTGCAGGGAGCCAAACCGAGGATAAAGTCCAAATCCAAGAATCCTATCCGTATCGCCCAAAAAGAAGTTCGTAATGGAATCATAGCCTATGAGCTCATTGAGATTAAAAAGGAAGAGATTCAAGAACCTGCTGAGGAAGGATTTATCGGAGAAGAAATTAGCGCAGGACTAGAGGAAATAAAGGAAGCAAAGCCAAAAGCGCCCAAGGCGGAGGATAAGAAGCCCAAAAAAGAATCCGAAGCCGCCAAAAAAAAGAAGCCAGCGAAAAAGACGGCAGAGGCTAAAAAAAAGAAACCTGTGAAAAAGGCAGCCAAGAAATCCGAAAAAAAGGAAACGACTCAAAAAAAGAAGATTTAATTCTCCAGTTTTAAGAATCCTTTGAATTTCTCCCTATCTCTTGTCTTATGAGCTGGATGTAGTCCAGTTTAATGAATTCTTTTTTTGAGATTCCCAAAGCATTCGTGAATTTAACGATCTCGTTCCTCTCTCCTTCAAGCTCAATAAAGTTTCCGATTGACGTTTCATCCAGGCATATTTTCAGTTTTTTCTTCCTGTAAACCGTTCTGAATTTATTATAGGTAAAGACTGGAATGAAGCCCAATGACTTCAGAATTTTTCTTATTTGTTTCTCATTTTTCACTTCAGTCTCGTATTCTTTTCGAATTTTGAATTTTCTGGATTTTTCTGGAGGGCCCTTGAAAGTCAAGAAAGTCTTTTTTCTTGCGGTGCGCAGTCTGAGAGCTTGTTGTTTCTGGATCAGAGTCTGGGCAGAGAAGTCAAAGAGAGTATTTTCCTCGGAATAACGTTCCTTTTCTAGACGGGCATCCAGGTTTACGATTTTTTCCTTGAAAGAGTCTAAATCCTCAACCCTAATTTTGACTTCTATTTCGATCATTCATTTCCTTCTAAGAAGGGGTCAGGGCTCGACATTCGACATTTTTAGGAGTCAGGCTTGTCCGCTGCTGATGTCTGTTGAGTCTTAATCAAACTTAAATCCGGTTGCCAGCTAAAGGTTAAGAGCAAAAGACCAGACCTAACAGCCTGCTCGCATTTGAAAAATGACGAAAGTCGAGCCCTGACCCCATTTTTACCATTTTTATTTGTTTCTTGTTAAGAAGAATTCGGGTATGAGAGTCAATGCCTCTCGATGGACGGATTCAGGGAATTGAGAAATGATTTCTCGAGATTTTGAGGAATACTTTTCAGCTTTTTTATATGTGTAATCCAGCGCTCCATTCGATTGAATAATCTCAAGAATTTCTTTCTGTGTCTCTTTGCTCATATTTTTCTCTTTCAGGATTGCAGCGATCCGCTTTCGATTTATCCCGCCATCTTTGGTCAGGGTGTAAATCAAGGGGAGCGTGATACGGCCTTCGTTCAAGTCGGAAAAAACGGGTTTTCCCAGGACTCTTTCATCTCCGGTGAAGTCAAGAAGGTCGTCAATGATCTGAAAAGACATGCCTAGATTTATTCCGTATTCAACAAGAGAATGTTGCTCTTCATCTGATGCATCTCCGAGGATACCGCCAATCTGGCATGAAGCGGCAAAGAGAGATGCCGTCTTTTTATCGATGATGTCGAGATAATCTTCCTCAGCCAGGTCCAAATTTCCGCTCAGGCAGTACTCATTCAGCTCTCCTTCAATCATTCTGGCTGAAATATCGGTGAGAATTTTCGTGATCTGTCTATGCTGGCTGTGAAGAGAATAGCCAAGCGCCTTAATATAAAGAAAATCTCCTAAGAGAACAGTTATGTTGGGGCCCCATCGGGAGTGGATAGATTCTCTTCCCCTCCTCACGTCAGAATTATCGATGATATCGTCATGAATGAGGCTGGCCGCATGGATGGTTTCAATCAGGGCGGACATGAGGATGTTCTCATTCCCTTTATACCCGAACAGCTTTGAACAGAGTAAAAGCAGAGCCGGACGAATCTTCTTGCCACTATTCTGGAAAATATAGGACCCGATTTCAGAAATGAGCCTGTTGGGAGAGTCGATAAAGAGTTCCATCTCTTTCTCAACTTTATCCAGGTCTTTCAGTATGCTGTGGTATAAATTGTTTAGACTTAGGCTGCTTTTAACCCGAGATTTTATAGTCTGTTTTACTGATTCTCTCATGGCAAGCCTGTTAGCTGTCACCACTCTTGCGATCACTCTGTGATATTCGACAATGAAAATTATCTTGTCGAGTGGCTCTCATCCTCCTCCGGGCATCTTTGTTTCCTGTTTCTGTCCTGTTGAAAGCAATCCATATCTTAACACTACATTTTTTTTATTTCAAACTTAAAGAGAGTTTCGAAGTTTCGGGTGGTTATCTCAGCCAATTCGCCTAGGGAAATCCTTTTTAATTCAGCCAGAACTTTGGCTGTCTCTAACACATAGGCCGGCTCGTTCCTCTTTATCCGGCCGCGGTATGGAGATGGAACGAGAAAAGGAGAGTCGGTTTCTACCAATATTTTGTCGAGGGGAATTTTTTGTGCCACCTCTCTTAATGGAGAAGCATTGGCGAATGTGAGGATACCGGAGAAGGATATTGAGAAATTCCGGTCGAGCATATGTTTGGCCAGTTCCCAGTCTTCAGTGAAGCAGTGAAGGACCCCTCCTTCCGTGAAATGCTCCTCCTCCACAGCCTGGGCTGTTCTCATGCCAGAGTTTCGGCTGTGCACAATAACCGGGAGGCCAATGTTTTGAGCTGCGGCGAGTTGCTGCCGGAAAGCCGATTCCTGCTCTTGGACGAGAGAATGATTATAGAAGAAATCGAGGCCGATTTCACCCACGGCCTTGACTTTGTCCTCTCTGGCGAGTTCTTCAATTTTTTGAATATGGCCTAGTGTGAAAAGCTTCGCTTGATGGGGGTGAACTCCTGCAGAGGCGATGATGTTTTTGTTTTTTTCGATTAAATCAAGAGTCGTCTCTGTGCTTTTTTGATTCGAGAGGTCTGCGGGACAGAGGATGGCGATGACGCCATCCTGATAGGCTCTTTGGATGACTTCATTTCGGTCTTCGTCAAATTCCTCCATGTCCAGGTGGGCGTGGGAATCGACAAGATTTAGAGGCATCGTCCTTTCTTTCTTCAGATGATTAAGTTTTTGAACTGCCGCGAATGTTGTCTCAGTGAATGCGGATCAGAAAGAGATAAGAAAAAGGGTACCTGCACAGTTCTCGAATGAAAAAGGTTCTTCCTTGAAGAAGTTCTATTTTCTGACTGATCCTCTCTATGAGTTGAATTTGCCCTGTCCGGTAACTATTCCTGCATCTTTTTCTTCAAGTAACGGAGAGGAAGGGCTCCGTAACTGAGCAGTCTTTCCAAAAATTCTTTTTTGCTGAAGGAATTGCCTTTCAGGTTTTTGTATGCTTTTTCCATGTCCAGGATTTCCTGATAACCCACATAGGCGAAAGCGGCCTCACCCGGATTGAGGATAATGCTGTTCCATTTTCTTTCCGCCTCAGCTTGAGTCTGGAATCCTCTTATTTTCATCAAACGGATAGCGTCGTCTTTTGTTATACTGCCGGAATGGATGTTGAGCTCAAGTTGGAAATTGTTAACTGCCTTCAAGAGGTATTTGAGTTGATTCAGGCGAAGTCTGAGGTCATAGCCTCCAAAGCCTGAAGTCACGAGCAGCTCTTCATAAATGACTGGCCAGCTTTTGATCAAAGCCTTATTGGGATAGAGTTTTCTGACGAGGGAGGGATATTTTCCGGTGAAAAAGAGAGGGACGAATTCCCCGGGATAGACTTTACGGATAGTCCAGAGATAGAGATAGGAATTATTATACTCTGTGAGAAAAGATTCGATCTGTTCTTCATTCCAATCTTCGCAAATAGGGGCGATTTGAATAGTAGTCGTTCCATTGCTTTCGTAGGCTCCAGGAGCTATAGTGCGAGCCATAGTGATTCCTTGAGAACAGATGGGCATGGGCTCGATATCGAAATCCCCATCGGGAAGAACAATCATTTGATTATTCGTGAAAAAATCTTTGATTTCACTTGCCGAATCTTTAATTCTGTTTATATATTCATCTTTTAAGACATGTTCTCCGGTTATCCTTTCCATGACATGAGAGATGACCTCGTCATAGAGTTGATCCTCAGTGAGACCCGGAGGAGGATTTTGCAGATCGATTCTTGGATCCATAATTTCATAGAATGGAACACAGGTAAAAAACATTTTGTTACGGATATTTCTGAAATCTGTGCTGGCTCGGTTGATGAGCTCCTGGATAGGAATATCGTTCTGCCAGGTTAACCGCAAAAGCCGTGTATGAACCTGTTGTCCCAGGCGAAAGTTTCCGGTGGAGCGGGGAAGAAGCTCGTTCTTGAGAAAGTTCAAATAGCTTTCCAACTCGGGCAGGACTTTGTTCAGGCCATCTTGAAGTTTGGATTTGCTGTCTGCGGGCGTGTTCTCAATCAGTCCGGGAAGCGTGTTTTTATAAAAATCCAAAATTCCTGGAAACTGCTTAATAGCTGTTTCTGTGTACAATTGGGCAGGTGTTTTCAGGTTTTCTTTGGCTTGTTTAATGAGCTTGGGCAGGTTTTTTAACCTTTCTGCAGCATTTTTCGCCCGTGTCTCTATCGGCGCGAATTCTTTTGCAAAAAGGCTCTGGATGCAGTCCCTAAAGATCTCGTTATAAAAAATGGGGTTGTATTCCCAGGGGAGGAGATTTTCATTCCTGAGAACCTCCATATCCAGAGCGTCGCGCATAATTTCGTGGTCGATCCGCGCTTCTGGACTCAGCTGGGTGACATCCACTTTAGCCACGAATTCCTGGTTAAAGGTATCCAGAGTCTCCATACGTTTCTCTAGGTTTTTCTCGCTGAAGTCCTCGAGTTTGTCGTCGTAAGCGTGAAAACCGGCAAGAGTCGCAGCGGTCGGGTAGAATTTCCAGAGTTCGTCAAGATAGCTTTCCAAGGTTTTTTGAAATTTGCTGTCTTCCTTATTGTTTTGAGAGAGAGATAGGCCTGTCGTTGATAAGATAATCAGAAAAACAGCGAGGGGAATGATTGTCTTCTTCATTGGATCCTCCTCAATGAGTACTTTTGCTCCTTATTAATTGGTATGACCTTTTGTTTTTCTACTTTTATTATATTCGATTTCACTCTTTTTGTGAAATGGCAATCCTACCAAAATTGAAGGATGGAGGCAATGCTCTGCTGCACTGAAATTCGATCTAAAACTGGATTAACGCTGAGCCCCACGTATAGCCAGAACCGAAAGCTGTGAGAACGACTGTGTCGCCTTCCTTGATCCTTCCGTTTTTCAAGGCTTCATCCAGAGCGATGGGGATGGAAGCCGCAGTTGTGTTTCCCATACGGTCTATGTTTCTGATTACCTTTTCAACAGGAATCCTCAAATTTCTCGCCACCATTAGTGAGATCCTGTCGTTCGCCTGATGGGGGATGAGATGGTCCACATCTTCAATCGTGATGTTGTTGTGCTCGAGCGCAGTTCTCACAGCGGCGGGCATTTTTTCTGATGCGTTCTTGAAAACGTTCTTTCCACTCATGCAGGGATAAAATTTATTTTCTTCGAAATATTCTTTTTTAAACGTTGGATTATCTTTAGAGCTTGGCTTTTCCATCCAGAGGTCTGGCATGTAATTACCATCCGAGAATAGATGTGTGGATAAGATGCCTCTGCCGTCATCTTTGTCATTGGGTTCAAGCATAACAGCGGCCCCCCCGTCCCCGAAGAGAACAGCCATGTCTCTTCCTTCATCAGAGTAGTCGAGGTTTGATGATTGCACCTCTGCGGCCACGACGAGAATTTTTTTGTACGTCTGAGTCTTGATGTACTGATCCGCCACGGAAAGTGCGTATATAAAACCCGTACATTGATTTCTCACGTCAAGGGCGCCGATTCCGGAAAGGCCTAGCTTGGCCTGGACCATGACACCTATTCCTGGGAAATAGTGATCAGGAGAGAGCGTGGCGGCGATTATGAAATCAATCTCTGATTTGTCGATATTCGCATCCTCAATGGCTCGCAGGGCGGCTTCATAGCCGAGATCAGAGCTTCCCACGCCAGGCTCCACATAGTGTCTCTCAACAATACCTGACCTTTGACGGATCCACTCATCGGTTGTGTTCATCTTTTTTTCGAGGTCGAAGTTTGTCACCACTTTGGGAGGGATGAAATGGCCGGTTCCCGTGATAATAGATTTTAAATTCATCGTATTTGCAGCCGATTATAATGGATAAAAAAAATAAAATAAAGACTAATTTTATTGATTCGAGTAAAATGAAAGAGTAATATGCGTTGGATTAAAGAATGATGGAGGAATAGTTTTGAGAAAATATTTTTTTCTTTTTCTTTTCATTTTCTGCTTCACTCTTTTTCTTTCTGCTCAGGAGGATGACATCCTGAAAATAGAGACATCTGTGAGCCCCAAAGATCTTACGCGAAATCAGGAGGGGAAAGTCATCCTGAAGCTCATACTTCAGGAAGGATTGACCGTCAATCCTCAACCTTCTTTTACCATTGAGTTCAGTCCCGTTGAGGGAATTATTTTTAAAAAAAATAAATTTACAGATTCAGATCTGAATATTGAGATACTGGAAGAAATGGGAGAGGAATACTTGAATTTAAAAAAACCTCTGGAAATACCTTTTGCGGTCAGTCCGCATGCGGCGGAAGGCAGCCATCTTCTCGAGGGAAGAATAGACTATTTCGTCTGCTCAAAAGAGGAAGGATGGTGTTTGAAAAGCCATTCAAAATTTACCGTTTCTTTGTCCATCAACAAATAACCTGGATTATTCATAAAATCTGCCGACACC
>Ga0180437_10007360_pt1 | contig 14347 bp, 13 predicted proteins | sample SS_ome_4_FD_132410 | JGI IMG/M metagenome (GOLD analysis project Ga0180437, IMG submission 132410) | Hypersaline lake sediment archaeal communities from the Salton Sea, California, USA - SS_3_D_1 metaG | ecosystem: Environmental > Aquatic > Non-marine Saline and Alkaline > Hypersaline >...
CGACAATTATACCACTGCGTGACGAATCTGTCAATAGGCGCAACCTGTCAATTCTTACATGCTCCGTACAGGCCGGCGTGCCTACGCCCCCGCCCAAGTTCTGTTGAGCCTGCTCCCTCCCCGTGTCCTCCAGATGACGAAGGCCCTCGGCCCCTCGTGTCGCTCAAGACGCTGCGCGCAGATGCTCATGCGGCGGCCGCCCGACGGTCCGGCAAGCCAATTCCCAGGCCAAACAGATATGAACGGATCGAGCTTTGCGTCCTGCTAAGACACCACACCCCTCGTGATGACTGGCAGGTAGATGGGCCGCCGGCCCGGGGGCATCGCCGTGACCGTAGCCGTGGCGGTCACAGTGGGGGTAGGGGTCTGTGCCGGTGCCAGGACCTCCTCCACCCACCCAGAATCGGGCGCGTTGTCGGCCAAGGCGAAGAACAGTTCTTCTTCCAGACCGACGTTGATGCTGGTTTGGGCACGCCACAGAAAGCCCCCCGTCAATCCCAGATCCGCAACTTGCACCACCGCCGATACGGTCGCGCCCGTTCGTGCAAAGGCTACTGCGGCCTGCAGGTCCTCGTAGCGCTCTCCATTCCAGCCGCGCAGCGCCCCTTCCCAGGCGTTAGACTCAGGGTTCCAACGCACGACCACATTGACATCATTTGGGTCACCACTGGCTTGGTCACGGTCCACGTCCAGCATCCAGGTGAACCACGGATGCCCATCCTCATCCGCCGGCACAGCCGGAATGTCCTGCGCCGTGGTCATCTCAAAGGTGAGCTGGCCATCGCCGGTCTGGAATCCGATTGCGCTCAGGATATCCTCGTAGCGGGTAGAATTCCAGGAGAACCTCTTGGTCCCGGGTGCGCTCACGGACCACATCCATCCTGCATCCGTCGGACCGAGTACGACCATATAGTCCGGACCGCCGAGCGGCTTGAGGCCAATGAGCGCGCTCCAGTTGATATCAACTGGATTCACCGGTATATCACCACGGCAGCGCCACAGGAACTCCAGACGCGAGGAATCCACTTCGCGCAGTCGCACATAGGTCAGGTCCTCATGGGGCAGAAGCCCCGGGTTTTGGGCGTCTGGCGCTTCGGATGGCAGGCCCCTGCTCCAGCTAAGGAATTGATAGTCGGGTGCATAGTCCAGCAGTGCCTGCCCCATGGGCCTGATCGTGGTCGCCATCCACTGGAATGAGTACGGATCGCCGATCACCCAACGCGGGATGAGGACCTTGGCCGTGTTGCCCTCGATGGTCAGGTCGCGGCCGGGGTACGGGAAAGGCCGCAGCAATCGCAGTTCCAGCACATCCCCCTGCGGGTCGCTCACACTCGAGTCGGGGGCCAGTGACAACGGACGGATGTGCGTGAACGTAGGCCTATCCTCAGCACCCTCGCCCCATCCAAGCCCCATGGCGGTTACAGTCAAGGCCACGAACAGCGACGTTGCCGATACCACGAAGAACGGTTTGCGTCTCATCCTGACCTTGCCTTCCCCAGCGACGTGTGCCCACGGAGCGCAGTGGGCGATACTCTCAGCGCTGCCTGACAGCGAGATTGTAGCGCATGGCAGGCCCTCCGCCAACTGCAGCGGTTCGGATAGCACAAAAAAAGCGCCGCCCAACCGCAGTTGGGCAGCGCTCGGTGCTCATGACTCAGGACATACTAGCCATGGGCCTCTGGTGTTGGTTGTGACCTAGGGCATCACCGGGAAGCAGATCGGCAGAATGAAATACATCTCCGACTGATGTGGTCCGAAGATACTAAAAAGGAAGTATAGCCAATTGAATAGTTCCTGCATCGTAACCGCTCCTTTCAACCCTCGTTCGCCGGGCAAAGCTCGATCGCACACTGAGGCAATTCGTGTCGCTGCAACTCAGATACCGCGCAACCACCCCCTCTCCCAACAGGTCTTGCTCGGGAGAGCCTCCCGATCGCTTTTGAACAACGCTCTGTTCACGCACCGTGGGACCTCGCGCACCCGGGACTCCACGGTGCGATCACACTGAGTATACAGCATGACGTTGATACTGTCAATCTGAATGGCCTGCTGCACAGATGCCGGATTGAGCGAGGCACGACAGAAGCGGGTGATGGGATTCGAACCCACGACATTCTGCTTGGGAAGCAGACGCTCTGCCAACTGAGCTACACCCGCGTTACCTGGCGATTATAGGAGACAACCCTGCAACTGTCAAACAGCCTTCAGTATGGCTTGCCCTCCGCGGGCGCGCCCCAATTGCCGGTCACGCCCTCGATGTAGCTCACCTGTCGCTCGGTCAGCGTCAGCGCCCCCACATCCAGCCATGGCAGCGTCACCAGACCATTCACTGTGAGCTGGGCGCGCACGCTAAACAACCAGCCCAGTTGGGACAGGTTCGCCGGTGCATCGCCATCGATCGCCACCTCTACCTGCAGGGCATAATTCGGCGGCAGCAGGCCGTTCAGTTTCAGCTCGCGGTCGATGATCATTTGCGCCTGCCCCGCCGCCACCGCCTGCCATTGCCCCGCGGTCGTGGGCAGCCACTGCCGCCCGGTGGACGACAGCGCACGGATGGCCTGGTAGGTCCCCAGATGCAGCGATTGCCGCACTGAGACCACACGCCATATCTCCAAGATACCGAACACCAGCAGGATGAACAGCGGCAGGATCAGCGCGTAGGTCACGACGCTGGCCCCGCGCCGGTCGCGGCGGAAACGCGTCCAGGCCATCATGATCCTGCCACCACAGTGGGCGTTCGCGTTGGCCTGGGTGTGGGAGTCGGGCGCGGCGGCGGGTACCACGGCCCACAGTCGATGAAGCTGGTATGCGAGCTGGTCAGCGTCACGCTGCCCATGGACAGTCCCAGCAGCGAAGTCCGCCAGGGCACCGTAAGCCGGGTGCGCACGGTGAAGATCAGGTTGTTGCTGTAGGGCTCGTTCAGGGCGTTGCGGATATCGGGGCATGGAAAGTCCACTGGTGGGGCAATCTCCTCGCCCGCGCCATCAAAGTAACGGATCTCCAGCTGGGTGAGCCCGTCGGCCGAGATGTACGAATTCGCATACACCGAATCCCAGATCAGGCGCTCGGCGTGCGCCACGTCGTCCACACCGGTGCGGTTGTATTGGCTGTCGTAGTAGTACATGTGATAGACGGACAGGTAACGCGCCGCCTGGTAGGTTCCCGACTCGAGCGATTGCCGGATCGAGACCAGCTTGATCAACTCAAAGGAGCCGTACAGGATCAGCACAAAGACGGGCAGGACCAGCGCAAACTGGATCAGGTCGTAGGCGCCACGGCGATCCTTGAGCCAAGCCTTGACTCGCTGCATCATACTGGCATTACCCCTAACGGTAACATTGGAGTTGACTGCTCACTGACTGTGCCAAGGTGAGCGGCAGCCGCGCCCCGCTGCCCTGGCCGTAGCGTGGCGGTACCGAGACGGTATACCCCAGTTCCACGGTAATCGAAAACTGGCAGCGTGTGCAGTAGTTGGTCCGGTCACAGAACGGGTTGAGCCAGATGTGAATCGACGGGTTGGACCCGGACGGCCCGATCATATCCTCGCTAACAAAGGGATTGTTGAGCAGTTCCGCCGCCAGAAAAGGCCACACCTGTTGCGACCACGCCCCGGGGCTGATGCCCCACTTCAGGCCGTTGAGCGCAATGTACTTGGCTGCCTGGTAAGTCGCGGCGTGCAGCGACTGCTTGATCGACACCACCTTCCAGATCTCGAAGGACATGTAGACGACAACAACGAATATGGCGATGAACAGCAGCGCCTGGACTGTGGTCGAACCACGTCGGTCTCTCAGCCAGCTTACCACAGGAACCATAGGTAGATCGCTCCCGGCAGGCAAAAGGTCCAGGCATAGGGCCGGCCTTCTTCCGCCAGCTGCTGTTCGGTGGGCAGCAAGCCCCCCTCGCTCAACCTCCGGCCAATAGAGCCCACGACGTCCTGCAACCGCTTGCCGCGCCACTTGAGCCACAGCAACGGCACACTCAGAACAAGCACCGCCGCAGCCAGGAAAACGACAAAGTCAACACTGGGAAAGAGCGCAAGGATGCCCATCAGCGTCTTGGCATCACCGCCGCCCAGGACATGGCCTTCCCACAGCGCAAAACAAAACGCCCAGCTAATGACCATCAGCACAAGTTGCCCCACCGCTTGAGCATCACCAGCCCACATCGCCCATCGGCCCAGCGCCTGCCCACCTGGAATGATCCAGCTGCTCAGTGCATGCCCTGCCGCGCGAGCCACCCGCGCGCCGCCTAGAACGGCCATCATGGGTAGGGTCAGAGCATTGGGGATCGTTGCCGTGCGCGCATCCAAGTAGGCAACAGCGGACAGCCACAGCGTAAAGACCAGCTTAAACAGCAAGGACAGGACGGAAATCGGTATGCTCCCAAGAAAGCGAGACGGACTCGCCTAGCTAGCGGGTCAATTGCTGAAGGATCCCCACCATGACCTGGATGACCTGGTCATAGATCTGGCTCAGGATCACCCCGGTCGCCAGCAAGAGCACCAGCGTCACCACAGCCCACTCTACGAGCTCCGGTCCGCTCTCATCCCGCAGGAACCTATGGAGCCTCTCACCCATCAAACAACCTTCCCGGTCGTGAGCAACCGCCACTTTGGGAGTGCCCGGCCAACGCCTTGCGCTGGCGACGGACACGCCCCTGGGGGGATGCAAACGCATGCATCCCCCGACTCCACGTAGGATAGATCCCTACCGCAACTACGGTTCGGCAACAGACTACGTCGCGGGCGGGCGCAGGATCTCCCCCAGGACTCTGAGGATCTCGCGGTAGATGTCGCTCAGCTGGTCACCGATGGCCTGCAAAATCAGGTACGTCGCCAGCACCAGAATGATGGTGACGATCGCCCACTCCACCAGTTCGGGCCCTCTCTCGTCAGACAAGAACCTCTTCAGTTCACGCATTGTTGACCCAACCTCCTTTTGTCCTAACCTGATAGACTGACCTGACAAACGTCTCGTTCGCGCCCCGGCCATCACGCATCAGCCACCGGTCGTGAACAGGACGCCAAGGACATTCAAAACCAAAGGGAAGATGCCGACGATGATCGCTGGCAGGAACACCCCCACGATCATCGGCACTGTCAGCCTGATCGGCACTTGTTGGATATCTCGCTCCAAGTCACCGCGGATCTCCTCTTCCAGCAACGATACGGTCAGCGAGAGGGCCCGCTCGTAGGAGATGCCGCCCTCTCGCGCCATCTCCAGGCGCAGCTGCAGATCCTTGAGGTCTTCAGAGTGAAAGTCTTCGGCCAGGCCGGCGATGACATCCTCTGGAGCAATGGACAGCCGCGTCTCAACGTGTCTGTACAGCCGCTCTCCAAAGGTGCCGCGCCTCCTCAGCTGGTCAGCCGCCCGCCTCAGCGCACCGCTGAGCGTTTCGTCCATCGACGTGCCGAGTTGCAGGCTGATCACAAAGTCGCGGATCTCGCGCAGATCCACCTCATGGTGTTGCGGCCGGCCGAGGCGCGCTCGCAACCGTGCGCGCAGGCGATCCAGTATGCGCCGGACTCGCTTGCGCTGGAAAAGCCAGATGCGGCGCAGGGTATGTTCAAAACCCAGCGCAGTTAGCACCAATATAGCAGCCGCGATCAACAAAGGTATTGCCAGCCAGCGCATCAGGATATCCGCTCCGCGAGCTGGTGGATGACCCTATCGATGTAATAGGAGGCCCCCAGCATCACTGTCACCACGATAACGAAGAACAGCTGTCCCGCGATGGGCACGTAGGGTGCGCGCAGCACAGGCACCGCCGCCACCGCGAGGACCACCAGCACCGCAAGTGCCTGGATAAACGACGTCTGCCCGGTGATGGATGTCAAACTGGCCTGCACCTCACGACGCAGCTGATCGTGCGTGCGCAACCTCTCCACCAGGTTGTCCAGAGCAGCGACCACCGCATCGACCCGCGCGGTCTCGCTCATCTCCAGGATGTACGCAAACTGGTTCACGTAGACGTTATCCGTGCGCCCCCGCAGCTCAGCGAAGGCACGCGCTGGTGAAGAGGTGAGGTAGAAGGTCTCCACCACCACCTTCATCAAACCACGCAGCGGCTCGTCTACCTTGTCCTTGACAGCATCCAGGGTCAGGAACACCGATGGTTGCAGCTGGTACGTGCTGCGAAAGGCAAGGATAAGCTGGAAGATCTGCCTGGCGGGCAGTGACTCGTGCTCCCTCCGCGCTCGCCGCAAGAAGTACAGCGTAATCAGTAGCCCGACGATGATCAGGTACACACTAATCAGTAGGGCTCGCATGAGGGCGGCAAGTACAATGGAGATCATCAGTGGCAAGAATGTTTGCCAAGGCACCGTGTGGGGCAAGAAACGGGGACGGTAGCGCTTCCAAAGGACGTCCACCTGGCGACTGAACTCGTCAAGGATGAGCGCAACAACAACAAGCAGAAAGGCCGCCAGCAGGAAGGTGTTGACGACGTCGAGCCCTATTCCCATCGCTCCATCCCTTCCCGCAAAGGCGTCCAGCCATGCCCGGTCCATGTCTTCAAGGGGCTCAACACATAGCGGCCATCATCGTAACCATCAATCGCCAGCAATTCTCGGATATAACGTCGATAAGTGCGCCTCTCCGGATCATAATCCTTGGCCAGGTGTACCACCAGCCCCAGGCCATAGCCAATCACCGGCCGCAGCTCCTCGACCGGTATGTCACGGCGGGCCAGGTTCTCCAGACGCACAAGAGCCATCCGGGCACTCTGCGAGTGCGTTGTGGTGTGGCTCACAATACCCAGGTTCAGCGCCAAGATGTACTGCACAGCCTCCCTGGAAACCACCTCACCGATCATCAGCACGTCGGGTCGCATGCGCAGGATGGCGGTGTTGATGGCCTCGCTCATCTGCTCGGTCTCTTCCTCGACCACCAGGTGGTGATGGTGCTCAATTTGCGGTTGCAGTTCCTCAAAGGTCTCCACTACGGACACCTGCGCCCGCTCGGGCAGATGCTGCGAGAAAGCGTTAAGCCAGGTGGTCTTCCCCGCACCAGGCCGGCCTGAGAACACGACGCTGACGCGCATCGAGTTGGCCACCTTGGCCAGAAAGTCGATCGTTTCCTCGTCTGCACTGCCGCGCTCAACCAAATCCTCCATGGTGAGCTTCTTCTTGGAAAAGCGGCGGATGTTGATCGCCGTGCCCTCACGGCTCAGCGGCGGAATGGTGGCCGCGAATCGCGAACCGTCCGGCATTCCCACCTTGATCATCGGCTCCGCGGCGCCCAAGCCCTTGCCCTCCATGTCGGCAATGCGACGTGCCAGCCGGTAGAAGTAGTTGTCATCGGCCATGTAGCCAATGGGCTCCAGGCTGCCATCCCGTTCGACGGTCACATAGGCATTGCGGACGATGATCTCCTCGAGGCCCTCCTCTTCCAAGAAGGGGTGAAGCACGCCCAAGCCCACGATGCGCCTGCCGACTTCTTCAGCAACCTTCTGCAGATCCCGCTCGTCAACGCCGACGCGCAGCTCTTTGAGCGCGCGCAGCACATTGGCGCGAAAGGCGAACTGCTCGCCCGCTGCAGCATCGCGCCAGCGCGGTACTGCAACTTCATTCTTCACACAGTAGTCTTGAACTCGCGCGGAGATGCTATCGAAATCGTACATCGTTCCTCGCTACTCCCTCCATCAGCGTCCGCCATTCAGTCATCGCCCCCGGTCTTGGGCAGCACTGCGTTGCCTTGCAGCCTCCAATCAACGGAGAAGGTCTTGCCGCTGACGTGGAGCGTCGTTGTGTACGAGGTGCTCGGCGCAAACCCGGTGGTGGGCACGATCAAGTAGGATGCCTGACCCGACTGGGGATGCACGAAATCGTCATCAAAGACAACCGCGCCGGCGGCATCGCGGATCGCGATGCGGATGGACACTGCCCCATCGGGGGAATACTGTAAGTTGACCACCGCCCACACGACGCTAGTGTTGTTGGGAAAAACGTCGATCTTGGGTCCCCCGTCGCGGTCGCTCATGTGGATCGCACCAATCAGGCTGCTCGGCTCCGGCTCTGTCAGTGTGGGCGTCGGCTGAGTGCCTTCACCGGGCTGTTGTGGGGGCGGCGTCGGCGTCGCCAGGCTGGTAATCGGGGGGATGACCCCCGGCCGCGGAGCTAGGGTCACCCAAGCCTCATAGCCGCGGGCGCCAAAGGCGTAGATGAGGTCCTGCACCACTTCTGGAGGCGCGGCCACTGCTACAACACTGGCGGGCTGGGCCAGGATGCCGACAGAAGGAGCGGTGAACAGCCCGCCCTCTTCGTCACCCTGCTGGCTTTCCTGCTGCACCTCATCGCCGGTCGCTGTTCGCACGTCGACAACCCAAACGTTGCTCGCCACCAGGACCGCCTCACCTGGGTTGTCTTGCCCGGTCTGCTCCTTGTAGCCGTAGACGTTGATCTTGTGGCCCGGTTTTACCTGCCCAGCAACCATCTCGCTAAAGACTGCAGGGAAGCTGACGATCTCCAGGCCCATGTCCTCGACGTAGCGCACTGCCTCAATCGGCTTGGCGTCCTCGCGGCTGATCTGCTGCCCAGCCTTGACAAAGCGCGTCGTCATGAAGCCTACGGGGGCATCCGCATCCAGGTAATAGCCCGTGGCCAGAGTCTCTGGTATCTCCGTGGACCCGAGGGCCACCTGACCGGACCCGATGATCGAGTACGGTGCAAGATCCTCAGTAGCGACCACAACCGGGACACTCCGAATGGGTTGGGGGCGTTCTCTAGGCCTCAGATTGACCACTACTGCTGCGACGACCAAAATAGCGGCCAATAGCAGCAAGAATGTTCTGCGGTTTCTCATATTCCCTCCAAGCAACACCGTAGACATGGGTGAGCAGCTCTCTGCCCAGTCTGCCACTCCACTCATCCACGCGGTCCACGTAGGGCAGATCCAGAGCGCGTTCGATGCCAGCCAGCGCCATACTGTCCCCCGCGCCGCGTTTCGCGTTCAGCACGATAGAAGCCTTGGGGCCCAGCTCGTCCTTCAGCCTCTTGGCATTCTCTATCGCATCCAGCCTGGGCGTAGCCACCGCTAGCCACTGGTCGACCTCGTCCTGAATGGAAGAGACCAGGCCGTGGGGCCAGGTCGTGTCCACTATCGTGAGCACGTGCCGCGCCATGTGCTTCTTGAAATACTTCCCAAACTCCTCCGGCGGCAGCAAGCGGCAGTTGTCATGGTCCATGGGCATCATTGTCACACCCCTGAACACCGCGGGCTCCACATCGATCTTTGAGGCCAGATCATAGAGGAACGGCATCTCGAGGCCTGTGAGCGCCGCCAGTGCAGAGGAACCATACACGAACTCGAGGAGCAGAACGGGGCGCTCGGTGCTTCGGGCGAAGTGGAGCGCCGTATCCAAGGCCAGAACGGTCTTGCCCACGCCCCCCGAATAGGAAGCCAGCGCTACCGTGAGTTTGTCAGGCAGGGCGCGGCCTCCTCTGGAGCGACTGGCTCGCCGCACCCACTCCTCCGGGCTAGAGAGGAAATCTTCACTGTTCGTCCAGGCCAATCCCCGTTTCTCCTGCGCCTCGGCCAGCATGGTTTGGACCATGCCAATTTCGTAGGGATACTCGACGATGTCTTCGAAATCGATAACCGCAAGCTGCGAGGAGGGCAGGAGCTTGACGATCTGGTCAGTGTAGAGGGCTGGCGCCGCTTCCACGTCGGACATGGCGCGAAGCGCTTCGAGGACCGGCACAGACTTGGTGGCAATAAGAGCTTTCATTTGGAGATCGCATCCCTTCTTTGTTTGGCTGGAAACGTAAGCCTGGCCTCACAGATGCATGCGGAGGAGCTATATCCCGGACGCAAACGACTCATCTGCACGTGCGATCCCCCTCGGCCGCGTGGTAGGGACGAATGCTATGACGGCGTGAAACCGTCTAGGACGCAGCAGGCGAGTCAAATGGGGCATGCGCTCCACCCCATCATTTAACCACAAGGCCAGACCTGTGGCTTGAAGTTGCCCGTACGTTATCTTGACTTTTTTCTGACATTCAGCCTTGACAAAAGCGGCGTCCGGTGTATACTGTTGCAGGTAGGTTCCGATTCGTCCCCAGAGGAGATCCCGGCATGGCGGACAGATTGTCGGTGCAAGGCCTGGTAGCGAACTTGGTTCCCCGTCGCTACGCTGCCAGGTACGAGCAGAGTCTAGCAAGAAGCCTCAACTCACTCAGTCTCCCCGGAGAGACCAAGGCGCGTCCTGTAGATCAATTCTACACGATTGTGCGCTTCGTGAAAAGGCCATGCCAGAGCCATGCCCCCCTCGACACCGAGAGCCAAAAGCCGGTAGATGTCTGGGACGCGCTTTTCCACGCGCCTCGACTGGCCATCGTTGGCGAGGCAGGCGCAGGCAAGTCGACAACGCTGAAGTACGTTGCTGTTCAGCTTGGGCTGCACCGCATGGCGACGACATACATACGCCGCCTGACCTTCCTCCATCAGGGGCGCGCCTTTGACCATCTATTGCCCGTCTATGCCGACCTGGCGCAGCCCGAATTACAGGATGTCGACCTGGTCTCCGCCTTGGGCGGGGTGCTCGCCGAACACGCCTTTCCAAGCGCTACCGCGTACCTCAGAGGACTGCTGAAAGAAGGCAGCTGCCTTCTCCTTCTCGACCACGTCGACGCCCTCGACACGCCACAACGACAGGCGCACCTTCAGCAGTTGCTCACACGATATCCGAGGGTTCAGGTGCTGATCGCCGCCCGCACACCGCCGCCCGCCAGTCTCGCGCCTCGGTGGCTGTGTTTCGAACCGCTGCCACTGCCAGAGAACGATGTTGCTACCTTCATCCGGCTCAGGCTGGAAGGCAAACCCGCGGAGGCTGCACTTCTCCAGGCTTTGGAGCGCGATTCTGGTCTGCAGTCATTGGCGAGCAATCCGTTGATGTTGTCGGTCCTGGCACGAGCGAGCGAGACCACCACGGAGACGCCACTGCGCCTCGCGCACCTCTATCAACGGTGCTTGCGGGCACTGTGCGGAGCGCTGATGGACAGCCAGCCATTTGCCAGCGCACTGCAGGAGGTGGCAAGCCACTTTGCCGCACGTGGCCAGCTTCGGTTCGACGCTGAAGAACTCCGGGCTGTGTGGAAGCGAGCGCAGGACTCGGCAGGTCATTCGGACGTAGATGATGGTGCATTTCCCCGTCTAATGGGTAGCGGTCTGCTGCGCCAGGTGGATGATGGGTATGCTTTCCTTCGACCTGCCCTGCAAGCGTTTCTGACCGCCGGGTCCGTCTTGTCGAGCAACCGCCTTGCAGAAACCGTGGAGGCACACGCCAACGACGAGCCCTGGCATGAGATCATCTTACTCGCCACCGCGCTGCAAAGTGATGCGGGGGACGTGGTGCCGCGGGTACTGGAAGCGACCGGGTTCTCTGCATCCGGGCTTGATCTTGCCGCGCGCTGTGCGGCCGAGGCCGGTACCTTGCCAGAGCAGTTGAGACAGGATCTGCGGGTCAGGCTGTTTGCCGCATTTGACTGTGAGGACAGTGAAGCCTGGCAGGCCGCTGCGGTGCGCATTGCCGCAATCGAGGGTCAGGGCACCCGCCATTACTTTCCTTGGCTGCTGCGCGAGGGCACGCTGGATGAGCGAACGCGCGCCGCCTCTGTCATGGGCCGAATTGGCGCCCAGGAGTGGGCCAGTGCTCCGTTGATGAGTGCCCTGGAGACAACTCGTCCAGCTAAGGTGCGATGTGCGGCTGCCCGGGCGTTGGGGCAGCTCAAGGACAGGCGCACGATACACGCCTTGATTCAGACACTGAAGGATGGCAACGATGAGGTAGCCACTGCAGCAGCGTCGGCACTTGGGACAATCGGCACGCCAGCGGTGCCAGCGCTCATTTCGACCCTGGGGAGCGATCACGAGGCGGCTCGGGGAATGGCTGTTCTGGCGCTTGGCCTCATGGGGCCATCGGCTCGCGAGCCACTGATCCGCATCGTTCAGGACGAGAAAAGTCCTGACGACACCATGCGAGGCGCCGCGGAGGCGCTTGGCCTGCTTGGCGATGCCGCCGCAGTCCCGCAGCTCATGCATCTGCTGCGCATTCGAGAGGGCAGGCTCGCCAAATCGGCGACCCGTGCCCTGGCGGCCATCGGCGAGCCCGCGGTGAAGGCGCTGGTAGACGCGCTCCCCACCCAGCGAGCTGAGCTCGAACTGCGCAAGGCCATTGTCAATGCCCTGGTCACCATTGGGCAGCCGGCCATCGACCCGCTCATCCGCTCGCTCGATCACCACAGCGCGGCCGTGCGCAGCGCGGCGGAGGAAGCGCTCACTGGCATTGGACCACCGGCCATGGAAGCACTCATCGTTGCCCTGCGGAATGAAGATTGGGATCTGCGACGCCGCATTGCTCAGATTCTCGGCCAGATCGGCCATGAGAGCCTGGCCGAACCACTGGTGTCAGTGCTCAAGGATGCCGATCCTGGTGTGCGGGCGCGTGCGGCGGAAATACTGGGACGACTGCGGCAGGAACTGGCAATTGAACCACTGGTACAGGTAGCACAGGAAGACAGCGATGAATATGTGCGACGCGCGGCCATCAAAGCACTAGCTGGACTGGGCAGTGAGCGTGCCATCACCCCGCTGATAGAGCTGCTAAGCGATGTCCAGCAGCGGGACATCAGCGCAGTGGCACTGAGTGAGATCGGGGAAGCGGCCGTCGAGCCGCTCATTCAGGCCATCTACGACCATACGGATCCGGCTTTCCAGGAAGCTGCTGTGAGAGCGCTTCAGACAATAGGAACCCGGCAGTATGGGCCGTCAGGCCTGGCGGGCGTTGCAGGGGTCTATGCCCAGCTCTTCGAGGGACGCCTGTCAACGCCTGAGATGATTGCGCTGCTTGAACAGGTCAACTGGTGGCAACCAGCCCAGGAGTTGATTGCCGCGTACAGGACAGCCCAGAGCCTGAGTCAGGCGCAGACTCTGGAGGAAGTGGCGAACAGCACGGAGGAGCTGACCTGGGTTGGAAGCCTGAAGAGCCCGTTCCGCGCGCCCATGAGAAGCATTCTGTGGGACCTGAACAGCGTGGCGCAGAATGTGCACCTTTATCTACAGGCCGCAAGCCGCGAGGGGCAGCGCGACGCGACGCTCAGTGCCATAAACACCATGACTGAGATTCAGCAGATGATCAGCGAGCAGCTACTGCCGTTTGAAAGGACGCCCTTTGCCACCACCGTGGGTGTCTGGCGCACCCTTACCGAAAACGCGATCAAAGAACTGCGCGGGCGAGCCCAGCTGGAAATCGCAGCTTTGCGGGCCGACCTGCCCATCGACAGCTCGTCGTCGGCAGCCATGATCGTATTCCGGCTCACCAACGTCGGCGACAGCGCCGCACGGAATCTGAGCGTGACGCTGCGTCCCAGCGCTGAAGACGGCTTTGAGCTCATCGGAACACCGGTGCAGCAGCTTGATCCCCTGGGTACAGGTATGCAGCGGGACGTAGAGTTCTGGATCAGGCCCCGTGGCGCACACGAAGGGACGTATGTCTTTGAAGTCTCGTACGACGACGATGAGCGAAGCGGCCACTTTGCCCATACCAGTGGGCGCATTCGCTTCTTGCTTGTGGAAGAGCAATACCGCCCCATTCCCACGAGTCCCTACGTGATGGGTCCGCCGGTCAAGACTGAGCGCATGTTCTATGGGCGGCAAGCCGTGTTCGATTGGATCCAGGGCAATATCAGTGGCGCTGAGCAGCAGAACATCTTGGTGCTGCAGGGCGAGCGGCGCATGGGCAAGACGTCCATCCTGTACCAGCTGCTCAACCGCCCCCCCTCCCCACAGCACACCGCCGTCTTTTACAGCCTTGAACTCACTATCATCAACTCTTTGGCCGACGTGCTCTACGACCTGGCGATGAAGATACAGGAGGGCATGGCATCTCGGGGACTGCACGTGCCGGCCCCGGTGCAGGCCGATTTCAATGAGGACGCTCAGCGCTCAGTGCAGCGCTTCTTGGACCGTGCGGAAGATGCCTTGGGAGAGCGCAGGCTATTGATCATGATCGATGAGCTCGATATCATGATCTCCAAGGTGGAGCAGCAGATACTGAGCGATGACGTGTTCCATCTGCTGCGGGGCTTGTGGCAACACCGCGACAAGATCGCCTTCATCGTCACAGGGGCCTACAAAGTTCGCGAGATGCTCGCAGACAACCGCTCCATTCTCTTCCACGTCGCCAAATCCTATACCATAAGCTACCTTGACCGCAGCGATGCCGAAGCGCTGATCGTCGAGCCTGTAGCCGAGCACCTGACCTATGATAACATGGTGGTCGACAAGATCATGCGTGTCACCGCCTGCCACCCCTATTTCATCCAGTACATCTGCGATGAGTTGGTGAA
>Ga0180437_10007362_pt1 | contig 14346 bp, 10 predicted proteins | sample SS_ome_4_FD_132410 | JGI IMG/M metagenome (GOLD analysis project Ga0180437, IMG submission 132410) | Hypersaline lake sediment archaeal communities from the Salton Sea, California, USA - SS_3_D_1 metaG | ecosystem: Environmental > Aquatic > Non-marine Saline and Alkaline > Hypersaline >...
AATAAACAAATAGCTAGAATTTTTTTCATAGTTTAAGAAAATAATATTAACGCTAAATTGTTGTAAAGGAAATTCTTAGATTGTAAAGAAATGAGATAAATTTTTAATTATCTTTCAGATATCTTGATATATTTAATAGATGAAATTAATTGATTATTTATATTTATTAACTATAATAGTGGGGTGTTTGTTAAATGAATTAATAATTTCGATATAAATGATTATATAAGCCTTGATAAGGAATAGTAAGTGGATATGGAAAGAACTGCGCTGAAATTAAATGTTTTAGAACGGTTTAAAGAGAAGGTTTATGCAAATCCTAAAAATGATGCAATAATTTTTGAAAATGATGTGCTTTCTTACGAAAAGTTATATCAAAATTCTTTAAAATTTGCAGATTATTTAGTTACATTTGGGATTAAGCCTGGAGATGTTGTTGCACTCTCAATGGAAAAATCAATAGATTTTATTATTGCACTATTGGGTATTTTATTCGCTGGAGCTATTTATATGCCCTTAGATCCAAAGTATCCAAAATCTAGATTAGAATATATGTGTAATGAAGCTTTACCAGAATTGTTAGTTACCGATGAGGTAAGTGGTGGTGCATTTTCTTTTTTTCAGGAAAAAAAAATTGATGCAAAAGAGGCTTTTTATTTTTCAGAGTCTGAAAAAGTTAAAGATATATCACTTCCGGTCGGTTCATTGGAAGATTTGGCATATATTATTTTCACTTCAGGATCGACTGGAAACCCTAAGGGAGTTCCTATTCAACACAAAGGGTTGGTAAATGCAGTTGTTGGAAGATTTAAATTTTATAAAGACCCTATTTGCACTATTCTTGTTAGTTCCATCAGTTTTGATATGAGTTTGATGACAATTTTTCATAGTTTACTTTCAGGGGGAACTCTCATAATTCCGGAAAATTCATCAAAGTTTGATTTGGATCGGTTGTTTTATTGTATGGAAAAAAATTCTGTGGATTATTTGCTTTCGATCCCATCTCTCTATCAACTTTTACTTCAAAGGGGTGATGCATTAAAAAAATTAAAGTATGTTGTGCTAGGAGGTGAGGGTTTTCAGCAATCTTTAGTAGAAATGCATAAAAAATTACAACCTAACACATATTTGTTTAATGAATATGGATTAACTGAATGTTCTATTTGTTCTACTGCAGGGCTCCTTTATGATCAGAGGGAGAAAAAAACTTATCCTATCACGGTGGGAAAACCAATTGAAAATACTGAAATCTTTATTATTGATGAAGATAAGAATATTTTAACAAATGGTAAAGTAGGAGAGATTTGTATTCATGGGATCGCTTTGACACAGGGTTATTTAAATAATGATAAAGCAAATCGGGAAAAGTTTGTGTCTATTCAGCGAGCATCAGGGGAGATGATTGTTCCAGTTTATAAAACGGGGGATTATGGAAGAATATTATCGACTGGTGAGATAGAATATCGCGGTCGGTTAGATCGTCAGGTTAAAATTAGAGGACATCGCATTGAATTAGAAGAAATTGAGCATGTGCTTTCAAAATATCCGGGCATTGAAAGATCTGTTGTTGATATAGAATCAAATAAAATAGAGCAAAAATTGATAATTGCATATTATTCGAGTAGAAAACCGATTAGCGATAAATGCTTAAAGGGGTTTTTGAAAAAAACTCTGCCAGATTTTTCTATCCCTTCTAAATTCATTTATTTGGATAAGTTCTCTCTGACTCCAAATGGAAAAATAGATCAAAATGCTCTTAAATGTATAACTCAAAGTTTTGATGAAACAAAATTCTCAAATGAAAAATTAGAAGATGATCTTTTAAATATTTGGAAAAAAACCTTAAGTAGAACCTCAATTAAGTTATCGGATAATTTTTTTGATATTGGTGGGGATTCTTTTTCAGTAGCGGTTGTGCAAACTGCAATAAAGCAAGATATGAATTTGGAAGTTTCTATTATGGAATTATTTGAATATCCGACCATTTCTAAACTTGCCAGTCACCTAGAAAGGTCTGTTAACACTTTCTCTTCTTTAAAAAAAGAAGGGTTACCTAAAACTCAAAAACCCAAATTTCGCCGTTTACAGGTAAATAAGAGGTGAGATGGATAATACAAATGACCAAGATAATTTAATTGCTATCATAGGTATGTCGGGTCGATTTCCTGGAGCTGATTCTTTAGAAACTTTTTGGACGAATTTGATTTCTGGAAAAGATAGTATTACACGTAAAATCTCAAAAAACAGTGGAAATCGGGTGTTAGCTGGGGGGGTGATTAATAATATTGAGGAATTTGATGCTGAATTTTTTAATATGACACCTCAAGAAGCATTAGTTACAGATCCGCAGCATAGGTTATTTTTAGAGATTTGTCATGAGGCTTTTGAAAAAGCAGGTTATATTCCCCAAAAGTATGAAGGATCTATAGGAGTATTTGCAACTTGTGGTCCACTTAAATATTTGCAGAACAATATAGAAAATAATAAAGGGGATATTAAAAATAGTGATTTCCTTATAAATTTGGGAAATCAAAAAGATTATATTTCAACGAAGGTTTCTTATAAGTTTAACCTGAGAGGCCCGAGTATGACAATTCAGACTGCTTGTTCATCTTCTTTAGTGGCCGTTACAACGGCATGCACGCATTTATTAACCTTCCAGTGTGATATGGCTCTTGCAGGGGGTATGTCTATTTCATTGCCTCAAGAAAAAGGTTATCTCTATCAAGAGGGAATGATTTTTTCACCTGATGGGTACTGTCGCCCTTTTGATGATTCAGGATGTGGTACAGTTCCTTCCAATGGAGGTGGTGTGGTTTTATTAAAAAGATATGAAGATGCGATCGCAGACGGAGATAACATTTGTGCAGTCATTAGAGGATATGGAATTAACAATGATGGATTTGATAAAGTTAGTTTTTCTGCTCCGAGTATAAAAGGGCAAGCCAATGCCGTACAGATGGCGTTTGATATGGCAGATATTAATCCTGAAACTATTTCTTATATAGAAGCACATGGAACGGGAACCTTACTGGGAGATCCCATAGAAATAGATGCTTTAAAAAAGGTGTTTGGAAATTATACAAATAAAAAGCAGTTCTGTGGTATTGGATCTGTTAAGGGAAATATCGGACATCTTTTAGAATCAGCAGGTATTGTTGGGTTAATTAAGGTGGTTCTTTCTCTTCAGAATAGACAGATACCTAAAACTGTAAACTTTAAGAAACCTAATCGAAATATTGATTTTGAGAAGAGTCCTTTTTATGTAAATGAATCTTTAAAGAGTTGGAAATCAGACTATGGAATTTTAAGGGCAGGGATCAGTTCTTTTGGAATGGGCGGGACAAATGTTCATATGATTTTAGAAGAGAATCGTCATATCTCAACAGGAAAACAGATTCTTTTACCAACATATACGTATAAAAGAAAAAGGTATTGGATTGATGATATCCCTTCAAATGCCAAACCAATATTAGAGCAGAAAAAAAGTAATATGGATAAGATTTCCATAGAAAAAGAATTGGCAATAATTTGGAAAGAGCTATTAGGAGAAGGCTACTATCACAATACAGATGATTTTTTTTATCAAGGGGGAGATTCTTTGATGTCATTGGAATTGGCAGGTTATATTGATAAAAAATTCCACGTCGATTGGAAAAACTCAGACGTTTTAAAATTCCCCACGTTTTCTCAACAAGCAGATCAAATTTTATATCTTCAAAACCAAAGCACAGCTTCAGAAAAAACAACTAATGATATGTTTATAAAATTAAAAGATGGGGTAGGTCCACATCCACTTTTCATAATTCATCAAATTGAGGGTCATATTTTACAATATCACAATTTGGTTGAATTGATAGAGTATTCAGGGCCAATTTATGGAATTCAATCTATAGAAGCAAGAAAAGAAATATTACCAGAAGATTGTACTATAGAAGAGCTTGCGAGTTTCTATGTAGATGAAATTAATAAAATGGGGTTTTCTCCACCTTATAAATTTTTGGGAGCGTCATTAGGGGGAATTATTGCGTATGAGATGGCTTTTCAGATGAAAAAAAAGTCACAAAAAGTAGACTTTTTAGCTTTAATTGATTCTATTGCTCCTGATCAGGAAAGCCGCAATAGTAAATCTGAAGAGGAGATGACGGCATTATTAATAGAGTTATTTGAGGCAAACCACATAGATCGGAGAGAAATTAAAACGCTTTCTAAAAAACATAAAATTGAAAGGCTAATGAAGAGTCTTAATTTAGAAATATTATCCTATGGAGAAAAGAAAAAAATTTTTAATGAAATTTGTAGAAACTGGTCTGCTTTTCAAAAATATAAATTAAAGGTTACAGATGAGCCGATTATATTTATTGAGGCGAAGAGAAAAAAGTTTGGTGTTATGAAGAGATCTTTAAAAGAGCTATGGAAAGAGGTAGCTAAAAATATTAAATTTTATGAATTAGATACAGATCATCTCAATATTCTTAAAAATCCTAAAGTTCAGAAAGTAGCTGAAATTATTAATCAAAATCTATAGTCATTTTAACATCAGTTGACTGTAGCATGAATCAACATCATTGGAACCGAATAAACAATCATGTTATCAATAGTACTGTATGAAGCGAAACTCTCAGAGAGTTCTTTGGCTAATTGCACACATTGGATTTTTTCTAAATTGGCCACGTATGGAAGCCATGTCATGATTTGATTTTCTAAATCTTGAATATTTGAAAACAAATGTTTTTCATCAAAAAATTCAAGTTTGATTTTTTTGAAGCCATTGTCATGTAAAAGCTTATCGTAGTTAAGTTCACTCATTTTTTTTCGAAATGTATGAAGTCTTGTTAAATAGGGCTTCCAGGTGTCTTTAAATACTATATCATCAATAGGAGGTTCTTTTTTTCCATGTGCCATAAGGAATAAAATTTGACCATCGGGTTTTAAAGATATTTTCACATTTTTTAGCATTTTATCGTGATCTGTCACCCAATGTAGGGCATTAAAACTAGTTATACAATCAAAGGAGTTTGGGGCAGTAAAATCTAAAACATCAGCGGTTTTAAAGTTAAGATTAGATATATTAGCGTAGTGATTTTGAGCATAGTTAATCATATTTTTTGAGATGTCTATTCCAAGGACATTTCCTTGAGAAACTTTTGAGGCAATAATTTCAGTGATTTCTCCAACTCCACAACCAATATCTAATACAGTATCTGTTTTATTAAATAAAATATTATTTAGGTGTTTGAGGGCGCGTTCTGTTTGAGAATTAGAGTATTTTTTATAGTGTTGACTATTCCAGGATCCTTTCATATATAAACCAAATTAAAAGTAATTAATTATGAGATAATTCTATCATATTTTAATAATCAAGGGAAGGTAGAACATTCAAAACTTTTAAAAATAAACCAGGATAAAAATAGAATTATTGAGGAAAAGGCAGTGATAAATGCATCAGGAAGGTCTAAAGAAAAATAAGCAATGGCAACACAGGTGGCTATTAAAAAGGCTATTGTGTCTGTTGAATCTAATAACCCGAATATTTTTCCTTGCTCATGGGAAGGTTTTTCTCCAGCTAGTATCGAAAATAGGCTAGGAGCTAGAAATACCGTCCCTAGATTATAAAAAAAATAACATCCAAGTAGTAATGGTTTACCATTATCTAAAAAGGGATCTAGTATAAAAAAAGGAACAACTGATAAAAGACAGATTGCATATCCTATTCGAATAGTCGAATAATCAGATGATTTTTTGAAAAAACTGAGTATAAACAATCCAATTAAGTAGCCTAGAACCATTGCTGTAGTTAAATTTGAAAATTTACCTATTCTAAGATCGATATTTAAACAGTGGACGCTATATTGAGAAATTTCCCAAAAAGCAAAAATAAGTAATGCCTTCTGAAGCCTTTTAGACTTCAATTCTTCTTTTACAAGGATGGTTTCTTGTAAGACTAATTTAACCTCTTGTTTAAGTAGATTGTAGGTAGACGATGTTGGAGTAGTTTCAAGGGTTTTACCTTCTTTATCTCGAATATCTCTAAAAAATAAGATGCATAAAATGATAATGAGCGCAAAAAGAATAAGTAACGTAAGGGAAGCCTGTGTTTCACTTAATAATTTTTGAAAAATAATTAGAACTAAATACCCAGCTGCCATAGCTCCAGTACATAGCGCCATAGAGAATCTAATATTATTTAATTTCCTATCGGCTACACCCGCAAGGGAGATCGGTTGAGTGTTTCCCACAACTCCTTTTGAAAATATAATGAGGAATAATGCAAAAATTGAAAAATAGGTATTTTGGCTCCATAAAATTATCATCACACTAAAAGCTGATAAAGAAAGTGAAACAATTACACTTTTTTTTCTGCAGTAACGATCAGAAAATCCAGCTTGGATAGGTGAAAAAATAATTACTGTTAAAAGAAACATGACAAACAAAACAGCTTCTTTAACTGAGGGAAAAGAAGAGAATTGAGAAAGGATATAGTTACTACATAGTTCATCAACGAGGAGAAAAGATAGTAAAAAGGGGAGATAGAATTTAGGAAAATAGTTAGACTTCATCATAATAAATGACTATAGACACTCAATCCTCAATTGCGAATTAATTCACATTTTTCTAAAAGGAGGACATGGTTCTATGGCGTTTAAATACTCTTGTTTTTCTCTTTTTCTTTCTTATTACAGGATGGGCAACTTATAGTCTACCGATTCAATCTGATCAAAATCCAACTTATTGTGATAGAGAGTCTTTACAAGAAGGTGAAAAGATTTGGGGGGGGTGATAAATATCTATTGGATTAGGAGTTTGTTTTCTTTTTTTCTTATTGTGCTTGGTTTAAGTGGTTGTATGAGGGTTGATGTCAATCCGGAGCCTATTTTTGAGCAAGTGAAAGAGGGTGTTGCCAATCCTACCGATAAGGAGATTTATTGGGCTGTATCTGTAAAGGATTGTGTGGAAGTGGTTTCAGTAAATGAACTGTTGCAAAAAGATTTTAGTGAAGAAATGGTTGTTAGGATTGCCCTTTTAAATAATCAGAGTTTACAGGCGCTATATGAAGATTTAGGGATTGCAAAAGCAAGTCATGCACAGGCTAAATTTTTGAAGAATCCTATTTTTACTCTAGCTTATCAATTTAGTACGCAGTCGGCTGTATCCGATTTAATCAATTTTGGTTTGTTAGAGAATTTTTTGGAAATTTTTCTGCTTCCTATGAAAAATCGGGTTGCGACAGCTGAACTAGCAGAGATTAAATGTAGATTAGTGACAAATGTTTTAGATGTGGTTGGTGAGACTACGATTGCTTTTTATGCGTTACAAAAAGCGATGCGGATCTGTGAGTTGAAAAAGCAAGTGCTATTGGCAAATGAACTTTCTTATGAAGCTGCTCAAAGACTGTTTATTGCGGGTAATTTAAGAGATTTAGAAGTGTCTTTGGAAAAGTCTTTTTATGAACAATCAAAGCTTGAAGTTGCTTCTTGGGAAATAAAGGTATTGAAAAAAAGAGAGGAATTGAATGTTTTAATGGGGCTTAGGGGTGAGCAAATTGACTGGAAAATTACAAGTGAAATACCTGAACTTATAGAGGAGGAAAACGCTTTTGAAACCATTGAAAATGATGCTATTTTAAATAGTATTGATTTGAAAGTTGCCTATAATAATTTGATAGCAACGGCAATAAGTTTTGGAATCGATACTACTAAATTGGTATTTCCTTTGCTAGAAATGGGAGCTGCTATACATAGAGAAGAAAGTGTTTGGTATGTAGGTCCTGCAATTAATTTAGCTATTCCACTATTTGATTTTGATAAAGCAAATTCAAAAAGGGCCGAATCTGTTATTATGAAAGAGTGGAAACAATATACAACTTTAGCGACAGAAATTCGTTCAAAGGCACGTAGAGCTAGATTTTCTCTATTGAATAATTTGAAACAGAGCCAATATTTTAAAAATGTGATCTTACCTTTATCAAAGGAAATCACACATCTTGTTCATATGCAAAATAATGCTATGCAAATAGGAGTGTTTCGCTTATTAGCGGCAAAAAAAAGAGAGTTAGAGCACCAAATACAATCTATTCAAATGCAGACAGAATATAGAATATCTAAGGTCATCCTTGAAACCCTCTTAAGGGGACATGTTCTTGGTAAAGATGTATTACAAAAAAGGGAGAAATAAAAGGTTGAGGAGTTTTTTCTTGTTTTGGATGACTTTATTGGTTGTAAATTCTGCTATTTGTAAAGAGACGATTCCCCCATTACCGTGGGCAGATATGAAAAAGAAATATTTGCCTCCAGGGGAGCCCTTTAAAGATTATACACCATCTGTAGTTCCGAATGGAGCAAAAGCTCAGTATAAGATTGTAGATGGAACAAAGGTATTTCATTTGGTAGCAGAGCCCATTGAATGGGAAGTCGCTCCTGGTCTTAAAGTACATGCTTGGGGTTACAATGGTTCTGTTCCAGGTCCTTTGATTGAACTTGCTCAAGGAGATAGAGTTAGAATTTATGTAACAAATAAGCTACCGGCACCTACGACGATTCATTGGCATGGAGTATTGCTTCCTTGTGGAATGGATGGTGTTGGCGGAGTAACTCAATGGCCTATTCCAGTAGGTGAGACGTATCTTTATGAATTTATTTTTCCTGATTCAGGTACCTTTATGTATCACTCACACTATGACAATATGACACAAGAGGGGATGGGATTAATTGGAATGATTATAGTTCATGATAGGGAACCTGATGTAAGTAAACGGCCAGATAGAGATTTTGCGATTATGCTTACTGAGTGGAATGTTAAGGTGGGAACTGCAAGGCCAAACAGTATTGCAACTGATTTTAATGTCCTTACAATGAATGGTAAAGTAATGCCTGCAACAGAGCCTTTAGTTGCAGATCTTGGTGATACAATTTGGGTGCGTTATGGTAATTTAAGTGCGATGAGTCATCATTCGATTCATCTTCATGGGTATGCATTTAAGACAATAGGTTCAGGGGGAGGTTGGGCAAAAGATAAATCTGTTTTGCTTCCAGAAACGACAGTTTTAGTGCCTACAGGATCTGTAAAAGTAATTGAGTTTTTGGCGAACAATCCAGGAGATTGGGTTTTCCACTGTCATATGACTCATCACACTATGAATCAAATGGGGCATGAATATCCCAATATGGTCGGGATGGATGTTGGTGATTTTGATAAAAAAATGCAAAAGCTCATTCCAGGTTATATGACTATGGGAACCAAAGGGATGCACGACATGACAAAAACAGGCATGCCAATTCCTAAAAATAGTATTCCCATGCTAGGTTATGATAAATCCTTTGGAAAAACTGTTTTTGGAGGAATGGCTAACATCTTAAAGGTTAGAAGGCAAACGGATAATTACAAAGATCCTGGGCCCTATGTATTTCCTAAAGGAACAATGGTAGCCCCCGCCACAGATAGTGATCTTAAGAAAGATGGGATTGAATTACAACCGTTTATTGAAAGTAAATAATACCTGTTCAACATATCCATAAATGACAAATTTATTAAAAATTAATTAACTTCTTAGTTGTTAGAGGGTTGATAAAGTATTTTTGGTTAAATTTGCAAAGGGGTTGTCATAAATATTTATTGATGCTTAATGGTAGATAGAGTTCAACGCTTTTAAGGAGAAATTTAGATTATGATTAATGCTAAAAATTTTGGTATCGCAGCAGGGATAGTCTGGGGACTTGGGATGCTTATTACTACATTCATTTCAATGTTTACAGGTTATGCTGATCAGTGGCTTGCGTTAATGGGAAATATCTATCCAGGATATAGTATATCATGGTGGGGATGTATCGTAGGATTTATATATGGATTTATTGATGCATTTGTAGGATTATTTTTACTTGCATGGTTTTACAATAAGCTCAATCGTTCCCATGAATAAATCGTTTAGGGGGGCTTGTTTAAAAAATTTATGTTATTTGATACAAAATTTTTTCAAACAAGCCTATATTAAATTACTATACTTGTAATTGTAGATTTATACTGTATTGCTCGATATAATAGACTCTAATTTCATTCAATTTGGGGTTTATATATGAATACATATGGTCTACGGTCTATTAACACAGATACTTTTAATTTAAGATGGCATACAAATTATCAGTATCCTCAACCAGCTCGTAATACGTTAGTAACGTTTTTTAAAGTGCATAATCTCACTTTAAATATTTTAGGATATATTCCCGGAGTTTCTACGGTTTCCGGTTGTATACGTATGGGGACAGGTGCTATTATGCTTGCTTATACCTTAGCAGTGGGCGATCGGAATGCAAGTGAGGGTGTAATTATTCAGCATTGGTATGATGAAGCTTTACAAACAGGAGGGGTTCAAATAACCCGTGGATTTACAGAAGCTATTGTTCCATTTGGAAGGACTGCAAATTTCTTTTTAGATGTTATAGGGACGATTTGTAATTTAGGGAGAGAGGTTTCTAATGCCTCTGTTTGTCAGGGGTGTATGGGGTTTAAAAATCATGGACCATATCCAGATCCTGACTATCCTTTCCCAGTATCAATATTACATATTGCTTAGTATGGTCATATAGTCATTTAACTTTAAAGTTAAATGACTAGCCTTTTTTCGGATCTAAAATGCGGTAAGCTAGAAGCTTTATTCTGTCGCCTATGAGTGCCCATATAGCAGCATATCCCCATACAAATCCCGCCCAGGACCATCCGAGTGGGTGCATTAAAAATCCATATACGGTAATAAAGGTAGCTAGGATTTGTGTTCCTAGAACTGCCAGCATTAAAATCGGGGAAGGTTCTGTTGACCAAAGTGGGCCTCGGGTACGAGTTAGAAAGATCGTCATGTGGCCGGAGACAGATAACATGAGATACATCATCGATTGGAGGCGGTCGTGGTCGAGGTGGAATACACGCTCTCCCAGATAAAAGAGTCCAAAGGCGGCTATAACTCCAATAATTCCGAGGACTGTGGATATTCCTAATACCATGGGCATATTCCAGGCTTCTGGGTTTTGATTATAACGCACTCTGTCAAATGCAATAGAAAGTATGGCGCCATCGTTTAACAATGCTAACATTACAATCATGGCAGCTGTTAAGGGATAAAAATTAAAAATTAAAATCGATAGAGTCATAAATATAAGTACGGCTAGGGTTTCTGCAATTCTGTAAATAGCGTAACTGAGCATTCGTTGGAAAATTTTTCTACTCTCTTTAATGGCATCTATAATTACAGATAAACCGGGAGTTAATAAGACAATATCAGCTGCTGCTTTGGCAGCATCTGTAGCTCCTGAAACGGCAATTCCACAGTCAGCTTTTTTCAGAGCTGGAGCGTCATTTACCCCATCTCCTGTCATGCCTACAATATGTTTTCGTTTTTGTAAGACGTCTACAATGTGAAATTTATGCTCAGGAAACACTTGTGCAAATCCATCAGATTTTTCAATTGAATCTTTGATAGATTCTTTTTCTTCATGTTTTACATCGCCTAGACCACTTGCATCAAAAATCTTTGTTCCCATATCTAATTTTTTTGCGGTTTCTTTTGCGATAGCGATTTGGTCACCTGTAACCATTTTAACTTTAACTCCCATTTCAGAAGCGGTTGCAATAGTTTGCTTTGCATCATCTCTTGGAGGGTCAAATAGAGGCAAAATACCTAAAAACTGCCAGGATCCGTTTTCTTCTGCTCGGGCAACTCCTAATGAACGAAATCCTTTTGAAGCAAAATCATTTACAGCGTTATCGACAGCGTCTTTAATTTGATCGGCATTTGCAGCTAGTTTTAAAATGACTTGAGGTGCCCCTTTTGTCACTTTAAAAGTTTTTCCGTCTGGTCCTTTGACATTGGCTTCTGTCCGTTTATGTACAGGGTCAAATGGTTGAAAATGAATAATTTGATAATTTTTCAACTCATCTGTATTTTTTAAACCAGAAATAACGGCTAAATCAATAGTGTCTTTAGTATCAGTATGAGAAGCCAATGAAGCATTAAATACAAGTTTATCTACATCTACATTTTCTGTACAAAATGGTTCTCCTAAAGTGAGTTTATTTTGTGTCATTGTCCCTGTTTTATCTGCACATAAAATATCCATACCAGCCATCTCTTCAATAGCAACTAATCGGCTGACAATAGCTTCTTTTCGGGCAAGCATGCGTGCACCGATGGCCATTGTGACAGATAAAACTGTCGGCATCGCTACTGGAATTGCAGCAACTGTTAGAACTAAAGCAAATTGAAAAGTGGTAAGGATTGGATCACCTCGAAAGATTGCAACAGTGATAATGACAGAGACTAAAATCAGTGCAAGAATAATAAGGTAATTTCCAATTTGTAAAACGGCTTTTTGAAAGTGGCTGACCGTATGCGCTTCTTGTACAAGTTGTGTGGTTTTTCCGAAGTAAGTTTTTGATCCTGTCGCATATACAATTGCAGAAATTTCTCCTTGTCGGATAATTGATCCGGAAAAGAGCCTTTCACCTGTTTTTCTCTCTACAGGCAAGGACTCGCCTGTTAGGGCAGATTGATCAACATCGACTGGATCACCTTCTAATAGTTTGACATCTGCCGGGACAATTTCTCCAATACTGATTTTAATAATGTCGCCTGGAACTAATTGACTTGCAGGAATAGTAATCCACTTTCCATCTCGTTTTACTTGAGAGGTGATTGCTAACTTAGCTTTAAGTGCATCAATTGCATTTCCTGCTTGGTATTCTTCCCAAAAACCAACGACTGCATTGAATGCGAGAAGGAAAAGAATAATAAAAAAGTCAGGCCAATGTCGAACAACAGCCGATAGAATAACGGCAACTTCGATCATCCATGGGATAGGTCCCCAAAAATAGGTGAGAAATTTTAAAATGGGGTTGAGTTTTTTTTCATGAATTTCATTGGGGCCATATTGTTTTAAACGTTCTTTTGCCTCTGCGTCAGTTAGACCTTCAGATGAAGTATTTAGGTGTTTTTCTAAATCTTCTATGGATAGAGAGTTAACATCATCTTTCATATAGTGTTCTTTGCCTCACATTTATTTCATTAATTTAAATATATTATGTTTTTTTTCAACAAAATAAATGACTATGGCTACAACTTTCTCAGAGTGATGCCTTTTTAGACACGGACATATTCAAAGTGGTATGGTTTTTTTCCTTTTAATTTTTTACCATGAGGCTGGATGTCTAAAAGGGGAGGACGGTTAGTTGATTTCCGTTTTTTTTGATTGGATTGAGTTTGTTTTATAGTAGCTTTTACCTTACTCACATATTGAGTATCTTCTATTAATTGTGTTGTAGCTCTTTCAGATTCTGGTTTTAGTGAAACAGGGTAAAATGTAATGATATTTTTGGTGTCGACTTGGTGACTTGTACTATTATTGCTATAATAGGGGGCATGGATGCTGAGAAATCTGCCAGCGTCTTTTAAGGAAGAAAAAGTGATTTGAAATGCTTTGTTGTAGTGGTTGAAATGGAGAGGGTTCCAGGATCCATGGGAATCTGTAAAAGTGATTGAATAAGCATTGGGTGCATTATTTGTTTGAGTGATGACAATAGAGCTAAATGAACTTGCTTTACTAAAAATAGCACCGATTTGGTTTGCGCAATTAATTGGATCTGTTTCAGGCATTTGCTTTGCAAGAGCTTCTAAAAGAGTTGTATATTGGTTATGCGAATCGATTTTGAGGTTAGTTTGCAGGATATGAGCTGGATTAAATGTAAAAAGTTTAGCAAAACCTATCTCGCTAAAAATATCTTCGGGATGTAGGTATTTCCGCTCTCGATCTACGTTTCCAATGACCTCTTTTTGAAGCTGCTTATATTCAGTAGAATGGGCTCCAACGGCTGCTTTTAAATTTTTAAGTTGGGGTTCTAGCTCTAGTTGTCTTTGAAGAGCTTGATATCGAGAGGTTCCAAGGTATATGAGATCTTCTAAGGGAGGGGATGGACTGTCTTCAGGTGAAAGATTTTGTCTCATTTGAAAGTAAGTTGCGTAAGCTGCAATAGCCCCACAGGCACTTTTTGATGGACCATTTACTTGTCCTTGTAAAGTGGGAGTTTCCAAGTTTCCAGACAAATTTAAACCTGGGAGGTTAAATTGTGAATGGGTAGCATTTGTGTCTTTTATAGAGTTTAATACTGTAATTTGGAAGATTCTTCTGAGATATATAGTTGAGAGAGTTTCATATAAATCATTTACGTTAGCTATTTTCATTTGTGTTTTAGTTGAACAGCCATAGGGTTTAGAAAGATTATTATAGGAAGCTTTCTGGATGTGGTGAATTATTTCGAGTATTTCTTTAATAATTAATAATTTTTTAAATGTGGATATAGATGGAA
>Ga0180437_10007363_pt1 | contig 14343 bp, 17 predicted proteins | sample SS_ome_4_FD_132410 | JGI IMG/M metagenome (GOLD analysis project Ga0180437, IMG submission 132410) | Hypersaline lake sediment archaeal communities from the Salton Sea, California, USA - SS_3_D_1 metaG | ecosystem: Environmental > Aquatic > Non-marine Saline and Alkaline > Hypersaline >...
GACACCGACACCGACACGGACACGGATCCCACCTGGGTGGTAGGGGAACCTGGTTCACCATGTCACTCCACCTGTATGGGGCTCGGTTTGAAGTACTCCCAGCTCACCGACACCGAAACCGGATCGCAGGGAACGGATGCAAATTGCAGTGCTGTACTTCAATTTCTGGGCTACGAGCCCAGCTCTGTGGTGGCCTTCCAGGTCAATGGAATAGGTTGCGCCATCTATCACGGTGATGAGCTGGTTTTCATCCGGGATCCGGATCCCACCACACCAAACACCGCGCACCAGGACTATTCCCGCGTGTGCGCCTGCGAGGTGGCCCAATGAAGAGAAAACGATCACTGTTCACCGCACAGGTAAAGCTGGTGAAGGTCGCGGGCCTGGAGGGACTTCGAGCGGAGGACGGGACATTCTTATCTCAACCACACGGCCCAGCGCGAGATATTCTGATCTCCATGGGCTACATCAAAATCAAGGAAGAAAAGAGCGATGGAAACACAATTGAGATCTGGGAACTCCCAGCTGACAAACAACACGGATAAAGAGCTGGCCCACCTGGGCATGAAAGCAAAGATGCTCCAGCTCCAGTCCAAGAGCAGCTCGACAAAGCGAGCCTACCAAACGGACTTCGACACCTTCACAGACTGGGCGATCGGCCAGGGGCTCGATCACCTTCCAGCCGCTGGCCAGGTGGTCGCCCTGTACATCACCCACATGAACGAGCTGGGCAAAGCACCAGCGACGATCCGGCGCGCTCTATCTTCTATCGCAAAGGCCCACAAGTCGCTGGGCCTTCCAGATCCCACCAAAGACCACCGCGTGGTAGAGACACACCTTGGGATCAAGCGCACCAGGGGAACTGCACAGAAGCAGGCCAAGCCACTTTTGGCCAGGCATATCAAAAAGATCTCCAGGACGATTGTCCGGGATGTGGTCGGGGTGCGCGATAGAGCGCTACTTCTAATCGGATGGGCTGGCGCGCTTCGGAGATCTGAGTTGTGCGCGCTCCAGGTGGAGGATCTAGAACACGTTGAAGAGGGCCGGTCATCACCATCCGAAAATCGAAAACCGACCAAGAAGGAGCTGGCCAGAAAGTAGCGATCCCACGACTGGGAAACGAGTATTGCCCTTGTCACGCAGTCGAGAGCTGGTTGAACCTGGCGCGCATAGAACACGGGTTTGTGTTTTGCGCAATCGGACCGATGGGCAAGGGCCGTTTCTCACCTGGTGCCCTGGACAACTCAACCCCACTGGGCTCGAAAACGGTTTCACTGGTCGTAAAGAAGTACGCCAAAAAGATGGGGTTGAATCCGGCTCTATACTCCAGCCACTCACTGCGCGCGGGATGGACCACCAGCGCGGCTTCAATCAACGTTCCCGATACGGTTATGATGAAGCACACCAGGCACCGATCACTATCCAGCCTGCTTACCTATGTTCGAGATGGCCAGGCGTTCAACGAGTCGCCGCTGCCTGTTCTGCTCGCCGTTTAGCTTCTTCCAATTTTCGGCGGGTATCCGGATCCAGGCCAGAGGGATCCGGGGGGTCGTCTTCAGGCGCCTCAGAAACGATTCTGAGGGCCTTGTCCAGTCCCCCTGCCCGGAGCATGGCCCGGACCTGTTCCTTGGACGGTAGCTCCACGGGGCCACCAGGTGAGCCAGCCTGGTCCGGCCGCGTGTCCTTGCGCCTGGATCGCATGTCGGCGGCGGTGGGCTCTGGCTCCGCATCCGGATCCGGTGGTCCGGCCAGGGTCTCCTGGTTGATGCGCTCGCGCTCCTGGTCCTCCTGGAGCTGCTCCGCGCTCCTGGGCTCCGCTCCTTGCTTCACAATCTCCCGCACAACGGTCTCTATCTTCTCCATGCCAAGTACCTCCTCGAAGTAGGGTACAAATTGCTCACGCACCACCCATTCGCGTTCATGGGGGATGGTCAGCTCCTCGAAAGCTATCCGGCCGGTTCTCTGGTCGCGTTTGTCCCACTGCGTCCAGGGGGACTGCCTCGGCCGCTTGGAGGGCCTGGAGGCTTCGTGCTTGGCCAGGGCAACGATCCGTTTTCTGCGCTCCCTGGGCATCCCCCTGGTGGCCATCATCACCGAATAGACGATCGGGTGGTATCTGCGCTCCCCTTTCCCCTTCCCCCTGGTCTTGTTTTTAAACCGCTTCCCGCGCGCGCGCGGGGCTGTTTCCACACTTGAACGGGAAGTAGGGGAATCAGAGGGATCTCCCGTAGCATCGACACCTGCTAATTTTTGACCGTGTAAGTCCGTGTGTGCATCTTCGGCATATTTCTCACACCTGGAGGCGGCCAGCTCCGCGTTGATGTAGTCGGGGGAAACCGGAGCGATATGGGCGCGCGGGGTGAGCCAATACTGGAACCTGGCCAGGTTGAAGTGTATCACCGTTTTGCTGCTCATCGGTCCGATCTTGAAAGTGTCTCGCCACACAAAACCGTGCTGCTCTGCCTCCTGGAGCTGCAAGCGCAATGTGGACGGGGAGGAGAACGGCTGGCCAGCGTCCTTTTGGGCTCGGACGATCTGCGCGTAAGTCACGGCCAGACCGTCCGCTCCTTCCTCGATGCACCGGATCACAAACTGAATGAACCGTTGCAGGCGCGCGGTGTACCGGCCCATACCAGCGTATTGGGTGCTGGTGGAGTGGATTCTGGCAAGCTGATTAGATCGGGTCCATAGGTTTTCGCCTATCTCATTACGGATTTGTGGAGCGGATTCCATTAGTTAACGCCCTTTTTTGTGAGAAAATGAATGTTTTCTTGTGGTGCTGGCCGGGAAATGGTACAAATGGAGGCATTAAAACCCCCTCAGTGATCCTGGTCCAAGCAATATCATGGGATCACTGTATCCTTTTGACGATAGATCGATCAACTAAATAGCGATCCATTATCTGATTTTGGTAGGCGTGTGTGGGATAAAGTACGCGGCTGGCGGCCAGTGTTTACTTTTCCAGCCCACCAGTGGGCCGGGTAAAGGAGCTGTTCACACGGTGCGCGGGGTAGAGCCACGCATGCGGCCGCCAGCCGCTTGCGATATTTGCCCTTTGATCCTACTCGACTGGGCGGATCTTGTCCAGGGTGACGATCCGTTTCTGCTGGCGCTCCTGGGCCTGGCGCTGCATCTCCTTCACCTTAGCGAGCTGGAGCGCGGCCAGCCAGGTGAGCCGCTCCCTTCCCGCTTCCCACTTGACGTATGCCTCTAGGTTGCTCTTGGGGGCTCCTGGATGCTCTGTGTCCTTGCCTGGCTTGGCCAGGACGGGCTCTGGAGAGAAAGCGATAGGGGGGCGCGGTCCGGACCACTCAGAGCACCACAGGCCGGTGGCTCCGCTGACAGTGGGGGTGGCTCCCATCTCTGCGCGCGGGAGCATCGGTTCAAAGTGATGGAACTGGCGCGGCCGGGGAGGATCGTGCAAGCACGTTCCCACGTCCGGCTGGCTCTTGTAGGCGCGCTGGCACAAGGCGGGCTCGAACCACTGGCAAGTCCCGCAGGTCTTGTCCTTCCTCGAGGGCTTCACCCAGGGCCGCCACTCCGCTACCAGGGTGGGGGCTTCATGCTGGCACGCAAAGCTCATAGGGCTTTGTGGGTTGTCCTCCTCTGTGGTCTCTTTGAAGTGAGCGCACCGGTTGCGCAGTCCACAGGGGATGTGCGGCCAGTAAAACGCGGTCTCTTTGTTGTGGCCAAATTGTTGCCGCGTCTCGTCCATTGGGTCCGGTATAAAGTCGGTGATGAACAGCGCGCCAGGGATGGACATCAATCGGCACTCACCGTCGCACTTTACCGGCCGGGGGTTTTGGTCATAGCGTTGGAAGTGGTCGCAGTTCCAACAGCACACGGGTGGATGGTAATTGTGAACAGGCTCCATGATTGGAGCTTATACCAGGACAGCGGAAAAGTCTAGGCCGGGTTGGTCACGCACAAGCCCTGGCCGAAGTTCGGAGGATCGGCCACCTCGCCAGGATTGCGCTCCCACTTCCCGCACCAGTTTCGCGGGCCATACTGGATGTAGGTCCAGACCGGAAACTGCTCTTCGACGGTGATCGAAGGGAAGCGATCTGTCTGCCAGGAGCTGGACCACTGCGGATCCTTCTGACAGAAACCGGCGCAGGGATCGTTCTGCTGGATGGACTGGTCCGGGTACTTGGGCTGCCAGTGGTTGCAATACCAGCAGCTCTCCTGCTCGGGCCGCTTGGACCAGGGTGGGGTGTTCTGCGCCTGGAAGTCCCTGGGAAGAATGGCCCCGTCGTAGATGGAGTTCGCGCAGTTGTTAGCGAGCGATCCAGGTGATGCGGGGATGTTTTCCTCGAGGGACGCTTGGAATCCGGAGCACCAGGCGACGTTCCCCCAGAAAATGAACGTGAAGTAGCCCCACCGATTGTACTCGGAGCTGGTCTCGATCTCTTCGTCCATCGCCCTATTGGGTGGGTTCTTCCGGCACTCGCCCTGGCACAAGGTGGGCTGGGCGTTTTCGTCGTAGCGTTGGAAGTGCTGACACAACCAGCACGATACGTTTTCAGCTTCTCGCCTGTTCCATATGGAACTTTGAATTGGCATGGTTCAATCTCTCTTTCTCGCCCAGTGGGCGTTAGTTTCTATGATGGTGCGTTGCCGCACAAAACTCCATCCTGTTCAGGTGGAGCTGGTAGCTCGTCGGCCTTCGGGTTTCGCTCCCACCTGGAGCACCAAACACGCGGTGCAAACTGCACCAGGGGGAAAATGTAGAAGGTGCACAAGGTTTCGTTTGGACCACCCCAGAACGGTTGCATGCTGGTGAATCCCTGTGGTGGCTTGATGTGACAGTAGCCATGGCAAGCCCAGTTCTCCATCGTTTCCGCTTCGTTGAATCGCTGGAAGTTGGTACAGTACCAGCAGCTCTGCTCCACGGTTTTCTTGTTGAACGGGCCGGGGACAGATCTGATCGCCCTGGGGGTGATGAAATCCTCTGTTGCTTGCTGGGGACAGTCCCAATGGGTTCCTGGTGATGGAGGGATGTTTTCTTCCAGGGAGCGTTTGAACCTGGAGCACCATTGGTCGTTTCCAAACGGAATGAAAGTGAAGTATCCGGTCTGGAGCTGCTCTTCGGATGGTGGAGGATCACAGCTGTACAAACCATCTGCGCTCATGAACTGGGGAGGGTCTAGTCTGCATTCACCTTCACAGATGGACGGATAATAGGATCCGTCGTCGTAGCGCTGGAAGTGCTCGCACAACCAACATGAGACCCCATCGGGCGCCTTTACGTTGAATGTTGCCCAGGTGGCCATGGGTCACCTATACCGGCTCAAGGCAAGGCGTCTCACCGACAGTGGGAACCGGGGGAACTGCCTGGGTGGCGCGCTCCCACCTGGAGCACCAGGTCAACGGCGCATAGCCGATCCTGGGCGACAGTCGGAAGCGAGCTTCTATGATCGGCTGCGGTGGGCCAGGTGGCAGTCCGTATTCCTGGTAGCTGTAAGGTGCATCGGGGTTGTGCTTGCAATAGCCACCGCATCCCGATTCGGCCGTGACGCTGCTGGGGTCTTCGTATCGGCGCTGGAAGTGGACACAGTACCAGCAGCTCTCTGTCATCTCCCACTTGATGAACATGCTGGAGCTGCGCTCGTCGTCTGGACGTGGCCACAGAACCGGATCGGTGTAGGCGCAATCGTCGTAACTGTCGCCCGGTGATGGGGGGATGTTTTCCTCGAGGGATGGCTGGAATCCGTTGCACCAGTTTACGTTCCCGTTGGGGATGTACGGGAAGTACCCATCCACGGGGCCGTCCGATGGGGTCACAAGCTCGTTCATGTGTCCATCCTGGCCGTGTGGCGAATCCTTTCGGCATTCGCCCTGGCATCCGCTGGGCTCCTCTCTGGAGTCGTAGCGCTGGAAGTGCTGGCACAACCAGCATGAAATGTTTTTGTCCCCCTTTACGTTCCATTCGCTGACTGGGGGAATTGCGATAGCGGCCATCGTGTCTCCTATCCTACCAGTCCGCGACTGGTAACAATTCTCTTTCCGTTGAGCCTTGCACCGAACACGCGCGGGTTGCGCTCGCGGTCCGCATAGAGGTGCAGGGGTGTTTTGTACTTATGCGTGTACAGACTGAAATGTCCTTTCTGATCTCCTGGTCGCTCCAGCTTATCTGAAGTGTATTCGATTTTCTCCAGCGTGCCCACCCGCTTCAAATCGGTGGCGCTGTCCGGGATGTTGAAGTGGATATTTAGATCGGGTTCGTATCCGTTCCACCTGGTGGCGAGCTTCGCACCTCTCCACCTGGTGGCATCGGTGTACGTGGGGGACTTCAACGGGAGCGCATAGATTGCCGTTCCTGCTTCGTTGGAGAACAGTCCATACACGTCCTTGGCTCGCACGTTGAGCGAAGTCTGGAGCTTGACCAGGGTGATCTTGGGGCTGAGTGATTTGGTGCGCCACACCAGCTCATAGAGGAAGCCGAGAAACACCACGTTCTTGGGGACTCTCATTTGCGCTTCCCCCAGAATGAAGACATCACCCACACGGCCAGGATGAGCATGATAGGCACTGCGTAGCCTACGTCAAACATCGGTTTTTTTTTTCCGATGACATCTCCGGGCTGGCCCCCTGGGTTGGGTGGAAGATCGGTGGATCCTGGGTCGTTGGTACGGTTGCGCAGATAGCGAGCCCAGACCTTCCCACCGTAGTGAAGCGGCCGGTTGATCCACTTGCCTTTGCTCTTGGAGTAGCCCCACAGGGGGAACCGCTCGTTTAGAGCTTCGATAGTGAACGGCTTTCCCTCTTCTTTGAGCACGTCCAGGCGCTTCAGGAGCGCCCCCAGACCGATAGCGTATGCCACCAGGGCCAGGATGAGCTGGTCTTCACTTGCGGTCGCTGCTGTCTTGCCTGGGAAGCGCTCGGGGTAGAAGTGATGGAGCCTGCGCACCATCTTGTTGTAGAGCCAGGCGCCCACACGGATCTGGAGTCGTCCCGCTCCGTGGGTCTTACCGGCCATGTCGTCGAAGTACACCGGCTGTCCTGGGTGCGCCTTGTTGTAGTCGAGTATCACGGCCGGGATGCACTGCATCAAGCCATAGGCCCGGTCCATCACCCGCGTACCACCGCTCCGAAGGGGGATCGGGAATTTGAACTTCGTTCCCACGTTGGCCGGTCGGCCAGCTATGCCGCCGCTTTCGTTTCGGATAATCGACAGTAGCAGATCCGGGGGGGCTCCTTGCCCCTCCCAGATTGCATACTGCCGCCACTGTTCAACCTGTTTGCGCCAGGGCATTACGACCACCCGTGAGAAACGTTCCAGCCGGTCACCCGAACGTCAATCGGTTGCGTCCAGCCCATGAGGCGGCCGCCGATCCTGGTGATCTCGTTGGTGGTGATGCCCGATTGGACGTACAGTCTCAGCGCGTGATACTGCGGCACCAGCCAGAACACCTTGGATTGAGTCCTTCCCCATTGAAACCGGTAATCGTTCCATTGGTTGAGCGGTGCGAATCCGTATCCACCGACCTGGGCGAATGGCAGCACGTTTGGAGCTGGGATCTCCCGTTGGAAGTTGCCCTGCTCCAGGCGCAAGAACCAGCGCAGGTTTACACCGGGCGGGAAGTTCTCCTGGAGACCAAAAGGATCTCGAGGATCAATCTCGACGATATCCCCACTTCCGCCGGTCCGGATCTCCATGTACGTCCAGCAGAGCTTGACGAATCCGGTCTGGTTTCCCGCGGTGATGAACCGGGCCACCTCGTAGGCGTTTCCAGCCTGTATGAGGTTCTGAGCGTCGAACGTGTGAAAGAAAGATACGTCCTGGTAGAGCTGCGCTCTGGTGTCGTATGCGGGCTCGTCTAGCTGGTCGGTTACCCGGTCGTTGCGCGGTGGTGGCGGAGGCTCCCTGGAGAGCAGCTCGGCCGCCACCAGGTTGGGCTGGGGTGGCTTCCACTTCAACACCGGAGGGTTGAAAGCCAGCGGCGTGAGCATCCCCTGGTCCCAGGCTTTGTGGAGGGCTCGCTGGGATTCCCTGGTCTGCTTCTGTGTGTAGAGCCTGAACATGGCTTACCGTCCTACTTGGGAGCGCTGGCCGCCTTCCTGGATGCCGTGGAATATGACCTGGACGTACCAGGGCTCCTGGCGCTCCACCTCGTTTCGGATAGTGACATGCAGGGTTTCGTTTCCAGGCAAGCTCACCGGAGCCCGCAGGGGGATCCAGTTCCCGTCCCGGATAGACCCGTAGGCCGCGTCGGCCATTGGAGGGGTTCCCTTCCAGAATCGCGCCTGCTCGTAGAGCGACCAGTCCAGCCTGTACAGGCCATCCTGGTACACCCATCCATTGGCCGGCGGCTCCAGGATGGCGCCTGGGATGATCTGGTGAGTAATCATCTCCAGGACGAACGGGCGATCGTTGATGGCCACCTGGCCCCGACCTTCCGATCCGTCTGCCGCGTCTATGGCCACGTCAACTACGAATTGCATCGGAACAAAGTCCGACAGTTTGAGAGCTTCTCTTGAGGGTTGCATTTTTACTCCTGGTAAAAGCCGCCTGCGGGGACAATGCCGCGCCCCGCAGGCGATTTTACAGTTAGTTGGTCAATTCGGGGGATTTTGTACAGCGTGTATCGGCGCCGTCAGACAGTTTGGCCGGGATCCGGGCGGAGCTCGGAGCTCTCCACTGTACAAAATGTACAACTCAGTCGTAGTGGTACTCCCCTCTCTGCTGGACGCCGCGCATCCCCAGCAAGGTCAGCTCGATCATGGCCACGTTGTCGAAGCTGGACTCGAAGTCCAGATCCGCCACCTCGTCGATCTGGCTGAGCAGGTCTTTTCCGTACTGGGAGAAGTACAGGCGGCCGCGCACCGGGGTGTCTCTCGGAATGGCCAGGGACTTGCCCACGAACTTCCAGCGGTTCCCCAGGTAGGGGGCGCCGTTGGTGTAGGTGGTGGCCATCCAGTTGTTCTGGGCGTTGTTCGAGCTGGTGTAGCCCTGGACGCCCACACCGGCGGGCATGTGCGAGGGCTTCACGCGGAGCACAACGTCCTCTCGGATCTCCAGCTCGAAATAGGCGTGCTCCTGGATCACCTGGTTGAAGAGCTTGGTGGCGCTCATGATCGCCGTGTGCGGGGAGCTGTTGTCCACCGTGGGATCCGGGTAGATGAACCGCATCCCCATCGAGTGGAGATAGTACATCCACGGGAACTTGTCGCGGCTGGTGATGTTGGTGTAGGCCGCTCCCGCGCTGGAGAGGGTCCGCACGTTGATGAACGGGATCTCCGGTTGTGCGGCCATGTTGGTGAAGGATGAATACCAGTTGTGGCTGGTGTCAACGCCCGGGCCGATCAGGGCGTTGTCGTAGATCATCCAGGATTCCATGACGTTCTTGAACTTCATCGAAGCAACGTCACCGGGCTGATGCTGTGTGACTGTCATCTCAACTCCTGTTCCCGCGTCAGCTTATGCTCGCGGGGTGCAAGTGGGCCACCATGGCCCGTGGTATTGGTCTTGAGCGGCTCTATCTGTAGGCCGCTTCAAACTCGCTTGTGACGCTTCCCATCCGCGCGGTGGCGGGCTCCAGGACCTGGCCCATCCGCGCGGTGGCGGGCTCCAGCATCTGGCCCAGGGCCGGGACGTAGTGCTGGCCCAGCATCTGGAAGTCCCCTTCCGCCTCTTCGGTGATCTCCCCGTAGAGACCGGAGTAAGGATCGATTGCGGCCGCCGCCGATTCGATGAGCGCAGCTTCCCGCTCGTCAGTCGCGCCAAACCAGTTGGCCAGGACCGAGTTTTTGGGAGCCACTTCCAGGGTCAGCCACTTGTACGCGGCCAGGAGGACAGCGCCCTCCATCACCTTCTGACTGGTGGCGGCCGATCTTCGGAAGATGTGCCGGTTGGCCAGTGAGGCCGCGAAACCACCCGCGAGCACCAACAGATAGTTGGACCAGCTCCAGTTCTGAAGCTCTCCGCCAGTGTCGCTGAAGCGCTTGGAGATGGCCTTACCGGCCAGGGCGCCCAGGAGCATGGGAAGAACGTTCTTTGCGATTCCCTGGATGTTGATCCCACCGATTCCGCGCCTGGTGGAAGGGTTTCTCCGGCGTTTCCGCTGCGGAGCGCGCCTGGTGCGGTACTTCACCACGGTGCGGGTGCGGGTCCGGGTTTTGGGCGCCTTGCGGCGGGTGGTGCGTTTACGTTTCTTTGCGGGCATGTTTCGCCTCCTCTTCGTGGGCTTCTTCGCACCAGGTGCTTTCCGCTTCCTCGCGGGTTTCTTCTTTGGTGCGGTGCGCCTCTTTCGGCGCGGGTTAATGGCTACAATCTCCATCGTTCAACCTTTCTGGTTGTTACTTCTCTTTCGGTACAAATCGCATGGCCACCAGGGCGAGCAGGGCGATCGCGGCGGCGGTGATCCAGGCGCCCCCCTTGCTGCCAAAGATGTCCGCCAGGATGCCGGTTTTGGCCGCTTCCTGTTGCTCGTACTTTTCGATATCCCTGCGACGTTGGATCCAGTCCTGGCGCACGTCCTGGGGTTGCTTCATGATCGCCTTGTCTGCCTCCAGGACGGCGCGTTTGTATTTGATGCGCTCCTTCTCTGCGCTCGCTTTCATCATCTCGCCACCACCCCAGAGCCCACCCACCAGGGTGACACCGACAACGATCGCCCAGACGATCAACGGAGCGCCTGAAAGTGCCATCGATTGGATGATATCGTCCTGGAACTCCTCAGCGGGCATGGTGGGCGGAGCCAGCACATCAATATCGCCCTGGTGGATCTTGATGCCGTACTTCCCAGCGTTCACGCCCAGGACGATCCGCCCGACAGCGTTGTAGGTGTTCAGGAGGCCGCGCATGTAGTCCGCGTCCTCCATGGTGATGACAGGGGGGATCCCGGGGATCTGTCTTTTGTCGATGAAGTCCTGGGTCATTCCAGCGACGTGTGCAGCGATGTTGGCGCCTGCTACCGCTTTGGTCACGGGTCCCTCATAGAAGTTGAGCCACCGCACGTATTCCGCGCGCTCCATCGGGGTGGCTTGTCTCCAGTTCTGTGGCATGCCTAACCTCCTATGCTCGCGGACACCTTGGCCAGGAAGGTCAGCAGCGCCCAGCCTTCCCAGCCGCCGCCGTCTGCTTCACCTTCGCCACCTTCACCCGGATCGCCCTTTGGTCCAGGTGGGCCGATAGGTCCGATTTTGCCAGGAGGTCCTGGAGGTCCTGGAGGTCCTTGCTTGCCAGCCTGCACTGGATGGGTCTCCAAGTACTTCTCGATCATCTTGGCGATCATCTCGTCGCTGGCTTCACCAGGTAGGCCGGGCTCGCCCTGGGGTCCGCGCTCACCAGGTGGGCCTTGCCTGCCTGGTGGTCCCTCTCGCCCTGGCGTCCCTTCGACTGGATGATCGCGCAAGTACTTCGCCACCTCGCGCGCTATCAGCTCCGGAGTCACACCGGCCGGGGGATTGGCATCCAGCCAGGCGGCCACCTCGCGCTTGATGTCATCGATGGACACACCGGACGGTGGGTTCTTCTTGAGGTAAAGCGCCACCTCTCGCGCTATCATGTCCGGAGTCACACCGGCCGGGGGATGCTTCTCCAGGTACTCTGCCACCTTGTCCGCGATGAGCTTCGGATCCACCTCTCCGCCTGGTGTACCAGGTTCACCACGCGGGCCTTGCTTGCCAGGTGGTCCCTGGGTTCCAGGAGGGCCTTGCTTGCCCCGTGGGCCAGGCTCTCCTGGCTCTCCGGGGATGCCCTGCTCTCCGGAGCGGCCGCGCTCGCCCTGCGTCCCTCGCTCGCCTGCGGGGCCTGCGGGCGGTGGGTGAAGGGTGAGCCACCGATCCACCTCTTCGCGGATCGTTTCGGCCATGTCGGAGTCGGTGTCCTGGTCTCCGGTGAAAATGTCCTCTGGCTCCGCCTTGTTTGCCAGCGGTGGGATCCAGAAGTGGGGGAAGCGGTCGCCGCTCCCCTTCCTGGCCAGAGGATCGGTGGAATAGCCAGCGTGCATCTCGGGGCCTTCGATTTTGAGATACTCGTAGCCCTTCTTCGTGTATTTGATGTGGTGGTTCCACTGGCTGGCCGCAATGGCTTTGACTCCGTTGGCCGTGTACTTCTTCCCGTAGGCTCTACGGGCGATTGAGGCCACTGTCTCGGGCTTCTGAGGCCAGTAGAACAACCCCTGCTTGGGTGAGGTCGTCTCCACCTGGGCGGGGGTGGGCCGATAGGTGCCAGCCTGCCCAAATCCCACCGTTGCGCGCCTGGGCGCGTAGAGCGGCCGCCGTCTAAAGAATAGCGGCCGGATGACCTGTTGTGTGGCTCCCAAGTTCATGGGAGCACCTAGTTGTAGTACCAGGGCTCATCATAGACACCGCGCATCCTGGGCGGCGGTGGCGCTATGAGCCTGGGCTGCTGCTTCCTGTACTTGCGCTCCAGCTCTCGCCGGATACGCTTCTCCAGCTTCGCGCGCATCTCCCGTTTGCTGCGCTTGCCCTTCTTGCGCTTCTTCTTCTTCCGGAGCGCCTTGGCTTTCTTCTCCAGGGCCTTCTTGACCAGCTTGGCCTGTTTGCCGCTCTTGAATTTGGGGCGCCCCATTTTGTCTAGTTTCACCTTGTACTTTTTGAGGGTGTCGGCCATCGCTCCGACCTTATACAGACCGGCAGCTATCGCAGGGCCATAGCCGGGTATCAGCGCGGCGATCGGCGCTACTTTCTTCGCCAGGGGTCCAAGATACTTGGTGAGCGGTTTTACCAGCTTCATCCCGATCTTTTTCACCTTGTCGTACACCTTCAAAAGGTACTTGCCTCCGGGCAATTTCTTGATGAGCTGTTTGGCCTTCGAGCCCACCCAGCGGATGCCCTTCTTGATGCCGCCTTTGACCTTCCTGGCAACCTTTTTCACCTTGCTGAACAGCTTGGAGAAAAACCCACCCATGGGGGTCACCTGCCACTGGTAGATCTCCCCGTCGTCGCCCAGGGCCACCGCTCCAGGTCGAGGTGCACCAGTGCGCAGGGCGTAGGCCACCTCGTAGGGGTCCATCTCCAGCATCTTGGTGCGGACCAGTCCCTCTCCCATCCCGTCCAGGGCCACTACATCGGAGTCGTCGTACTCCATGAACAGGCCCATACTGTCATTGTCCAGGATGGGAATCGGACGATCTACATCCGCTCCAAAGCCCAGGGCCGCGTGTGTGGACCAGTCGGCGGGCTCGAGATTGTCCGTTCCCGCTAGCCCGTACCTGGCTAGGTCGTGGTCCGGGAAGTCATACTGAGGATCGATTCCTTGCAGACTCATGTTACATGCTCCTTGTGTTGTAGGCCGCCGAGTGATTACGCTTACGTCAGCGTTGAGCATCTGTTTAAATATCGGCGGGAATTGACCTCTGGTCGCGCGCAGGTTTCCTTCCAGGTCCCACACGGCCAGACGTTGATATGGTGGAGTCCAGCCCAGCTTGTGGCGGGGATGCCCGACAGCATCCACCGTCAACCAGCCGCGACCTGGAATCCGGACACTTGGGAACACATGGCTGAAAAGCCCTTGTGGTGCTCCCGGTGGGGTTGGCTTCTCTATCGTGTTGATGGCTACTTCAAAACCTACTCCCCTCAGTAGCGCGCCCAGGGCGATCGTGGCATCGTCACAATCACCATAGCCGTGTTCGCCTGGGCGAGCCGCGAGCCCGATCACCTGCTCGAAGATCTGCGGGCCGCCTATCGTCACCATCTCGGTTTCGAGCGGGTCCATCACATAGCGCCACCGCTTCACAAAATCGTCGTATAGGGCCTGGACCTGGCCGAGGTAATCTTTGGGGCGCGCTCGGGAAGCGACCTTGGCCGCATGCATCCGGATCGGGATATAGCGGGCGCCGTCCTTGATGCCCTTCCCTATCAGTGCGATTGTTGCCCGGAGTGCTTCAGGCGGAGTGGTAGTGTTGTAGTTTAGGACTCGGAATTTGGACGCGGTGGCACGTCCAGAGTAGAGGGCTCCGAGCATGGGGGTTCATCGCTCCCGATACCGTCGCCCGTTTCGTCACTATATGCTAAATCTAGTTCGTTTGCGGCCGCTTGTCCAGCTTGCTCTTGATTTTCCGCTTCCAGTGGATCGTCCGGGACATCATCCGGCCAGTCCTCTCCATCGTCTATTGGCTCGCCCAAAACAGCGCTGGCCAGCTTGAGCCGCTGGTCCCTGGGGAGGTTCTCAATCTGGGCCATAGCCTGTTGAATGGCCGCCTGGTCGAGGATCCCCTCCGCCTGTGGTGCGGTTTGTGCGGGATGCACACCAGGTGGGCCAGCTGGACCTGGCGTCGGCTGTTGTAGGTTCTGCTGGATTTGCTGGACCATTCGTGGATCCTGGGGAACCGATCCGGGTAGCTGCGGGTTTTGCTGGGCCGCCTGGATCTGGGC
>Ga0180437_10007365_pt1 | contig 14341 bp, 14 predicted proteins | sample SS_ome_4_FD_132410 | JGI IMG/M metagenome (GOLD analysis project Ga0180437, IMG submission 132410) | Hypersaline lake sediment archaeal communities from the Salton Sea, California, USA - SS_3_D_1 metaG | ecosystem: Environmental > Aquatic > Non-marine Saline and Alkaline > Hypersaline >...
CGCGGTGCCCTTCGCAAGGCGGGCCTCCATGCCCCTGCGCGCTTCAGTAAGCACTGCGGAGCCGCCTGCCCTGCACGGGCCGATGCCTTTGGGCTTGCCTGCAATCCCATCCTTCTGGATTCTGCGCATTTCATTTTTCATGAAAACCCACCACAATCATATCCCTATTGCACCATTTTTCTTTTAAATGTTCTGAAAAATGGATTACTGGAAATACAAAAAACGATAATTAAGCTCTAGAATCCTCCACTAACGAGGGGGTAGGTTCAACTAGGAGGGGGAACCCTCCCCCTCCTGGTTGGGCCCGCAGAGATTTGAACTCTGGACCTTTCGATTTCCAGAGCCGCGGCATGGCTTGAAGGGCCAACGCCAAAAGGCTCTATCAGTCGAACGCTCCACCAGACTGAGCTACGGGCCCGGCACAGAATGTGCTGCGCGAAAGAACTGTATGTGCTAAATGCTTTTAAATGATTTGCGCTCAGCAGCCCACGAATTCGCTGCGCACGGGGCGGGCAATCAGCAAAGCCTCGAGGCTTCTGGTGCACATCCCGGGGGTTTCGCGGTCTTCCTTCTTTTTGATAGATATGCTGGCATTGCTGAAAACCGAGAACACTCCTTCGCAGAGCGAATGGTAGAAATAATTGCCGCCGTTTTCCGGGGCGTAGTGGGATGCAGAGAGGCGTATGCTGCCTTCGGAAACGGAAACCGAAACCTCGAGCCCGGACTTTTTCTCCTTCAGGACAGTCCACTCCGTGGCGCAGTCCATTTTTTCGGTGACTGCGCTGTCGCCCGTCATGAAAACCGCGCGCTTCAACAGTATCAGCTTCCTGGCGGCGTCCTCATTCCAATCGAAGGAACTCAGCACGCCCACGACGCGCTCTTCCGCTTCTGAGAGCCGCAGCCCGGCGATTTTGGGCCTGCACGCGAGGCAGCCCCCCGCCTCACACGGCCCAGCGGAATTCGGCTTCCTGAGCGCAAAAGGATTGGACCTTTCAAATCTTCTTCTCTCCCCAAAGACCGGAGGTTTGTTCATGCTCCCCACCTTTGAGAGGCATATTGGGGAATATGAATATTAAATGGTTCCGGAATTGCGTCACTTGGTGAGGAGGTAGGTAAGGATTACCACAATCGCGATTATTATCGTGAAGAAGATTATCTCCTCTACCATGCAAAACACATCACTGGGCAGGTTTAAAAAGATTAGTTGAAGGCGCGGAGCCCTTCCTGTATCTCCCGCCTGACCGCCGCAAAGCGGGAACCCGCGGCCATCTTGCGGAGGATTTTCTCCCCGGTGGGGTCGCCGCTTTCCGCGAGCGCGCTGATGCCGGCGATGAGCAGTTTCTCCTGCTCGGGGTCGGCGTTCTTCACGTTCAGGAGCACTTTTTCTATATGGGGCGCGGTGAGCGCGGGCATGTCCAGCGCAACGAGCGCCTTCAGCCCCAGCTCCCGGGTATGGAGGTCCTTGGACCTCGTGAGCTTCACCATGCTTGAGAAGGTCTTCTTTGACAGCTCCATTCTCTTCATGCGCGCAATGTTCTTCAGAGCCCACTGCTGCACTTCCGGGGCCTTGTGGTCCAGGAGGTCCGCGAACACGTTTATCAGGCGGGGGTCCTCCATCTTCTCCAGCTTCCTCATCGCGGTGGGCCACTGGGAGTCATCATTTCCCTTGAGCGCTTCCCACCAGCGCTTCAGCCTGGCGGTGCGCCTGTCCGTAGCGAGGTCCTGCAACAGGCTGTTAGATAAATTAATCTGGCTGTTCATTTTCTTTCCGTATATTATTACGTCATAACTACTATATAAAGGTATGGATTACGGAGGAATGTGGCAGTTATGCGATGGTTACGCCCAGCTTGTCCCGTATGTCTTCCCTGTAGGGAGTGAACCTGGGCACCTTGAGCATGTATTTCAGCAGGTGCCCCGCGGCCCGCTGCTCGGAGCCGCCGGCGGCCATGCATTCCCCGAGGATGTCGAGCACCCTGTAAACCACCGGCTCGTTCCACTCTATCTTGGGCCTCTGCATCAGCGAGCACAGGTAGGGAATGGCCTCCAGAGGCCGGCCGGCCGCGTACATCGCGTCAATCAAGGAAAGGAGGCGCCTGGAAAACGGGTCTTCCGAGGATTCGGGGATGCTGTGCGCAAGCATCATCCCGCCCATGCGCTCGAAGTCCGGATGGAAGCCGTCGTCGAAGAGCTCGCGGTTCTTGCCTATCTGCGCGACCGCCCATTCGCGGAGCGCGTCATCGTCCACGAGCAGCATGTTTATGAAGAGCCGGACCTTGCGCGGGTCCCCAAAGCCATCCAGGAACTTCATTGCCTTTTCGCGGCCTTTCATGTCGGGGCCGAAAAGCATCTTCTTGTAGCTGTTGAAATTTGCTGCCGCGCGCTTCTGCTTCTCCTCTTCCCGCCTCCTCCTCGCCTCTGCGCGCGCCGCGGGGCTGAATGCGGCAGCCAGCACATCAAGGAATTTGGGCCTTGTTTTAGGCGCAGAACCCATGCGGCTATTGTTGCCTGATACGTTTTTTATATTCTTCAGTTGCGGAGCATGCCCCACTCGGGCATTTGAGCACCATGCGGGCTTGGCCCTCCGAATTGCCCTCCCCGGAGCCCCCTTCTCCCTGTGCTTTCCGCCCTGCTTCCTTCCTCTTCGCCCGCTCAAGCGCCTCCCTGAGCGTCCGAAGGTATATTTCCTCGGGGGGCAGCGGGATTCCGGTGAGGGTCCTGTCCAGCACTATGTCAAGCAGCTCCCAGTGGAGCCTGTATTTCGGGTCCCTCCTCATGCGCTCCAGCGCAGGCTTTACGAATTTTGCCCTGCGGAGCTCCCCGAGCAGCTCTATCGCCCTGCTAACCACCTGGGGCCTTTCCTCGGCTTTCACAAACTCGAGGAGTATCCTGCCTGCGTCCTCCGGGGAAGCGGAAACCGAAAGCGCCTCCGCCGCGGTCACGCGGAGCTCCGGCTCCGGCCTCCGGAGATGGGAAACCACAAACCCTACCTTGCCCAGGTCAAGCAGCTCCCGGCTTTTCCTGAGCTGGGCCACAACCCACTTGCGCGTGCCTTCCTCCGGGTGCGCGAGCAGCGCGAGGAATGCATCAACCCTGCTTTCTTCTTCAGTGCTTTCGAGGAAGTGCCTCGCCATCCTGTGGCTGCCGCCGCTGTCCTGCCCGAAAAGGGCGCGCTGCGCCTCAAACACCCTTGTGCGGCCCTGCCTGGTGCTGCTGAAGCGGGCGTAGCGCCCGCCCCTTTCGCTGGGCACACCCTGCAGGCGGGGCTTCCCTGCTGGCCTCATAGGACTCGCAGATAAGGGAAGCGCATTTTTAAGCATTTGCATCGCCCCTGCGCTGGCTTTTTTAGCTTTGGCAGCGAATGCGCATCGGTGTTCCCCTGAAGATAGCGGCCATCGGCGACACGCACCTCGGCTACCCGCGGTTCGCGGAGGACAGCTTTGCGCAGGCGGAAGCGGCGTTCCTGGACGCGGATTCGAAGGCAGACATCATCCTTTTCCTGGGGGACCTGTTTGACACGCGCATCCCGAACCTCTCGGTGCTGGGGCGCGCGGCAGGCATGTTCAGGAAGCTCGGCAGGCCGGTATACGCAATACACGGGAACCACGAGAGGAGAAGCAGGGGCGCGCTCAACCCGGTCGAATTCATGGAAAGGGCGGGGCTCGTGAACTACCTGCACGGCGGCCCGGGGAAAACCGTGGAAGCGGCCGGGGAGAAGATTTTCCTTGCCGGGCTGGGGAATGTGCCGGATGACCTGGGGAAAGTTGCGCTCACGAAGTTCATGGAGGGCGTGGAGGTGCCGGAGGGCATTTTCTCGGCGCTGATGCTCCACCAGTCGTTCAAGGAATTCGTCTTCGGCGAGGACCTGCTCAAATTGGATGACGTGGACGGGCTGCCATTTGACTTGGTATTGAACGGGCACATCCATTCGCGCAAGGAGGCGCTCGGAGGCAGATTCATCGTGCCTGGGAGCACGGTTATTACGCAGCTCACAAAGGAGGAAACTGCGCCGCGGGGGTACGTGCTCTACGATACCAGGGCGCGGGAGCACGAGTTCGTGCCCATCCCCTGCAGGGAATTCCTATTCGAGGAGATGGAATTCAGGGATGCACCGCTGGAGGGGGTGAGGAAGGCGGCGGGCGCGAAAATTGCGGAACTGAAAGAAGGCAGGCCGGAGGCAATCCTGCGGCTTAAGCTTACGGGGACGCTGGCAAAGGGGCTGAAGCCCAGCGACCTCGCGCTTCCCTCCGGGCACCTCACATTCGTGGACAACAAGCTCAATGAGCGCTTCCTCAAGAGCGAAATAGGCGAGATACGGAAACTGCGGGAGGAGCGGCTTTCGGTGCGCGAGCTTGCGGGCAAGCGGCTGAGAGAGAAGCTCTCGGGGAGGATTTCGCTGTTCGACCCGGACGAGCTTTTCGAGCGGCTGCTTGAGGGCCCGGACGCCGCACTGGAATATTTAAATAGGGCGAAGAAGGGATAATTACATGGCCAGGAGGCCCGATGTTTCCATAATAATACCCACCCTTGACGAGGAGAAATACATAGAGGATGCGCTGAACGCGCTCACCTCGCAGAAAACCTCGCTTTCATATGAGATCATACTGGGGGACGGCCGCTCAAAGGACCGCACCGTGAAAATAGGGGAGAGGTACGGGGCGAGGGCGGTCTATGAGCCGAAGAGGACCATATCCGCGGGCAGGCAGAAGGGCGCTGAGGCCGCGCTCGGGGGAATAATAGTGAACTCCGGGGCGGACGTGCACATGGAGCCGCACTGGCTGGACCGGCTGGTGGAGCCGATACTCGGGGGGACGCACGTCGCCTCGATGGGGCCGGTGCTTCCGCGCGACGGCAACTGGGCCGAGAGGCTGTTTTCCGCAGGGGTGCTGAAGCCGCTGGGCCACGGGCTCTCCCGCCTAGGGTTCCACTTCGTGGTCGCGGACAACATGGCGGTGCGCAGCGACATATTCCGCAAGGCAGGGGGGTTCAACACGGACCTCGTCACCGCGGAAGACACGGACTTGATAAAGAGGGTAGTGCCGCACGGCAAGGTCGCTTACGTGCCGGATGCGCACATCTACGTTTCCATGAGGAGGGTGCGCGACTGGGGGTATGCGAGATACCTGCATTTCCACACATCGAACTTCCTCAGGTTCCATTTCAGCGGGGAAGGGCACGGGGAATACGCGCCGGTGCGGTAGCCTCTTTGGCCGCGGGCACGCGAAACCGGCGGTTTTTTCGTCAATTTCCGGAATTCAGTGCGCATAGGTTTATATCCCTTTTAGGCGAATTTTCCGCATCGGTGAGGCGATGGAATTTGCATGGACGATAGGAGGAATGGCAGGGGCAGGCATAATGGTCACCGGAAGGACTATGACCAAGGCTTTCGTGCGCGGCGGGTACAATGTCGTGGGCTACCCGGAATACCCTTCGCTGGTGCGCGGGGGGCACAACGTTTACCAGATAAGGGTGAGCGACGAGGAAATCAATTCGCCGGTGGGCCATAACGACGTGGTGGTTGCGCTCAACCGCGATGCAGTATTATTCCACAGGCACACGCTCCCGGAAGGCGGGGTGCTCATCTACGATGCTGACAGTGTGAAAATAGAGGAAATGGAAGTTCCTGCGGGGATACAGGTCATTGCGGTGCCCACCCTCGGCATAATTGAGAAGAAGAAATTGGACAAGAGGATGAGGAATACCGTGATGATGGGCGCCACTTTCGGGCTGCTCGATTACCCGACCGACGACCTCGAGGACATCCTGGGCAAGGAGTTCGCGAGGAAAGGCAGGGAAATAGTGGAGAAGAACATTGAGGCGGTGCATGCGGGCGCGGAGCATGTGAAAAAGAACTATCCGGGCGTGAAATTCGAAAAGAAGTTCGGGCCCCTGAAGAAGGAGGGGGGAAAGATAGTCATAGGCGGAAATGAGGCGTTCGGCATGGGCGCAATCGCAGCGGGATTCAAGTTCTATTCCGCATACCCGATGACGCCGGCGTCCAACCTCCTGCATTACCTTGCCCCGAGGGAGCAGAGGTACGAGCTCGTAGTGAAGCAGACCGAGGACGAGATCGCGGCGGTGCAGTATGCGATGGGCGCGGCCTATGCGGGCGTGCGCGCGATGGTCGGCACTTCCGGGGGCGGCTTCGCCCTCATGACCGAAACGCTCGGCTGCGACGCGCTCTCGGAAACGCCGCTTGTGGTTTACGTTGCGCAGAGGACCGGGCCCAGCACCGGGATGCCCACCTGGACCGAGCAGGCGGACATGCGCTTCATCCTGCACGCGTCGCAGGGCGAATTCCTGCGCGTGGTGATGGCGCCGGGGGATATGCAGGAGTGCTTCTTCTCCGCAGGCGAGGCGTTCAACCTTGCGGAGAAATACCAGATTCCCGTGCTTGTGCTTACCGACAAGTTCAATGCGGAATCCCACTTCTCAACCGCGAAATTTGACTCTTCGAAAATAAAGATTGAGCGCGGGGAAATTGCCGGGGAACTGCCGGAGCTCCCGCCCAACGAACGGTTCAAGAGGTACGCGTTCACCGATTCCGGAGTTTCGCCGAGGCCGCTGCCCGGGACGCCCAACGGCATGCACGTTGCGACTTCCTATGAGCACAGGGAGGATTCCTTCTCTTCGGAAGACTTCCACAACCGGAAGGCGCAGGTGGACAAGCGCGCGAAGAAAATAGATGCGCTCATCGAGGAAATACCGTCCCCGGAGGTTTACGGGGAGGCGGATGCGGACGTTGCGGTAATATGCTGGGGCTCGCAGAAGCTCCCTGCGGTGGACGCGCTTCCCCTGCTGAAAGGGAAGGGGGTAAAGGCACAGGTAATCCACTTCAAGTACCTTTTACCTATTCCGGCGGAACGGGTGCTGGGGATATTCGGGAAGGCAAAGAACACCGTGCTGATAGAGAACAATTCAACAGGGCAGTTCGCTGGGCTGCTCAGGGAGCATACCGGGTTCGTGCCCTCGCTGCTTGCGCTCAAGTACGATGGGCGGCAGTGGTTCCCGGCGCAGATTGCGGAAACCGTTGAGGAAGCGGTGAAGGGCGGCTTCAGGGAAAAGCTCGTGAAGGCAGGGGAGAAGGTCAGCTTCGATTATTACAACACCGACATCTACAAGGAGGTGAAATAAATGGCAGATGCAAATGATTTCACGGTAAAAGAAATGCCCCAGTGGTGCCCAGGGTGCGGGAACTTCGCGCTTCACATGGCGCTCAAGAACGCGATGGCCGCCGCTGGCTGGGAGCCGCACAACACCGTAATGGTTTCGGGCATAGGGTGCTCGGGGAAAACGCCGCATTTTGTGCGCTCATACGGGTTTGAGACCCTGCACGGCAGGACCCTGCCCTGCGCATCGGGCGTGAAGCTTGCGAACCACGAGCTCAACGTGGTTGCAGTGGGCGGCGACGGAGACGGGCTGGGAATCGGCATGGGCCACTTCATGCACGTGATGAGGAGGAACTACGACCTTACCTATATCATCCACGACAACCAGATTTACGGGCTCACCACCGGGCAAACCTCTCCCACAAGCGCAAAAGGGTTCAAGAGCAAGAGCACGCCCTTCGGCAACCTTGAGGAGCCGGTGCACCCGTGCGCGCTTGCGCTGTGCTCAGGGGCGACGTTTGTTGCGCGGGCCTTCGCAGGGGACGTTGCGCATATGCAGTCCGTGTTCCAGCAGGCGTTTGCGCACAGGGGCTTTTCTTTCGTGGACGTGCTCCAGCCCTGCGTGACCTTCAACAAGGTGAATACCTACGACTACTGGAAGGGGAGGGTCTACAAGCTGGAGGACAGCGGCTACGACCCCTCGGACTGGGACAAGGCGTTCGAGAAGGTGAAGGAAGAGCGGGATACTAATTGGGAGAAGGTGCCGATAGGGGTGTACTACAAGGCGGATATGCCCACTTACGAAGACGGGCTGCCGGTGCTCAAGAAGGGGCCGCTCGTGAAGCAGGGCTTCAGGAACGACATAACGGAAGACATGGAAGAGTTCATCTAGGGGAATTCAACGAGGTTACCCGTGAGCTTTTTCATGTTCACCACTTTTGCGCCTCCACCGTTTTCGTAGAAAAGAAGGGGGCCTTTTGCGGTGAGGATTTTTCCCTCCACACAGGTTGAAAGCTCCCATGCTTTCGGAAGTTTGTAATCCTCGCGGACTACTTTCACGCCTTCGCGAAGGTACATGCGGAAAACCTCGCGCCCCTGCATTTCCTCAATTGCATCTTCAAGTAGTTTTGGGTCGTCCCTGCCGAGCTGCTTGAGCTTGGTCGCGGCATGCACCGCGTTCTTGAAGCCCATTTCGCGCTGGAGGAAGCCTTCCATTTCATAGGCATCTTCGGAGTTGCTGAAGCGCATTACCTCTGCCCAGCAGTCCGCGCCCTGCTCGCGCACGCGCTTTTCCACGCGCTCGGTGCGGGTGACGCCGCATTTTACCTTTTCGCCGAAGGAGACTAAATAAACCGAATAGGGGCGGTTCACGATTTCGTCCTGCAGGTGCTCAAAGCCAGCGAAGTCCATGCGGGTGTGCACGCGGGCGATGTCCCGGGTTGCGCAATAGCCGCACTGCGCCGAGCCGCGCATGCGCATCCTGCAGGGCTTCCTCCCCTCTTCGTCGCGGTAGCCGATGCATGCCTTTTCCCCTGAGTCCTCAATGCACCAGAAGCCCTCCATCCCGTCGTGGACTTCTTCGCCGTTTTCCCAGTAGGCAAGAGTCGGCTCCTTTATTGAGTAGAAGGAAATCAGGTGGGCCTGCCTCATGCGCGCGCTATCTCGGAGGAGCTTTAAAAGGCTTTTACACCTGCTTTCCGGTGGCGAGGCCCTTAAGCACCTTCATCGCCTCTTCGCGCTTTCCCCACGGCACGAATAGGTGGTCGTGGTGGTAGGCGGAAATGACGTTCACGCTTATGCCTTTTGCGGCCAGCGCGGAAGTGATTTTCGCAAGGAAGCCGACCGCCTTGTCCAGGTCTGAGAATACTCTGAGGGTGATCATTGCCTTGGGTTCCGAGCGCCTGAGCCGCTTGTCCCTGTCCGCCTCCCCCTCCAGCATGATAAGCGTTACGCCCTCGTCTTCGGGGAAGGCCATTATCGGGCTGCCTTTTGGGATGAAGACGCCTTCGGGGAGCGCGCAGATTACGTATCTCTCGTCGTGTAGCTCGGGGCCCATGTTCTTGAGCAGCTCCTTCAGGTCAGAAACCGGCTTCATGCGGGCAGTTCTGCAACAGGTTTTAATAATTTGAGTGAAGCAATCATAATTGCGCAGGGGTGGCAGTGAGTCGCACCTTATGGTGCTCTAACTTGCCACCAATCAGAGGAAAACACGCAGGGGTGGCAGAGTCTGGTCAAATGCGCAGGGCTTAGGAGGGCCTTTCGGCTCTAGGAAACCCTGTGGCTTTAGGGCCTACGCAGGTTCAAATCCTGCCCCCTGCATGCCGCTTTTGGCTTAATCCTTGCTGCGGGCAAAAGCAGCAGCGCAAAACCCTGAGGGCTGCTACGCAGGTTCGATCGCCAGCTTCGCTGGCGAGTTGGAGCCCCGACAGGGGCGACTGAATCCTGCCCCCTGAAAAAGCCTTTTTGTCTTGGTCATGCCCTGAGCAGAAACCCTGAGATGCACTTTGCCATTACAGTAAAATATCATACGTATTTCTCATACGGCTTAAGCAGTTCGGCGCGCATCTCCATGAGCTGTGCGCGGTCGAAGGAGCGGAAGAGCGCCTGCTTGAGCAGCACAATCTCGGGATGGAATTTATGCGTAAAAAAGAAATGGAACGCATCGTCAACCAGCCCTATCTTCGCGTGGTCGCCCCTGTCCATTTCACTTATCGTCTGCAGAGCCATTTCCGCAAGCAGGAACTGGCGGGCATCCGGCTTTATGCCCTTCCATGATTCCGGTGCGAACTCCTTGAGCAGGGTGAGGTCCAGCACTTTTGAGAAATCGTCAACGATTGCGGAGGCAAGCGGCAGGTGCATTGACCTCTGTTCATCTTTCATGCCCTTCAGCATCTCAACAAGGGTGCTTCGTGCCTTCCTCCTCGCCCGGCTGGTTGCGAACGAGAGGTTTGGCGCTATCTTCCGTATTGTGCGCTGGGCGGATTCCACAGGGGTGGGGTCGCGCTCCCCGTTGCCGCGTACTGCATGCACCAGGTGCGGCTGGTTCTTTGCCATGTTATAGAATTTAGGAGAAAATGATTTATAAGGGCTCACTTTTCGGCAAGTGGGACAAACATTACGGGAAGCACGGGGCCGCCTTCGAGCCTGCCGCCCTTCTTCCTGAATTTGTACAGGTGCTGCATGAAAGGCGCGGACTGCAGGGGGATTATGAGGATGCCGGCCTCCTTTAATTGCATTTCAAGGGCTTTGGGCACCTTTTTTGCGGTAGCGCTTACTATTATGCGGTCAAAGGGCGCGGAGGGCGCGGCGCCGCCCGTGCCGTCCTTCACAAGGAAGGACGTGTTCTTTACCCCGAGCTCCGAAAAAATGCCCTGGGCGGCCCTGGAGAGCCCCTCAACGAGCTCCACAGTAACTACTTTGCCCTTTGGGCCCACGAGGCAGGAGATGAGCGCGGTCTGCCAGCCGCTGCCGGTGCCTATCTCCAGCACGCTCTGGCCCTTTTTCAGCCCGGCTTCACGGAGCATTATCGCAATCATGGAGGGCGCGGAAGTGGTCTGGCCGGCAACGGTGGGGAGAGGGGTGTCCAGGTATGCGTCGCCTTTGTATTTTTCGGGGAGGAATAGCTCGCGGGGGAACCTGCGCATGCATTCCGCGATTTCGGGCGTGGCCGCGCCTTCGGCAAGGAGGGCTGCGGCCATCTGCTCATTTGTGGGCATGTGAAAACAAGGGAAAAGAAAGGTTAAAAAGAAAAGGCCTATCTAGGGTCCGGTATGGGCGGCGGGTCTATTTCGGCTCCCCCGAGGCAGCTCTGCAGGCCGCTCCTTTCGTTGCCGTAGAAATCCATGAGCTCCGCCCTCAGGTTGGGGTAAGGCGCAACGGGGAACCAGCCCGCGAGTATGCCTGCCCTCGAATCGGCCCTGAAGGTTGCCTTCATCAGGTTTACCTGCGCCATCACGGTGCGCACCTGCGAATTGAATGATGCGCGGTTGCCATCAACGCCATACATGTACAGGTTGTACATCATGCCGCCTTCCGCCCAGAGGTTGTCCCTCATCTCCTCCAGGGAATCCGGGGCCGGAGGGTCATTCGCATTGTAGAGGTCCTGGGTATATGATATCAGGTCATCGGCGAACATCGCATAGCATTCGACGGATTGGTATTTCGCAGCCATGTACGGGTCTGTTATCCCTATGCCGGCGAAGCTCAGCCCCGCAAGGGCTACCAGCGCAAACAACGCGTGCAAGAATCTCATGGGCAGGCTATCTTCCCCAACCTTTTAAAGCTTTCCATATGGCTTGCGCTGGGGAAAAGGAAAATAGAAAAAGTAGGGGGAAACTACTCGGGGCCCTCGAGGCAGCTCTGGAGGTTTTTCCTCGCATCTCCGTAGAAGTCCTGCAGGTCGGTCCGTATGTATGGGTCGGAGTACACTCCAGTCCATTCGGCCAGCACGGCTGCCCTCGCATCCGTCCGGAAGGTGGACTTCATGAGGCTGGCCTGCGCCATAATGGTGCGCACCTGGGAGTCGAATGCGGCGCGGTTGCCTTCAATCCCATAATCTGCCAGCTGGTCCATCTGCTCGCTGAGGCCGTCCTTCATGTCCTGGAGGGAATCCGGGGCGGGCGGGTCATTGTAGTCGTAGAGGTTCTGGATGTATGCTATGAGATCATCAGCAAACTCCGCGTAGCATCCGGTGGATTCATATTTCGCCCACATGTACGGGTCCTCGATGGGCGGCCTTGCGAAGCTGATGCTCACAAGGAGCGCCAGCGCCAGTATTGCGTATTTTTTCATGGCTTTCACCTCACTTGCCTCCCTGGCCCCTGAAGAACAGGTACCAGACGACTATGCCGCCCAGCACGAGGATGAGCAGCACCCAGAGCCACGGGAACTCTTCCTGCGGGGGCGCGGGCGCGGGGGCTTCGGCGCCCTCGCCTACCTGCACTTCCTCCGGCTGCTCTGCCGGCGCAGGGGGCGCTGCGGGCATTGGCGCGTTCTTTGCGGCATTCTCTGCCTCCTCCGCAAGCTGGAATGCGTCTTCGTAGCTTCCCATTGCGAATGCGGCCTTTGCCTCCTCAAGCAGGGCCTCTGCCTCCGCGGTGTCCCTGCCCTCTGCCTTTGCCGCGTCAATCGCCTCCTGTGCCGCGTCGATTGCTTCGGTTGCGGTCGTCTCGTCCATCACGATGCCCATCTCGCCGCCCATTGCGGTCTCGAGGCACTGGCTGTCGACGCATGCAAAGCCTTCGTCGCAGTCCATGTCGGTGAGGCATTCGGGCTCGGATTCCTCCTCTTCTTCAGTAATCTCCTCTTCTGTTATGAGCTCGCAGGCGCCCTTCACGCACTCATACCCTGAGGCGCAGTCCGAATCCTTCGTGCATTCGGCTGCTGCGGGCACCTCTCCACTGCCGCTCACCCAGAAGCTGGATGTCGCGGTGACGTAGCCGGACTTGGTTGCCCTTATCTCGTGGGTGCCCTCATACTCAGGGGTGAAGGAAACCTCTCCGTCTCCATCAGTGTCCCCGAGGTTGAACACTTTGAGCATTCCGTCCTGCCACGTGGTTACGCGCACTTCTGCGCCGCTCAGCAAGGAGCCGCCGCTCTTCACCTTGATTATGCATTCTTCGCCCACTTTTGCTCCGGAGCAGGCGGTGATGCTCATGCTCTTGGCACCATCGTCATCGCCCCCTCCCGCCATCACTGCATAGCCTGAGGCGAACCCTGCGACTTCAAAGGTCGCGACTCCGCTGCTGCACGAGCTGGTTGCGGGCGTGAATGTGGTCCCGTCGGTGAGGATTTCGTCCCTGTCCTGCGGGAAGCCCGTGTCCACGTAGTACTTTGCTGCGCTGCATGAGCCGTGGGAAAGCAGCGAAAGGAACGCAGTTTCCCCGCTGATTGCATCGGTTGCCGAGTCGCCGTCGTCCATGGACATGAAGTCGTTCGCTATGAGGAAGTTTCCGTCATAGAGGTCCAGGTCGTCGCCTCCCGGCGAGATGCTGGAGTACCACCAGCCCCCTCCGAACTGGTCGTTGAGGCCCATCCAGAGGCCGTCTCCTACTGAGGCGTCCAGGGTTGAGCCAACCTCAATGTAGAGCCATGTGTCCGGCATGCCGTACATCATGAAGTTGTCCACTTCAACCGTGGAGCTGTCGTATATCTCCATGCCGTAAACCCCGGATGCGTGGTCATGGGAGCTGCAGTCCGTGAGCAGCCCGTCGTTAGCGGCGCCGTCGCCGAAATAGAACCCATAGTTGTCGCTGTCCCATCCATGGCAGTTGGTCATTTCAAAGTTGTTGCATCCGTAAAGCCAGAAACAGTCGTTCTCGTGGCCGTAGGAGTTCACGTTCGTGAAGGTTGCGTCGTCAACGTCCTCGAACTCGAACCCCCCGTAGCAGTTGTACAGCTCGATGTCCGTAAGGGTCATCGTGTTGCTGTCATAGCCGTAGAACCCGTATTCGTTGTCGTCCCAGCCGTTCCCGTAAATGGTTTCCCCGATGAACTCGGAGTCGTCGCAGTCCTCGTCCATCTGGTAGCCAGAGCCCCAGTTGTTGTATACTGTGTTTCCGGAGAAGTACCCGTAGACAGAGTCGGTGGCGTACACGCCGTGGTCCTCGTTCTCGTAGATGTTGTTGTCCTCCACGGTCGCGTAGTCCGCATTGTCCATATAGAGGCCGACTCCGTAGTTGCCGTAGATGTCGTTCGGGTCTATCGTCGCAAAGTCGCAGTCGTCCAAGTAGATTCCGTCCCCGTCGTTCTCCATCACCGTGTTGTCGTTGATTTCAGCGAAGTGCGTATTGGTGCAGTATATGCCGCTGAACCCGCCGGCCTGGCCATTGTACTCTATTGTGTTGTCAATCACGTCAATGCTGTCCGAGGAGGACATGTAGATCCCCTCGAATTCGTTGTACGAGATCGTATTGCCCTCCATGGTGGAGTCGAAGACGCTGTCGAAGAAAACGCCGATGTTGTTGTTTTCGCTCACCGTGTTTTCTTCCAGCGTCAGGCCGGTGGTCGGGTCCACGTAAATGCCGTAAAAGTTGTACAGCACGTCGTTGTCGTGCAGGTATACTGTGTCGCAGTCCTGGATGTAGAGGCCGGCTGAGCCGTCGTTGTTCGTGAAGTCGTTCTCGTAGATTTCCGCGTTGTAGGAATCGTACAGGTACATGCCGTAGTCGTTGTCGTCAAATAGGTTTTCGTACACGAGGGCGTTGTCGCACCAGGTGTCCAGGTAGAGGCCG
>Ga0180437_10007368_pt1 | contig 14333 bp, 20 predicted proteins | sample SS_ome_4_FD_132410 | JGI IMG/M metagenome (GOLD analysis project Ga0180437, IMG submission 132410) | Hypersaline lake sediment archaeal communities from the Salton Sea, California, USA - SS_3_D_1 metaG | ecosystem: Environmental > Aquatic > Non-marine Saline and Alkaline > Hypersaline >...
AACAACAAATGCTCCTACATGTAATGATCTCCACCTATCTTCTTTTTCTTTAACTATCTCAGTAGGTGCGGCTAAATTAGTCGCTACTTGTGTAGTTGAATGTGGGATAGAAGCGGGAAGAACCATGCCCGGAGGTAAGGAGCGAGAAGGACCGCGCGTGCCAAAATTTGCCCGCGTAGGTGGCCCTGAAAGCCAGCGCTGGGGGGTGTATCCCTTAACCGACCACGGGCGACTCACGCCCCAAGGATGCCGCACCTCATCGTCTTTATTAAATTCATCCATTTAATTACCAATTGTTATGGTGCTTTTACATAACAAAGATATGCAAATATGCAATAGCTAACTACTGCACTAGCAAATCCAAATGCTAAAGTATCCGTAAGTATGTAACTTATTTGTAAATCTGTTAACGTTAGAGAATTTACTGAACGTAAAAAGTACAGCATTCCCATAAACAAACCGGTCCAGAAACCAGTACAAAGACAACAACCTAAAAGAGTCGCTGGCCTTTTAGTGGCCTCTGGACCTGTATCGAATAAATTATGTGGAGGTAATCCGCGATTGCCTATAGGTGGCGGAAAGAAGTTACGTATAGGTGCTGCAATCTTGGACATAACCAAGACTACGCTTAATCCTGCTGCGGCTAATATATACAGAAGCCACATTACTTAATAAATCCTCTTTTACGAGATTCTTCGATAAGCTTTTCAAGACTTGACTTATTTAATGTTACGGTTTGACCATGTTCAGTTAAAACTATCTTATCTTCATCAAAGATAGCATCTGGACAACAACCGTTACCACATTTTAGCTCTACTAGTTCAACTTTACTCATGGGTAGCCTCCATTTAGACAACACAAGACTACCACATACTCATGCGGTAGTCAATCAGATGATTGGATTATAGATACCACAGCAAGGTTCTAAAACTACCCTAACTAAAGGATTAGTTACAGTAACATAAGAAGTTTCATCTAGAAGCCAACCAACTTGCTTTATCCAAGTTCCAGCTCCACCCGGAGCTGATATATCTCCTAAACCATCTACACCACCCACATATACAACATCACTAGGACTTGGAGCTATCGCATTTATAAGTCTAACATCAGCTTCACCAGCAAATCTAAAGAATCCCCATTCTCCTGCCGGTAAGCTATCAGCTAAACATACTACTGGAGTATCTCCGAATAAATACGTGGTTGGAGTGACTCTGTTATCTGCATCAAATCTGCAAAGCATCCCCTTAGTAATAGGAGACGCATCACCATTTAAAAGATACAAGACACCAGTTTCTGGATTATGAAGTAGCTTTGTTAAAAGACCACGAATACGTGCTAATGCTACAGCAGTTGGTCCATCTGAAACAGGCGATTTCTGAGTAGAAAATGCTTGCAAATTAAACATTATTTACCCTTTCAATTATGCTTGAATTTGGTTCTCACAACACTTATCTAATATCATCCTAACGAAAAGATTAACTGGTGGACCAGCAGTATATTGAGAAGCATCTTTAATGTATCCTACTTTTCTAACCCATTCATTATTTCCAGTAGGTGCTACATTTGTTCCAGATCCATATACAGTCGTACTAACATAAACTGACTCGCCAGCGCCAGGAGTTAGAGATGGTTCTAATATAGTATCAGCTTCTCCAGCAAACCTAAAGAAACCCTTTTCGCCAGGCTCTACTAAATCAGATAAACATACAGCAAAGCCTCTACAGGTAAATGGTTGTCCTGGTCCATCGTCTGCATACGCTCTAACACATTGATAAATTTCATTATCTAGAGCTACAATTTTACCTTTAACAATATCTTCAACTACCTCACCACTTGTTAACTCTATAACACCAGTTTCTGGACTGTGGAGTAATTTAGTTAAAAGTGATCTTATTTTATTCAAAGCATTAGCAACGCTACCATCACTTACGCCAGACTTTTGGGTAGAAAATGCTTGCAAATTAAACATTATTATCTCTCCTGATTGTTACCATTTATGCCACTTGTGGACAGCAAAATTCTGTAACTATACGAACTAACGGATTGGTAACGGTAACATATTCAGTAGCGTCAACTATAAGACCAACTCTTCTAAGTACAGCTGTTGCCTGATTTGTACCCAAACCATCTGTTGTAGAAAGATTGATAGCCTGTGCTTCATCTAAATCAACTAGTCCATTTACTAGTCTTACGTCAGCTTCACCTTTAAATCTAAAATATCCCCAAGCCGATGGGGCAACGCTATCTGATAAACAAACAGCGAAACCTCTCTCTGCTGCCGGTGCGCCACCTTCAACGGCTCTTACGCATTCATTGGCTCCTGTTGATATAGCAACTATCATTCCTTTAGTAATATTAACTGCTCCTTCATCGCTTTGAAGGTGTAAAACACCAGTCTCTGGACTATGCAGCAGATCATTTAGAAGATCTCTAATACGATTTAACGCATTAGCTGTTGCCCCATCAGAAACAAGTGATTTTTGTGCAGAAAAACCTTGCAAATTAAAGATACCCATTTATGTGTCCTCCAATTAGTCTTTATCTCTTACTTTGTCAACCAAGTACCATATTCCGCCTACAGTGCCAGCGGTACTAACAGCAAACATAACTATACCTAAAACAGCCATTCCTGCACCAATGCCACCCGCTGCGCCAGCCATTGTATCAGTGTCGCTATACTGACCAACACCAGTGGCTACTAAAGGACTACCAGGTACCCAAGACATAGGAATGCGAATCTTTTGTCCTACTCTAATATCTTTTAAAGTGGGAATAGACTTTCCCATATAATCAAAATAATCTCTTGGTACCTGTGGATTGGCAGCAACTATTTCTGTAAATCGCCATGGATTTCCAGTAAACTTCTTTGCAATTCCTGCTAAGGTATCACCGTATTCAATTGTATAAACTTGGTATTCCATCATTTATTCTCCAAAAAAAGTATCACAAACAACAATCACTTGTGGTATCTAGCCTTTTTAGGAAGAAATCTTCCTTTAGAATCACGCTTCATGCTTTTTGCTCTTTTAGATGCAGCACGACGCTTCATAAACTTAGGCTTAGGTTCACTAACGCCTGATTTCTTAGGCTTCTCACTATCTCTTGCGGCTAAATAGACACCACCGCCACCTACTCCAATAGCAGCAATACCAATTAGGCCCCATGCCCACCAAGGTAAACCTAACCAACCTTCAGATACTTCTTTATCAGTAACATCTACTGTTATAGTGGTATCTCCGCCACCTGTGCCGCCACCTGTACCTGGATCTTTATATACAGGAGCGGGTCCAGTACACCCGCCAGCCGCGTTAGCAATATCCATAAACGTTTGACCACTAGCATCTAAATACTTTTGACTTTCTGGTCCCCAAGCTCCATCTGGATTAGGATTACCAGTTATCATTTGAACGTAGTAAATAGTCGCTGGATCAGTACATGCTTTACTAGGATCATATCCTTGAGGAATATTGCCACCAGTGCCAGGATCATCTACAGGATAATCTCCACCCATAGCATCATAAGCTTTTCTACATTTTTCTAATTCTCGATTAAATCTAGCGTCATCCCATGAATCACCAGACGCTTGTTCTGCTTCTGCAGCACAAATGAATGCATAGTTTTCTCTATCATCATTTGATTGACCTACACCCATATAATTTAACTTGGTATAAGCTTTTCTTCTATCTTGCAATGTTGCGCCAAAGCTCTGACCAATATTTCCAGCAACGCAACCACCACCACAACCATTGACTCCAAAATTATCCATTTTACTCTCCATTTATGCTTTTCTAATTAAAACAACCGTTCCAGCTATCAGGGCTACTGCGACAACACCGCCAATAGCAAGTCCCCATTTTAGGCCGCTTGTGACAGCTTTATTTGCATTATCGTATTTATTGTCTACTTCTATATCTTCTATTGGAGGTACTGTACCAGGAAAAAGACCCGCCCAATCTGGATCTGGCCATTTAGACGGTATTCTTAATTTCTGTCCAGCTACCCAACCTTTCCAAAAACACTCTTTTATTATATTACCTTCTGCTCCAATGAATTCTTGAAGCGAAAATTCATCCATATAATTGACATCTCTTAATTCTCTCCATCTTATTCTGGCACCAGGTAAAAATATTCTAGAAACTGTATAAATGGTATCACCTGGTTGAACAATGTAGTAATAGCTTTTTACTTCATTGGATGGTTTTATATCCTGACAATATACACCATACCCAGTAGGCTCACCAACCGGAACGTGCGGAATACTTCTAGCTACAGGGAATACTATATCTGTATCTAATTTTTCTTTAAATCTTCTTTGATCTTCAGTTACACCAAGAGCTAAAGCTGTGCCAGTTACACCAGTCCAGTTATTAGCTTGATAACCATGATGTCTTTTGCAAGCATTATACTTAGGTCCCCAAGATTTATTAGTATAAACAGGAAAGTCAGGCCAATTGCCTGGTATCTTTATATCCCATGGCCCTGGAGCCATTATGTAACTAACGTCACCGTTGCCCCAGTCTGCATAATGCATAGGAATATGAGGATTAGCTCCCCACAATTCAGCTAATTTATCTCTAAAATCTTCTTCTGAAATCTGATTTTTGCAAACTGCTCCAAACATACACCTTACTAAGTTATTATCAAAGAAATCTTCATTACCAGCCAAACAACAGAAATCTGGGTAATTTAAAGTATATGGTTTTACTGCTGGAACATCTGCCCTTCTAGGCCACGGTTGCATTATTTACTCCATTATTCGTCTTCATTGGAAGCTAAATATGCTAATGTACCACTAGCTACGCTACCAATTGCATTACCAACTAAAAATCCAATTGCACCGCTAACTAAACCACCAAATAGAAATCCACCAACTCCAAGTATTACAGCGTGAGAACGTTTAATATAAACAGTATCTCCTACTGTTACTGTATTTCTGTCTGGACTAATATGTAAAATGGAACCTACCGGTTCGACATTCTTTTTACATTCTTCAACTATCATATTAATAATTTCATCGTGCGTATATCCAGAATCTATAAGAATACCAATTTCACCACTTTCAAACATGCGCTCAGTTGTTTCGTTAGCGCATGCTTCTACTTCTGGACTTAAAAGTTCGTCACTCATTTTCGCCCTATAAAATAACCAATCAATCCACCTACTGCTACACCTACTAAACCAGTTGCTCCAGCCCAATAATACTTATTCATATTAAACAGTCTTGACTCTTCTGTCAACCTTTGCTGACAATCCATCTCTATATCTGTTAAAAGCTGTTTTTCTGCCTGTTCTTTCGTCCAGCCGTTATTTAGTTTTTCGTTTACATATGCAACATACTGACCATTAGCTACCATCAGTTGAGCAGTATTATAAACACATGCCTGAACTTCAGGGGTATTTGGATAATAATTAGTAATCATAAGTTCTTACCAATCAAAACGCCAACAATACCACTTACGATTGCTGTTCCAGCTACTACTGCTATAACAGTACCAGTTTTAACAGTAACCGGTTTACCTAAAGCTGTATGTTCTTTACTATCATCCTCTAACTGCTTGGCGCATTCTGCCCATATTGCATCTGTAATTTGTTCATCAGTATAACCTGCATCTAATAGTCTTTGATAATCTCCAGAGTTTTTAGCTTTTTCTATAGCTGTATCAGTGCATACTGCAATTTCATTTACAGCGCCTACGCCTACCATACGTGGACTAAATTGCTCATTCCACCAGTTTTGCTGAACTACTGGTGCATCTGAATATCCACTTGGATTAAAGCCGAATTCGTTACCCCACCAATTTGATGATTTATTACATTCATTTCCGCATCCACCACATTGTCCATTACAATTGCCACTACAGCTTTTACAATTACCCATTTTAGTCTCCAAAAAAAAGTTGTGATATGGGGGAATTAATCCCCCAAAACTCAAATAAAATAATATCAGTCCATTAGCTTCATGGTTCCGATTGTAGCACCTACACCTAGCGCAGTGCCAACTACTGCAGAACCAATAATTAGAAGCCATGGTATATGAATCATCATTTCATTATCACTGCACGCTGCTCTAGATATAATATCCCAACGTTTATCAGCGCTTTCCTGACCGTACTTTTCCACAAGTGCGGTATACATAGGATTACTAGTAACCTTCATTGAATCCATAGCTGTAAGACATTCTTCTTGTGTTACAGCAGGAGGTGCGTCAGCTGCCTGATTTACACCAAACTGACGTCTTGCTGGACCTTGGAATCTATTAGGTATGCCTGCAACTTGACCTTGAAACATTGCCGGAACTTTATTAACAACCCAAGCGTCTGGAATTTTGACTCTATCACCAGTACGTACCAGCTTAAAGTTGTTTAATCTAGCGATTTGATGCCAATCACTTTTACGATTGTATCTATCAGCTATGCCAGAGTAATTTCTATCGCCCATTCTTACAGTTGTGTAATACATTGGTTACTCCATCGAAAAAGTTTTTCTAAAAACCTGGCTCCATGTAATCGTTTACGTTTAACCCACCCCATCGTTGAATTCGATAGTAATCGGAATTGAATGTTCCAAATCCATGTAACGGTCCACGTGTTACTCTCCATTTGTAAACTCTTTTTGGAGTAACAGGACCATCTAATGGGATAAGCATTCTATTTAGCTCAATAAGTCTAGTTTGAGCTACAATATGCTTCCTTGTTGGATCAGGCCAATCTGCAGGAATTTTTACTATATCACCTGATTCCAGTCCTAAAGTATGGACAGGTTTATATTGTCCACATCTTTCTCCTATAGTAACTACTGGCTTATCTAAATTCGCACCCCATAATTGCATAAGCCTGGTGTTGTAATCATAAAACTTCTGCATATACGGCTTACTTCCTGGACACTTAGGAAGCGTAGCGTGACACTGAAGAAAAAATGTCTCAACTAAATAAAAGTCTAAAGGTTTATTATGTAACCATATTCTTGGATTATCGTTAAAACGATAAATATCCCAACTGTAACCGTATGTTTTTAACGATTTGCTTGGTATTCTGCGAACTTTTGGTGGTAACCAAGTATTTGGAATTGTTAAAGTCTGACCAACTCTCAGATCTTTAAACATCCAATATAAGTCACCATTTATATTGACTCTTTCTACTGGATAATTTCTGTTTGATTGAACTAATTCTGGCCATCTGTTACGATCACCAGTGTATTTTTCAGATATGCTATCTACAGTGTCACCGTAGCGCACTGTATAGACATATCTAGCTCCATTTGTGGTTCCTACACAATGCATTCAAATTCTCCAATTAGTCTTTACCCAAACTAATACCGGCTATTAAAACAAGTAAAAATGCTAAAGAAATGCCTCCGGCTATATAGTAATTCTTATACTTTTCAAAATGCACTTTCGCATCTGAGACATCCATTTCAGATGCGTGCTTAAACCAACCAGCGGCTATGGGATATCCGGCATCTTCTGCGTCTTTGCTAAACGCTAACATTATTTCAGAAGAATTTCCTGGATTAAAAAGCTCTTTACATGCATCTTGTCTTTGATCTGATGGCATACTAGAATCAATATTCATTACACATTCACTCATATCTTTAGGAAATGGTGGCTCATCTGGCGGATCAATTACATGTTCGCCACCGTTGCCGCCGCTTCTTATATCAGCCATTTGTCTACACCAAGACGCATAAATTGGACTACTACTTTCAGCACTTTTAGCTGCCAAACGAAGTGCGTCGGCAGTTGTATTTTCATTTAAAAGAAATTGACAGGCTATTTCTTTATCAATAGAACTTCCAGTGATAGATGAATCTGATCTACTAATACAATCATTCATATCTTCAGGTAATGAATAATCAGGTTCTTCTATACCTGTACCACTCCTAATTGCATTAGCTTTAGCTCTGCACCAAGAAGCATATTTAACTTGATTGGCTGCTTGCGCCATCATAGCCATAGAATCTAGAGCATCTGGAAAAGTATTAGTTAAAAAAGCTTGACAAGCACCCTGTTTAGCCTGAAGTGTCCCAAAACCAGAATCTATATTATCCATGCAATCTGTCATATTACTGGGATAATACCATTCCATAGTAGAAAGACTTGGACTGAAAACTAATTTAGGAGAGGACATTTGGTTATCTCCTAGTTAATGCGGTAGTAGGTTCTTCTTTAGATGGCATAAATGCTAATGCTGCCATTATTATCAATGTAACTCCGGCAATAGAGCCTAAAAAGATAGGCCAAGCCCACCCCTCTTCTTCATTACCTGTCTTAGTTCCTACTTCAGTAGTTGGCTTAATACCTTCACATTGTGGAGGAACCGGTAACCCGCTGAACTTATTATTTGGAATGTTTACTTCGTATCTCTGCTGAAATACCTTTGTAAACTCATCCAAATTAATATTAGTATTTAATGTTTCAAGATAATAATCTAAAACATCTCCAAATGCTCCACCATTTGTCAATACCCACTCAAATTCTTCTTCACCTAAAGGCCAATAATCTACAGCACCTACGCCAGTGCCTCTAACAACTTGAGCTGGTAAAAGTGTAGCAGTAGAAGTATCACAGTCAAATACGCCAGTTATAGGAATCTTAGGAGAACTACTAATATCTTTGCCTGATTCTATCCAAATCTTCTCATAAATATGATTTAATCCATCTTGATACATGGCTACAGCCCACTGCGCTGTAGTTTTAACTACTCCCCAAAATTCTAAATTAGCATATTCTTCTGATAAATCTTTTTCTACAAATAATTGATACGGAATTGTTACTTCATTTCCTGGATTACTTAAATCAACAGAAAGCATGTCAAGTAAAGATTGTTTTTGAGCTTTACCTTCATCAGTGCTTAAGTCAAACACCATGAAATTAGAAGCCTTGACATTAGCCAAAACAGATTCTTCAGTTATTTCCATTTTAATCACCTTCTTCGGCTTCGCACAAATCTATTACTAATTCTCCTGCTATACGATAATATCTAGCAGTATTATTAGCAAAAACAAATTGATCTTCACTAGATGCCCATATGGGTAATGATTCACCTGGAGGTTGAATTCTAGTTTCTGGATCCGTTTGACAGACAGATGCATAAAGACATATATCGCCTGGTCCTTTAACACTTATTCCTGTATCAGATATGTTATTAAAGTTTCTCCATGGAAAACGTAAATCTTTCCACATTGAATAATCACTAATACCATGGCCTGGTGGCTTACCACCATTAGGTGGTTGATAGCCTGGACTTAAAACATCTACTGATGTTGGTAATCTATGATAAAGAATACTAGATGCTATATTTCTAATATTTGGACTGTAACCAGGTGGTTGTCCAACTGAAGATATAGCCGTATAACGTCCACCTCTTTTTGCAATACTTGGATCCCTTTTTATTAAATGCCAACTTACATTACCATCTGGAAAACACCAGGTAGGCGTTATAACTGGCAATTCATAAACATAATTCTGCCCACCCACATCCTCTAGGATTGAAGCTATAGTTAAATATTGTCTTATGCTTCTAACAATAGCAATACAATCCGGTCCTATCTGCAATCCGCAGAGCCGAATTAAATATCTACTTCTTTGAGTATTTACTTGAGGAGTAGGGTCCGGCGGAAGAACAATGCCTAAAGAAGCGACATCGCCTAAAAACGGGGAAGAGCCAACAATTGCTTTAGCTGGATCTCTATTAGAGGTGGAGACTATTACTCTATCGAATCGTCTCATTTTATTACCATATCACATACAAAAACAAAATTCAACAACAAAATTATCTTCTCTGTGGTGTTGTTTGTTCACATACTTCTGGACATATTCCAACCTTTCTTAAGGCGCATAATGCTTCTGTATAGTCAACAGCTTTTAGACTACAACCAGAAAGCTCTAACATGTGGATAGTCATGATGACAGTATAAGGAACCTCATCCTGTAGCAAATCTCTCTTTGTTTTAAAATCAACGTATATATTTTGATCTCTAGTAACTACCCAGGCATTTCCTAGTACATTTGCGCCAGGTGCTCCATTGGTATGTGAAGCAATACTCTCAAGGGGAGTAAAGCTATTTGTAATTTTATATTTATCTATTCCTTCTATCCTTACAAACACATCAATGTAAGACTCTAATGCGGCATAATTGTCAGACTGCCATTTTGCAATATTACCAGCAAATGCATCTGGACGTCTAATTGTGTATCTTAGATCTCTAATCCAAGCATCTTGAAACATTCTTTCATATAGGGCACCAGTTAATTCTTCATCTGCTGCTGTGTCTTCAAAAGTTACTTCTATGTTGTATGCACGTGGTACTAACTGATTCCCTCTAACTAAAAGATATGCTAATCGTGGATTTAGCATAGCAATCGAACGAATCATATCCATGTTTATCGGCCACGCTACGTTTTCCATTTAATCCTCCGATATACAGAGTCAAAGTTTTGTTGTAATGCTGTCGTAGATAAGGCCGATCAGTTTAGATCGACCCCATCAGCTACAGAACTACAATGATAGCTTCACCAATCATTCCTCACAAGCGTGACAGCTTAAACCACCAGGCTCGCCAGGTAGTGCGCCATTCTTAACTAGCGAAACAAGATCAGCACAGACTTGAGGTCTAACGAAGAATCCCTTTAGGCCAACGCCAATACGCAATCTACCACCAGGAATCTTAGTCCAAGTGCTATAACCTTGTGTCTCAGTTGTTGGATTTTCATCATCCTCGAATAGAGTAATAGGATTAGTATTGGTAGCGATAGGAGCAATGCAACGTTGCATACACAACTCAGTCAAAAGACGAGTTAGATAAGGAGCGCTTCCATTATTTTTATAGAAGTAGATGCGAATCTTGGATTCTCTTTCGAGAGGGATAGGACAAGCAAAACGATGCCACTGTTCAATGGTCGGATTCATATACTCGCGACCAAATGCAGTAATATCAACAGGCTGACGATAAGGTGTAACAGTGGAAGTAGAGCCGTCTGCGCCGCTGAATCCTTGTTCAACGTTAAAGGGGAAGAAGTAACCAGCGTCGGCAGTAGAACCAACACCAGGGATATCACTATTGGTTACGTTAGGAAGTCCAACCCCATTTTGGATTTCATGCAAGCGATCGTTTACTGTTCTGACATACTGAATCCAGTTTGTCTTAGAATCGCCAAAACCTTCCGGTAGCGCATGACTGCAGCAGTTACCAACGTCTGCAACAGTATCGTCCATAAGGTATTCACCAGTGGACGTATCAGGACACTCAACGCGAATGCGATATGCATGCATAAATGCCCAAACTGCACGCCAAGTAGGATTACCCCAATCAAACTGCGCCTGACAAGCTACTTGATCAACAGGCAATCCTAAACGCTGCAAGTAAGTAGCTGTGCTACGTAAAAGAGTGGGCGAACCTGGGAATACAGCTAATGCCTCTAAAGCTTCCTGGCCTTGATACCAGTTACCATCCAATGCTAGAGCATGAGCCTCACCATATGCATAAATACAAATGCCCATCATAACGAATGGAGCATTCATGCTAAGGCCACGAGCCTGAAGATTACTACTCGTAACCAAATCACTCTGATCTTCAGCTAGAGGATCATCAACGAATAGATTAATCTCTTGTAGATTAAAAAACTGATACTGACGATCATCAATAGGAAGCTCGAAATTAACGAGACGATATTCAACGGTTGGAACGCAATGCGCTGGAGCACTTAAGCATTCAGATAAATTGTCTAGAACCTTACAGGGGGAAACTTGCTTTGCCATTTTCTAATCCTCCAAAAAACTCAACACCTTCGATTGGTCTTTAACTCTATCAGCCTGTCTTTTTGAAAAGATGGCCATAAACTCCTTGTGTACCAACACCTCTAACACCTGTCATTGACGGTGCCGTCTCGCTTCTTAAACGATACTGAAGTAGTGGATCCTTTGCTCTCTCAACTTTTAGCATAGCAGGAGGCATCTTCTTAACTCTAGCTGCTAGACCTGGATCATATGTTTCACTATCAGGACCTGGAACACCAGGGCCGCTAGGAACATTAGTACCACCTGGTTTAGCTTCACCGCCTCCATTTTGCATATAACTTGGGATCATGGGATCTGAACATGCGCCATCATCCGCACATGATTTAGAACCGCAAGCACTTCTTTTAGCTGCAGCAGCTAAAAAACTATGAGCTGGACCACTACCGCCACAACCAGCTGTGCCAACAGGTTTAGTAGCTACTGGACCAACACCTTTTACCGAAGGTAGTCTAAAGATATTAGGTCTACGACCTACACCCATTACTCCAGCAGTGATATCATTGCCATTACCATCAGAAGCACTTAGTCCTGCATAATCCTGCTTATCAGGATACAGTCTATTGGATAGAGACTGTTCTGTAGAACTATCTACCTTAAATAGAATAGGCATAAATACGTCTACTGCAACTTGAGTTAAGAATTTAACTCCAAATGCTAGACCAAAGCCAGCAAAACCAACGCTTGCAATCTGTCTACCTTCACTCTCATCACTGTACATTAGATATGCACCACCAATACCAATGGCTGTACCTAATGCACTTGTTCCCATGCGCCAAGCATTGGACTTAGTTCTGATAGCCTTAATAGCGTCAGTTCCAGTTAAAGCTGTATCAGCACCTTGTGGTGCCATAGTGGCTACAAATCTATCTAAAAGATCTGATCCAACAACGCCCAATAGAACGCCACCGGCGGCAGCGCCTACAACTGCAGGCTTAGACCAATCTGGATTACTCTTAGAATATACGCGTTTAATCTCAATAACATTTCCCTCTTTCTTACCTTTATACTGCCCAACAGGTACATCGCGACGATATTTGCCACGCTGACTTGTTTTTGGCTTTGCCTTTGTAGCAGCACGCTTTTTAGCGGCAGCAGCTTTTCTATGCTTTGCCTCGTAAGCGGCAGCTTGTTTAGCTGTCATTGTTGTACCACGACTAGAGCCACGCCCAGCCTTAGCAGCCTTAGCAGCCTTAGCGGCACGAGCTTTAGCTAAGTTAGCTAACTGAGTCTTAGTTGCTTTTGATTTAGTTACCTTCTTTTTTGGAGCAGGCTCATAAACAAATGCTGGCTTAGACTTGGTTCCCTTTTTAGCAGGACGACGCTTGGTCGCTTTCTTTTTTGGCTTAGGCTCGAAAGTAGGCTTAATGCCACGTGCTTTCCAGGCCTTTCTTAAATTCTTTAGCGCATTTTCGCGCTTCTGTGCTTTAGTCATTGCCATTTGACTTTTCTCCATACACTGTTCTGAAAAACCACACCCAGGCTCGGCAGCCATAGGTAATTCACTCTTTTTTTGTTGTTTTATAACAGAAGTAGTTTTAGGAGTAATACCAAATTTATTATATGCCTTTAAAATTCTACTTCTAACCTTCTTATACTGATAATCAGTCAGATTGCCTCTTATTTTTTGCTGATTTAATCTAGCCATTGCATTAATAGTATGACTTCTATCATTGATAGGATATTTACGTACTTTTTTACCCTTCTTATCAAAATAAACCCAAGCAAAGTCAAAATCTGACAGTGCTTTTCTTTGTTTAGTTGTAAGAGGGACTGGTTCTGATAAAAATACTCTTTCAGACGACTCTGAAGGTGGGCTATTCAAAGCAGACTCTAAACCATAGACGTAATCTATATTATCTACGGCCATACAAAACCTCTATGATTAACAATGCATGCATCTGGAAGTGCTAAACGGTATGCTTTTCCATCTTTTTGTTTATACAAAGGTACTGGAAACTCAAAGTCATGATGATATAAACCCTTTTTTCTTTTGCTTCCCTTTTTGCCATAGTAGACGACCGAAACATTGTTGATATATTGCCATGGTCCTGTAGGAATTTCAACCGTACCTGTAAGTAGCTCAGACTCTTTCACACCAAAATAAGCTTTTGCCGCTTTTTTAACGTTTGAATCCTTGATACTTACTCTGTTATCAACGATCGAGTAAGGAGCAATGAATAGATCACAACGATGGAGTATCGAACCACTAACATCGTGTACTAGTCCCCATGAGTCTGGAAGCTCGATCACCCGACCATTTTCTAGCTGGAGTTTGATCAAGCTTCCTCTAATAAGTAAACTTACCATTATATATCAATGTAACCTTTTTCTTTTGCCCACATAGAACCAAAATAAGTTGCACTAGCTATCGATAAGCCAACTCCAAATACAGCTAAACCAGTTACTATTTTACTCGTAGGTTTGACAGGATGACCATCCCATCCTAATTCTATTGCTCGATTGTAATTTTTAATTACATGATCAATGTATCCACAATTTTGAACTAATCCAAACATATTAGGAGAACAAGGTTCACTA
>Ga0180437_10007370_pt1 | contig 14327 bp, 13 predicted proteins | sample SS_ome_4_FD_132410 | JGI IMG/M metagenome (GOLD analysis project Ga0180437, IMG submission 132410) | Hypersaline lake sediment archaeal communities from the Salton Sea, California, USA - SS_3_D_1 metaG | ecosystem: Environmental > Aquatic > Non-marine Saline and Alkaline > Hypersaline >...
ATGCCACCTTTGACATGTTGACAAATAGCTCTTTCCCTCAGAACGAAACGGGCTTGCCACTAAAGGCAAGCCTTTATTGATTCAGTATACTATAATCAGTTGTTGGGTAAAAAGCAAGGTATTCGATTGATAGAACGCCTCTCTTTCAATACAGGAGAAAACTGTGGGATGGATTGATATTCTTCATGGTGAAGCAATATACAGCAGCTAAAGCCGAAACAGCTACCCTCAAATGAACTGACATATAAAGAAAGAACATTACTGCTGAAAAGATCAAGGCTATTAACACATCGAACTACATATAAGAAAAGGTATTTTAAAAAAAGTTTGTGCCCCAATATCTAAATCTCATTAATACAATATCCGATACCCAATAAATATAGTTCCATCTGACTTGTCCCATCGTCCATAGTTGTTTTCAAAATCAGCCTTGATGTATCTATATCCAAGGGTAATTATTCCGCTCGTAATAATATGAAAATCGAGGCCGGTACTAATTTCCAGGTACTTTTCCGAATCTGAAAAACAAAGAGGATCTGGGGCATAAGTGAAACCTGCCGTAAAATCTACAGGTATAGGCAAAATGATTTCTGGAATGGCATACTTTCCTGCCAATAGAAAACCTACCGCCATCAGATCACCGTCTCTAACACCCTCTTCCATGTTTCCCAGCAAACCTTTGAAACCCAAGTTAAAGGTTAATTCGGGTAAAAATGCTTCACCACTCAGGGCCACTGTTGCATCGACTATTTTGTAGTCATCATCGTTGTAAATGACACCAACACCAGTTTTTAAAAAGTTTTGCTCAAGAGGCAGGGTAGCATTAAACCTTGCTTCCAGGACTGAGCGGCCTACATTGAGTTCAAGATCATAGGTATGTGCAAAGGAAACACCTGAAATAATTAATGTAAAGAAAACAATCTGTCCTATAATTTTTTTCATATTCTTACCATCTCCCCCTTTCTGTCCCGCATAATTTGTGGTACATGACACCTTCACGTACAATCATATCCTAAAGGTAGCTAACAGCTCGACTCTCCTTTGTCAAGGCCTAAGTCCCTCGATTCATAAATTCGATGACGTATTTATTTACTCCATTCGGCTCGAGCTCATGGCCGAGAGCGAGACTAAGTGCTGAGTGAGCAATTGCAAATAATATACTCATTAGAATACGTTACAGTATGTGCGAATCGAAGCACTAAGTAAGCATTTCGCCTCCTCCATTTTTACTTTGTTGACTAGTCTTTATATTTCAGAAAATCTTTTACATTTAGAATCAGGGGCTTCCTTCTTGAATATTTAATCTGATAATACTTTACGATATACACCGGGGAACAGATCACAGACGCCTGCATTACCTAAATAAGATAGGCGATCTTATAATAGATCAACTTCTGATATTCAAGAATAAGGTCATTAATACATTTTCGTTTTTTCCACCAATCTTTTGGATTAAATAGTTGGTAATGGGATGGTAGCGAGATTATCTTGATGTCATCATCCTTAAAAACCTTTGTAAAGGTCAACCACGCTCGACGAGAATGAGTGAGTGATGTGATTACTATTATTGATTTAAACCCTCTCTTCATCACAAATTTGTGTACTAATCGTACCTCATCCAGGGTGTTATCAACCCTCTCTTCAGGAGATAGAATCACCTTCTCAGGAATTTGAAAGCCTTCCATTATTAATGTAAATAGATCAAAATCAGCGGGATAGTTCCTCACTTTTTTTGTAAGGTACTCGAAACCATCTGGCTTACTCTTTTTTGCCATAAAGATATAGGGTGCAAGCTCTTTCCTGTAAGCATCTACCACTGCGAGAGATCTTTCTATATTTTTCCCCGCAAGACATACAATCACATCAGCCTTCTCCGGCTCATGTTCTACGATAAGATACTTCCCCAGTGCGGTTAAAAGAGGAATACGGTAAAATGTTACAACAAAGTAAAGAGCGATAAAAAGAAAAAGAAGCAACTTATATATGGCGAATCTTTTAACTTTTTTCTTCTTATCCAGCTTTTCAGGAATGCCCAATTCATCTGTTTTTTCCTGTACTGCTTCCCTATTGTAATCCATAATAGTACACCTTCCTTGACTAAAAATTTCTGGCACTATCAAGTAACAGAGTGACTGGCCCATCGTTTACAAGATGGACATCCATCATTTCCTGAAATCTTCCCTCAGCTACTCGAATACCCTTCCCCTTAAGAACAAAAATAAATTGTTGATATAAATCATTTGCAACTGCAGGATCAGCCGCCCGAACAAAAGAGGGTCTCCTCCCCTTCTTACAATCTCCCCAGAGTGTAAACTGTGATACAACAAGTGCCTCACCTCCTGTCTCCAGTAAGGATAGATTCATCTTCCCCTCACTATCGGCAAAGATTCGTAGGTGAACTATCTTAGAAGCCAAATAATCTACACCATCGATAGTGTCCCCTACTCCAACACCCAGAAAGATTAACACACCCTTGCCAATTTCCCCAACAACCGTACCATCAACCATGACCTTAGCCGTCTTCACTCGCTGCACGACTGCCCTCATAAAGGCCCTCCCTCAAGCTTTAATAATGTTTGTTGGGTTTCTTGAGTTTGTTGTGTTTATTACATTTGTTATGCTAAAACCTTATTAATCCTATGACCACAACAAACCCAACAAAATCTGTCATAAAACCAACGGTAATTCTCATTAATCCTTGGATATATGATTTTGCTGCCTATGATCTCTGGGCAAAACCACTCGGCTTACTATATTTAGCCGGCGATCTAAGGGAACGGGGCTTTTCCGTGCACCTTATAGACTGCCTTGATGTATACAATACATCCATGGGAAAAATAACTCAACTCCGGAAACCTATACGGCGTAAATATGGAACAGGGAAATTTTGGAAACAAACCGTACCAAAGCCTCCCCAGCTGTCCACTATCCCAAGATCATACAGTCGCTACGGGATAGCTCCCCAAGTATTTATAGAAGAATTAAAAAAGGTACAGAGACCGGCAGCCATACTTGTTACCTCCCTCATGACCTACTGGTACCCAGGAGTGTTCGAGGCCATCAATCTGGCGAAAGATATCCATCCGTATGCCCCAATACTACTCGGCGGAATATATGCCTCATTATGCCCCGAGCATGCCAGAAATTACTCTCACGCCGATCTGATTATCTCATCACCTAGTCAATCCTGGCCTTCAGAGTGTAACCAGTTCTTAGAACAAAATATACCAAATTTTCATTCTGAAGAAAAGGCTCAACCTTTTTTTCCTTACCCAGCCTTTGATCTCCTTACTCAGATAGATTACATCTGCCTGTTGAGTTCCTCTGGGTGCCCGTTTAGATGCACATACTGTGCTTCACATTACCTGAATCCCTCTTTTGTCAAGAGGAAGCCACGAGAATTATTTGAAGAGGTTTTCTTTTGGAATACACAATATCATATACAAAATTTTGCCTTTTATGACGATGCTCTTCTTGTAGATGCCGAAAATCATATCTGTATCTTTTTAGAAGAAGTGGTGAGGAATAACCTCAATCTACGGTTTCATTGCCCCAACGGGCTTCATATCACTTATATCGATAAAATTACCTCAGACCTCCTTTATAGGGCAGGTTTTGAAACGATCAGACTAGGATTGGAGACATCCGACACAAAGCTTCACAGAAATTTGGGGAAAAAGTACTCCACAGGTGAATTCGAGCTGGCCGTCAATCAGCTTAAAAAGGCAGGATTTACCACTCCCCAGATAGGTACCTATATCTTGATGGGTCTTCCAGGACAAACTTATGATCAGGTAGCTGAAACAATCACATATGTGGAAAAAGTAGGTGCCATGCCCTATTTAAGTGAATACTCGCCGATACCGCATACTCAGATGTGGAAAGAGGCAGTAGAGGTATCACGATTTAATTTGAGAGACGAGCCGCTCTTCCACAATAACACTATTTTTCCCTGTTGGAATGGAAAATCTCTTGAGAAAATCAGTACATTGAAAAATATGGCTCAGGATATCAAAAATAAGACACGGTACAAGTGGCATTAATCTCGATCACGAGCAGAAAATGTGCTCTCGATTTTGCTAATCACCCTCCATTGAAATCCCCCTTGATTTTTTTGAGAAATTAAATGCGTTATAAACTTGAGTATTTAAAAAACATATTTTAAATAGAGAGATGGGATTTCATTTTTTAAGCGGGTACATCTTGGAAAATAAATTAAATCAAAAAGTTTACGATTATATCACCACACTGGAAAAAACGAATGAGATATTGATAAAGACATTAAAATACTGTGTCGCAATTCTTACAGAAATCAAGCCATCAGCCCAAGACCCCAAAGAATGGCAGCAAATGCTGAACAGATTTCAGGAAACCATAAACCTTGGGGAAAAGATAATCAGCGAAAAGACCCCGAATTAATTGGAGGGGGCAGTGATAAGAATCTAATAACTCAGGGGATATTGTATCTATTCCGCTCGCGCTTTATAGAGACAGGTGATTTCCAACGTTCAATGCCAAGAATCAAAATGAAACTCAAGAGAATAGCAACGGTATACTTTGAGAGTTGGTGGATGCCTTGCATAATTGCCTTTCTCGTACTGATAACTCTCCTGATCACGAACTCTACAAATCGGAAAAACATCGCCATTATAGCGAATGGGGTGCTCATTCTTTTTGCATTGTCACTGCTCGGCATTCTTTTCGCGAGTGTTTGGAATCTTTTTAAAAAACATTGGGGAAAGGGCATTGTCAATCTACTCATGCTTCCTCTTTTGTTCATCGCCAGTGTATTCGGATTCAGTTTATTCATGTTCGGCCCAAGTGATGATAAATTCGCCGACCATCTCAGTATTCCCGACGATATTGAAATCTCAGAGCCCTTGGATTGGCAAGTAGAGTTTCAAGATGGATCAGAGGATACCTTTCAATCGAGACTGTTAACGTCGCTATTGACTCCAGGTAACCAGGACCCCTCTGTTAATGCCGACGTATTTTCCCTCGTCAAACTCCACAAAAATGAATCGGATATACTGCGGCGCTACCTTGCAACCAGCCCTTCGTGGCGGCTCTTTCAAGAAAAAGGTGACCTGTTCACCACGCGACGTTGGATGATCGGCTCTTTCTGGCGCTATAGTCTCCACGGTTATTACATACGACACAACCCTTATTTCATATTTAATCCGAATCTACCTGATTTTCAGTCTCGCTTCACACTTGGATTTTCCGGTAAACCCTGGTCCAAAGCCTCATTCAAGTCAACTCAAATGCAGCAAGACCAGACAAAACAGCTTAAACTCTCGGTTGGCAACCGAATGAACCAAAGCCATTGTGTTATCACCGCGGGGCAACTCATTGTGGAAATTTTTGAACAATCCAAGGCAAAAGAACGACGCCTCACCAAGGCCGCGCTTGTGCACGTGGAAGAAGAACTGCGTCCATTGACCATGGCACCCGAGTGGTCAACCATCCAGCGTATACTCCCTTCAGGCGCTGCAAGACGTGGTGAGCCAACTATTAGTCTTCGCAACGCTTTGCAACCCGGAATCTACGATTCCGAGATTTGGGTGAATCCCGGCGAGCCTGGTATGATATATCTAAAAGCATACGAGATAACCCGCGAATACCGGCTCTCTGCCGACAGGCTGAAGGAGCGCTCCAATGAATGGGTGGGCTGGTCGAACGATACCTCGCAATTATTCTTTTCCAACACTCATTTCACAATTTATGAGGGAGATTGGGGCAAACCCTATGCAGCCCGTTTCGAAGTGTGGTTTGTTCCTGATTCTGGAGGACCAGAAAGAAAGTTAATCGAGAAGGTTTTCAAAATAGAAGGATGGCAGAGATAGAAAAATACATTAAAGTCGTCACACGGCACTACGAACTGAAAAAGCTCGGATATAATCTTGATAAGATGTTGACGGAGTTGACCCGGCTTCTTGTTATGAGCCCCTCTGCAATAGGTTATTCAGTTCAAAGAGGTGAACCGTAGCGGAAGAGAACACCTATCAACTCATGGGATAATTTATTGAATTATTTAAGAGCGTCCCTCTTTTTATTATATCTTTTGCCTAAGAAAGGAGATATTTAATGAAAGTTGACATCTTCAACCATATATTTCCCAAGACCTACTTCGACAAGATGATGGAGGTTGCACCGAACCATAAGGATATTGGCAAACGAGTCCGAGGAGTGCCCGTGCTGTATGACTTGGAAGCACGATTGCGCGTCATGGACCAGTTTGATGACTATGGCCAGGTGATCTGCCTCGCCTCACCGCCTCTCGAGGTGTTGGTCGGCCCTGAACTCAGTCCGGAATTGGCAAAGGTGGCAAACGATGGCATGGCAGAATATGTGGCCAAGTATCCCGATCGTTTCCCTGGTTTCGTTGCCTCAATGCCCATGAATAATCCTGATGCAGCCCTCGAGGAGATGGATCGTGTCATAGGTGACCTCAATGCAGTGGGGGTACAGTTTTTCTCAAATGTAAAAGGGGCTCCTTTAGATCTCCCAGAATTGAGGCCCCTGTTTGAAAAGATGGCCGGCTATGATCTGCCTATCTGGATACACCCAGCCAGGGGTGCCACCTTCCCTGACTATCTCACCGAAGAGAAATCCAAGTATGAAATCTGGTTTGTCTTGGGGTGGCCCTATGAGACCAGTGTGGCCATGGCTCGGCTGGTATTCGGCGGCTACTTTGATCAGTTCCCTAACCTCAAGATTATCACCCACCACATGGGCGGCATGGTTCCCTATTTCGAGGGCCGCGTAGGTACGAGCTGGGATCAGTTGGGTAGCCGTACCTCTGACGAGGATTACACCATTATCCTGAAACAACTCAAGAAACCGCACCTCGAATACTTCAAGGGCTTTTATGCCGACACCGCCCTGTTTGGGGCATTCTCGGGAACCAAGTGTGGCCTGGAATTCTTCGGCGTGGACCACGTCCTGTTCGCCTCGGACTGCCCTTTTGACCCTGAGAAAGGACCAGGGTACATCCGTGAGACAATCAATATAATAGAAAACCTGCCAATCTCTGATGCAGACCGCCAGAAGATCTACGAGGGCAATGCGAGAAGGCTTCTCAAGCTATAAAATTGCTTCACGATTTTATAGTTACAGACCAAGCATTGAGGGAATCAGGAAGATAAGAAAAAGATAAGAGGTGGTCATATTACAACGTAATTTGAAATCAAGGTCTTTGGTCAAGACACTTTAAAGCAAACAATAGACAGAAGGAGGTTAAAATGAGCAAAAAAGGAACAAAAACAATAGTAATAAGTATGATCCTATTCATTTTCTATCTAGCTTCCCAAGGCGTCATCCTTCCTTCCCGCACTGCTCATGCAGAGGTTAGGCAGCTCTCCATGGGTACGGCTACGGTGGGCGGTCTTTTTCACAATATAGGGATGCCTATCGCCCAGTGTATTAATAAGGCATTACCCGACGTCAACATCACCGCCGAGGTCACCCAGGGCTCTACTGAAAACCTTCGCCTTATCAAACAGGAAGAGACGCAACTGGCTGTTATCACTCCCATGATTGGGTATTTTGCCCGAAAAGGGATTAAGATGTTCAAAGGGAAACCCGTCGATTTTCGAGTGGTAGTCCGTCTGACGCCAAACGCCAATGTGTGGTTGGTCCTTACGAAATCTAAGGTCAAGAGTATTCCCGGGCTGAAGGGGAAAAAGGTAGGAGTCGGCCCCGCCTCTGGAGGTCTTGGCGTCATTGCCAGAGCACAGCTCGCCGCTAACGGAATCAACTACAAAAAGGACATTAAACCGTATTTCTTAGGTGCTGGGGCAATGGCTGAGGCCTTAAAGGATGGAACAACTGAAGGAGCCTTCATAACAGCTGAATTAGCCCATTTGGTAGCCTCTACACACAAAATTAGGATTCTCCCGTGGGAGGAAGAGAGCTTAAACGATTTCTTAGTTAAGAACCCTTACTACGGAAAGTATGTGCACCCCGCCAATACATTTAAAGGGGTAGATTATCCCGTGCTAACAGCCGATAATGGGGTCCAGTTGATCTGTGAGAAGGATATGGATGAAGAGCTGGTCTATAAACTGGCCGAGGCATTCATCGAGAACTTAGATTGCATCGTGAAGATCTATGCGCCCGCAAAGACTATTACCCCAGAGTGGGCGGCTTCAGAACTGGCCAATCCGTTTCACCCTGGGGCGATTAAATACTTTAAAGAGAAAGGCATTTGGAAAAAATAGTATCTGACTGGAGGGGATAGTGAAAGAAAGGGGAGAGGCCAAGGAAAACCAGTCTCGGTTTCGTTCAGTCGTCGAGAAGTGGTTAGCTATATCTTTTTCTGTTTTTGTTATCTACTCGATGGCAACCTTGAGGGTCCAAGAGCTGCAACAGTTGAGCATTTTCCTCGGCTTCTCCCTAGCGCTGGCCTTTATTCATTATCCCCTCTATCCAAAAAAGCCAGCATCTAAGCCATTTTTATTGATTGATTTCATCTTGGTCCTCCTGAGCTTTTCCCTTGGCGTATATATTTGTGTGGATTACTGGGAATTTATCTTCCGCGTAGGCATTCCCACCAAATGGGATATCACCTTTAGTTTTTTAGCCCTCTTTCTCGTACTTGAGGTCACCCGTCGTGCCGTTGGATGGCCTTTACTGATCATCGTTCTTGCCTTTCTTCTCTATACCTTTTTCGGGCACTTATTGCCAGCCCCTCTCTCCCACAAAGGGTATGGCCTGGAGAGAATCACCACCACGTTCTATATGACTAAAAATGGTATATTTGGGGTTGCCTTAAAGGTCATGTCACATTGGATCTTTCTTTTCATCGCCTTCGGGGCCTTTTTCAGCATAAGTGGTGGCACGGAGTTCTTCATAGACGTAGCCAGTTCCCTTTTTGGCAAGTTAAGGGGTGGGCCTGCTAAGATTGCTGTGGCTGTCAGCGGAATGATGGGAACAATCTCTGGGAGTGCAGTGGCCAATACTGTAACTACCGGAACCTTCACCATACCACTTATGAAACGGATCGGGTTTGAGAGACACGTCGCCGGAGCCGTTGAGGCCACCGCTTCTTCAGGGGGAGCCCTTATGCCTCCGGTTATGGGAGCAGCGGCCTTCATCATGTCAGAATTTTTAGGAGTTCCCTATATTTCTATCTGTAAGGCAGCACTAGTGCCTGCGGTCCTTTACTTTCTGGCCATTTTCAGTATCGTTCACTTTTATTCGTTGAAGATTGGGATTCAGGGGCTCCCCAAAAGTGAACTCCCGGACATTAAGGCTGTCTTTCGTAAAAAGGGAGTATTTATCGTTCCTTTATTCGTATTAATCTTGACATTGATCCTCGGATACTCCCCTCGGATGGCCGTGCTCTGGGCAATTCCCACAACCATCGTCATGAGCCTTTTTAGGAAAGAGACAAGAATTACCCCTTCCAAATTACTGCAGGCCTTGGCCAAGTCCGGACTTGATTCGGTCATGGTCTCCTGTGCCTGTGCCGCTGCTGGAATCGTTATTGGGGTGGTTCTCTTGACGGGCATGGGGACCAAAATTACCACCCTTGTTGTCGGTCTTTCCGAAGGCTCTCTCATGATTGCCTTGCCCATTGTAATGCTGACATCCCTCATCTTTGGGATGGGTCTTCCAACCGTTGTCTGTTATGTGCTCTTAGCTGCAACCGTCGCCCCTTCTCTGGTCGATTTAGGGGTGCTTCCCCTAGCAGCCCATCTTTTCATTTTTTATTTTGGGATGCTCTGTATGGTAACACCTCCAGTTTCTTTTGCAGCTTATGCTGGAGCAGCTATCGCTAATGCGGACCCAATGAAGACTGGATTTTCAGCATGGACCTTTGCTCTGGCTGGCTTCTTATTGCCGTACATGTTTGTTTACAATAAATCTCTCCTGTTGATGGGATCTACACCCAGTATCATCCCAGCCCTGTTTACCTCCCTCATAGGCATCATCTGTCTTGGGGCAGGGATCATTGGGTACTTTCTCAAGCAAACCAGTCTACCCGAAAGAATCCTCCTGCTAGCAGCAGCGTTTCTTCTGATCAAACCCGGGTTGGCGACAGATCTCGCTGGTCTTGCGTGCGTGGGACTCACTATAGTCATCCAACTTAGAAAGGTGCGCGCTTTTCGGGTATAAAATACGGCGTTGGGGATAGAGACATGGCATTCAGTTCGATAGGCAGGCTAAGTTATTGCTTCGTTAGCTTCCTCTAAATCCTCGAGAAATCAGCTATTCTTTAAAACGTTTTGCCACATGGAGAGGCATTAGTTTACCATGACTCGTCAAGATCAAGCTCCTGATTCACTGTCATACCATCCTCGCCCTTCCTGCACTCAGCCCACATTTTAAGACATGTATTTGGCCCCACAACATCATGGGGTTGATTGTGGCTTGACACACAATGACGAGTCCCATATAGTCAGAGTTCGAAAAAGGAAGTTCTTATCAAATTTTCTTGCTCTTTGAAATTCAATTTTCTGTAATTGTATCTCCATACATATTCACTGAGATATAAATGCAGTCTTTCTTTTCTGATGCCACCCTTAGCTGCAAGTTTTCTTTTAATGTATCCCCAAAAGCCTTCAAGGCCACTAATGTGGTTACCTTTCATATCAGAATATGTGTTTTTACATTGATTAACTAAGCGATGAACATATCCTTTTGCAGCAATGCCCGTATATCCTTTCCAGGTATCAGAACAAACAGTGGAGCCTTTCTTAACTTGTTTAAGAATACAAGGCTGTAACTCTTTTTTCCGGACACTATCGATTAGTTCAGCCCAAACTTTTCCGCTCCTGCATAGAATACCAAAGACTGCTTGTTTTGATGCTCTTCTACCACGCCCGAAGTCTTTATCAGCGAACTTTACAGAAAGACGCTTATTTTTCCATTGACCACCAAGATACGTTTTATCAACCTCAACAGTTCCTTGAAATATGTGGGGAACATCTTATGTCATAGCCATTCTTAGTAGAGTTAATATCTTCAGAAGCATATACTTGGAAATATTAACTCTACTAAGAATGGTATTCGTTGAATGCTCAAGAAAAATTCCTGGACCAGTGTTCGTAAAATTGATCGTGAGACCCGGATTCGCTTTCTCGGATCAGTAAAAGTCTTTCGACAGATTGAACAACGGAATTGATCGTCTTTTAATAAGCCGTATCTCTTATTTGAACATTTAGGACATTAAATATTCATACCTGCAATGAATGCCATTGTAGGTCCGGTTTTTCAAACTTTACCAATATTTAATCAAATAGGGTCAATTAATGAATGAAAAAAATGACATTGAAATCCCATTATATGTTGATTTAGATGGCACGTTAATTAAAACAGATTTATTATGCGAAAGTTTTATTGAATTTATAAAGAAAAGTCCATTTAATATCTTGCTATCAATAAAGTGGCTTCTAAAAGGGAAAGCTCATTTAAAATATAAATTAGCCCAAAATACATTTATTGACATAGAAAAACTACCTTATAATGAATCCTTTCTCTGCTACTTGAAAAATGAAAGAAACAACGGCAGAAAAATAATTCTTGCTACCGCTTCAGATTATACATTGGCAAAAAGAATATCAAATCATTTAAATATATTTTCTGAAATAATCGCTAGCGACGGAAAAGAGAATATTAAAGGAAAGACAAAACTGACTCGTATAAAAGAAAATTCTGGTAATGGCTTGTTTGATTACGCCGGAAACTCAAAACATGACTTAATTATTTTTGAACATGCCAGATCTTCTATTTTAGTAAATTTAAATGAACAACTACTCTCTCGCTCACCGAGTATTCGTGTAGCAAAATCTTTTGCCCCAGCAAATTCTATATTACATACTTTTATCAAAGCAATAAGGCTACATCAATGGGTAAAGAATTTGTTGATATTTGTCCCCCTATTTGTTTCAAATCAGTGGTATCTCCCTAACTTATTAATAAGAGCGTCAATAGGTGTTTTTTCGTTTTGCTTAGTGGCATCGTCTGCTTATGTGATTAACGATATATTTGATATTCAAAATGACCGTGCCCATATTAAAAAAAAATATCGTCCATTTGCTGCAAGTGATATAACTATTGGCCACGGATTGGTTATCTTTTTCTTTTTTTCTATAGCAGGATTATTTTTGGGATATTTATTAGACGCAATCTATTTTTTCTTACTTATCATTTATTTAATACTAAATCTTTTATATTCTATATATCTAAAAAAAATTGTGCTGATAGATATTCTTATTCTTTCTCAATTTTATACCTTGCGAGTAGTTTCTGGAGGTATAATTACCAATATTCAACTTTCATTTTGGTTATTAGCTTTCTCAGTTTTTATATTTTTTAGTTTAGGCATTGCTAAACGATATACTGAACTGATTTCGAGTAATACTAAAAAAAATATAATAGAAGGACGGGGATATACTGCTAATGACTTAACTATCCTAAATATAATGGGAGTGACTAGCGGATATTTAGCAGTATTAGTATTGGCGTTTTACATCAATAGCCCTGAAGTAGTTTTAATTTACTCTAACCCGAAAATTCTTTGGGGTGTTTGTCTAATATTCTTTTTCTGGACCAGTTACTTATGGATAAAGACTAGCAGAGGTGAATTGAAGGAAGATCCAATAACCTTTGCCCTCAAGGATCGGACAAGTTTAATTGTGTTTGCAATATTAATTATTGATATAACTCTAGCAGTAATTATTTGAACCAAAAAAACCTAGTTTAGTAATGAGATGATTAAGCAAAATATAATAATAATTCTATTATTGGTATTTGGAACATTCGCATTTTGTTTCAATTATTTAATTGAAACAAAATTTGATAGATATAACATTTTTAATCAAAGAAATGTAGTGTTCCATACCGATCCGAATTGGAAACTTAATTGTTTTGTTAAAGGAATAAGTCAAAGAGCATGGCCTGTTGTTCATCCTAATTTAACAAACTATTTCCATACACCTATCCGCCTAGTTGCTAAATTAATTATTTATTTTCTTGATGGCAATTGGGAAAAAGAATTGAAAATTCGTAAGTTATTAGCTCTTTTAATAGTTCCTATTTTTTCAGCGCTTAATGCTATGGCAATCGCGCTAATTTTTATTCGTTTAAAATTTACTCTTTTACAAGTATGTATGTTAACGATGCTTAGCCTATTTTCTTTTACTCAGATTATATTTGGTAGCATGCCAGAAACTTTTGCGTTAAATGGATTTTTTATAACTATGTGCTTTCTAATTGGTACACATTTTTTGGAATCGAAAAGATTAAATTGGGTTAGATGGATAATACTCGGTGCTTTTGGCATGGGCATAACTATAACAAATATATTCGTATTGATTATTATTTTTTTCACATCGAATTTTTCTGTAAATAAAGATAAATATTTAACTATCAAAAATACAATTAGGCTAATTAATATTGTGACACTTCTTACATTTAGTCTTTCAATAGGGTCGAGCCTATTATTCGGAAAGAAACCTTCATTTGATAATATTAAGGGAGCAGGAGGATTTACAAGACAATTTATCAGAGAAGATTTTTGGGGAAATAGTTCAAAATATCCAGTAGCAGTTGCAAGTTCAATTACACCAACTAGCATAAAAATTTTGAGTGATCCGAAAATGAAAGAATATGTAGAAGCAGGGCGTGGAAAGTATCATCATAGATTTACGATCGCTTATTATGATATTGGCCAATTTAGTATTATAGTAATAATCATGATTACGATTGGGATTACCAGCGTTGGTGCTATCAGTCTGCTCAAAAAGCACATTATAATCAAATCACTGGCTATTTCTAGCTTATTAATGTTAACTTATAATTGGCTTTTTCACGCATTTTGGGGCAGTGAATATTTCTTATATTCTCAGCATTGGATTTGTTCTTTAATAATACTTATGTCTGGAATTTTTCTATCTAAAAAACCTTATTTTGCACCAATAACATCTATCTTTTTAGCTTTTTTAGTATATGTGATTTTTAATAATTTAGTAGCACTTAATGATATTTTTACCTTCATCAGGAATTATTCATCTTAAGAAAATTTAATCGCCTAATAAAAAATAACTGAAGTTGTTTAAAATGAAAAATCGCTTTATGCTAATGAAATATAACATTTATACTAGGATATCCTGTGCACTTTTGCATTCCAGCTTTTTTGTTCTCCTAATTTGAGTTGGAAATATCAAACGAGAAGCCAATATTTGATTACCATTTTGAACGTTTTGCCACATGGAGAGGCATTAGTTTACCATGACTCGTTAAAATTGGCCTCATTCTCTTGATCCTGAGTGTCCTAGCTTGTTTCCAGATGCTTCGAGTCCTATCCGCTGCTGTACTCC
>Ga0180437_10007372_pt1 | contig 14326 bp, 9 predicted proteins | sample SS_ome_4_FD_132410 | JGI IMG/M metagenome (GOLD analysis project Ga0180437, IMG submission 132410) | Hypersaline lake sediment archaeal communities from the Salton Sea, California, USA - SS_3_D_1 metaG | ecosystem: Environmental > Aquatic > Non-marine Saline and Alkaline > Hypersaline > Sediment...
GAGGTTCGCCCGCAGGATCTGCGGGAACCGGTCATCCTCCTCGCCACCGCGGACGAGGAAACCAGCATGGCAGGTGCGCGCAGCCTGGTGGAACACGACGCCCTGCATGCCCGTCATGCCCTGATCGGCGAGCCCACCGGCATGCGCCCGGTCCGCATGCACAAGGGGATGATGATGGAGGCGATCAGGCTCACCGGCATGTCCGGCCACTCGAGCAATCCCGCGTTGGGCAACAGCGCACTGGAGGCCATGCATCGCGTAATCGGCGAACTGCTCAAATGGCGTTCAGAGCTCCAGGACAGGTACCGTAATGCTTTATTTGATGTGCCGGTGCCGACAATCAACTTCGGCCACATCCATGGCGGCGATAATCCGAACAGGATCTGTGGCCATTGTGAACTGCAGATCGATATTCGCCCATTGCCCGGCATGAAACTGACTGACCTCAGAAATGAACTGGAGCACCGCCTGTCTAGAACGCTGCGCGGCAGCAGAATCAGCTACGAAGCGATCGCTCTTTTTGACGGCATTTCAGCGATGGAGACACCCGGTGATTCGGCCATCGTAAAAATGACCGAGGAACTCACTGGCCATACGGCCGGCACAGCCGCGTATGCCACGGAAGCGCCCTACCTGAACGCGATCGGCGTCGAAACCGTGGTGATGGGCCCGGGAAAAATACAGCAGGCGCATCAACCGGACGAGTACATCGATGCAGGCATGATGAAACAGTATATTAGAATGATACGTGAACTGATCAAACAACACTGCCTGTAGACATACTACAAATCGGACTACTTATGGACTGGACAACACAGACGACAGATCCTACTGATAACGAAATGCTTAAGCAGATGCTGGAGTATCTGCAATCTATACGAAGGACCGTAAACTCCGGTTATATGGACTGGCTGCTGCTGGAAGTGACTGACAAGAGCTGCCTCGATATCGGCGCGATAGAGCATGATCTGTCCTTCACTGAAAAGCCGACCTGGAAACATAAACTCGTTAGTGATGCATCAAGCCACACGGTCGGCATCGACATCCTGGAGGACTATGTCGAAGCCGTGAGGCAGCGTGGATACGACATCAGGTTTTGCGACGCGACATCGGACGAGTCCATTGGCGAGACTTTCGATGTAGTCATTATTGGCGACGTCATCGAACACGTGAACAACCCCGTCAAGCTGATTGGTTTCGCTTTAAGACACCTGAACCATGATGGAATGATCATTGCAAAAACACCAAACCCGTTTTTCTACGACAGTATTAAAAAGTACACGAAGAACAAAGCGTTCATCAACGCAGACCACATGGCCTGGTTCAGCCCCAGCATGGCGCTGGAAATCGCCCGCAAAGCGGGGTGCTCGCTGGATTCCTACCTGATCTTCCCTGAACCGGGAAAACCCGTTCTGAAAAGATTGCTCAGGAACCCCGATCTGTTTTCGCGCGACTTTGTTTTCGTATTCAAACACAAAGAGTCATAACTCCGGGAACACATGTAGGAGCGGCTTTAGCCGCGAATGACGCAAATAACGCGACGGGCTCAAAGCCAGGATCGAAAGCCAAACGAAGTCGGGTCACTGAAAAGATTCGTGTACCTGGCGTTTTTTCGCGGCTAAAGCCTGAACTGCGCAAAGCCGAAGAATCGCGCCGGCTTCAAATCAACTCCCCTACCGTGCCCTGAAGCGATTGACCGCGCGCTTGTAGCGCCTCAAACGCCGTTCATCCCGGTCATTGCCGTATCGCAGGCGCTCATAATCTCCCGTGATCATTGCAAGCTCCCTGCGCTTGGACGGCAGCACGCGGGCGACCCGGGCTATGAATTCGCTGGCGCCCTCATTTGAGCGGTAGCGAATTCCAGCCCGCTCGAGCTTGCGGCACAGCTTGTCGTAGTAAATGCGGACCACATCCCTGTTCCTTACCGGCTCCTTTTTTACCACCCACCACGCAATCACGCTGCCCGCGGCCGTCATTAGCACGACCAGCCAGGTCACCAGGTTGCTGGCGCTGATGTTTTCGAACCCCAGCAGCCCGAGCAGCTCCCGCTGGCGCTTGCTGTTGAACCCGACCACCCACCGGTTCCAGGAGTCATGGAAGCTGTCCATCATGAAGCGCGCACGCTGCAGTAAAGCATTATCGGACACCAGGATATTCGGAAGCAGCTCCCGTTCCAGGCCGGCGCTTTCGATGCCGCTTTCTATCCTGTCCGGCGCCACCGCCGCTGTAGGATCGATCCGCACCCAGCCCTCGCCGTCCAGCCAGACCTCTGCCCAGGCGTGAGCATCGGACTGGCGCACGATCATGTAGTCATCGAACGGGTGCATGGTCCCACCCTGGTAGCCGATAACGACCCGCGAGGGTATACCGGCTGCGCGCATCAGGTAAACAAACGCACTTGAATAGTGCTCACAGAAGCCGCGGCGCGTATCGAAAAGGAAATCGTCCATCGCGTTCTCGCCGAGGAGCGGCGGCGTCAAGGTATAGAAAAACCTGTCGGCGCTGAAATGCCGCAACACGGCGCTGATGTAGTCGGCGGCCCTGCGGCCTGATGCATTGTAAAGATTCTCTGCAAACTCGATGGTCCTGGAATTCAGACCCGGCGGCAGGGCCAGGTTTTTTCGACGCTCGGGTTCGAACAGTCCGTTGTTGCGTGCGCTGATATCAGAGCTCACGCTGTAGTCCATCACATCCGTCACCCTGCTGGCCGCAACCATGTGCAACTCGCGCGTAAGCACGAACCGGTTCTCGTATTGAACCGTGGACTCCAGCGTATACAGCCAGTGCTGGTCATGCGGCTCAAGCATCACGGTGTAGTCGTACACCGACGCCTGATCAGGTCCGCCCACCACGAACGGCTGGGTATAGACCGGCGCGTTTTCAAGGCGCCACGTCCGGCCGTCATAATTCGACAATGCTAGCCCGCGCCAGTAAAGCAGCGAACGCGGTGGCGGCTCACTGTCGAAACGCACGCGAAAGGCAACCTCGCCAGAACCGACCAGGCGGTTGATCGTGCCGGGTGACATCTCATCTGTAAGGCCTGACGTCGCGGATTGTGCGTCCCTGGGCAAGCCCCAAAGCGTACCCGGCACACGCGGAAACAGCACAAAGAGAATCAACATCAGGGGGATGGCCTGCATGATCATACGAAATGACTTCTGCATCCGCTGGTTGAAATACGTTGTGCCAAGACGGTCGCTGAACACTATCAGCAACGATGTCAGGTACACGACGACAAAAATCACGTGCGCGGCGATCAATGCGCTTTGTGAGTAGAAGAACTTGCTGGCAACCAGGAAAAAGCCCATGAATATCACTATCGCAATATCTCTCACGGCTTTCATTTCAAACAGCTTAAGAAACGCGAGCAGCAGCAGCATGGCTGAACCGGGAAGCTGACCGAGAATCGTGCCGAACGACTGGATCAGCACCGCGACGACAGCAATGGCCAGAACAAACATGACCAGGCGGCCCGGCTGCGGCAGCCGGCCCCTGATTATCAACCACGCCCAAACGGTAAAAAGCGCCGTCAGCAGCAACACCGGCAGCGGCAGATGCGGATACAGCGGCAGGGCGACCAGGTGGATACCCAGCAGCACCGGAGCGAGTTTTTCCGTGAGCGGATTGGCAGCCATCAGCATGCGGTCCCTTGACCGGTACACCTTTTAATCGCCATACCGGCGTTGAAAAATGCCATGGTGACCATTTCAGCTCGATCCGTACAACGCCAGCGCCTTCATGCAGTGCCGATAATGCCTGCCGCCAAGAGCAGGTGGAATTTCAACACCCGGCATCCTGAGGCCGTAGCGCCTGCCATCGTTTTCTGCGTCCATGACCATGCGCGCCATGATTGACAGGCGCGCCTCTACCCCGCTGGCCGCAATCGCATTCCACTCAATCCATTGCATCTCGGGCTGGCCACCCGCGAATTCCTTGGTATGCAACTGGTCACTGCGAGCAGCCGCTTTCCACGATACTCTGCGCCATGAGTCGCCCGCCTGGTACTTGCGCAAACCGGCGAATTCCTCCAGGCCACCGCCCTGGATATCATTCTCGCCATCCACTGTTAAATCGGCGACCGGCCTTGATGCACGCACTGCCGGCCTTGGATAAACCACGCATTCCATGGAGAGATCAATCCAGGTCCAGGCGACAAACAGCCCGGTCGGAAATTCCGTGTAGAGACGAAAACGCCCTGCGCGCAGCAGGCCGCGTTTGCCGGCTTTTTTCCTGAACCGGATCTGGCCTGCACTGTCAGGTGCAAGATCGACAACATCATATTCATGACCATCCTGGCTGATAGCGATCGAATAGCGGGTTGCCTGGTCCCTGTTTTCCAGCTGCACTGCGAACACCGCTTCCTCACCGCAGAGGACAGGCGAACCACCGCCCGCTCGCAGGCGCAGTCCCGCGAGGTTCCTCCAGGTGGCGAACATGGCCACGTTACCCATGCCCGCAAGCAGGAACACGAGAATGTAGCCCATGCTTTTGCCGTAATTGACGGAGCCCAGCAGCAGGATGATCAACAACAGGCCGAACAAAACGCCGATCTTTGTTGGCAGGATATAGACCCTGCTTCTGTCCAGCACCACTTCGCCGCTGAACGGACCGCTACGCCTTGAAATGAAGCGCAGCCCGGGTTTGCGCGCAAAATCAGGAAACTTTAATGACGATGCAAGAGACAAGAACGGCCTTCTCAGGGAACGGGCACGGAATCCGAAATAAAATCAGCGGCAGTCAGATTTTTCGTATCCAGTTCATCCGATGTTTTAACCAGCCGGTGATTGACCACGGCCGGCAGTACCTGCTTGACGTGCTCCGGCAATACGAACTCCTTGCCGTCGATCAATGCCAGCGCCCTGGCCGAACTGAGCAGTGCCAGGCCACCGCGAGGTGAAAGCCCGAACTCGAACATGGGCGACTTGCGTGTGAATTCCAGCACGGCCTGTACGTAATCCAGCAGGGCGTCGGCCACATAGAGCTCCGCCGCCTGCTTCTGGATCGACATCAGATTGACACCATCCAGCACCGGCTTTAGATGCTCGATCATATCCCGCCTGTCTTCACCCTGCAGCAGTTCGCGCTCTGCACTCTTGTCTGGAAATCCGAGATGAAGACGCATAAGGAAGCGATCGAGCTGGGACTCCGGCAAGGGATAGGTGCCGATTTGATGCATCGGGTTTTGCGTGGCAATCACGAAGAAAGGCTGGGGCAGATCGCGTGTTTCACCCTCTACGGTTACCTGGTATTCCTCCATTGCCTCCAGCAGCGCACTCTGGGTTTTTGGCGTCGCCCTGTTAACCTCGTCCGCCAGGATGAAATGAGAAAATATCGGGCCCTGGTGAAATTCGAACAGGCCGCGTTCCCGGTCATAGATTGCAGCCCCGAGCACGTCAGCCGGCAGCAGATCGGAGGTAAACTGGATGCGCTGGAAATCCAGACCCATCACTCTTGCGATTGCGTGTGCGAGCGTGGTTTTTCCAACCCCCGGCAAATCCTCGATCAGCAAATGCCCTCTTGCGACCAGGCAAGTCAGCGCAAGGCGAATCTGATCACCCTTGCCCAGTATGACCCCGCCTATCTCGTCAGCGGCTCGCTGAAGGACCGCGGTTGCAGCGTTTCGTATTTTCGATTCAGTCGCGTGCATGACTATGCCAATTCATCCGTTGTATGAGGGTGCCATTCCCTATATGTAGACCAAAATCATATGCATTGTTTCAGGCAAAAACACAAAACCGATGACCGAGCGTTATTGGCGACGAAACACCCTGAAAAAGCAGGGTTTATTAAGAAGGATTATTAAGACACGTAGGAGCGGCTTTAGCCGCGAATTACGCTTGCTGAGCCGTATACGTTTGCAGTTGATATAGAGTCCACAGATGAACACAGATAAACACGGTTGATTTCATGTGCTTCAACACATCGAGCGTATCGCTAAAAGGTTAGATGACAAAAGAATAAACCATATCTGCGTTAATCTGCGTTCATCTGTGGACCAGAAAATCTGCACCGCCTGACCCTGGCAAAACCGGTTCGCGGCTAAAAGATGCCGAACAGCCTGTTTTCTTCCTTGTGCTTGCGCAGCAGTTCAACAATCGATGACTTGTTACCGATCTCGGCAAGCGTCAGGGCCTGCTCGCGCTTGTCGTTGCGCAGATTGATATCGGCGTCCGCGTCGAGCAGCACCTTGACGGTTTCAGCACTGTCTGCGAGCACGGCCAGCATCAATGGCGTATTGCCCACGCTGTTTTTGGCGTTGATATCTGCGCCCTTGTCAACCAGCAGACGAACCGTTTTTGCGTTTCCCCTGCTTGCAGCCAGCATCAACGGCGTATTGCCGTCTTCCGCTGTCACATCTACCACGATGCCCTTGGCTATCAGCAAGGAGGCCACCTCCGGCCCCTGCAAAGCCGCAGCACTGTGCAGCAATGTAATGCCCTGCTTGTCCCTTCGGTCAATCCCGCTGTAACCGGTCAGCAGAAGATTGACCAGGCGCGGGTCGCCTGCCTCGACAGCGTACCATACGGCATCACGCCCCGACTCGTCTTTAACACTGGTATCTCCCCCGACTTTCAGCAAGTGATCCACTGTGTTCAACGACATGCCTGCTGCTGCCGCCATCATCATTTCACCCTTGCCGCCTATCAGTTTGTTTTTCGGCTTTGCACCCGCATCCAGCAGATGCGTGACGGCTTTTTCATGACCGCCTTCCAGCGCATAGAACAATGCGCTGCGCTGCTTCTTGTCCAGCGCGGACACGCTTGCCTGTGCCGACAGAAGGATAACGACAACCTTGTCCTTGCCGTATTCACTGGCATACATCAGCGGTGTTTTGCCCCTGCTGTCACGCCTGTTGACATCTGCTTTTGCAGCAATCAGCTTTTCGGTAATCTTCTCATGCCCCTGTATTGCAGCGCGAGTCAACGGCGTATGACCCTCCCTGTCCCTTTGATTGGGATTTTCGCCTTTTTTCAACAGTAGTCCCAGCACATCATCCTGGCCGCGCCAGACTGCGATCATCAACGGACTCCAGTTGTTGTATACATCGCTGGCGCCCTTGTTTATCGCGGCCAGTTTCTGTGTCGCAGACAGGGTTTACTTGCGGGCTACGGGCAGGCGCGCACCGTATTTTTGCAGCACACTGACGGTAGACTTGTGCTTTCCCCTGGCGGCCAGCGCGATCGCGGTGTCGCCGTTGCGGTTCTTGATAGAGTGCGTGGCCTTGCTGTTCAGCAACTCGGCAACCACCGTTTTATGCCCCTTCGCGGAAGCAAGCATCAGGGCAGTATTGCCATTGGCGTCTATGTGATTGACCTGGGCCCCATAACCGATCAGCTCGCGTACAATCATGGCCTCGCCAAGTGATGCAGCCAGCTGCAGCGGCCTGTCCCGGTAGGCGTCGACCGTATTCGCATCGGCACCATTGACGAGCAGCAGCTTGACCATAGCCAGATTCTTGCGGTTAATCGCTTCCATCAGCACGGGCCGTTCATACTCATCGACCGCATTCGCATCGGCACCTGCTTCCAGCCGGTCGCGCACCGCCACCAGGTCATCGGCACTGACCGCAAGCACCAGCGCCTCACCCGGCTCGAGTTTGGCCGCATTCAGCAAATTGGTGCCTGTATTGCCAAGATTCTTCAAACGCCTGGCTGCAGTTTTGTAGCCCTGGTTTGCGGCGGTCTGGTACCAGTGCACTGCTTTCCCGATGTCCTTGTCGACACCGACACCCTCTTCGTAGTACACGCCCAGCGAATACTGCGCGCGCTCGAACCCCTGCTTGGCCGCCCTGCTCATCCAGTAGGCGGCCTTCTTGCCGTCTTTACGTGTGCCCTGTCCATTGCGGTACATGACCGCAAGATGATATTGCGCCTCCTTTTCCCCATTGCGTGCAAGCGGCTCCAGGATCCTGACCGCCTGGGAAAAATCGCGCGTGCGGATCGCAATCCTGGCATCTGCCAATGTCGCGGCTTCCGCCGCAAACGTCAACAATAGTATCAGTGGTATATAACCGTACTTGCGCATCAGGCTGTCCCGTATTTCGTTTCCACTTCTATGCCGACAGACTTGAGGAAAGGCGTGGGCAATATACCGCCCGCGCAGACTATCACAGCATCATTATCTATGGTTAAGTCCTTGTCATTAACATTGATAACAACCTTGTCGTCGGTGATTTTCTTTACGTTTGAGCTCATCAATACATTCAGGCTGCCCTGCTTGTGCGCATTGTCCACCTTGAGGCGATTTTTTTCCTTGGCGCGCGAAAACGCTTCGCTGCGATACGATAAGGTCACAGTCGTTCCCGCCTCCTCAGAGATGCTGACAGCCGCCTCCAGTGCACTATCGCCACCGCCCACCACCAGCACATGCTTTCCACGGTACTGCTCCGGATCGATCAACCGGTAGACCACCTTTGTTTTATCCTCGCCCGGCACACCCAGCGTGCGCGGCGTGCCGCGGCGGCCGATCGCGAGCAGCACGGCCCTTGTGTTGTAACTGCCTTTCGTGGTTTTGACTTTAAATAACGCTTTACCGGGCTCTATACTTTCAACACGTTCGTTATCGTTGATATCCAGCCCGGCTGTTTTTACAATTTTTTCCCAGTACTGCATCAACATTTCCTTGGTCGTCTCCTTGAAATTCATCCGCCCCACCAGGGGCAGTTTCACCGGGGCGGTCATGACGATCTTCCCGCGCGGATAGTGGGAAACTGTACCGCCCAGCGATTCCTGCTCGACGGTCCTGTAACTGAGTTTGCGCGCCTTGGCAGCCAGGGTCGCGCCAATGCCGGCAGGGCCTGCACCAACGATGAGCAGGTCCAGCTGATCCTTGCGGCCTATGCCGTCGAGTTTGCTGATTGACTCGACCGCCTGCACACCCTGCGTGACTGCATTGCGTATCAGCCCCATGCCGCCCAGTTCGCCGGCGATAAAAACACCGGGCACATTGGTTTGAAAGTCCGGGCCCACATGCGGGATATCGACACCTCGTTTCTCGGAACCGAAAACCAGTTCGATAGCATCTAGCGGACAGGCTTTCTTGCAGGCGCCGTGTCCAATGCAGTGCGTCGGATCCACCAGATAGGCCTTGCCGTGGATCACGCCCAGGACGCCGCTCTCGGGGCAGGCCCTGACACAGCTGGCACATCCCAGGCAGCGGTCCTTGTTGATCACTGGATGCAGTGAAGCCGGCTCGGTCATGCCGGTGGCAAGACTTTCTTTGAGCGCATTCCTGCTGGAGCGCTGCTTGCTGAGCCGCTTCCAAAGGTAAAACGCCATTATCAGCAACAACGGCACCGAGTAGAGCCACATCAACTGAGACATGACTTTGACTCCGCTGTTGAGACAATGCGACCCGACGAATGTAAAAACCTGGCTGGCATGATGTAGAAAACGCTAATGAACTGGTGACTATCAACTAACGAAATATAGCAGAAACAGTGGAAATTTTTCCGACAAAGAGGCCATTCCGACAGAAAAGAAACCCATCGAAACGGGCGCGCCAAGCGCATAAAAATAAATGTAAGGCATTGTTTTTAAGCATAAATCGTTGATATTGGAAATTTTCCCGACAGGCGGTGAAAAATATCCCGACAATTTTTGCATATTCTACTAGACTGAACTTGCCAGACCGCTATAATTCGCGTGGGACTATATTACCAAATAATAATAGATACAGGGTACATCGGGGTCATGAGCAATACGAACACTATCGAAAGCGGTCAATCTACTCAGCAGTTACAGCGCTCCACTGGACGTTCCACAAATACTTTAATCGATCTGATAAAAGCACCATTTGTATTCGTGCAAAATCACGTACTTTCATTCAGCATCATAGCCCTGCTGCTGTTCGGCTGGAGCCGTCGTGATGACAACTACCTGAGCGCTGAAAGCGGCACCGGTTACGCCCTCGGCATCATTGGCGGCACCCTGATGCTTCTGCTCATACTCTATCCAGTGAGCAAAAGGACAACCCTTCTGAAACGCCTGCTGCCGATGCGTTACTGGTTCGGCCTGCACATGCTGTTTGGCATCATAGGGCCGGTCATGATCCTGTTCCACGCCAACTTTCATATCGGTTCGCTCAACAGCATGGTGGCCCTGGTCAGCATGCTGCTGGTGGCAGGAAGCGGCCTGATCGGCAAATACATCTATACCAACATACATCACGGTCTTTACGGCAGGCGGATCAGCGTGCAGGAACTCCGCGATGAGGCCAAAACGGAATACGAGGAGCTGTCGCTTATCTACGCCATGGACGAAAAACTGAACCAGCGACACAACATAATGGAAAAAAGGGTCATGCAGGACTATACCGGCATTACACTCAGCATTGTACATGCGATGCTGCTTGCGATAGATTCCCGCCGCCTGAAATACGGCGTCAAGCGCATCCTGAAGTCAGCCGGCCACGGAGATGTATTAAGCGTCAACGACGACGGTATCAGTGTCAACGACCAAAAGCGAAAGCTTATACTCGAGTTCGTGGACCGTTACTCGCTGTCTTTGCGCAAGGTCGCAACCTTTCGAATCTACGAACGCCTGTTTTCTCTCTGGCACATTCTTCACCTGCCGCTGTTCATAATGATGATCATCACGGCAGTCATACATATTTTTGCAACACACATCTACTGATATCGAGACCGTGCCTGACAACCTGACATGCGATTCTACCGACAAGCCAGCATCCGGCTCATTCTCACACTATCGATCCTGCTTGTTGCACCGATAAGTAATGCAGACAGTATTGAATCGTTATTGATGCCGGGGCCCGTCATAAAGGCCCATGAAGAATTCGAACAGCAGTGCGACAAATGCCACGACAAAGCCAACAAGGACCGTCAGGCCAAACTCTGCATGCACTGCCACGACCATGAGAACATACTCGAAGACATCAACAACAAGAAGGGTCTGCACGGCCGCCTGCCGGAGTCGATAAAAACGCAGTGCAAGCACTGCCATACTGAACACGAAGGCAGGGATGCGAAGGTCATCCTGCTCGACAAATCCAACTTCGACCATTCAAAAACCGATTTCCGGCTCAAGGGCGCTCACCAGAAGGCGGCCTGTGAAGGCTGCCACAAACCCGAGAAGAAGCACCATGAAGCACCTCACGAATGCTACAGCTGCCACAAAAAGGAAGACGTGCACGAAGGCGAGCACGGCAAGAAGTGCGGCGACTGCCATTCAGCCGACAGCTGGAAACAGAAAGCATTCGACCATGACGAGAAGACAGACTTTCCACTAAAAGGCGCGCACAAGGACACACAATGCTCTTCCTGCCACCTGAACCAGAAATTCAAGGACACGACAAAGAAATGCATTGGCTGCCATAAAATCCAGGACATACACAACGGGGGCTATGGCGACAAATGTGACCGTTGCCACAACCCGGAGCGCTGGGACAAGATCAGGTTCGATCATTTCAAGGAAACCGAATTCCGCCTGCGTGGCAGGCACAAGCAGGCATCCTGCAACAGCTGTCACACCCCTGCCGTACTGAAAAAAAACAAGCGGATGAAAAAAGAGCTGCCCAGGAACTGCTTTGGCTGCCACAAGCACGACGACACGCACAAGGGCAAGAACGGCGAAAAATGCCAGGACTGCCACAATTCCAAATCGTGGCGCAAACACACTTTTGATCACAACAAGGAAACCGACTTTCCTCTCCGGGGCAAGCACAAGGACCTTTCCTGCTCCTTCTGCCACAAGGGGGACATTACAAGGGATGAGAACAAGGACATACTTAAAACAGCCTGCATCGAGTGCCACAGAAAGGATGATGTCCACCATGGTGAACAGGGCGAGCAATGCGACAACTGCCACAATGAAAAAGGCTGGCAGGAGAAAGTCTTCTTTGACCACGACCTGTCCAGCTTCCCCCTGATCGGCATGCACGCGGTCATACTATGCGAGGAATGCCACCTGACCTCGGTCTACGGATCCACCGAGAGTGAATGCAAGGTATGTCATTCCGGGGACGACGTGCACAAGACACGGCTCGGCACCGACTGCGAAACCTGCCATAACCCGAATTCCTGGGAAAACTGGCTGTTCGATCACGACGAAGCCACTCGATTCGAAATCGACGGCGCGCACGAAGAAGCGGGCTGTTACGACTGCCACAGGACGAAATCCAGGGGAAAACTGAAGGCGTCACGCGACTGTATCTCGTGCCACCGCAGCCAGGACATTCACAATCGCCAGTTCGGCAGACAGTGCGGAAAGTGTCACAGCACGGAAAGCTTTAAAGACGTAAACATCAACCGATAAGCGGTACGCCAGCCATGAGCAAGAATAACAGACATCGATTCCTCAGCATCCCCATTGCGGTGCTATGCCTGCTCTTATTGTCGGGCCCGCTAATGACAGGCAATTCGTTTACCCATGCCGCCGAGGACTACGAAAGCTTCGACCATTTCTCTACGGGTTTCCCGCTGACCGGCAAGCACCAGTTTCTCGACTGCTCCGCCTGTCACATTGGCGGACAGTTCGCAGGCACGCCTCTGGAATGCGTTTTGTGTCACAACAACGGACGCGCTCCCGGCAAACACCCTGAACACATTATCAGCAGCAACATCTGTGACGATTGTCACACCGATAAATCCTGGCTGGGCGCCACCTATGACCACAGCAATGTCATCGGCCCATGCACAAACTGCCACAACAACGTCACCGCAGTGGGAAAATCACCCTCACATATTCTCTCGACCGAACTCTGTGAAGACTGCCACAACACGATAACCTTCAACCGCGTCGGCAGGGTTGACCATACCGCTGTAGTCGGCAGCTGCAGCTCATGCCACAACGGCGTGACATCAACCGGCAAGCACCCGGGGCATATACAGACGGCGGCGGAATGCGACCTGTGCCATACAACGATCTCGTGGCGCGGCGCCGGCTTCGATCATTCGACCGTAACCCAGCCCTGCGAAAGCTGCCACAACGGCGTGACATCAACCGGCAAGCACCCGGGGCACATACAGACCACGCTGGACTGCGACAATTGCCACAATACATCTTCATGGCTCAACGCCGGTTTCGATCATGCCGCGGTCACCCAACCCTGCTCCGCCTGCCACAACGGAACCGTCGCGACCGGCAAGTCCCCTAACCACCTGCCGACAACTGCGGAATGCAACAGCTGCCATTTCACAACTGCGTGGACACCGGCAACATTCGACCACTCGATGGTCACAGGCCTTTGCCTGAGCTGCCATAACGGCACGATTTCGACAGGGAAATCGACGACTCATTTCGTGACCACGCTGGACTGCGACCGCTGCCACAGCACGACGACGTGGATACCCCTGATCTACTTCAGGCACGACTCGGCGAATTACCCGGGCGACCACCGCACAACCGTTCTTTGCGTCGACTGTCACAGAACCAATAACCAGATCATTGCCTGGCCGTTCCCGGCATATCAGCCCGATTGCGCGGCCTGCCACGCCAACGACTACCTGCCGGCCCCGCACGACGGGCAGACTGTCGATATGCTGCGCGACTGCGCAGGCAGCTGCCATGTAGGCGGCGTGAACCGCAGCAACGTACATCGTACCAGCGCCGCAGGATGGTAAGCGGCCTGATACAGCACATCGGAGCATCGGAACAGCCACAAGCCAGAACAGCGTATCTGATCCAATAACAAGAATAATCTCATGACGCCATCAGCATTGTTACAACGTGTTTTTGTAACAGCCGCATTCACTGCGGCCCTTTTGCTGTTCCTGTTGCCAGGAGCGGGCGTAAGTCATGCCGCCGACCAGCCGCAAACCTCTTACGTGATTGTGCTTGCGTCTGCACCCGGCACCGGGCTCAAATGGACACCGAAGCGAAACTCGCTGTTCAAGGGCCGCACGCTGTACGTCACCCGTACAACAGTCAAAGGCAAACCCTGGGAAAGACTGAACCTGGGCTTCTTCAGCAGCAGGCATAAGGCCGTGCTGGTAATGAACGAGGTAGAAAAGCTGTACCCTGGCGCCTGGATCAGGGACGTTTCCGCTGATGAAGTCAGGGCGGCCGCTGGCAAGGCTCTGGCCGCACCTGCGGCGATGAAAGCCGGTCCTGCACCCGGGACGACGTCCACCAGCAAATCATCATTGACTGACGAGCAGCTCAACAGCCTTATGCAGCGCGCCAAGGACGAATTCAAGAAGCACAACTACTCGCAGGCCATCCGTTTTTTCAACGCCGTAATCTCCGCCGGCGAACACAAGTACTCCATGGAAGCGCTGGAACTGCTAGGTCTCTCGAGACAGCGCAAGGGACAGAATGCACAGGCTGCCAGGATCTATCGGGAATACCTGGAAAAATACCCGGACAGC
>Ga0180437_10007373_pt1 | contig 14325 bp, 17 predicted proteins | sample SS_ome_4_FD_132410 | JGI IMG/M metagenome (GOLD analysis project Ga0180437, IMG submission 132410) | Hypersaline lake sediment archaeal communities from the Salton Sea, California, USA - SS_3_D_1 metaG | ecosystem: Environmental > Aquatic > Non-marine Saline and Alkaline > Hypersaline >...
AAAAATAAAAATGCAATTGAGTGCGGTTGTGGGTCTACAGTAATAAAAATGAAACAACATTTACAGACGAAGAAGCATAAATTATGGGCTAGTGGTAGGAATAAACTTAAGTTAGATTAGGTTTTTTCTCAGTTGGTTTTCTCCATAGAAACCACCAAGAAAACCAACCAGGGCTATACTTGCGGCTTTCGTCGCCTTCTCCTGCATGTCTACGCCTGTATAACTCCAATCTTTTGATATCACCGTGCATTTTTTCAGGATATGCATTTAATCCAGTATCATCTTTGTAATTTTGATGAAGTGAAGAACCAAAAGACATAGATTTAGTTCTACCTGTTTTTTTATTTTTTAAAATTGCTGTATATTTTTTATCTCTTCTTTTACTTTTTACAAACTTTACAAAAGTATATTCACTAGCTGGACTAACAGACATATTTATATAATAGTTATACAAAAAATTATATATATATGTTCAAAAAATTTAATCACGAACTTCAATGTTCGAGGTAAACACCTTAACAGCCCTGAGATGTTGTAAATAACAGTCAAGACGTCTGGCGTATGCTGGAATATCGCCTGGTTCTTGAGCCTTGAGATCCACAATCACGGCACGGCTATTATTTACTTGCATTCCCTGTAAATCACTTACATTAGATTTATTAAAGTTAAAAGCAACAATGCTATTTAACTGTCTAAATGTTCCTACATCCTGTGTAGCATCAGCAGTAAACTGTTTTGGAGTTACACTGGAAGGATACCAACATTGAGATAATTTATCAAAGCAAGATAAAGCATATACATAAGCTTCGGCGTTTCCATCTTCAGTAATATTATCAACTGTTAGAGGCTGATTAGGATAATAAATTTGACCGATATGACTTTGTTGTCTAATATAATCGTATGGAGCAGAGCCGAAACTATCAAAAGCAGAAGTATTAATACTTTCTTGAGCACGGCTTACAATCATTAGTTTTAATGCTTTACTAGCTGATTTTTTGATATCAAAGTTGAAATCAGTTTGACCGCTAGAACTAGAAGCTACAATAGTATGGAAATATTCTTTATGAATAATATTTAAACCTTGAGTAGCCATTTCTGCGATTTTGCGTTTATATTGGTCAGCTAGATCGTAAGAATCCCAATGAACTTCAGGACGACTAATAGAATAACTTGAAACATCACCAGGTAGACTGTTAGCATCTCCAAAAGCAACTTCGGGACTCTCTAGGGTAAGCTCAATTCTTAAACCTTCCATATATTGACTAGGAAGTAGACAGTCAACATTAAAACAAGAAAATACCCACATAGGAACAACATATAATTTACCAGTTGTAGGTACAGCGTTATCTGCTGTGGTTGGATCAGTTGTATATCCTTGAGCTTTGCCAATAGTGGCTTTCCAGTCAGCAGGACAATCATAAATCTGAGCATATTTTACAAGTAAATTGCAATTCTCCATTCTTGTTAGTTCTTTTCCTTGTCTGCTACGAATAATAGCCCTGTTTATGACGTTTACCGCTGAACCGGATTGCCATCCACCATTAGACCCTTGATTAGGAGTAACAATGAAACGAAGATAAGAATTTTTAGGGTCGCAGAAATCAGAACCTAACTGAGAATCTAAGACCATAGTTTCACCATTGACATAGTTATTTTGCTGGAAATAATCAATACGGCGATTACGTCTTTGAGTAATTCCAATAGCTGGAGGCATCTTATATAAGAGCTTATTAACCGCTAATAGGGATTTAGTAAGCTGATCATTCATTTGAACATTTTCTTGAGCGTTGTTAGACATTTTATATATATATACTATAATATTTTTTTATTCCAAACCTAGGTAAATAATATTTACTATATTATATATCATGTATTCTATACCACTTCAGCAAAATAATATTCCTATTCAAAATTTAGGTTCAGAATTCATTCAAGTTCAAAATACAAATCCTAGTCAAGGTTTAATTACTCCATTATTTTTAAATGATGTTGATTTCAATAATCATACAGCAGATATCTATATTGATGGAATTCCTAATAAAGAAGTCTTACTTCAAAATAACTACGATCCATCAGAAGACAATATTTATAGTCAAGCAGAAAGACAAAATTTTATCGCAAATCAAGCAAGTCTACAAAGACCCCTAACTTATGAAGAAAAACAAATTCAGCTATATTCTGAAGCTGATAAAGATTTAGACCCAAGATTAAGACAACAAGTAGTTCTTGAAAGTAATTTAAATGGTTCTAATTTAGATGCTTCACAATCTCAGGATTTTGTAAGAGATATCCAAGATTCTATTAAAAATTATGATGATGAAGTAAACTTATATTTAAAACAAGTTCCTTACTCAAGATCTAGAGCATCACTATTAAGAGAATTAGACCCTTTGAACGCTGATTTACAAAGCCAAAAAGTAGTTTCAGGATTATACGATATTGTAAGAGGAGTAGAAGACCAGCAAGAACAAGAAAGACAAGCTAAACTAAGAAACCGTTTAAGATATGTAGAACGACCAACAGCACCCAAAGGAGAACCTACAAAAGGAAAGAAACCTATGGAAGAAAAATTAAAACCAGTTCCACCTAAGAAGCCTGTTAAAGTAGAGCAAAAAGGAGAAAGAATAACTGTAGAAGTTCCTGTAGGTCCTGGAAGTTTTCCATAAATAAACACTAAAACACAAAAAAGGTAAATACTTAACATTTAAGATTACTAAAAATCTAATATATAGTAATATAGTATATATAGTAATCTAGTAATAGTAATAATAATTTCTATTATTTTTTTATACAGTTCAAAAGTTAAGTATTTACATTTTTTGTGTTATAGTGTTATATATAATATAATTATTCTTCATCTGTTAAATCATCTTCTATAATACTTTCAATCATATTATAAAAGCTTTTATCATCTTTATTACTAGAACAAGTAGTAGGTGATAATCTATTTTTCCATTCATCTTTTTTATCATCTTCTACTTCTAAACCAGTAATAGCCTGAACTATATCTTCGTCTACTTCTCTACTTATTATTTCTGTTTTTAGTTTCTTTATTTTTTCATATTTATCTTTTACATCATCAGGAACAGCACAAGCCATAACTAATTCTTCTTTTTGTTTTTTACTTAATGGTAATAGATTGAAAACCATCTCATCAAGTTTATTATCAAATTTCAAGTTTTTAAGAACATCAGTATAAGCATCTTCCTTAACTTCTTTTATAATCTTTTCCATTTCCTTAGGGTCATAGTTTTCATCATCAAAATCTTTTTTGTCATTTGTCGCCATTTTTAATTTATTATTATATAGTATATTTATAGAAAAATGTCAGGTAAAAAACTAACTAAAGGAGAAATTAAACTAAGACAGGTTTTTAGTACTAGAGTAATTACTGCTCTTGCTCAGATCTTATATGAAAGAGCACCTAAAATTTTAGCTAAGAAAACTAATAAAAGAAAAAGAATTTTGGTAAAAGCAGTTCAAGACTTTGTTAGAGCTAATGCAGAAATAAGGGATAGAATATATGGTCTAACTGAGAACCACGATAGAGAAGCAACAGTTCAAATTTTAGCTCAAGATCCTGAACTATTAAGAGAAACTGTAGGACCATTATTTAATTTACCTGGACCAACAGCAACCCCATCTATTACACCATCAGCAACACCTTCAGCAGTTCCATCAGCTACTAAAGCAGGTCTACCAGCATTAGAAAAAGTAGATGACCAAGGATTAGAAGAAGGTGAAATTATTGAAAGTAATAATTCTATTGCTTCTGGTAGTACTATTTCATCTACTGATGAGTCTGTAATATCACAAGACGCACAACCATTACTAGGTTTAAATCTTGCTCCCAATGTTCCTAATGAATTAACTGAAAGTCAAGTAAACTCCTCTTTATTTAGAGAAGAAAGACTAAGAGAAAGAAACGAAAGAAAAGAAAGAGCAAGATTAGCACGACAAGGACCGCAAGGAGATCCTACTACAGATATAAACAGAGAAGCAGATATTGGAGCACCTAGTAATACATCAGGTTCCACAGTTGAAGGTATTGCTGTAAGCCAAGGTTCTACTATTGGAAGTTCTACGAGTTCCTCAGGTGAGCCGATATCTGAAGCCGATGCTGCCCGCCGTAATGTAGGTTCACAGCCTAGAGGGTTAGGACTGCGACCAGACCAAATCAACCACGCAATAAGAAATATCCCAGATGAAGAACAAAGACAAGTGGCGAGAGAATTATTAGGCAGGGGCAATATTGATTTTAATAGAATAGTTGAAGCATTAGGACAAAGTTCCATTATTGCTCTGTTATCTTCTGCATTGTCTCCTTCTTTGCGTCTTGTTATGCTTCCTGTAATTCGTGGAGCCTTGCCATTGTTAAGAGAAACTTTAGGAATAGATTTTAATAGATATTTTACTGGTGATGCTTTAATACCTAATCCAGCGGAATTGGTTACCTTAGACTATTTAGGCGGAACTGAAGATATTAACGAAGCTAATATAAATTTATTAGTAACCCTTAGAAATACATTATTAAATAGAGTTGAACAGGGTTTAATATCTCAGGGTACTTTAGATCAATTTAATAGAGTAACTAATCAAAGATATTTTATCTATGTAGCAGAAGAGCCAGAAGAAGGGGTTGCTGTAGATGAGGAATCATTAGCCAGAGTTACACAATTTCAACAAGAAGAAGCTAATTTTATTCAAAGAGCTTCTAATATACTAGTAAGGGAATTATCAAGAGATCAAGCAGACAGAGCAATTTCAGAAGCATTAAGAGATTATACTGTAGCTTATAATAGTGAAAATGGACAATCCTTAATTTATGATAATCAACAAGCTGAACTTATAAGACAAAATGCAAATTTAATTCCAGTAGATTATCTAGATCTAGCAACTAGAATAAATAGAAATGTAAATGTAAATACTTTATTTAATAATATTCAAGATGCTATTATTTTATCTTCTAACAATGATGAAGTAGTAGATTTACTAAATAGGAATGTTCAAGGGACTATGAATGGTTTCAGTGCAAATTTTGCTTTTATTAATAATGAAGATGAATTTGCAAGAGTAGAAGCATTAGGATTAGATAATATTCAAGAAAGAAGAAATACTCTTGGAAGACAAGCTGATGCAAGATCTTTAAGAAATACACTTATGGCAGGTGCTGCTTTATCATCCGCAGGAGCTATAGGAACTGCTTTATATAGAGGGTTTAGTATTGGTGATATTGCTAGAATGGTTTCAAGTTCTCTTCCCGGGTCTGCTCAAAATGCCTTTTATACATGGGCTATGTTGAAAGGACTAGAATATTTAACTGGTGTTCCATTTCCCTCTGGTACTGCGGAATCTGCAGCAGCTGCCGCAGGTTTAGCAACATCTGTTCAAAATGTAGTTTCAGCAACACCAGTGCCAATCCCACCAGATACATTAGAAATAGTTCAGCAAGAAGGAAGCAAAGGGAAAGGGACTTTACGACCAAAATTTATTTTACCTTCAACTAGTATTCTAGATAAGACAGATAATGAAAAACAGGCTGATTATGATGAATGGGCGATGTTTGATTTCGTATTACCAACTAGTGAAGGTGCAGAAGGTAACGCAAATACAAACCCTCTTAAAAGACTTAACTTAATAGAACATTCTTTGAACTTACAAGGAGGAGGACAACAAATTGATGTTCCTTTAGGTATGCAAGATTTACCAAGTAACAACGAATTAAAAGTATTAGCCTTAGGACCTGAAATACCACCAATGAAATTTAATGACGCTTATATGGGGGATAATCCATTTGAACAGACCCCAACATATGCAGGATATCCTTTAGACATTCCAGATTATAAAAATCCATACGAGCCAATGACCAAGACTATACAGATGGACGAAGATATTAGAAAATCAGTATTATACGGCTGGGTACCATAAGAATAAGGTTATATTTATATTTTATATTCGTATATAATATATATATAATGCCTTTTGATTTTGAGCCATATTTTGACAGCACTAATAAAGAATATGATGTTATAGAAAATATTCCTAAGGATGATGATAATAATTTTAAACCTTTTGAATTTTCACCTTATCAAGATGAAAAAAAGAAAGTAAAACAATTACCCAAGGAAGTTAAAAATTTAAAGAAAAGTGATTTATTAAAAATTGTTCCATTTCCTAGCAATAAAAATAAGATTAAGCAAAGACCACTTATGAAAGCTGATGTAATTCCAAGACACGCATCTAGTGTAATATTTAATGGTAAATCAGGCTCAGGTAAAAGTAACTTACTTATTAATTTATTAACTAGACCAGAATTTTACGGACCTAAGAAAGAAGGCGAAAAAGGATATTTTGATTTAATGTATTTATTTTCTCCTACTGCTAATGGTGGGGATGACTTAGTACAATTTCTAAACTTACCAGAAAAAAGAATTGATACTACTTTATCAACTAGTAAACTAGACCATATAATTAATACCCAACAAAAACTAATTGAAAATAAAGGAATTTTGAAAAGCCCAAAGATATTAATTATATTTGATGATATACAAAGTGACGCTAAATTTATGAGGAGTAAAAGTTTCTTACGGTGCTTTATTCAGTGCAGACATTTAAATATAAGTACTTTCCTATGTGGACAGCGATTTAATAGAACTCCTAAAGCATGTAGGATGCAAGCAAATAACGTATTTTTCTTTCCTGGTTCAGATAGCGAGGTAGAACTTATGCTAGATGAATATACACCGCCTAATACAAGTAAAAAAGATTTTAGAAAAATAATAGATCATGCAACCGCTGAACCATATAATTTTTTACATATAAATTTAAGATCACCAGTTGAAAAAAGATTTAGAAAAAACTTAGATGAATATTTAAGTATAAACCGTAAATAAAAATATATATTATATAATATATAAATGAGTGACGAGAAATTATTTATTCTTTCAACTAATGATAAAGATCCAAATTCTAGTGTTTCAAATTCTGATTTTGTAATTAATCTTAGAGAAACATATTATTCTCAAAATGTAGAAAAAGTTCTTGTAAAAGAAGCAACTGTTCCAAATGTATTTCCTAATATTCGTGGTACGGACTATGGAACATCACAAAATAATATTCTTAAGATTGTTGAAGCATTTGAAAATACTGTTACTTTACCAGAAGGTCAATATGCTATTACTACTGCGGCAGCCCCATACAATTTTTTAACAGCTTTAGAAAATGCTATTAACGCTGTAATTGTAGGACCTATTGTTTTAAGTTTTAATACTTTAACAGGTAAGATAGAATTTACTAATAATGGTGCAACTGATTTAAATATATTAGTTAGTAACAGTCCATTATCAGTAGTTTTAGGAGTAACAGAAGATTTACTTATTCCTAGTACTGGAACTCCAGTATCAGCTCAAGCATTGCCCGATTTATCAGGCTTTCAAAATGTTTATTTACATAGCAAAGAAATTGCAGACTCTGGAGCCGTGGACGGTGATTTTGGTTTAATCTCTGTAGTCACTCCAATTAGTTTATCTGATGCTCCTTATAATTCATATGCATATAGAAAAAATGATGATGATGAATTATCTTTAATTATGTATGAACAACCAAGAAATTTAAGACGTATTAATATTAAATTAAAAGATGATAAAGGCAATACTTTGCCAATTGGAGTTCACAATATCAATCTTGTATTAAAAGCATATCTATCCTCAGGTTAATTTCTTTTATAATATATATATAAATGCTAGGCAACGGAACAACTAAAGATAATAATCATTTTGGAGATACATATATTAGAAACGGTTCTTTATTTGTAGATGAAGATTTAATAATAGATGGTTCTTTACAACTAGGTGACCCTCCTTATACATTGCCAGAATCGGCAGGAACTGACGGACAGGTTATTACAATGAATCCAGACGGCACTACAACAAGTTTTCAAGATTCTGGAGCATCGCAAACAGCCCGTATAATAGTAAATAAATTTACAGCATTAACAACAAATAATAATAATGACTTTGGAAATTTTAGAGTTATTGAAAATACAAGTGTTGGTACTAAAAATTTTTCTGCTAGTGAATGGACTGTAAATTCAGAAATACGAATAAAAGTAGTTGGTTATTGGAATTATCAAAGAGCTGATTTTCCTATCTTTCCTACTGGTATTTTCGCTATTAGGGTAGGTGATGCTAATTTCCCCCCTATTGCTCCAATCGAATTATATAATGTTCAGGCTACAAATGATTATACAGGACCTACATTTCCACAAACTGTAGATAATGAAGGATATTTTAATTTAGACGTTTCATTAGTAAAATTAAATAATACTCAATATAGTTTAAGGGCTAATCTTGCAAACTCCAGACAAATAATAAATGATTTTTCATATACTGGAATTCTAACACCTGATAAATTAAATAATCATCCTGTCACACTTGGCGGGGCTAGTGTTGATCCCTTTTTTTGTCAAATTGAATGGCAAGATAATACAAGCCAAAGTTCAGGATTAAGTTATTTAAGACCTTCTATTAATAGATATGAAATAGATTTAGTAAATAGCGAAGGATCAATTGTAGGAACTACAACGGCACCAGCAACAGATCATAATTCATTAGCAAATTTAACTACTGGGGATGCTGGTCACACTCAATTCGCTCTCTTGGGGGGGCGTTCGGGTTCCCAAGTCCTATCGGGCGGCATTACCCCCGCTGAGACATTGACATTAAAAAGTCATACTGCTGGATTAAATAATATTGTTATCAAAGATTTAAATACAACATTTGAAAAGAATATTGATATGAATACTAATGATATTACAAATGCAAATGTAATCGTCAGAGCTTCCAATGGTAATGTAATCGAGTTAGATAATGATATTAATCCGCCGTTAGTGACAGGCGCTTTAACTATTGATTCAGGGGCAGGTAAAGAACTCAGAGTTGCTTCTGGTGCTGGTTTATCATTAAATTCTACAAGTGGAAGTAGTTACGATACTGGTACAGGAAGCCATCTATTTCGTAATACACCAGATGGAACTATATTATCACTATCAAGTCAAATAAATGCTAGTAAGAGTCTTAATATGAATGGAAATATTATAACTAATACACCCACAGTTTCATCTTCAAACTCATTACAGTTAAAGGGATTAACAGTTGATGAAATAACAATTAATCCAAATCCATCGACAGGTGTCAGTGTGTTTTCAGACACTGGTAAAAGTATAAATCTTGTCGCGGATGGTGGTAATCAAAGTATGATATTAGACGGAACATTTATAACATTCTCTCAAGGTGGTGGTTCTTTTGTCCCCACATTTACAGCAAGTGCTTTTGATATGAATAATGGAAATATTAATAATGTAGATACAATTAATAATACAGGAAGTGCTAATATTAATATACCAGTTGTAATAGGGACACCATCAGGAGCGTTACAAGTTCAAAACGGTGGAGCATATATTAAACAAGATTTACAAGTAGATGGCAGTATATACTGTGATAGTATTAATAATATTAGACCTTCAGGCGGTTTATATAGTGAAAGTTCAGGATTTAATATACCATCAACAAACTTAACAGAAACTAATTTATTAGGTCAAGGTGGTAGTGCTGGAACATTAGCAATACCGGCAAATACCTTTTCTCAATTTGATAGTTATTCATTCAAGGCATCAGGAGTATTATCAGGTGGTAGTAATGATACAGCAACATTAAGATTGAAAAGTTTAGTCAATGGAGCAACGCCAGTTGAATTAGGTAGTATTGTTATTCAATTAACTGATAATGGTTTAGTAGATGTAGCGTGGAAAGTTGAAGCAGATTTTAATGTTAGAACTCTTGGCGGTGCTGGTGTTGGTGTTTTAGTATTAAGTGGAAATTTCGCCTATACTAATAATAACGATATACTGAAAACATATTTAAGAACTATTGTAAATAATACAGTATTTGATACTACACAATCTAATGAATTACAATTCACATATGAAAACGATGCGGTAAATCCATTAACAAATATAAGAATAGACCAAGCAAGTTTTACTAAATGGTATTAAAACATTAGTTTCAAAATTAAGTAAAACATATTAAAAAATATCTGTAATATAATATATGACCCATCGCTCAAAAGTATTTTCTCGGTACAACTTAAATAAAAAAAAAAGTTATAGTGTACAAGAACTAGCAGATAAAACAGGATATAGCGAATCAGACCTTCAAGAGGTAGGGAGACGTGGGGCTGGTGCTTGGAAGACTAATATTAAATCTGTTAGGATGAAAGGGAGTTTTAAAAAAAATGTTGATGCCCCAAGATCAAGTAAGTTATCTAAAGAACAATGGGCAACAGCTAGAATATTTGCTTTTATAAATAAAATAGACGAGATAAAAGACGGATCAAGAAAAAAGATGAATCAAGATACCGATCTAGCGAAAAAATATTTAAAAAAATAATTAATTGTAATAATAGAGAATATTAAAAAGATACTAGGAAAAACCACCTCCTCCACTAAGATATGAGACTTTTGCTCAGGTCCGATACACTTTGTTTTTTTCATTTCACTTGCTTTTCAGGTCAACCACGTAATAATATTATATGTTTTCATTATACACCATTATTAAACTATTGTATCCTAGTATCTTTTTAATATTTTCTATTTTTTTTTTAACACACCAAAACACAAAATATGTAAATACTTAAACTATGAGAATTATAAAAATCTGTATATACAGTATTATATAATATAGTATATATAGAGTTACTAATAATAATTTACATTATTTTTTCTTATAAACCAAAAGTTAAGTATTTACATAAAATGTGTTTTAGTGTTATTATAAAATAATATATATATATAATATAGATGCCATATAAAATTTCTAAATTACCTAGAGGTTGTTATGAAGTAAAAAATATAAGAACTAAAAAAATAGTAAGTAAATGCACTAGCAAAGCAAAAGCTAAATCACAAGTTAGATTACTAGAAAGATTAGATAAATATAATAAATAAATATATATACAATAAAATGAATGATGAGTATTTAGAACTCAAATATTTAGCTGTGTGCATGATTTACGCAGATATGAAATTTAAGAATAAACAATTTGTTTTAGACATGGTTCAAACTGAATTTGATTTACAAGATTTTGAAATGGAGATCATAAGCGAGATTTTTGATCTATTAGTTATATTAGGGGCTGGGTGTTGTTCGTATAACTATCTTGATATTTTATGTGATATACTTAAATATATATAATGTACAAATGTTTAAAATGCAATAAATATTTCCCTGAAGGCTTTTATCCTGAGATTGGTTTAGAACTAAAAAAGGTATTAGAAAAAAAATATTCCACTGTTCATTTTAGCCCTATTTGTATTACTTGTATTAATAATGAGTTCCACAAAAGAGAGGAGGAAAAAATAGAAAAAAGAGTAAAATTACTTAGTCCAAAAAGTAAAAGCTTAATAATTTTCAATGATGAATATATATGAACAGAAGAACATTCTTTTCTAATTTCTGGTATGAGGCTAGAAATTATCTATGGATACATTGGATAGTTACTAAAGTTCATCCGCTGGAACTCTATAATAAAAAAGAAGATTATTATTTCATCCGTGGTAAGTTGTGCAATAATTTCAAAATGGATATTGATGTAGATCCAAATGAAATTTTAGAATGGGAATACGAGATAAGGAATAAAATTATTTACATTACAAAAGTGTATAATAAATAATTATATAATAAAAATATATATACTAAATGTCTAATACATTTAAGAACCAATTTATCAAGAGACATAATTTAGATAAAGATACTGAATTAGATTTTGATATTCTTAAAATTTGTACCCAAGTAGATTATAATGATCTGGAAGAACTGCATGAAAATTATAAAAATGAATTTATGGCAAAGATGAAAATGCACCAAGACGGAATAATAGAAATAAAACATTTACAAGATATCGATCAATATATTGTAAATAAAATTTGCTATTGGTTGTTAAAGTTAGAAGATATTAAAGATGGAAAGAAAATAAGATTATGTAAAAATAAACATATTGCTAAGAAGTACATTTAATTTCTTGTACAACTTTATTATAATTTTTTTTAGCTCGTCTTTTTAAATATGTTAGTCTGTTTGATTTTTTTCTACATTTTTTACATTCACTTCTTTTTTTAAAAGATTTTCCGTTAGAATCAAATTTATCTAAATCCTTATAAATTTTACATTTAGAACAGAATTTTTTATTATCTTTATAAACAATAATTTTTTCTGTTAATTTTTCATTTTTTTTGTTCGTAAAATATTTTACGCATTTTTCACAATTACAATTTTTACAAGCCATATATTTTTTTAAGACATCAAATCTTTAAATCACTTTTAAAATTTAGTGTAAAAAAAAATAATATTCATTATCTTTATTAACTTTTTTTTTGATAGAAATTATTTTTTTATTTTTGTATTATAATATAAATTTAATATATATAATGGATAATATAAAAATCTTTAATGATGATTTTTTTAATATTCTACCAAACATAAAAGATAAAGTTGATTTAGTTTTGGTTGATTTACCATATAACCAAACTGCATGCGAGTGGGATCAAGAAGAAATTAATTTATCTAAAATGTGGGAAGCTTTAAAAAATTGTTGTCATACTGAAACTATTTATATATTTTTTTGCACGACTAAATTTGGTTATAAATTAATTGAAAGTAATAAAAAATGGTTTAGATATGATTTAGTATGGGAAAAATCTAATAGTGTAGGCTTTTTAAGTTGTAATAAAATGCCTTTAAGAAATTTTGAAATGATTTATATTTTTTCTGATCCAAAAAATTATGATTATAATGATATTCAAAATATTAGAAATCTTGATTTAAGAAATTATTTTAAAAAAGTTTTTAAATTTATAAATAAACCAAAAAAAAAAATTATTATTGATATTGGTCAATGTGTTGATCATTGTTTTAGGTTTAGTAGTTCTCAATTTTCTTTGCCAACTGAAGAAACATATAATAAACTAATAAAAATTTATAAGATAAATGAAATGAAAGATTTTATAATTTATAAAGATTTACAAAGCCAATGGACAAAACCACCAAAAAAAAAAACTACAACTTATAACCCACAGAAAACAAAAGGAAATCCCTATACAGTTAAAGAACATTCTATATATAATTCAGTTTATGGAAATATTAAAATGCAGACACATGAAAATAAATCCGGCGATAGATATCCAAAAAGTATAATAAAATTTAATAATCCTATGAATGGTTATCACCCAACAGAAAAGCCGGTTCAACTCCTTGAATGGTTAATAAAAACATATTCTAATAAAAATGATATTATTTTAGATTATACCATGGGAAGCGGATCAACTGGTGTTGCTTGTATAAATACAAATAGAAAATTTATAGGAATTGAAAAAGATTTAAATTATTTTAATATAGCGAAAGAAAGATTAAATATAAAATAAATTTAGTGTAAAAAAAAATAATATTCATTATCTTTATTAATTTTTTTTTTGATAGAAATAATTTTTGTATTACCTTTCATTAATTTTTGTATTATATCACTAGAATAATTTTTTCTTGTAGATAATAATATGTATTTTCCGAAATCATCTTTTTTTATCAAATTATAATATTTTTGCAATAATAGATATTTTTTATAATAAATTTTATCATCTGAATCTAATGTAACAACAATAATATTTTTTTCATTAATAAAATAATTATGAAATTTTATTTGTAATGTTCCAGAATTTACTATTTCATCAGCTTTTTTTTTTTCTCTGATAATTCTTTTTTTCTTTTCAAGTTCCTTTTTTTTTTTTAATAAATCATCTAGTATTTTTATAAAAAGATGTGGATATTTTTTTTCAAAATCTTTTTTAAATGTATGAATACATTTTGATCCTAAAGTAAGTTCATTATCATTAACTATATTTTTTATCACAAAATTATCAATAATTTCATGACCACAAATACAAAAATTATTTATTTGATAAAAATCAGAAGTTTTCCATTCTTCTAAAAAATCTGGAAATTCTTTTTGTTCGGAATTACTTTTAATAATATCAAGAGTTTTTAATAAGTCAAATTTATATTTCATTATTTTAAATTAGTGGTTTTTTTATTTATACCATTTTGTTATTTTTGTTCAAATTTTTTGACTTAAAGAAATCTTTTAAACCATTTTTTTTATTTTTGTCCAAATTTTTATACTTAAAGAAATTACCATCTTATTATTTTTGTTCGTTTTTTTTATTTTATGATCTAATTTGTTATCTTTGTTCGAAAATTTATAAAAATTATTATTTTAATT
>Ga0180437_10007374_pt1 | contig 14324 bp, 30 predicted proteins | sample SS_ome_4_FD_132410 | JGI IMG/M metagenome (GOLD analysis project Ga0180437, IMG submission 132410) | Hypersaline lake sediment archaeal communities from the Salton Sea, California, USA - SS_3_D_1 metaG | ecosystem: Environmental > Aquatic > Non-marine Saline and Alkaline > Hypersaline >...
AAAGAGACCAGCATGGACTCAGGTACGGTGCGGCCCAAAAACGGCGGGGGGCGCCCCCTGTCTCGGGACGCCCCCATGATCCGGGGGTTTCCCCGGCGAAGCCCGAACCGGGGTGGCGCCTCCGGCTCATCGCCTGCACTTACTGGCCGGGGAGAATTTCACCTTGCCGTTCGACAGGCGGCACAGGCAACCCCCACCCTTGACCCTCTTACAGGATCCTTTTCTCACGAGATCACCGTGTTATTTTTGCCTGTCCACTGTTTATATCTATTGCGATTCCTCAGGGCTCAGGATAATGGATCGTTCCCCTTAATGGCGTCCGTCATGTTTTTGAGTATGAATTCCCGGCATGTCTGGATTTTGAGTATGAATTCCCGGTATGTCTGGATCAGTAGCTTCTCGGTCGTAAAATGCGTCGTCCTGTAGTGGCTCCATAACTCGCTAGGCGTGTCGCACCGAAACGGGTTCTTGCGGTCAATGCATAGGCCGCACTCATAGGGTGTTAGGGGGAACGATGGGGGGTCCTCGTCGTTCCACGCCTCGGGATGGTGTCGCCGCATGTGTTCTTTCCATGTGCTTCGACAACAGGTGAAATAGTTACAGCCCCTATATCCGCATGGGGCGCCGACCATATAGAGGCTTTCCTCCATCGAGTCGAAGCCGCAATGTTGGCACTTAACCATTATTTCGGCCCCCTGTAGCGTGGGCGCCTCAGGTACGCCATGCGCCGTTCATATCCCCACCGGACCTTCGACTCTAGGGCGTAGTTCGGCCTCATGCTCATGCCCGCCGATCCGAGCCCCACCTTGTCGGGGAACATGAAAGCCCTAGCCGCCGACATGAGATAGAGCAACACGCCCATCGTCATGAGGCGTTCACGGTTCGGCTTTCTCGTCGTGTCGATGTGGCGGTTGCTCATTCGAGATCATCCTCGAAACATGCGTCGAGTATCCATAAAAGGATTAGTCCGGCGAACAGCCCGACAAGTGCCCCCGGTATCCCGGCGAACACTATGATCAACAGGTAGATAAGCGGGTTCATGACGCCGGGACCTCCTCGATGTTTTCGTAAGGTTCATCCCTCAGCTTGAATCGGCTGATCTCTCGCACGATCAATATCTCGGACGCTCCCGGCGATTCCCTTGTAAAAATCCATAATCTGTTGTTATCGTCTGATAGGCTTGTCGTGAAATAGTCCCATTGTACGCTATTTATTATTATTGGGTGTTCGTCTATTCTTTTAAAATGTTTTTTATATGATCCCTCTTGTACCCCCATCATTATAAAGTCGCCGTCTCTCATAACATATAACCACATTGTTTCATTATCTCCGGGCGGTATTAGCATTATCTCTTTAATTATCTTCATTTTTTTACCATGTCTCCTTAAAGTCTATTGCCATTCTCTCGAAAAGGTCCTCTAGCAATCTCTTAACTCTCACCGGGTCCTTGAATGTGCCTTTTACGAGCATGCTTTCGTAAGCTCTCATTGTGTCCCGGCGCCGGCATTCAATATACCTCAAAACTTGATGTACGTTCATCGCTCTTACTCCTCGTCGACCAGTTCTAACAGCAGATCGTAGGCGCCCTCTATTTTCTCGAAAAGGTCCCTCAGGTCCTCCTCGGCCTGATCACAGGCTTCTCTCGCCACCGTCATGTTCTCCTCGTATATGTCCTCGTCGAAGTATTCCGCTATCGCCTCACGGATCACCCGCCTAAACTCTTGGGGGACAATGGCCGCCATCGCATCTAATTCGACACGATAGAAGCCGTCGGCCCAACCCGTGAACCGTGGATCACGGGCCATCTTAGCGATCTCGGCGGCGTCCTCGGGTGTAGCCGGTAAGTCGTATTCGAGTATCTGGTCCTTGTTCAGCAGAATTTTGACGCATTCGACATCGACGCCGTACTCGTATCTAAGCTGTTCTTCTGTGTGCCGTGCGATGTCCTCGCCCGACGGGTCATAGTCCGAGATTATCAACAGGTTGATTTTCCCGGTCATGTCGTCGAGCCGGTCGGCGATCTCCTTCATGAACGTGGTCGAGCTGTAGCCCTTCATCGGGAATATCTCGATCCCTAGGTCGGCGACCACGTTCTGAACGGCCTTGCCGACGGCCTCCTTTTCGAGTGCGATTGCGACCTTGTTGTCCTGTCCGTCCCACCTGTGAGGCTTGAAGTCTACCCGAGGGTCCTTTATGTTCCTGAATTTTGCTAAAAGCTTCCTCATGTGGTCCCTTTTCTCCGTTTTGGCCCAATGTAGGACCGAGTTTAATGTGCTTGGTTTCTGCTTGTTGATGATATCCCTCGTGAGGTCGTCCATTAGGTGCCACGGAAACAGCCCCTCCTTTCGTGCCTTCGTGAGCGCCCGACTCAACCCCTGATAGGCCGATTTCGTGTTTGGTATCGCCTCGATTGACACGAGGCGGTAGTATATGGCCCTCAGGGTCGGGGCGGCGCTAAAGTCGCTCATGTACGCTTGCGCCTGTTCGACCGCCATCGGTATTATCTCAGACCAGTTAACCCTCACGGGTTTCTCCCTCTCTTTCTCTTTTTTTGGTTTCCATCTTAACCAATATCTACAGGTAGATATTAGTTTATAAATTTATCTGTAAAAAATGGAAAAAACGTGGTCGGCGTCCTACCACGGCGCCACAAGGCCGCCTATTTCGTCGATGCACTTCCTAGAGCAAGCGTGTTGTTTTTTCCCCTCATTAACTCGGCTAAACCATCCCTGAGGGTTAATCGGATAACCTAGATGGCCCGACGGCGCAATAGCTTCTTTTCCACACGCATCACATATTACCTTGAATGTCATTACATACGCCTCAGATATACTCGATATACAGGTCGTCGGCGATCATTACGAAATCGTGGAACTCGTGGCGGTCCAGCTTGATCGTCATGCCGCCCGACCACTCGGGCGGGTCGGCCTTGATGAGCCGCTTAATCGTGATCAGGGTGCCGCCCATGTACGGGTTCAGAACCAATAAAAAAGGGGGTTTAGAGACGACGAGTGTATCGCCCGTTCGCCTCACGGCGGGGCGATCACTCATCGCTCTCGGCCTCTACGGGATACCAGTAAAGTTTACCGTCTCGCACCTTGATCGTCGCCTTCATGCCCACGAGGGGCGAGAAAAAGGCGTCGTCTATGTCCTTAAGCTCAAATTCCGTGATTCCGGCGGCTACCAACAGGCGTCCGACGGAGCCGGTGAGCGTGTCCTTGTCGAGGCTGAAAAGTGCGCTATACTCGTCGTCCTCGTTGTCGTTTATTGTGACCTCAAGACCGAGCCCGTATTTCAGGGTCCCTATGCTGGTCCACTGGTCACGTACGACACGGGCGCTTATTATGTTCGCCGTTGCCTCCTTGAACTGGTCCTTGGGGACAGGTGCGCTAACGGATACTGCTTTCGGCATTTCTCCCTTACCTCCTATTTTTCTTCTCTCTCTTTTCTGTCGATCTCGTCGAGGCCGAGCGTCAATATCTCCGTGTAGATGAGCCGTTTAAGTGTGTCACGCCTTGCGGCTAACACGTTGATCCGAGTCACCAATTCGAGCGGTAGGTCTACCGTGATTCTCCTCAACTCGATCGACATTATAACAATATAACTTTTTCACCATATATAAAACGATCTATATGCTTTTAAAGTCGGCTGACACACATAAAAACGGCTGAAAATGTCAAGTGTCGAATACGAGCGCATAAACCCGGAACCCCCGACGGGATGGAACGGCGATCACGACTCGGCTCAGTTCAGATTTGAGGCTCGACGCCCCCTTTTCCTCAAGGCGCTGGACTACACGGACACAAACGGCGCATGGGGTGGTAAACCCCTTGCTATCTGCAAACAGCCGATCCACGTACCCTTTGATCAACTTGTCGACGGAATAGCTCAGTGGAGGTGTAGGGTCCCCGAGATCTACGGGACCGGTTTTCTCAGGTGTGCGATGGTTCTCAGATACGACGAAATAGGGCGTTTCTACCCTAATACCACAAATATAAAGCCCTATTACCTAGAATACGATTTTTTACAGAACGTCTCAAGCGTTACCGAGAGCGACCACTTCAAGTTGATAGATGTCGAGCGAGTTATTCCCGGCGATCCGAATTTCAAGGACTATACCGGCGTCCGTTTCCATAAGGACACACTGGATAAGTTCTCCGATGTCAACGTCGAGTGGAGCGACAAGGAATTGACCTATATCGCCCCTACGATTGAAATGGTGATGGGCGGGGCGATCATCGAAACCGATGATTTCTCTATCTGGGCGCCGAAAGAAAATGGGAACGGCAGCAACGGGAACGGCAACGGGACGGGGCCTAATTATCAGGAAGTCCTAAAGTTGACCGTTATCGGTTACATCGCCAAGGAAATCCTCGATAGCCTTTAATTCGGGTTTACCCTCTTTTTTTGTCTCTAAATCGAAGTCAGACAGTTTTTCTCCCTCCTTAAATCGATGGTAGACGCTCCAATAGATGTTTCTGTCCTCGTACCACCACCGCTTGATCCGGTTAAAGTACCTGTCACGGGCGGCGTCCGATATTCGCCGCCACCCGCCCCATGCAAACACGTTATCCCAGAACCAGATAGCGTATTCCTTGACGCTCATTTCCTGAGTCTTCATGAACGTCTTAAAATTCATAACCACGAAGCATTCAGGGCACTGAACACGGTTTTGAGACACCTTCTTCATGACCTTGTTTTTCCTTATGGGACCTTGGATAAGCATCTTAAAGTCGGTGAGGGACCCGTTTCTGAGGCACCAAGGACAATCGACTTTTATCCTGTTCCATCGACCCAATAGCTCCATGTCTTTCGGCGATATGTTGAGGGGGTTCTCGTAGATCTCTCCATCCTTGAATATGGTTTGACTCAATGCCCTTTATATCCCTCCGTGTCCTCGTGGCATGTACGGCAACGGACCTCGACCTCTCGGAAATCGCACAGGTCGGCATAATCCCGGCTCTGTCTCAGCAAGCGGTTTTTATGGTGTATCTCAAGCTGTCGGACGCTATCGTTTCCGCACTCGGGGCAACGAGGCTTTTTCAGGCCGTATTTGTTGCGGCATATCATCAACAGGGCCATGTAGTGCGCCCCGGCCCAATAACCGGCGTTATATGCCTTTTTCTGTGCCTTACTGTATGGCATCTCCGATCACCTCGTTTATGTGACTACACCCCCGACACTCATATATCCAATTCTGTCGCCTCATGGTCCGGGCGGTCCAGATATGGAGGCGCCCGCACCTCTCACAGTTGACCCAATAAGCCTCTTTATGGCTTGGAACGTATTTTTTCAAGTTCCTCAAATTCTAACCCCCTTTTCCACTCGAAAAGCACGTTGCGGCTAAATTCGGGTCGCATTAAGTCCTTGAAGTATCGGCGCTGGTGATCGAATACTAGGCGGCATTTATCGCACTCCTTTTCACAGTAAAGCTCGATGTGATACCCGTTTAGGCTCTGACTGTATTTAAACCATAATGCGGTTAGGTGGGGACATGTCCGAATTTTTTTCACGACTCGTTTAGGGTCGAATAGCTCCCGGTTAAACCAGTTGAGATCGACATCTATAGAATTAAACACTAGCGTCGCACCTCCTCAATCGTCTTGTATGTGCTTAGAAACTTGATCAGGATTGCCTTGTTGCAGTTCTCGCACCAGTAGACATCGAGGCGGGCCTTTTTCACCTTAAACCCGCATTTAGGGCATATCATACGTAATACTCCCTCGAATAGACCTCGGCGCCGTAGTGGTCCTCTATAACCATGCGTTTCAGGTCGATAAGCTCCTCGTCCATCGGCACGAGTTGCCACCCGCCGCCCATGCGGAAAACCCAATCCTTAGGGCCGTATAATCCAGCTTTCCACCCGTATTCTGTCTCTATCCACTCGATGAGGAAATCCTTAAGGTTCTCCTCGGCTATCGTCGGCGTCGTCGGGTCCTTGTCCTCTCGCCATATCTGACACAGGGCGCCGAAATAGTCATGGTGTATCGGTATGTTCAGGGGTGGCGACTCTCGGGGCTGTTCATACATGCGATCCACGTCGTCGCCGGTGAACTGTGTTAACGTCAACTGTCCCTCTAACGACTCGATCTGTTTACGTTGCCACTTGAAAAAGTTGATTGCGCATGAGTACCGCCAAAGGTACTCGACCGGCGGCGGTGGTGGTGGTGGTGGTGGTGGTATTACGATTTCCTCCTCCTCGAAAATGTATTCCGGGATATGAGGAATACGACCCCACAGGCTCCGAGCCGTGGACTTGTAACCCTTATCCCACCAGTACCGGCCTAATCCACGGTAGAACTTGACAAACCAGTCATATCGGGGGTTTTTCACCCATCGCCCCGGCGTGAGGATGAAACCTAGGCTCATTTTTCACTCCTCAATTTACGATAATAAGTGTTAATGGCTATTTCCACTACCTCAGCTTTTGAGATATTGAAATATTTTGCTAATACTTCGATTTGTTTGTCCGTTGTTCTATAAACATATATTCTTGTGCTCATGTCTCGGACCATCCTCCACCCGTGAACTTATGGGGAAACACGATTCGACCTCTCAGGCGCTCATGCGTCGATAGCCTTCGACCGATGGGACGCCACTCATCCATTAAATCAGCCCTCATTTTTCACACGCTCCAATTTTTTAAGCTGTTGCGCCTCTCTTATGGATTCAAGAACCACTTTAACGGCCTGTTTCACCATTTCGGGGCGTTCTATGATTGCGTATGCCGTAACAGCCACTAGAAACCATCTAAACCCTTTCTTCATGCCTCATATCTCCTTAAAGTCGAAGTTGATAAATTTGCTCAGGGTTTCAATTACCTTCACGTCGTCCGTCGTCGCCACGGTGCGGCCCGAGACTAGGGCGTTCGCCATCGTCAAAACCTGTAATTGCCTTTGAAGTCTGAACCCCAATATGTTCTCGCCGAGTGCGATATTAAGGGTTATTCCCCTTACCTCCTCGGCTATGTCCGGCGGCAACACGACATCGACATTGTTTTTCGGTGTCTCGAAAACATATGGATCGTCCTGTTGATAAACTCGGTTCTTGATGTATTCCCGTATCAGGTCCTTGGTTCTCCGGTCATAGCTGTAACTCAGGGGCACAAATCGTGACATGAAGCCACGGCGAGCCCATTTATAGCGCTTATCCTTAAGTTCGCTTTCGGTGAGGGCCGTTATCACGTTTGCCGTGACGGGCCGGTCAACGACCTGACCTAACGGTAGTTTGCCGACCCAACCCTCCTCGGTGAGCGCCGAGAGCGCCGAAATAGAGTTTGCCTGAACCGAATATTTCCGCTTGACGACCCTCAGGAAGTCGGGTATCATGATCGTGCGCTTTTTCCCTAGTTGATATTCCGTCACGAACTCGGCGAGGTGAAAGGTGTTAAAGTCCGTCGAAACCCTCACTGACTCGATCATGACGTATTTTTTCAGTATCTCGCTTTTAGCGTGTTCCGGCGGCGCCAACAGAACGAGGCTTACGGGGCGCTCCTTTTTGATGAAGGGCGACATAATGGCGAGTTTTACGGCGTACTCCAATAATTCGGTGTTAATCACTCAACCACCACCGAATCATGATAGGTTATGCGATGATACTGGTCGATCATGTATGGCGGCGCCCCGTGAAAATTAACGATTTTATTGTCCTGTCGCTTAATTCGGTCCATTATTCGCTTACGCCTGAGGGCGTCGTCCGGCCCGTTAAAAAACGGCATTTGGCGGCCTCTCTGGTCGATAACGGTTACGTTTCCGTTGCTGAAAAAATAGACATCGGCGATCTGTTGCTTAAAATCTCCCTTACTATTACCCATAGCACCATAAAGTATGCTGGATGGGGTATTTATCTTTTTAGAATATCCCCACCTAGTACCCATCTAGTATACTGGATGGGGTATTTATCTTTTTAGAATATCCCCACCTAATGCCCATCTAGTTGATTTTCCCCTTTAAAAGATTAGATGGGTATATTTATCTGAGGATATCCTCACGATATCCTATCGATATATATATATTTGGCACCCACTATTTAGAGAAGCGCCATGACAAGGAAGTTCGTGGGTTGCAGAATAGATGATACAACCTACGTTAAAATGGCTAAAAAATGCGGTGGCATGGGTTGCTCTCCGGCTGAGTACCTGAGGGCACTCATAGAAATAGACGTGGAAGACGAGGAGACAAGCGAAAATGAGCATACCATTAGAGGAGTTGCGATCACTCGTTAAACAGTCGGTCGCCGAGGCGCTTTCGAGTCGCCCCGACTTCGAGTGCAAGAACTGCGGTTACACAACCAAGGATGTTGACCACTACATAAACCACAAGGTCGGAGAACTAGGGTCGGGATACGACGCACTCAACGAGAAGATCGACAAGTTGACGGCTCGGGACCCCGAGGCACTGGTCAAGGAGTGCGAGGGTCCCCTGTGCGAGCTAATCAAACGGACGGTGAAAGAGGAAATTGTCGGGCGGCAAGAAGAAACAGGCGAGGAAAAAGACGAGTACCGACTCTTCTAAGGAGGACGAGGAGCCCGTCGTGGGTGAGCCCCCGCAACTCGACCCGGAAATTATACAGCTATACATGCCGATCCTTAACAACGTTGTTGACGGACGGATAAAGGCGGCGATGGACGCCGTGATCCCCGAGATAACGAAGTCCGTGATCGAGGCACTGGCACAGTCCGGCGTACTATCACCCGGAAACACGGAACCGCAACGAGGCTCAGGAATGGTCCCGGCCCAGGTGGCGCCGGGACAGGCAAACCCGGACGCTCAGGCGGCATTACTCGCCCAGATACTACAGCTTGCACGGGGCGGCGAGGGAAACCTCATTCCGATGGACGTACAGAAAGCGGTTCTCGGGAACCTCATGGAGCGGGCACTCACCGGCGGTTCATCGGGTGATAATGATTTCGCAAGATACAGGGCCGGACAACAGGACATGATGAGGATGTTAAGCCTTATACTGAGGCGCCGGGGGCCGGGGGATAAGTTCTTTGACCAGTTCGGCGACGACGAGCCGCCGACGACACCACCGACCTGATATCTCCCCTTTTTTTCATTAAAAAACCTTAAAAACGGCATCGCACACGATTATTTGAGCAAACATTGGAATGGGGAAAAATACGGCATGTAAAGACGCTTACGTTGCCGCCTGAGGTCAAGGAGGCCGTCAACCAGTACGAGAAGGGACTGATCACGATCAAGCGCCTGAACATCGTATGGAGACGGCACCGCAAGAAGATAAGGGCGGCATACGATGAACCGGATCGTCATGTCCCCGATGTCATTGTCGAGGGCTCACAGGGTAAGACGGAGTACGCCACCAACCCAAGATTCGTGAGGTGACGCCGCTTGAGGGAGACATGTACGGATTGCGCCTTAAAGCACCTGTCACAGGCGTCTATCCTGTTGCACGAGTCACGCCACGGCTATCCCCTGCACATACATTATTCACGGGGGCACATGGCTGAGGCCGAGGCCGAGCTAGCGAAGCTATACCCGAAGCACTCCGACATGGTGCGGGCCGAGCGCAAGAAACTAGAGGACCGGGACGACTACACGCCCGACTTTAACAAGATGATCGAGAAGATAGATAAGGAGTGCCTGATCTGTGACCTAGCCGGAAACCCGAGGCCGAACAGCAGTGAATTACCGAGCCGGGGCACAGGTAGATCAACAGGTAGATCGAGGAAACCGGCGGGACCCTCAAGGCGGCTCAGTGAGTCCGAGAGACAGAAAAGGCATGCACGGTGCGAGGCGAAGGTCGCCCGTTGCGTCTCAGGGCTCAGGGGGCGCCGTGACGTTAACCCCTATGCTGTTTGCCGTGCGAAGGTGAAATGTTAAAATGGTTTTCCGTGCTCTCGGATCCACCAACGGCGAAGGCAAGTTCGATTGGGAGTCGGCTATATGCGACGCCACAATAATCGCCGCCCTCTCGTTTTTCACGACCCTAAGCGCCCTAGGTCTTACGGGCCTATTCGATAATCCCGTCGAGGGCATAACCACCGGATTCATCTCCGCCATGATACAGTTCTTTACGATACTAGCGATTAAACGTGGACTCATGCAGGACAACAAGAAATAACCACCTTTTTTTCAAGGTAAAAAACTGAAACGCTTAAATAAAGTGCCTTTCTAAATTCTAACCGGAAAAAGGAGACGAAATCAATGGCAAAGAGAAAAAGAAAGTGCAAATACGGCGTTAACAAGAACACGGGCAAGTGCCTGAAACACCCGAGGCGATAACCATGTCCAAGTTCATCGACACCAAGGCCCTCAAGGAGTACCTGATCGCCGGACTAGGCGGCGGGGCCGTCCACGCCATAACCGACGGCTTCCTGACCCAGTGGCTCTCGGGCTACGGGGCAATAGCCGGTATGAGCGTAAAGGACGTCGCCCTGATTCTGCTCGCACAGTACGGCGCAAGGAAAACCAAGGGCATGATAAAGACATCGCTCGACGGCATGGGTATAATCGGCGTCTACAAGGTGCTGTATCCCCAGTTCATCGCCCCCATAGTGTCCGGCGTAACGTCAAACATGCCGGTTGCGGCGGGTTCCCCCATCACGGCGACATCTAACGGCTACTCGGCCCTAGACATGCTTTAAGGTGATCTAAATGGCAGACGTACCGATCTTTTATGACACACTCGGACCAACCGCAACGGGAACAGGCGTGGCGAGGGCTCAGCTAGGCGGGGCGCTCTACACGGTCCCGGCGGCGGCCCGTGAACTGGTAGGCGTCTACAGCTTTGTGACAGCCGAGGCGCCGGACCCCGCCGACTCAATCGTCGGAGTCTTCGACATCATCGGCTCGGACTTCAAGTATCAGCCCTGTGAGTGGCTCGGCCCCGTGGCCTCAGGCAAGCTCGGCGCAATCGACCAACTAGAGACTACACCGATGCAGTTCTGGCCCATACACGCACCGCTGAACGGCAACGAGAAACTAGACGTGGGTTACGAGCCCTGTTCGGCGATAGCGTCGGACGGCGAGGCGGGTGTGACCTTCGTTTTCAGCACCATGAGGACGGGCAAGCCCGTTATACATGGCAAGTTCAGCCGGGAAGTGGCGACGGGGACAACTGTATCGACCGACACGCCCCTTACCGACCTGTCGATCTCAGGCGCCCGCAAGATGCTTGAGGTCGTCGGCGTCATGGTGAGCGGCACCGGGACAGTCGTAGCCGACGAGGAGTGCGCCGGGAGGTTAACCGTTAAATGCACCCAGTGGGACCCCATTCAGTCGATAAGGTTCTTCCACGAACCCATGCACGCAATAGAGGCGACCTCGGGTTGCACGAAGGTTAAGGCCATAACCAAGCTACCGTTTAACGCCCGCTTCAAATCACCTCAGGCGACCATTCAGGCGAACGCCATAAACGACGACGCCCTCAGCAATGCGGGCGTCTACGTCTACGGCGTCCGGTATCTAGGGCTGTAGGCTCTCGGCCCCGTCTCTCTCTCAAGGGCTGATCAGGATGGAGGAAAAACCCCTTTTTTTGTATCCCGACCCCAGCTTAATGGGTGGGGACTTAATGACCCTCGAAATACGTTTAGCCGCCACCGTTCACCACTGTTCACGGTGCGACGCCATAATGGGGGTCATTACCATAAAACAGTGGATTCAATGGCTCTGCTATGATTGCGGAGCTATGGAGGATATAGAATATGAGTAGCAAGATAAAAGATCCAAGATTCGCCGGTCTACAGGTAGAGCTTAGGCTGTTGAATCAGGAACTCAAAAAGCTGAGAACGACACTCTGGAACGAGTCGAGTCACATCGACATACACACGATCAGCAAGGGCTCGACGTTCACGGACACCGAGATCCCATGCCTCGGCGCCTCACTCGTTCAGGTCAGCACCGACGGCGACATGAGCGACCTATCGTATAAGGTCAAGACGGCGGGCGGGCAATCGTCGGCGACCATGAAGGCCGACGAGTCACCGCACGTCGTCGGCCCCGTCCACGCCCTCCTGATAACGAACGCTCAGGCACAGTCGGGAAAGTATATTCGGATCACCCGATACCTCGTGCCGCCTCTCGCACTCCCCGCCATACAGCACGGCACCGCCAAGCGCACCGCATACGCTAACCTTCCGTGGCATTGGAGGGCGTCAAAGGTCGAGTACGCCTCAAGTGCGAGCAACTACTTCGAGACTGATCAGGCGCTCGGCGACACGCCGACTCTCACACTCGACGGCATGGTCCCGAACTGGGCTCAGAAATTCAGGATCGACACCCTGAAGTTTCAGATCACGCCGACAAACGCCGTGACCTATCAACTATACCTCTTAGAGGACGCACAGGCCGTTGACGAGAGGAGCGAGAGCGATGTGATTTTCGACTCGGGCGCCGGTATGGTCGGCGGCACCCACTATATAGTGGTTCCCGGCGGCTTACCGGTTAAGTTGCCGATAACGGTTTTCCTTGCGACGGCGGCGACCCTGTATTATATGGTGGATTGGTCGGCGGCGCCGGGGGACAGTATCGGCTATATCAAGGCTTTAGGTCAGGTGATGTATTAAATGGTGGCAACAGTAAACCTTACCATGAGTACGCACGAGGTAGCGGTCGGCGGCTACATCTATTTTGAGGTTCAGGCGCTCCTAGACGGGGCGCCCGCCGTCGGCGAGGGCGTCGATATACTGAGGCGCACCGATAACGCCGCACTGGTGAGGGGATGGGTCAACTCGTCCGGGTACGCCTCAATGATATGGTATCCGACCGAGGACGATGTAGGGACCTATCAGGTATGCGCCCGCCTAGTGGTGTACGGGGGATATTTAAGCGCAAACCAGACCGTGACGGTCACAGGTGGACAGGTGGACGACTACATAATCGAGGTGTACGAGTGCGCCGGACAGTCAATCGATATCTGGTTTCACGACGGGTACACCCTCGATAAATGGTATTGCACGGTTCAGGTCCCCGGCGTCGGCCCGATGAACCTGTTTAGCTATGTGAGCATCGACGACCTGAAGAATCAGATAAACAACGCCCTCGGCACCGCCGAGTATTCCGCCATAATATCGGCTAGCACGGGCGGATCGGTGTCGCCGTCGGGTCGTGTCATGATACCCGCCGGGACCTCGATCACCGTGACGGCTACCCCGGATCAGGGGTGGGCGCTCGACTACTGGACCGTCAACGGCGTCAGACAGAACTATGGCCTGTCATGGAACTTCGAGCCGACGGGTAGCGGAAACACGATTATGGCGATCTTCGTTCAGGACGTGTCCCAACAGGAACGCACGGTTATGATTAACTCGCTCGGCAACGGCACGACCAACCCGTCGGGCACGGTCAAGGTTCAGCCGGGGGAAACCCTCGTCATAGGTGCGACACCGAACGAGGGATACATATTCGCTCACTGGACGGTTAACGGCGTCATAGACGATCAATCCGGGGCGTCCCTCACGTTCGACCCGCCGAAGCTATACAACACGGTATGGGCGAACTTCATACCCGAGCCGACGAACGGAAACGGCGACGACCCCCTTAAATGGTTACTGGACCTATTCGCTAACATAGGCAAGGCGTTTACCGACCTATTTGGCGGTAACAAGATACTAATGATCCTAGTCATTGGGGGTGTTGCCTACATGCTACTGGACGACGGAAAGACGGTGGTGATCAGAGAATGAGCGTTGTTTATCCGGGCGGGAAGGCGTATAAGAAACAGCCTATAATTAATGCTAGTGAATCCACCGTAGTGCAAAATACTTGGTATAATGCTATTGCTACCGCCTTAAAGGGTGGATACAACATAATATCTATTACAACCAACCAGACAAACGATGAGACAGACGCCAAGGACATGGAAATAGAGTTAATTGCGGATGGGATAACATATACTGGAACAGTTAGCAATTTAAACGCTACCGGAACTTATTGGTTGATCATAGGAACAAGCGACGCCGTCATCGGCTCCACCACGCAGTGGAATTTAGGCATGAGAGTCGGGTTAAGGGTTCACACGATAACCTCATTGAGATACAGAACTACGAGCGCACCGGGGACGAATCAGGTCATATACTGTCGTGTCCAAATTGAGAAACTTGAATCGGTGGTGGACCTCTAATGGCTAACGAAATAACTCTATCTCAATTAACGACCATACTTGAGAACGATGACGAGGCAAGGTATTACGGCGATATCGTGGTCGGTGCCGAGACACGGAAATACTACCGAACGGTTTTCGGGGTCGAGGGCTCCGGTAAGCGATATCGTCTAGTCTACGTCGTCCTATAACCCTTTTTAATAGACCCATTAACTCCCCTTTTTTCGTGGCCCGCCGCTACCTGAGTCCATGCTGGTCTCTTT
>Ga0180437_10007375_pt1 | contig 14319 bp, 8 predicted proteins | sample SS_ome_4_FD_132410 | JGI IMG/M metagenome (GOLD analysis project Ga0180437, IMG submission 132410) | Hypersaline lake sediment archaeal communities from the Salton Sea, California, USA - SS_3_D_1 metaG | ecosystem: Environmental > Aquatic > Non-marine Saline and Alkaline > Hypersaline > Sediment...
ATAGTTAGGTCGGTTCCGATATCCTCTTTGTACCTTTGATTTGTACGGCTCCACACTCTCGGTAGTATATTATCAACCATAGCGTCAGCCCACTTCAGAGCCTCTTTGCCGCCAAATTCGACGATCTGATTCTCGAAATGTTTATAGCTTTCAGGATTCCAGCCCCTATTCTCAAATGTGCGGCCCTGATCCTTCTGCTTAGCATAAGCCCTGATTGTTAATGCATCCTGAATCGACATAGTTTCATGTGTAAGGGTTTCAACGCCCTCAACCTCTCTGATAATCTCGAACTGATGCTCCTCTCTCCACTCCTTGAATTTCTGCTCCGCCTTCTTTGGACTGCCAAATATCTGAGTCTCAACGTCGATCATTTCCTTCACGAAGTAACCAACATCAGCGGCCTTATCATTTCCTGCCTTCAACGCCCTGTCGGTATAAGAATGCAGCTCTCCCGTTAACGGCTTGCGCCCCGGAGTACGTGACATCAGCCACTCCATCATAGTCGGAAGCGATTCCGTCATTGAGCGCGTTTTCTTTGCTGCTCTCTGAATTAAATTCAGCCTTGTAAGATTAGGGTTAATGAGCTTGGCATTTACATCAACCGATTTTGGATCAATAGCCCTGACAACATTATACCTTTCGATTCTATCCCTAAGCTGAGCATGTTCCTGTTTAACAGCAAATTCGGTGCGGCCATTATTAAGAAGAGAGCGCATAGCTCTTGCGGCTTCAGAAAGTTGATACGTACTCATCTTGCTTCCGTCAGCGAAACCAAGCAATTCGTATTCAATCATTTCCCTCTCTGTCAGTGTTCTACTCTCAGCCTCAGTCCTTAACTCAGCCCTTCTGGCTAGTGCATTCTCGTAAGTAGCGCCACTCTTCATGGCATCTCTAACACCTTCGTATACGGTAAAGTCCTGACCCTCATGCAGAAGTGGGTCTTTCTCTTTTGCTCTAAGCATTTCCTCAACCTGAATCTCCGTCTGCTTAAACTCGTCGAGGCGCTTCATTGCAGCCTCAGCTTTCGCATCTGTCCCGGTTTTAACCGCCTCTATAGTCGTGGCCTTATTGAACATCCTGTCAATAGCCTTCATTAGGAAGCTGGTCTTCACGTCAATACCTTGCGGATCAAGGCGATCAGTTGCCTTCTTTGCTGGCTTCTTAATAAGATCATTGATACCCTTTCTCATTGCAGTTGATGTGAATGCATTGCGAGAATCGGTAATACGCTTAGTCAACAGGTCGGCCTGCTCATTGGTTAATGCTTTCTCTTTCTTAAGGGAATTATTCAGTACCTTTTCAGCAGCCTTGAGTTTGTCATAGTGTCTGCCTTTCTTAATACCAGCGCTCTTTAGTAAACCAAGAGCATCACCTACAGTGCTAAGCATTTGTTCGGTCAGTGGTTTCGCTTCACCAGCCCAATCCCCCTGAACGGCTCTCTTATATTTCTCTCCCCACTGGTCAAGTCGGCTTTTAGACGTATCTCGACGCGCTCTCCTGTAGGACTTCATGTGTTCTCTCTCTGCCTCTGATCTCTCAATCTGCTTACTCTTACGTATCTTTAGATCGGCGTCAGTACTCTCAGAATAACCCTCTCCAATATTTTCCTCCTTCATGGACTTCACTATGTCCTTAGCGGATTTTCTGCGCACACTTATCTCGTGGAGTTCAGTTTGTCTCTGAATCTTCTTCGCGTATTTAATGTTACGTTGCTGCTGGGCATATATCACTTCAATATTACCCGGGGAGTGACCTTCTATATCAACACCCGCCTTCTTAAGTATCTTGGCTTTAGCTCGCATAGCCTCAAGAGATCCCTCACCAAGCACCTGATCGTATAGATTAACATCTTCGGCTGCACGAGCCTCAAATTCCTCATTTACTTTCTTAATGTTCAGGCGATTACCTTTACCCCTAGCGGTTTTCTTACTAGCGTAAAGCTCCTTGGCTTCAACGCCGTTCTTCATAAGCCACTCCGCTTTCTTTTGGGTTCTGGTAGCTTCCTGAGAAGACCAATCGGCCTCTACCAACTTGAACTTAATGTTTCCAAGTTCAGCCGCAATGTCTGGCCTGCCGTTTTTTAGCGCCTTCATTTGAAGCTTGGTTACATAATCTACAGTAACTTGGAACAGCCCTCTATTGGCTGCCTTAACCGCTTCACCCATCCCGAACATTGTACCAACCATCAGCTCCACGGCCACACGCTTCATGGTTTCATCCATATCACCGAACATGGCATTTAACTCTTCAGACACAAACTTATCGTTAGCAAGTGCGTGTAATGCACCAGATCCCGCTGCAACTATTTCCATAGATGCCGTCATTGTCATGGGATTACGGGCAAGTGAGTTTGCAATGAGGGCCAGATTCTTGTTTCCACGCCTCAGCAGGACAGGTACAACTCTACCTATGGCATTATCAACGTAGTGGAATGCAACACCATGCCCCGGATCGGCTCCGGCAGCTTGGAATCGCACTTCATTCATTCCGGCTTTGATTATACTCTGCTCAAGTGCGGTAGTTGATTTAAGAGCAAATTTCTTTGCACTCTTAGCTTTGACAACCTTACGTAGCTGGTGAATCTTCCTTGCGGATCTGAAACCAGAGACAGCCGATGTAACACCAGTTGCTCCCATGGTAGCCTCAGCCAGAAGTAATTTTCCAACAAAGTCGGTCATGTATCCGGCTGATTCGGCGAGCATATCCCTCATGTCTGGGGCAATATTCTCACGCTCCTCTTCAGTAAGCGCCTCATCGACGTCGAACATAACTTCGCCATATTCCGCAACCATCTCTGCTTCAGTTGTCTTTGGCCTGAATAACTTATGGTTAGCATCCCTGATGGCGTCCCAATATGTCTCGCTGTAATAGCCTTTAACCTCATCTTTATCGGTAAGGCCAATGTTTTCGTTAGCAAATACCATGCGGCCCAATGCATCAACCCTAATCTTCTGATCGCCAAATAACTTATTAAGATGATTATAACGCTCCCTTTGCTCGGGAACAATCACGCTTGGGGCAGCAGCGCCCATTCCGGGCTGAGCTACTGGTGCTTCAAATTCGGCTCTATCGATAGATTCAAGTTGTCTCTCAAGGTTCTTATATACCTTGAACTCTTCGTCGTACAGAAGTTTCAGGCTTTCTTTGGTTGAAGGATATGTTTCCTTGATCTCGTCAATGGCGGCATTAACCTCAAGTTCGTAAGCAGCTCTATCTTCTACTTCCGGCATGATAACCCTGCGGCCACTTTCATCGTACAGGGTCGGCCCCATTCTTTCAAGCTGTGATTGAAGATTGTATACTGTGTCCTCCCAGCCTTCCGGCTTCTGAGTAACCAGTCGATCTATCTGACCTTGAATTTCGTATCTTTTTAAGGTTTGACCCTCTATGTTGGCCTCAAAATGTTTGCGTTGCTGTACATCGTATTCATTCATTACAAGCTCAAGCGCATCTTCCTCAGAGTAGCCCCTCTTCTTGTATTCATCGATTTTTGGCTGGATGTAGTTATTGTTCTCGTTATCAATAACAACACTATTGAATTGAGATGTAATCACCTGTTCTGCAGCATCAAGAACCTCGCCGGGAACCTTTCTGCGGTACTTCTTTCTCCAATCCTGAATAGCCTCCGGATTTGTAACCAGAGCGTCATAATCGGAATAGCTATTACCCTTCAGATACGCATCGAGGTCTGATGCAAATGAGTCCTTTAGCCCCTCAGCCATCTGGTGACGGTTGCGTACTTCGGTGTCCTTACGGTCTTTTGTGTTGAATTTGGCATTCAGGTCTGCCTCGAGATCATCTACTTGCTTCTTTACAACCTTTTCATCGGCCTGAAGATCAATTCCAGTGCGACGGTCAGCAATGACATTACTCGCGTCATGCATATCCTTATCGGTCTGCTTCTCAACTACCTTAACCGCCTCATCGAAACTGTGATCGGCAAGATATTGGTTCTTGTAAGAAGATGCGATATGAGCAGAACCTCCCGGTTGCCACTCTGTCTGGTTGTGGTAATCGAAGTAATTAAGATCAGTCCTATCTACTTCTTCAGTAGGCTCTTTAGGCTTCGAAGATTTTTTTGGAGTAATATCCGAGCTTTTCGAAGAAGTAACGGGAACGTCTTTTTTTTTTAAGAATGGCTTCTGGAACATCATCTCGTTACCGCCGAGATCGTTCTCAGATAGAAGTCCGGAACTAATAATATTACTCCTAACCTTCATCAACTTATCGGGATCGCCTCCAATCTTCTGAATGAATTCATCCTCTAAGCCCAAATCGTCAGTAGTAAGCAGCCCCGTTTTAATAAGGTTACCATGAAACTTACGCAATTTTGCCTCGTCGAGTGTGTGTTTTTGCGGCTCGCTCATCTTTATATTTTATTTAATCTACGTCCATTATGTTGTACTTCGGCCTTGCTGCTTGTTCGGGAGCGTAGTATGCTTGGTTAGTGTCGTATTTGTACATGAGTTGCTGATCGACTTCCGGTGAAATTGTGTATGCAGGAACATTTAGTATCCTCCCACCCTTACCCTTGAGTATGTTCATAACGTCTTCACCTTCAGCTAAATCAAAGTAGTCCACCTGTTCTGTTGTAGCATAAACCATGTACCCGTCCATGGAATGAACCTTAGCGGTCAAGTCACGGTGCTGGCTCTTTGTTATGGCCTTATCAGCGAGCATCTTATCGAAATCAGGAACGGTTTCGCCAGCGTCGAAAACGTTTTTCACCTTCTTGCCATTTTTATCTGTGTACGTATATTCAATCCTCTTGTCCGCAACCATATAGGTTGCTCTCTCTAATGGAATCTGGTACTTATACCTCTTACCCTCTCCGGGCTTCAGCATTTTACCAGTAGTCATGTCTTGAGCTTCAGTGATATTCTTATTAATCCTTAAGTCCGGATAGAACATCATGACGTTATCGGCGCCACCAACAGTGCCTACACCCCAAGTTTGAACAGCGTCGTGTTTCTCGCCAGAATCGTCTGTGTACTTGAATACTTTATCATCTCTTGCTGGATCGTATTTTGTTTCAATGGTCGTGTGGCCTGAACCAGTTCTTGTCACGATAGCGCTCTCTCTTTTGATATCCCCTGCTGTTTTCTTCCCTACAGCAGCCGTGGCTGCAAGTCCATACTTAGGAGACTTCTGAACCCTCTTCGCCATATCTTCAGCGAAAGCGGTAAGGCCTTCTTCACCTTCACCATATATATATCGTAGGTCTGCGGCGCTCTCGGACTTCATATTAAATTCATTCCTAAGAACCTCTTTAACATCATCTATCTCAATAGATTTACCCTGAGCGTACACACTCTTACCAGCAATATCCTTTCCGGTTTCCGATGGCGGTAATAGCTGAACCATGTCATTAACTATGTCAGAATAATTCTCCAGCTTAACCTGTGTGTTTCTATTCATCTGCGGAAAAATCTCGGCATATGCTGTGAGGTCTTCATACTGCTCATCACTCGGGGTTTGTGAGTAAGCCAGAAGTAAATCCTTATTTTCCTCTGTAGACCACCTCGGGTTGCCTAGCTTTGTAAGCGCATTGTGATATGTTTCTTTGGCTGCGGTTGAGTATGTGATAGTGTTTTTGATCTTATCCTGCATATCCTTCCACTCACTCCACGTCTCTATGTTAGCCGATGGATTGGAGATAGCCTCAGCATTAGCCATGGTGAATCGTTCGAAGTCCTTTACCATGCTCTGCACCTTCGGAATATCTCTTTTGAAAATGCCCTTTGTATCATATTCCACCATTGATTGAGCCAGCTTCTTATCTCTCTGAGCCTTCTGTTCTGCGGCTAACGAAACAAGTCCGGATGTATCAAAAGCCTGAGCGAATCCGGCAGATGTAGGAGTTGTTGCTTTTATCGGCATAAGTTCTTATTGTTTTAAAGTAGATCCGCTAATGATCTCTGTTGCGGAAATTCGGTACTCTTCTGAGTGGTGCTGAGTTTAATTGGATCTGGAGTTATAGATCCGGGCGCTGCACTTCCGGGTGTTTTAAGCTTGGATAGCCAATCGAATGTTCCCGGCGCCATAGTTTCCTGTCCTGATGCCGTACCTAGTGCACCCATAATGTTTTGCAGGCCAGCTCCACGCATCTCATTTATCCTCGCCCTCTCTTCTACTATGTTCTCGCGCTTAACTTGCTGTCGTGTTCTTTCCTCGGAAGCCTTAACCTCGCGCATTCTCCAGAGGTTTTGGATGTTTTTCATGCGTTGCTCGGCGTCCATTGACAGTAGGCTCATAGTTGCATCACGCTCTTGTTGGGCTATACTTGAAACCAATCCAAGTCCACCCTTACGTTCGGCACTTGACCTAAGAGCTGTCGCTCCAGCCCTCTGCGATTGTTCTATGAATTGCTGTTTCTGTGCATCAGGCAAGCCCATAAAGGACTGATACTCAGCCTCAGACATGTTGTCATAGATTTCCTGCGGTATATCGTATTCAGGTAGTGGCGGCTTCTTTTGTACGATTCCGGCTATTGTTTGACCAATACCAATGCCTAGCTGAGCTACCGAACCAGCACCCTTAATTATTTCTCCAATTACTCCCATTCGAAAAAGTTTTTATAATTAATGCAAAGATAAGTAAAATTAACGAGATATCCAAATTTTTATCCCTTGGAGACTATGACCTTGACTAGTTTCAACACGAAGTCCTCGTCAGCAACAGCCACGGGAAGCGTAAGGGTTATCTTTGCGTCCTTACCCTTAATTGTATCCCCAGCTAGTAAAGCCTCTGGCTCACTGGCAAAGTCCGGTGTCTTCTTGTCTCTCAGGAAGGCTGCATGCCACTCCTGCTCTCTTTGTCTAAAATCGAGAGAACGGTCAAGTGTTGACTCCTGATCAGTTCCACCGCCAATCGCCTCAGTTGTTATGTCAACATCGAGTGCGTGAGATCCATCAATTGCCAGAGCGAGATAATTCTTAAGTTCTACTGGCTCGATGTTGCTGTCAAACTGTATATATGATGCTACAGGAGTGCCATCATCGATAGTATTCCTGTTGATTCCGGCGTAATTCAACTCATAGATGACAGCCGATGAAGTATTGACGAACACCCTGTTATTTATGTATACTGAATCTCTCGGGAAAAATCTTTTAACCGCCCCAGTCCATGTGTTGCTTTCCTCGTTGAATAGCATTACTTCACCCATACCAGTCATGGATATCATGTAGGTATTGTGAAACACATCAAATACCGAGTACACTCCCGGAACCGTATAAGTTAGGATCTCACGGCTCGCATCAGCGAAATACCCCTTCATTCCGTACTTGGATATCTCGTCAATACCGCTAGCGCTCAGCCTCAGAATAACTCCACGATAAGGATCTGCCCAGTACCTAGCATTGCGACTTGACTGGAATGATCCGGCGCTCTGTATACCGTATTGTCCGGCATACGGAACAGACTGTGATAGAACAGCGGCTTCTGTTCCTAGTAATTGAGCATTCCCCTGAGCGTCATATATGACTGACCTATCAACGTACACCTTCGATACCTTATCCTGTTGAAGCATAAGCAAATGATCGCCCTCATTAAACAGGTGAACTATATTTCCGAACGACTTATTATATTCCTCGTAATTGATATCCGGATAGAACCTATTCAGGTTATTAATATCCGTATTCGGAATAAGAACCTCCGAGTACATCAGTGTTGCGAACTTGCGGGATTCCTCCTGATTTATAATGGCGGTAGGTCTTCCCTTGTCATAATGATCAGAATCCCTGTAATCAGAAATTGCGTAACTCTCAAATATCGTATCACCAGAAGCCGCCGCAACGCCATACGGAAAATCCTCTCTCGTTTTCAGATAGGCATCTCCCTCTATAATCACCTCGGCATCTGCAACTCCGGTTTGGTCGGTATCACCTCTATGGTAATAGCTTCCGCCTGATTCATATACTTCATAAAACATTGACGCTTCAGAGTATATGGTATCCTCCTCGGTAAGCTCTTTACTTGGCCTGAATATCTCTATGATAGCGCCGCCATTTAGGGCTGTAACTGTATTGGCCTGACTCAACCCGTTAATAGGCGGTACTGTTATCGAAACCCCACCAGTGGTTACTCCTCCGGTTGGGTCTGTGCTTAGTATTTCCGCCTCAATCAATCCATCAGCCCATTGTGGAGATGCCGGAGTAGTCGTTCCGCTTGTTATCAGGCGAATAATATCACCCTTCTCCCATGCGTAAGCCAGCTTTCCACCTTTGTCGGTATTCCAATCCACTATAGAGCCTATATCTACACTTACATTGTCGCCGTCATTTGCAGCTCCACGAGTTGCTACCTGTATAGATGAATCATATACATTAGCGCGAGAATATACGATTTTATAGTATGAAGCCCAGCTAGGTGCCTCATTCTTTATGATAACATTCAACTTCACTGGCCCGACTTCTGAAAGCACATAGCTACCGAGTGTTGTGTCTCTTTCTCCGATTGTTTTGATGTATACCTTAGAGTCTGTCTTTGTCAGTGCCCCGTTCGTTCTTCCGTACTGATCGAAGTACTGAAGACCAACATTATACCAAGCGCCTGACTTACATGTCTTAACGTGCTGTCCCTGTTCGAGGCTAACCTCGAATGCATCGTTACCAGCCGTAGGGGATGCAACTAAGTCGGAATCTATGAAACTAGACATTTCATCTCCTTCCGGATCGGTTGGATGATCAAATGGAACCGCTAGAAATTCAGCATGTATAGTAGCCCATGTTGAGTCCTCCATTACCGTTACGGTAAAATCGCCAAATGGAACCTGATACAAGTCATCTCCACCGCCAGAAATATCCCTTCCCTTAATCCTGATCTTATCACCGGGAACAAGTGTGGAATAACTAAACGGCGCTGCTGCCATATACGTAGACAGAGCTGATGATGATCCAGTTAAAATAGCTCTGGGATCAGCTTCACCGTCAGTGTTCGATGTTGTGACGGCTGGAGCCAACCCGAGATCATACTGCGGAACAACGTCGTAATCAACAGTAATCTTATCGAATCCAGATACTCCGTCACCAAGAATCAGTCTGTTGTTAATGAATTCCAGCGTCTTAACATTCCAAGGAATGTCATCGTATATTTGATTTGACTCCTGCAGATCGATTGGGTCATATAGCCCCTCGTTAAAGAATCTATGGGTTTGCTCTCCCCCGGCAAGGAATGTTGAATCAACGTCCAATATCTTAATCGAGAAAAAATCTCCGTTATTTCCAGACCTTGCCGCAATCTCAACCTTTGTAACAAGGTCATTAACGCCTTTTCCGGTGAGTATGATATCTATCGCGTTCGAAGTCGCGGCATTATCAGATACACTCTCCGGTGATGCATAGTCATTTCTTGAGAAAGCCACATTACTATTCGGTGAGAATACCGACTTCTGATTGTTGGCAAAGATGAATCTATACTTGAACTGGAAGAACTTTCCGAGTATGTTATTTGACTTGTAAGTCGTGTCTGTCAGTACGCTGATGTCTGGCTGTTGTTGTGGCACTGGTTTGGCCAGAGTCAGCATTTGCTCTGTGATGTCGTCATTATCAGCCACTTCCCAGTACGCGGTATCGAGCATTGTGCCAGTTGGCTGTTGTGCTGATAGTGAGGAGTCCGTAACGTCGGTGACACATTTATAGACTATGTTATTGTACTTGACGAAATCCTGTGGGCCGGGAGTTGTGTCCTCGTATGTAATGCCGCTATCGTCAAACTCCGAATAGCCAAGCATTGAAAGATAATCGATGTTTTGGTCGAACATCAGGATCTCTCCGAAGAAGTCAGTCCAGAAGATTATCCCCGAGCTTATCGCAGATGAAAACGTTCTGCCAAGTGTCGAAAATCCCAAATCATTAGTTGCGACAACCACTTCAAATGTCTCAGAGATAAGATCGAACCTAACGATACGATCTATTCCGGATACAGAAGATATGAAAATGTAGAGGTCATCGTTTTGATTGTCACCAAGTAAATGCACAACTGTATCACCAGACCAAACGTCAATGAACTCATTATCAGCCCAGTCGTGTATGCCGGGAAGGTTGGTTAGCGCCCCAACTCTGCCGTCTGCATGATTGTTATTTATAAGGTTCTCAGCATGAATATATTCCCCCTGTTGTAAAAATCTAGGGTCAACATCCTTATTCATGCCCTTATTGAAGGTCTTGATATCTGATACTTGAGCCATCTAATTATGCTTTAGGTGCTTGCTTGAAACCGCGTCTCGCAGTGGATGCTGCCTCTTCTTTTGTGAATGAGCATACCCTCGCTCTAGCCAGCCTCTTCTGGTTGTAATATTCTTTCTTGGCCTCGTACTTCTCATTCTGGGGTATCCCGCGACGTCTTTGAACTGATTTCCAGTATATGAATGCGGATAGCGCTTCCTCAGCATACTCAGGAACAATGGTCTGACCACCCTCCTGCCTGCCGTCCGTGATGTACTCAAGATAAATTATCTCGCCGACGTTAGTGGATGAAAAAATCATTTGATTATTATCCCTGTCAACTTGCGGCTGGTAGTATCCGTTCGTGTTCTGCCCTCCGCCATATCCAAATACACCGCCAAAGTGATTCCAGTATTCCTCCGTGTTGTCAGCCAGCACGTTAGCAGTGCCAACTTTCGGGATATCGACTCTTCTTCCAAGTGGATGAACATATCCATCATTACCGATTATTCCAATAAATACATAGTCGGTGTAATCGCCGGGAAGATCAATGCGGAGATTGCTATTCACCTCAAGGAGAACCACCTTAGTTTCCCCGAGAACGTCATATGTCAACTCTTTCAATCCTCGATTCGCGAAATTCAAATATCGAAGATAGTCGTGAGTAGTCACACGCCCCTCTTGACTCAGTAAATCCCTAACAATTGCATCAGTAGTAACCATAGTTATTATTTTTGACCGTCCTCGAGTTCATCGTGCGGCACTTGTTGCATCACACTGAATAGTTGAACGAGTTGTTGTAGTAATTCAGCTTCCACATCTGGTGGAACCGGGAATGTTGCGCCCTCGGCAATTTCCGAAGATGTCACGACAAGTAATAGCGTGACTTCCGCAATACTTGGATCTATATTTTTGAAGTAAATCTTATCTCCAACAGCCCAGCAATACACATTTAGCTCATGCTCTAAAGCCGGACTCCCTTCGAGCAACCCCACTTCTCCAGCCGATATGATCTTCCACGCATCCTCCATGTCTCCAATAGGAGTTATTTGATAGATTCCAAGCCCATATGGAAGAGATAAGTGCGCTGCTGGTAGCGTAACATACTTAAGGCTCTTAACGGCGTCTGTGCTCACTGAAACGCTTTCATAGAACGTCATGTAATCCGAATCAACGGAGTACTCTCCCATTTTCACGTTATTTAACGTGTCAATACGAACCCTTGCATCTCTGAGCTGATCGAGAGCCATCATAACCTCACGTATATCTATAGTCCTATCCGGCTTTAAGTGTCCGCCTGATATGATTCGCATTGCCTGCTCGGCTATCTGTTTTTTCGTGCTCATTATTTTTGTGCGTTAAATGCCATTCCGTATTGTGTCACGGCCTCGTCCTTGATGTTCATTCCAACATTTGCAAGAACCATAGTCGCTATCTCCAGAAACAATATATCATCAAATCCAAAATCAGTAGATGCGCCAGAGTCATATATAGGTCTTACGCCAGCGCCAGTATCAACCCACTCCGGAGCTGTAGGTGCCTCGAGGAATTCAGCCATACAATAGCTAACCATTGGATAAACATAAAGTCCATCATATCTCTGCACGCAATTAGGGTAAGTTGCTGATGGAGCCGCTATTGTACTATTCTTGGCGTTAGAATATTCGGCCTGCGTCAATTCCACAATTGGTCTAACCCAAGTTCCTGCAGTATCGGATGTTTCGTAGGCCTCTATAAAATGCCTCATATCTGACGGATAGGTAAAGTGTGTAGACGGCACACCTCCGGCTACCGTTAGATTAGCCTTCTTCATGAACGGACGCATATCGTTCAATATCTTCTTAGTCTGCAGGAATACAGCCTCTCTCTGGCTGTAGACGGCTATCTGAGCTAGCTCCGCAGCAATATTGAATTCAGCGGGACTTACCCAGCCCCGGCTTTCTTTGTTCGCTACGAATTGAATGAAGCGATATACCTTGTCTACATTGAGCGCCATTTCCTATTGAGTTAATTTAGTTTTTATCTCTTTTACCGCATCATTAATTTGCTTACCGCCAATTAATGCTACCACAAAAGGCAGTGCGTACATAAAGAGCTGTCCGTTAGACTTGTTCACCAAGTCAATTACTGTGGCATCTGTCAATATCAGCAATGCCATAAGCTTAGACCATGTAAGCTCAATTTTAAAATTGAAAAATGATTGTTTCATATCAATAAGTATTTATGTTATGGATCTATATCCACAGTCATTTGTATTTTTGTCCATCCACCGTCCTCACTATTAACAGTGTATACGATAACGTCTGTTCCTGAACTTGTAAAAGTCGCTCCGCCACCATCAAAATCATCTGACAGGTCGCCATCATATCCCTCTATCCTATAAGCGGTTGCGTCATCGCTGGTTGCTCCGTCTATTACAAATAAATAATCCACACCCCCGAGCGCACCAGCAAACGTGATTTGAACATTCGTACTTCCAGTAAATCTCCAAGCCTCGTGATGACCAGATGGCGTAGCCGATGGATAGCTTGGTGTGCTATATACCCCATCAGTTGTTCCGAGATGATCGTAATAATGATCTCTATTCGTGAGAGTTATCGGAGTCTCAATTGTATATGACGGACTGTGAGTTGTTCCTGCATCATAATTAGAGTCACCTATTGGCTCCCAAACAATGTAATTATCAGTCGTCCATGATGATGTTTTAGTGGTTGATGGAGCGCTTTGGAAAAAGGTCATTTTCAAACCATCGAAATGGTGAAATTCATTCTGCCTCCATCTCAATGTATCATTTTGGAAAAGCATATCCCCGTTGACATAAATCTCCTGTATACCGTCAGATGATCCGTCTGATGAGTTATTTACTAAATACTCAGTTATCTCATACCATGTTCCGGGGGCAAAGTAAAATTCTACATCAGGATCGTACTGATCAGACGTCCAAGGACAAGAAGGGCCAATATTATGAGTGTATTGATAATCACTGAATCTCAATCCAGCTTTATACAGATAACCCATTGTAGACCCATTTGCTGAATCTGCAGGACAATCCTGATCCGTTTCGTAGGCATTACCATTCATTAATATCCCGGGAAGTTTCCCATTGCTCGAAACAGCCTCAAAACCCGGATCAAATCTAACATGATAAGAGAAACACAACTTATCCAGTCCATTTTGATCTGAATCAAAAAACGTCCAATACTGCATTGTCTGCTGAGTAGTGCCGGAATAGTTCATGAATTTAACGGCCTTACTTGTCACTCCATCGATAGTAGCATCGACAACTGTATCTTGCGCCCAGTCAAGACCGAGAACGTCATCCTCGACCATGTACGATCTCCAATCCGCAAAAGAAGACAATCCGTACGGCATATCTTCAAAATCCCATTCATATAAAGTTGTGAATGAACTAGACTCCTCAGAAACCGCTAATGGTGTGTTATAGTCAGACATCATCGGAAGCAGCGTCACCTGTCCAATACAAGTGATCGGAAGCAATAGCAATAGTATGTTTAGAATTCTTCTCATTATTTTATATAACTCCCCATTAGTGCAACCGAGAATGACGTTGGCTTGACAGCCGTTTCTTCAAATATCAATTCAATCCAGCTATAAGGCGGTATCTTATCAACTGTAAATGTAGTTGTTTTTACTCCAGTTGTTACTGAGGTTGCTCCAGATACGGTAACCGGGGTCGACCAGAGGTTCACCCAGCTTCCGGATATGCGTTCTTCTTGGAATATAATATTATAGTCCACGTCGGCTGTAGCATCATTGTCATCAAATACAGCTCTGGCACTATCGAGTTGAAGAGAGTCCGGCCCGGAATACCATATTCTCTGGTACGTTGCCCCTGTCTGGAAGTTCGCTGTATCACCAGTTAGTCCGCGTCCTATTGATGCCGCATAAACAGTTTTAACATCATTTGATTCCACTGCTGCATCACCGTAAGTTATATCTCCGGTTGATCTGTTATACTGAAGCACAGATGTTCCGGTTCCGCTACCAGATATATCAGGTGCTAGCAGTGTTCCATAAGTCGTTATACCGTATTCGTCAGCCTTAAGCCTCATAGTGCCTCTTCTGACAATAGTTACCTCACCAAGTCCGGTTCCACCAATACCAGATGATGTTTCTCCTGTGTTTGGTATAAGCG
>Ga0180437_10007376_pt1 | contig 14317 bp, 15 predicted proteins | sample SS_ome_4_FD_132410 | JGI IMG/M metagenome (GOLD analysis project Ga0180437, IMG submission 132410) | Hypersaline lake sediment archaeal communities from the Salton Sea, California, USA - SS_3_D_1 metaG | ecosystem: Environmental > Aquatic > Non-marine Saline and Alkaline > Hypersaline >...
GGCCCGGGGTTCTTTTTTATCCTCGGGCTTCCAGTAAATTATTTCTATATAAATATATCTAGACAAAAGCTACACACATTATGTAAACAAAAAAATATATTTGTTTATACTTAAAGGAGCCCTTTTTATGAGTAGTAGCGATTCATCAATACAATCCGTAGGATCATCATCTGATACAGTCAAGCGTCCCGTCGAACAGATGGGGCTGGTTAGATCCTTTGTAACATGGCTGCATTATCATGTAAGCGCCATTTGTGCAGGGGCTTTTTCATCAACGGCAAAGGCCAATTGGATTTATGCTAGTATCTTAAACAAGAGCGCTACCGAAACCCTCTTTATCCACGCAAATTGCGCTGTTTTTACACAATTAAAAGCACGCCTTGCATCCCACCCTCTTACCACTACCGTACACAAACAAGCGCTCAAACAATTTCGCCATGCCGAAAGTATGGCACGTTCTACAACAACAAAAAAGATGATCGATGGTCTCAAACAGGAGATATTGGGCATACGACCAACAGAAACACGCTCCTCATCTTCGTCTTCGTCAAGCTCATCTTCCTCACACAAAAGCCACTCCAAAAGCCACTCTTCGGGAAGCTCTGCTGGAACGGGTTCCCCAGAAGCTCAAGATGCAATAAGCACAACCTCTCCAGATGACGAAATCCAACTAGAGACACCAACCGAGTCAAGCAGACGTAGGCGAGCTCTTGAGAAAGCGAAAGGGGGAGTAACTGCAGCTGCTGCTCGAGTAATCGCTCAAGCCGCCAAGGCCAAGACCCGAGTTTCAACAGAGGGTAGGCTCGCCCGGAATACAGAAAAAGTCGAAAACTTAACTGCAGAAATTGCCGATCTTGAGCAGCAGATCAAAAGTAAAAAGGAAGACCCAGAAGCACAAGAGGTGTACCGACTATGGCAAGAGAAAGAAGTTCCTTATCAGGCAGCCCTTCAAGATGTTGAAGATCATAAAAAACTGGTACGGACCGCACAAGCTGGGTTAGAAAATGCAGAATTTCTAAACGATGGGGAAATCGCAGCAAAAGAGGATGTAAGCACACAGCAAGAGCATCTTCGACAAGCAGAGCGAGATTTGAAATCGATGGAAAAAGAGAGTGCCTTTGCAAAAGCGAGATTCGACAGCGAGGGATGGGGCCGCCTCGAGCGCCAAAAAGAAGAAAAAGAGCAAGCATTAGCAAAAAAACAAAAGAAGGTAGCAGCTTTAGAGGGACACCCTGAAGATGAGGGAGAAAAGCGCCGCGTTCCTGTATTTAGCAATCTTGCCGAAACACTAAGCGCACGAAAAAGGCGACAACAGGCACTTGAAGATACGCCCCAAAACTAAGCGCTTTTAGGATTTTCTGGCTCTTTTGGTGGTGCGTTTTTTTCAATGAGCTCTTCGAGGGTTCCGTATGAAGATTGCTTTTCTTCAGAAGGCTCTCCCATTGGAGTTGAAAGCACTTTAAATACCTTTTTGGCAAGAGGCTGGGAAGGGGCTGCTCCAGAAAACGGCTGGAATTTTTTTGCCCCTACCCGTTTTTTCTTTTGCCTTTCTTGCTCAAGGCGTGCACAACACTTTTTATATTTTTTTCCAGAACCACATGGACATGGATCATTTCGAGATACTTTTGACATGCGATCTCCATTTTTCTTTACAAATCGAGCGTAAAGAGGGTATTATTTTAGGTCTTTACACCCCATGTCTCTTATAAAAAGAGTATTCTAGCCTGTTTTTCTACTATTTATGAACCATTTTCCCTCCGCACCCTGGACCACACACGGCAAACGTCTCGAAAGCGCTGTTCGAAAGGCGATTTTTGAGTTCGACCTTTTGCACGGCGTCTCGCGCCTTGGTATAGCGCTCAGCGGCGGCAAAGACAGCCTTACCATGCTCTTTCTCTTACACGCCATCTCAGGCCGCGGCACTCCCCCTTTTGAGCTTGTCGGCCTCCACGTCTCAAATAGGGAAAAGCCCGTATCACCGCTTGTAGAATCCGTATGCTCCTACCTCTCAGTCCCTCTATATACAGAGCCCATGTCTTACGAGCACAGCGATTGCTATTCCTGCTCCAGAGAACGCCGAAGGCTCCTGTTTTCAATGGCAAAGCGGACAGAATGCTCTACTATCGCCTTTGGTCACCACAAAGACGATAACGCCCAAACAGTGCTCATGAATCTGCTCCATAAAGGTGAGTTTGCCGGTCTACTCCCCAAAATCACCCTCGCCGCCTATACAACCACCATCATCCGCCCACTCATCTTTTTAGCAGAAAAAGATATCGAAACCTTTGTGACTCACTACGGCCTTGCAGGCTCGACCTGCCAGTGTGCTGCAGGTCACATGCGACTGAGAAAAAAGACCGATCGTTTATTAACATGCATAGAAGAGCTCTATCCCCATGCAAGAAGCAACCTTGCACAAGCAGCACTACAGTTTGGCAGTACAAAAGCTCAAGAGATTCCGGAAAAGTTCAAAGCTCAAGTTGAGCCCTCTTGCTCTTCAACAGACTGAACAATCTGATCGTGGAGGCTCTGGCGCCGATCATCAAAGCACAACCTCCAGTAAAAAAGCTCTGAAAAATCCGTAGAAAGAGGCACATCCTGAAGCAAGCTCGTAAGCTCAACGAAGAGTGGATAGAGCCTTTCTTCAAGCGCCTGTAAACACTCCCCCTGCAACACTTCTTTAGGATACGAGCGTAAAAAGGAGATGTCTTCTTGCAGCACAGAGTACGCCTGTTCGCGAATGGTCTCGCAGATTTTTTGACGCAATCGATTCGGATGGTGTAAGAGAGAGAGCAGCTCTACTCCACCTATCGCGCTGTGCGCTGTTGCCTTCCCCTTTATACTCTCTCCCAAAAATCGCTGAACAGAGACGAGCACAGGATCGATATAGCGAGCAACAAATAAACGCGCCTTATCACCGGCTTCTACAAAAAGCGCCTCTTTTGCCTCTAACAGATCTTGCAGCTGCCGCTGTGCATTTTGGACAATTTCTGCCATAGAATAGTGAACCGAGGGGCCTGATATGGATGCAGATGGAGCATCACCGCCTGAAGAAAGTGCTCGGGAAAATAGAGAACGCATTGTTTCGGGAAAAGAGCGGCTTTTGGGCACGTCATGAGAGTGAGCACTCGTACGACGACGTAATCTTCCTCTATTCATTATCCACTCTCTTAATAATAAATTATTATTACTATACCTCTCTTATTTATCATTAAAATAAAATCTACGCAATAGATTTGTTTTTCTTTTCAAAGCTGTCTATTTTTTCTACGGCACGAGCCTGACATTTTTCAATAACCGCTTGGGCTCCGGCGATTGCGAGCACTCTTTGCAGCTCTCGACTTAAGCGCTCGCTCGAGGCTTGCTCAAAAGCAGAAAGAGGCCTTTCTTTCTTTGTCTGTATTTGAAACGTACGCGCCTCAATAGCAAGATCTGCCAGCTCATTAAAATACTCCGCAAGGGTCTCGTGCCGAGCAAATAGATCAGAAAGCGTCTTTATAGCTTCAAGCTCGAGAGAGATCTCTTTCTTTATCCGCTCCCCAGACTCTAAGAAGTACGACTCATCCCTTCTCGAACAACCGAAAAGCAGCACGATAAAAAGCAAAAAGATGGTCCTATTCACAGTTATACATCTCTTTTTTTATGGGAACATTTTCAGGATAGGATTGAGAAAAATAGAAAACAAGCGGTAAACTTATTCTCCTTGATTTAGGGCGCATAGCTCAGAGGTAGAGCACCTGTATTACACATAGGTGGTCACAGGTTCAATTCCTGTTGCGCCCAAGAGTTTACGAGAAACCTATGTTCTGAAATAGCCAGAATTAGGTAGACTCTTCGACAAAAAGAGATGCAAACGCATATTGCGGGGGTAGTTCAATCGGTTAGAATGCCGGCTTGTCACGTCGGAGGTTGCGGGTTCGATCCCCGTCTCCCGCGTTTTTGTATATTGCATCTTCTCTTTTATATCTTCCCATTTCATCGATAATCTGGTAGCGTTGTGATTCCAAATTCGTTTTCGGCAATAGTATGGCTAAAAAATCGTACTCTGTAGATCTTCTTCCCACTCTCTTAAGCGTCTTTCTCATGGGGTTTGGCGCTTTTGTCGCGGCTTTTTCTATCAAAATCTTCTTTATTCCCAATGATCTCATTGACGGCGGAACGGTCGGCCTTGCCATGATCATCGGTCAAATTGTTGGCACTCAATGGATCCCCTTTCTTATTCCTCTCTTCTCGATTCCCTTTGTCATTCTGGCAGCCAGACATATCGGGTGGTCCTTTGTCTTTCACGTCATCGCCTCGGTCGCCCTCTTTTCCTTCTTCCTTCTTATCATGTCGTCCATCTTTGCTACTCCGTTTACGGGCAACAACATTGAAGTTGTCGTCATAGGGGGTGGAATGCTGGGCGTTGGCCTTGGCATGATCCTGAGAGCCGGAGGCTGTTTGGACGGCACAGAGGTGTTGGGGCTTATCATCAATAAGCAGTACGGCTTTACCGTAGGACAGGTAGTCTTCTTTTGTAACCTCTTTGTCTTTGGCATGGCAGGTGTCGTCTTCCAAGACTGGCATCCCCCTCTCATGTCGTTGATCACCTATGTCGTCGTTGCGCGAACGCTTGACTTTGTTATCGTTGGACTCGATGAGACAAAGGCTGTGATGGTCATCTCCTCTAAATATAAGGAGATTGAAGAGGCTATTATGCATGAGCTCGGTCTTGGTCTTACTGTTATGTACGGTCGCGGGGGGTTTTCCAAGGAGTCGAGAGAGATTTTATACATTATCATCGAGCGTCTTCAGCTCGCAGAGCTCAAAGAGCTCATCTATGAAATAGATCCAAGCGCCTTTATCGCCATAGAAAACCTTCACGAGGTCTCATCGGGGCGCCACAGAGGAAAGCCGTTTCGTCAGGGCCCAAAACACAAAAGGCTCGCCGCATCATCGGCCCGCTAACTCCATTCAGGAAGATCTGACGGCAACCCCAATCGATCGAGAAGACGCGAGACGATATATGACTCAACATCCTCAATACCTTTAGGCTTTGTATACCAAGCCGGCAGAGGGGGCATGATCACACAGCCTAACTTTGAAAGCGTAAAGCATGCTGTGCAGGTCAACTACTCCTCCCTGAAGGGAGGAGCTTGTAGCTAGTAGTCTAAACCACCGCTACCATATCGGCCCGTTGACAAAGGGCCGTTGACGAGTTTATGGAAAACTCCCGAATATCCTTTTGAGCACGCTCTGTAATAGGAGTCCTGTTACAAAAAAGACCACATCCTAGTCAACTCATGCTAGAGAGAGCTTGCCATGGCACAAGTGTCTCGTGTAAAAGCTCAATACAGTAATAACTCAAGTTGCGCCCTATTCCCTTTAGGAGCTGGCTGCGGAAAAAATCTACTTTGTGTTGCTCCTTGCTAAGGTTAAAAACCTTAGTTTCGTCGCAACACTCGTATCTTATTCTCCTCACTCAACCCCTAAAGGGAATAGGGCGCAACTTGAGTTAATAGATCCCTTTTTCTTGTTGCATATCTTTCCCAAAAAGCAGAAAAAAGAAAAAAAGAGGGCACACTATGGTAGAGTTTTTTCCTCCTGGCGAAACGAGTATTTCACAAATCGATGCTTGGAAGCTCCTTCGAATTATGGCTGAATTTGTAAATGGCTTTGAAACATTTACCGGTAAAGGGCCTTTTATCTCCATTTTTGGTGGCACTCGATTTAAACGAAACCATCCCTACTACAAACTTGCCTGTGAAATAACAGCTGCGATTACAAAAAAGGGGTTTTCTATTATCACAGGAGCAGGTCCCGGCATCATGGAGGCGGCCAATAAAACATGTCAGGAGAACAATCAAGCCTCTGCAGGACTTATCCCCGACCTTCCGTACGAACTAGAACCCAACGAGTATCTCGACCCCAAGCTCAGCCCTCGCTTTCGCTACTTTTTTGTCAGAAAGGTGATGTTTGTCCGTTACGCTCAAGGATTTGTCTTTCTTCCAGGCGGCTATGGAACCCTGGACGAATTTTTTGAGGTCGTCTCCCTTATCCAAACAAAAAAAATCCCACCCACGCCTGTCTTTCTCGTTGGATCCGAATATTGGAAGGGCTTTGTACAATGGCTCAAGACAGAGCCAGTTAAGGAACACTGCATCTTCAAAGAAGAGTGCCGCCTTTTTACAATTACCGACGACCCGAACAAGATCGCCAATGGCCTTCTCGAAAGCTACCATGAACGCGTAAAAATCCACGATGTTGAGGAAAATATCTAGCAAAGACAAGACAAAATAGCTTCAACAGCACGCTCGATCTCCTCACGAGTTGTCCACTTGCTTAAAGAAAAGCGTAGAGAGCTTTGAGCCCGTTTTCTACTATATCCCATAGCCAAAAGGATTTTGGATGGCTCCATAGCCCCAGACGAGCAGGCAGAGCCGCGACTGGCAGCAATCCCCTTTCGATCGAGCTGTATGAGCAGCGTCTCCCCATCTATCCCGTTAAAGGCGAGGTTTGAGGTATTACACACCCTCGGACCTTCTCCGTTTATCAAAATATTTCCTTGAGCAAAAAGACGCTCTTCAAGGTAGTCTCGAAGCTCTCCCATCCGAACACAGGAATCTTCCATCTCCGAGATTATCTTTTCTACGGCTAATGAACAGCCGTAAATAGCCGCCACATTTTCAGTACCCGACCTCAACCCAAACTCCTGTCCCCCTCCAACAATAAGGGGCTCAAATCGCTTTTTAGTGTGCAAAAGAGCAAAGGCCACTCCAGGGGGCCCATGGATTTTATAGGAACTAAAACAAGATGCCGAGATTCCTTCATATTTTTTATAGGGAACCTTTCCTAGCTGGGCTACACTGTCGACCACAAGCGGAATACCCCTCTCTAGAGCAATAGCCGCATACCGCTCTAGATCTCCGATAACACCCGTTTCATTATTAACAGAAAGGAGCACAATACCACTTGTCCGTTCAGATATAGCACCAGAAAGTTGATCGGGATCAAGGGCTCCTCGACCGTCTACCGGAAGGTAGCTCACCTCATGCCCTTCTCTTTCCAAGGCCTGACAACAGGCACGCACGGCCAAGTGCTCAACTTCTGTTGTAATCAGATGGCCATAACCTGTTTCTGGAACCAATAGCTTTCGAATTAATGTATTTAATCCCTCTGTGGCAGAGGAAAAGAAGATGACTTGATCTGCATCCACATTGAAACAGTCGGCAATGCGACCTCGAGCACTCGCAAGAAGCGATCGAGCCTTTTGACCTTCTGTATGAAGACTAGAAGGGTTGGCCCAAGCAACCTGCAGCGCCTTTGTATACTCGACAAAAATAGATTCATCAAGAAAGGTGGCGCTATTGTGATCAAGATAAATTCTTGATGTGTTCAAGATTGTACCTCAACCAGTATCACAGTGATGTTATCTCCCCCACCCTTTTTCTTCGCTTGTGAAACCAGCATCCGAACCCGCTGACCAATTGTCATGGGCTCTTTTACGATCTTTTCAATCTCCTGATGAGAAAGCATATCAGAGAGCCCATCAGAACAAAGCAAAAAGAGATCATCAGGACAGACCTTAAGCAGGCGAATAGTCGGCTCTACCTCCGGTGTCGTTCCCAGCGCTCGAGTAAGAACTCCCTTGCACATTTTCCCCTCGCCATCTGGAAGAAAACGCCTTGTCCAACAATGGTCTTTTGTCAGCTGCTCAAACTGGCTATTTCGAAGCAAATAGATTCTAGAGTCTCCAACATGAGAAATCGCCGCCATATCCCCATGAAATGAAAGAGAGCAAAAGGTTGTCCCCATTCCTCGTAAAAGATCGTGCCCACATGACATCTCATACACATGACTATTTGTCCGCTCAAAGCAGATTCGAAGGCTGTCAATAACCTCGACCTCAGAAAGCTCGTCCCGATCAGACTCGACGAACATCTCATGAAAAGCACCCGAAAAGACCTCAACAGCTTCTTTTGCAGCCACTTCACCTGCTTGATGGCCTCCTAAACCATCTGCCAGAACAAACAGCCTTTCTCGAGTAGAACCAACCCATGCATCTTCATTATTCGTTCTTACTAACCCCGTATCAGAAACGCCGTGAGAGCACAACTTGAACTTCATCTATATCACCATTTCACAGGAACAGCACATTGCGTGAAATCAATACATCCCATTGGGAACAAATATCATAAAGGAAACAACCCCAAGAGGCAAAAAAAAGATGGCTCACAAAAGATTATCCTCTCAAAATAAAAAAAGAGACCAGAGCAAGTGCATTAAAAGCCGTGTGCATACCAACTGCAGCCATCACAGAGCTCTCCTTTGCCCTAAGAGAAGAGGCAAAAAGAGAGTATACAAACAGCCCTAAAACAATTTCTATGTTACTTGCTCGTTGCAGGGGAGAGTAATGAAACATTGCAAATGCAACAGACGTTAAAACAATCGTCAACATTGGATGAACAATCCCCCCTAGAAAACCTTGCAAAAACCCTCTAAACAGAAATTCCTCTACAAAAGGAACGATAAAGACAATTGTTCCCGATAAAAGATATACAAGCAGAGAATATCGGTCCACGTGTGTAAGTAAAGAGAGCGCCTCTTGATCAGCACGGGCATGGGGGGCTATTTTAGCAACAATCATAGCGACAACATTGGTTGCCACCATCACAATCGGAAAGACAAGAAACCCAACAAGCGCTCCATTACACCACTTTTTCCACCCTGTATTTTTACCCATAACGATAGGCAAAAGATCTATAGGCAATAAAGAGACGAGAAGAGAGAGGCCAATTCCAGAAAAAATAAGCCCACAGACATGCTCGAGAATAGTCCAGTCGCTAACTGTGTATGTCTCAAAAGAGACGCTCAGAGGAGTTTGCTGTAAAGCGATCGTTAAGCCCCTGGCAAACTTAAATGCAACCAGATATATACCTATAGCAAAAACAAGAGAGGCCCCAACAACAAAAAACTGCCTAGCGCTAAACGGAAACTCTCTAACCGAAATTCCAATAGAGAACCATCTGCGCTTTTGTGCCACATATAGAGAAAAGAGCGCCCAAACAAGTAAAATGAGCCCCCAAATAACAGAAGAGGACATCCCGGCAATCATCTCTCTTAACCTCCTCGCTTATTTTAGACTTCTTTTACCCCGAACCTCAAACCCAAGTTGCCCCTTGATAAGAAAACTTAAAGTTTCAAAGAAAGACTCGCCACACAAACGATAAAAAAAACCGGAGAGTCCTCGCGACCTGCCCGATACCCTTAAGGCTGCTACCTTCCGGTCCTGACCTGATTCAAGCCGTTACACTTCGCGAGCTCCCCGGACTGCCTAACTATGGTAGGATAATGTCCATTTAATCAGCTAGTACAAACCCTTATCTGTCTTCACGCCCAAGCCCTTGTATAAGAGTAGAACAAAATGTTCGAAGAGCCCGTTCAGCCTGAACGCCATCTTGCTCTGCTTCAAGCACAATCTTTGCCAATACACGCCCATATTCAAACTCCCTATCATCTGAAGGTTGATCGAGGAGATCTTGAAGCCTGTGGTCGTTCTTTGCTCTTTGGATACATTTTTGCGCTTTAGAAAGAGCCGGTAGAGAGACGCAAATACCATCGAAAGGACCCGTCCTCTTTTGCTGAGATTGTTCCTTTTCCTTATTTTCTGCCCACTGCTGTTCCACCTCTTTAACGGTTAACTCTCTCTCGTTCTTAAAAACATGTGGATGCCTTCGAATAAGCTTTTCTGCTGCATTAAAAAAGGGTCGATCCCAAACAAATAGGCCCTCCCTTTCTGCAGCTTTAGCCAACATCAGCGCCGTCATCAATATATCGCCCATCTCATCTGCCAGCTGTTCGCCTCTTTCTATATCATCTATTGCCTCATATACCTCCTCGAGCAACATATGAATAAGCGAATTAGCCGTCTGTTTTTTGTCCCAAGGACACCCTTTAGGCCCTAACAACGTATCAATAATGGCCATCAATTGAACAAAACCTTTTTCCACACCCATTTGTTCTCCTCATACCTTTCTGTACCTATTTCCTCAACAGGACAGCTGCGAACAACAATCTATTTCAAACACGACCTGAGAAGAATTAGGCACGCAACTCAGAGTTTGTCTTTTTTCAGAATTTACCCTACAATAGAGGTTCTATTTTACCCAATGTATGAAAAAATCAAGCTTGCACTAAAGATGGTCTTTTTATGCTTTACCATCTGATTTTTAAGAGCCTTTGGAGGTCTTTTTGAGTTACGAAGAAGAACACGCTATTGATTCAGAACTTGAGTCTGCCCTTCTCGACACTGTTGGTCAGGGGAAAAAAAGCGAACGATCTAGCAAGCTCCCTAAAAATCTCTATATTTTTCCTGTTGTTAAACGGCCCTTTTTTCCAGGAATGGCCGCTCCAGTCATGATCGAGCCTGGACCTTATTACGAAGCACTTAAAGTAATCTCTAAATCATCGCACAAAGTCATTGGCCTTGTCCTTACAAAAGACGAGAATGCCGACATTTATAAAATTGGACTCAAAGACCTCTACTCTGTCGGTGTTATGGCACGCATTTTGCGCATTATTCCTATGGAGCAAGGCGGTGCCCAGGTTATTTTGAGCATGGAAGGGCGAATAAAAATCAAAGGTCCTGCACCAGGCCGAAAAAAACAGCTCATTGCCAGTGTTAACTACCACAAAGATACAAACGTCCAAACAAAAGAGCTCAAGGCATATGCCATTAGCATTATTGCTACCATTAAAGAACTTCTTAAACTCAACCCTCTTTTTAAAGAGGAGTTGCAAATTTTCCTTAGCCACTCAGATTTTACAGAACCGGGAAAGCTTGCCGATTTTGCCGTTGCTCTTACAACTGCCAATCGGGCAGAGCTTCAAGAGGTCCTTGAAAACCTCGATCTACAGGCACGAATCGACAAAGCTCTCGTCCTTCTCAAAAAAGAGCTCGACTTAAGTCGATTACAAAATACCATTAACCAAAAGATCGAGACCACAATCACCAAATCGCAAAAAGAGTTCTACCTTCGAGAACAACTCAAAACGATAAAAAGGGAGCTGGGTGTCGAAAAAGACGACAAAACCATTGATCTCGAAAAGTTTGAAAGTCGTCTTGCAGAAAGGACCGTTCCAGATGAGGTGCAGCGAGTCATCGCCGAAGAATTTGACAAGCTTAGTTCTTTAGAACCTCAAGCGCCCGAATACGCCCTATGCAGAAACTACCTTGACTGGCTCACTACTATCCCCTGGGGAATAAAAAGCCTCGAGGATAACACATTAAGCGAAGCCGAGAAAATATTAGAAAGGGAGCACTATGGTCTTGAGAACATTAAAAAGTGCATTCTCGAATTCATCGGCGTCTCCAAGCTGTCCGGCTCTCTCAAAGGGACAATTCTTTGTTTTGTTGGCCCTCCGGGTGTTGGAAAGACAAGCGTTGGTAAAAGCATAGCTCATGCCCTAAACAGAAAGTTCTTCCGATTTTCCGTTGGAGGAATGCGCGATGAAGCTGAGATTAAAGGTCATAGAAGAACCTATATCGGTGCCATGCCAGGAAAAATCGTTCAGGCCCTTAAGAGCTGTCAGACGATGAATCCTGTAATTATGCTCGATGAGGTAGATAAAATTGGCGCCTCTTACCATGGAGACCCAGCTTCAGCACTTCTTGAAGTGCTCGATCCAGAGCAAAACAGCGCTTTTCTCGACCATTATCTCGATGTTCGATGTGATCTGTCCGATATCCTTTTCATTGTCACGGCAAATATTCTCGACACCATTCCAGAGCCCCTTTTAGACAGGATGGATATCCTTCGCCTTTCGGGATATGTCCTCGAAGATAAGATGGCGATTGCCAAAAAGTATCTGATTCCAAAACAGAGAAAAGCTGCTGGATTGAAGGCGAGCGATGTCTCGTTCACAACACCTGCCCTAAAAGAGATTATTAACTCATATGCACGAGAAGCGGGAGTACGTAGCCTTGAAAATACACTGAAAAAGGTGTTACGAAAAGTCGCGTTAGAGTTTGCAGTCGATGAAGAAAAACGGCCTTCGAAAAAGAAAGCGCCTGTGAGAAAAAAACGAACGATTGGCCCTAGCTCCTTACAGAAGTTTTTAGGCAAACCGCTCTTTCGAAGCGATCGCTACTATGCAGAACCTCCTGTCGGTGTGGCCGTTGGACTTGCATGGACATCACACGGTGGTGCCACCCTCTATGTCGAGTCAACCAAGGTCCACAACGATAAGACCGAGATGAAGCTTACAGGACAAGCGGGCGACGTGATGAAGGAGTCTTCTGAGATTTCGTGGACGTACCTGTACAGCTCTATTGCCAAATATGCCCCAGGAAAATCGTTCTTCAAAAATGCCAAAGTGCACATTCATATTCCCGAGGGGGCAACACCCAAAGACGGCCCTTCTGCAGGAATCACCATGGCCACCTCCCTTCTCTCTTTATTGCTCAACAAGCCCGTAAAGAAAAATCTCGGCATGACAGGAGAGCTCACCTTAACGGGAATGGTCTTGCCAATTGGAGGGGTGAGGGAAAAGCTTGTGGCTGCCAAACGGTCCCAACTTGAAACCATTATCCTTCCAAAGGGAAATCTACGAGATATCGACAAGGTACCAGAAGCTGTCCGAAAAGGGCTTACACTCCATTTCGTCGAACATTTCGATGAAGTGGTTTCCATCGCCTTTTCCAAAAAGAGGTAACCTATGAAGCGAGAAAACCCGACTTGGAAAGCATTTGCTGCAACAAAGATCGTTGACCTCGATACCCTTTTGCAAACACTTTCTCCCCTTCGAGAAAAAGGAAAAAAAATAGCCACCATTAACGGCTCTTTCGACCTTCTCCACGCGGGACACCTCCATATTCTATATGAAGCATCTCAGCAAGCAGACGTTCTTATTGTCGCCTTAAACACCGATGCCTCAATTAAGCGATACAAAAGTCCAGAAAGGCCGATCATTCCCCTTCAAGAACGCATGGAGATGGTAGCAGCACTCACCTTTGTAGATTTTGTCACATGGTTTGAAGAAGACGATCCTCGCTCTCTTCTGAGCAACCTGCAGCCAGATGTCCATGTCAATGGAAGCGAGTATGGACACAACTGTATAGAAGCTCAAACAGTCCAAGAGCATGGGGGCAGAATTCATATTGTCGAAAAGATACCAGGACGTGCAACATCTCAGATCATCTCTACGATTAAAACAATATGCGACTAGCCTGGAAAACTACCTCTGAAAATGAAATAGGGCATCTTAAAGAAACGCTCGACGCTCAAAGTATTGCCTACACAATCGAGGTTGAACAGGAAAAAGCGTGGGAGAGTGAAGAGTATGGATCTACCGTCTACTCTCTTTGGATCAACAACGACGACGATTTTGAAAAGGCCAAAACACTCCTTCAAAGCGCTGATCTTCCCTCTGCCCAGCCCTCTGTTTCCTGGAATAATGGCCCCTCCTCCCCATTGCAAGAGTTTGTACAGCAAAAATTCCGGCTTTCCATTCAAGAAAAGCCCGCCCGTTCAACAGCTTTTTGGACACTTTGCATCTTTTTCATATCGCTTGGCCTATTCATAGCCGATGCCTACCAACACACCAATCAACAACTCTCTCCCTTAAGACAAACTCTTCTTTTCGATGACCCCCCCTCCAATTGGGAAGGGGTATATACACAGTTAGCAAATCGTGGCGAAAAAACCACCCTCTCCTTCGAACTCTTCGCAAAAAAGATTCGTGAAGGAGAATTGTGGCGATGTATCACCCCGGTTTTGTTGCACGGGGATCTGCTCCACCTGATCTTTAACATGCTCTGGCTCATATTTTTGGGAAGTCAACTAGAAGAAAGACTTTCTAAATTTCGCCTATTCTCACTTTTCTGTATTCTTGCCGCTCTTTCAAACACAGCCCAGTATGTCATGACAGGCCCTCTCTTTATCGGCTTTTCAGGTGTTGCCTGCGGTATGGTCGGCTTTATTCACGCACGACAAAAACAAGCCCCCTGGGAGGCGTATGTATTAACTCCTGCTACGTACTCCTTTGTCTTCTTTTTCATCTTCGCCCTCGCCGCCCTCTCTGTTATCACCTTCGTGTTTGAATATTTTTGGGGCTTCACAATAGCGATCGGATTTGCCAATACAGCTCACATCTCTGGGCTTTTGGCAGGACTATTACTTGGAAAATGCCCGTGGTTTTCGGCCCATACTACACATTTGCTCGGAGAAACGGTTCAGCAATAGGCCCCTTGTTTTTAGGACTCTTTGAGCCTATCATCATCTTATACATCGAATTTAAAGTTAGGAGAATTGTGTATGTGTTTATTTGCTTCATTGAC
>Ga0180437_10007377_pt1 | contig 14316 bp, 7 predicted proteins | sample SS_ome_4_FD_132410 | JGI IMG/M metagenome (GOLD analysis project Ga0180437, IMG submission 132410) | Hypersaline lake sediment archaeal communities from the Salton Sea, California, USA - SS_3_D_1 metaG | ecosystem: Environmental > Aquatic > Non-marine Saline and Alkaline > Hypersaline > Sediment...
GTCTTGCCCCGTGCCTTCAAGACGGCGAGCGGTCAGGTCCTCAACGCGGCGACGGGCGCTGGCGTGCCCGACGCGGTCGTGGTGGCGCACCGCCTCGACGAACCGGGCTACGCTGACACGCCGACAGATCCGACTGGCGCATTCGCCCTCAGCCTGCCCGGCGGTGAATGGCACCTGGCCGTGGAGCCGTTTCCGCCGCCTCAGCCGCCGCCAGAGTGGATCTTCCCCGGCCCACCTGCCTGGGTGGTCTTTGAACTGCCACCGACCGAACCAGAGACCAAGATGGCGACCCTGGAGGTATTCCCGACCAACGCCTGGGTGACCGGCCGGGTCGTTTGCCCTGACGGAAACCCGTGTCCTGGTGCGCCGCCCCCCGATGCTATCTGGGCCGAGTTACGCAGTGACGAAATCGGCAACGGCGTTGGGCTGGGGCCAGATTATCGCTTCCAAATCCCTATCGTGCACGGCTGTTACGGGCTCCTGGTTCACGTCCATGACCCACTGTTGCAGGGGCCGGAACCGATGCACGTCTGTGTTGGCCCAGGACAAACTCTTGACGTGGGCGACGTCCCGCTCCTGCCAAAAGACGCTCGCATCACCGGCCGGGTGCGCGACGAGCTCGGCGCTGGCGTGGCGGGCGTGCCGGTTGTAGGCTGGCAGCCGGAGGGTTTCGGCTGGGGTTGGGCTGAGACCGACGCCGACGGCGCGTACACGATGCCGGTCATCGGCGGCGAGTGGTTGGTTGAGCCTCAACCGGGGCCTGAGTTGCCCTTTGTCTTTCGCCAACGTCCGCGGTTGGTGCGCGTGGCACCGGGCGGTACGATGGCTGGCGTGGACTTTACGCTGACCTTTGCCAGGGCCCGCATCGAGGGCGAAGCTGTGGACGCGGGCAGTTACGAACGCCTGTGGGGCCTGGACGGCTGGGCCAGTGCTCACATTCTCCCATCAGAGGAGTTCTTTTCCGATGCACCCATGCGGGACGGTGGCTTTGGGCTCAAAGTCAGGGGCGGCGAGCAATACAACGTCGGCCTGAACCTGCCGCCCCACGCGCCTTACGTCTCGGGCGGCACGGGGCCTGTATCGGTTCCCTCAGCGGCGCATGTGCCCGTCGCGGTGCCCCTGGAGCACAAGAATGCTGCGATCGAGGGGAGGTTGGTCATCGCGGGGACCCCGGAGCCAGCGCTTGGTGTCTGGGCCGAGGTCTTTGGCGAGGATGAGCATGGTCACTGGGCCGTCGCTGGCGTGGACCCGGGTAGCGCCGGGTACGAGCTGGGCGTGATCTCGGGTACGTGGCACCTGCGCGCCTGGGTAGACCCAGCCAGCGGCTACGTGGCGCTGCCGACGCCGGCAGTCGTCACCGTTCAGTCGCACCAGGTTGCCTCCTTTGTGGACTTTGAAGTGTGGCCGATCAACGCTCTCATCAGCGGCCATGTGTTCCAGCCCGACGGCACGCCGCTGCCGGGAGTCGTTGTCTTTGCCGAGGGCGAGTCCCCCCATGTCGGTCACTTTGAGGCCCACGTTGAAAGCGACGAGAACGGTTACTATGAGTTGCTCGTGCCAGAAGGGGGCTACGTTGTCGGTGCAGCGCTGCCAGGCGACGAGTTGGCAGCGAGGGGTTGGCTGAACCCACGGCCGATTGACGTCCCGTGGGTCTCGGCTGTCAACCCGGCACCGGGCCGGGATCTGCACTTCCGCCGGTTGGACGGCGAGATCTATGGCACGGTGACCTTTGCCCCCGGCATCGCCGTCTCGGCAACGCACTCAGCCTACGTCTGGGGTTGGGCCGATACCGGCGAGTGGGCAGAAACCGAAGCCGTGGTGGCGGGCCCGAACACCTTTACCTACGTGATGGGGGTCGTCTCAGACACGGTGTGGCACGTGGGTGCAGTCTACGAAGACTGGGACAACGGCGTTTTCTACGAGAGTCCCGAGGAGACGGTGACCGTCCCAACCAGCGGTCAGGCGCCGCAAGACCTGGAATTGGGTGGTCCCTGGCCTCTGCCTCAGCCGTTCATCGTTAGCTTTGACGGCAGCCAGATGCAGACCATCCAGGTGATGATACCTCCCGATCGCTACCTGGAACTCAACATCCCGCCTGGATCGCTGGTCGTCTCTGGCACGGTCACGTTGTTTATCTTCCCCACCCAAGAGCTGCGTCCAGAGCCCGGGCAAGAGATCGTCGGCGCGGGCTATGAGATGTGGGCCGTTGACCAGAACGGCCAAGAGATCACCCACTTTAACCAGAACGTGGTCATGACCTTCCCTTACCCGCCCGATGTGGACCTGGAGGCGCTGGGCATCTCGGAGCAGATGCTGGTCCCCGTCTACTACTCGACGCTGCTCGGGCACTGGATCCTGGCCGACAGTTACGTGGTGGACACGCACAACAACGAGATCACCCTTCAGTTAAGACACTTTACCAAGTTTGGCGTGGCTGCGATCGAGCCGAGGGAGAAATACCTGTTTTTGCCCATCGTGCTCAAGAACAGGTAGCCGCACCAGCGGTCAAGTGAATCGCCCGAGTCCGTTGGTATCTGCCAACGGACTCGGGCAGCCAGGTAAAAACAGAGTAGGCGTTGCGTGCTTTAAAGGGACAGTTGGGCCAGGGCGACGCGCGCCTGAGCTGCCTCCTTCTCTGCACCAGCCGTGGCGAACAGATGGATCGCCCGCTGAAGGTGCTCGTAAGCTCCACCCTCTTGCCCGGCCTGGCTGGCTAACAGCAGGCCGAACTCGTGATGGCTGCGGGCCAACTCGGCCTGGTTTGCTGACCGATCCAACAAGGCGATGCTGGCCTCAAAACACTGTATAGCCCCTGCCACGTCGCCCGCCTGTGCCAGCCCTCGGGCCAGGATCTGTTCCGCAACCCCCTGCCATTCGGGGTTGCCAGTGGTCGTGGCGATGTCACGGGCGTTTTTGGCATAGTCCAACGCTGAGTCAGTGTCCTCCTGTGCCAGTTCGACCCTGGCCAGCAAGCAGTAGACCTCGGGCAACTCGCTCTCGCTCTTGATCGCTTCAAAGGTGGCTGCAGCCTGCTCCAGATAGCGGCGTGCCTCGGCATGTTCTCCCAGGCTCAGGTGGGCTTCGCCGATGTTGTTGCACGTTTGGGCCACGCCATGGCTGTCACCGATGCGCTGTCGCAGGGAAAGGGCTGCGTGGTACTCGTGGAGGGCCTGTGCCATGTCACCAGTTCGGTATGCCACGGCTCCAAGGTTGTTGTGGAGCAGGGCCAGCATGTGATTGTCACCGATCTGCTGGCATATCTCTAGACTACGCTGAAGGTACTCCCTCGCTCTTGTAAAATCTCCTTGGGCCCAGGCGGTAAGGGCCAGGTTGCTGTACGAGCGGGCCAGGCCGGGCAGGTCCCCGACCTGCTGATACAGATCAGTGCTGCGCTGGTAGACCTCGGCCGCCCGAGAGTAGTTGCCCTGACCAAATCCATAGATGGCGCCGAGAGTTTTGTAGAGGTTGGCCTCGTCGCGCAAAAGGGCCCGATCGCGCGCCTGCCCGGACAGGATGGCCAGGCCTTGCTCGCATTCCTCGATTGCCTGCGCCATCTCTCCGCGGCGCATGTGAACCCAGCCGGCCAGGTCACAGATACGTGCCATCTCGGCGCTGCGCCGATCCTGGTCGTCCCAGGACAGCACCCAGCGTCCCCGCGCCAGGTAAAGCAATGCTTCGTCGTACTGACCTTGCAGTTCGTAGGCCTTGGCGATTCTGCGCAGCAGATCGCTGGCCCGCTGGGGAGTACACACCTCCTGGGCAATAGCCTGGTGAAACTGTTCGATGGCCTCGGCGTAGCGGCTGACCAGCGAATACACATCCCCCATTGCCTCCAGCACGTCAAGGATCCGGGCCTGGATGTCGGGGGATGCAGGGTCCTGCTTGTCGGCTATCGCCAGCGCGCGCTGATAGTGATCCAGCGCTGCCTCGTTGGCGAATCCATCGCGAGCTCTATGGCCGGCCCTAACCAGATAATCGAAGGCTTTGGTAAAGACAAGTCCCTTTTCAAAATGGCGAGCCAGCACGCCGTAGTGTTCTAGCAGGTCGCTGGCCTGTCTTTGTTCGATCTCCTCGCCAACGCGCACGTGCAGTTCGCGTCGCCGGGCGAAGGACAGGCTCTCATAGGCCACTTCCTGGGTGAGCGTGTGCTTGAAGGAATATTCGTCAGGCGGCGAGAACAAAGCCAGATCGAGCTGGATCAGTCTGGTCAGTCGATCGTCAAGCGTGCCGTCCAGGTCCCCGTAGGGATAGACGCGGGACAAGGCAGGTGGGTGAAAGGTGACGCCGATCACAGACGCTACCTGTAGCAGGCGGCGGTCGGTCGCTTCCAGCCGGTCTATGCGGCTCATAATCAGGCCGGCCAGCGTGGTGGGCACCTGGAGGTCAGAGGTGTGATCGGCAAGCACCCAGGCTCTATGGCCGTCCTCTCCAACCCCCCGCTGGATGGCCTTTGACTCACTCAAGGCATGGGCTATCTCTTCCACAAAGAGCGGGTTGCCCTGGGCGCGATCGAGGATCAGGCGGCTAAGGGATGGAACCAAATCCAGGTCTCCCAAGGCTGAGCGGGCCAGGGCTAGGCTGGTCTGATCGTCCATCTCGTCTATCTGGAGGGTGTGACATCCTTCGCCTGCGCGCCAGGGGGGCGAGTCCAGATCCGGACGATGAACGAGGATGAAAAGGAGTGGCCAGTCAAGCGCGTTGCGAGCCAGGTAGGTGGCCAGATCAAGGGAGATGGCGTCGGCCCACTGCATGTCGTCGAGCACGAGTAGCAGTGGTGAGTGATTGGTGTGTTGCCTGATCAAATGAAGGACGACGTCAAAGAAGCGTTGCTGGCGCAGTTGGGCGTCCAGCGAGGCGGTGAGAGGAGTTTCCGCAAGGTCTATGCCCAGTACCGCACCGACGATAGGCGCCCAGTCGGCAAGGCCAGCCTCATCCAGCGCGCCGATGAGCTGATGGCGGCGGTTCTCCGGGCTCTCGCTGTCCCTCTCCCCAAGCCCCAGCAACCTGTGCAGGACGCTGAGCCACGGCAGGTAGGGCAGGCTGCGGCCGTACGAGAGCGCTGCACCGCGTAGAATCGCCATCCCTCGTCTACTGGCATAAGCGCTTATTTCGGTGACCAGGCGCGACTTGCCCACACCAGGATCGCCAGAGATGTCGAGCACAGCGCCTTGGCCGCCCAAGGCCCCCTCTATCAACGCCCGTGCCATTTTTAGCTCTTCCTGGCGTCCATAGAAATCACCTTGGGTGGTGACTCGATCCGCCTGACCAACCGTACTTTGGAAGACGTGGTAGCAGCGCACAGGCTGGCGCTTACCTTTGACTCTTGCCGGCTCGAGTTCGCGCCACTCAAAGAGTCCCTCTACTCGCTGTGCGGTGGATTGACTGACAAGCACCTGGCCCTCGTCCGCGATGCCCATCAGTCGCGACGCCAGGTTGACCTCGTCGCCCATCACTGAATACTCCTGGCGTAGCGCAGAGCCCAGATTGCCGGCAAAGACATAGCCGGTGTTGACACCGATGCGCTGCTTGAGCGAGAAGCGCCCGACACTGGTCGGCAGGTCGGCAAAGGGTTTCACGGCTTCCTGCATCTCTAGCGCGGCGTGAACGGCGCGGACAGGATCGTCTTCGTGAGCGATGGGTGCGCCAAAGAGGGCCATGATGCGGTAGCCTACGGCGTAGCTGTCTACCTTGTTGACGATGCCGCCGTACTTGCGGATCACGTCTCTCATGGCCGTAAAGTGCCGGTTGAGGATGCTGGTGATCTCGTCTGCAAGGTCGGGTCCCAGTGCCTCAATGATGGCGTTGATGCCGTAAAAGTTGGCGAACAGCACCGTGACCAGCCGATGTTCGCCTTCGATCATTCTGCTCTCAGGGGAGATGACGATCCGTTCCAGGATCCCCGGCGGAAGGTAGGGGGTAAGGGCATCGAGGCGCTCGATCAGCACGCGTGCTTCTTCGTGAGGCTTGTCCTGAGCCACGCCGAAGGGCCTGTCCTGAGCTATGTCGAAGGGCCTGTCCTGAGTCACGCCAGAGGGTGGCCTAATGGCTCGGGTAGGGGGAAGCGTGGTCATCGTCGCGAGGTGGTAGAAGCCAGGAGAGTGTGTACGGGCAATAATCTCCGTGCCAGCAGCCTCGTGAGTGGCGCGATCGACGATGACCTCACCAGGTTGGGCCAGGTTTTCGGCGCGGGCCATTTGCGCCAAGGCTGGTCCCATCACGGCAAACTCGAGCCGGTCGGCCGAGCCAAGGCTGGTCAGGAATAGCCTTGCCGTTCCCAAACCGGCTGTCATGCGCAGGTTAAAGACGCCCTGCCTGGTTTTGAGCACCGCAAAGCGATCCATTGCCTGCTGCATCTCAAGGGCGGCCCGGCAACCGCGCGTGGCGCCATCGTTGCCATTGAAGCAGACGAGCAGCGCGTCGCCGCCGAACTTGAACAGGTCGCCGCCGTGGTAGGCAATGATCTCCAACATGGTCGCAAAGTAGTCGTTGACGATGCCGGTGATCACCTCAGCTCCCTCGCGGCCGAGCCGGGTCAGACGTTCAGACATGGCGGTAAAACCAGCGATGTCAGCGAACAGGAGGGTGGCTTGGGCGAAGGCGCCAGAGACGGCTGGCGCCATAGGATCGGCTAGCCGCGCCCGGGCGACACGGTGTGGTAGGTAAGTGAGCACGGCGCGCAGGACTGTTCGCAGGTGCTTCAGGCCTGGCTCGACCTCGCCATCCCGCCAGCGGGAGTAGAAGCGATCGGGCAGGTAACGGCGCAGTTCGTCTGAGTTTGTGGGGTCGGTTACTGTCCCTGCATCCGACATCTTGATAGTGTGGGAAGAATAGCTGTGCCTATTCTATTTCTTCGCTTCCGCTAGGGCAACAAGCCGCCGGGCGTGCTGATTGTAGGAACTACCATCTAGCCCACCAAACAGCGCCACCGAAGCAAAACCAGCCTGATGAAGTAAGGATGCCAGTTCCGTGCCCGCATACAGCCGGTGGGAGATGGTATAGGCCTTGCGCTTGTTCCCTTGCAACAACGTCCAGGTGTTCTCTATCCAGCCCCAGCCCTGGCTCAATGTGCGTTCTTCCAACATGATGGCGCCTGCCTCCTCGTCCAGCCAGAACCAGTCGCGCTCCTGAAAGACGCGGGCCAGCACCTCCTTGCCCATCATCTCCATGACCAACTTTCCGCCAGGCTTGAGAGATATGCACAGGTTTCTGGCCACTTGGAGGTCGTCGGCCGGGTCCTCAAAGTAGCCGAAGGAGGTAAAGAGGTTGAGCGCTGCATCGAATGCCCCGGGCCGGGAGAAGTGCCGCATATCCTCGCGCACGAACTCGACCTCCAACTTTTCTTCGGCCGCTTTTTGCCGGGCGGCTTCCAGGTAACACGCGGTGCGGTCAACACCGGTGACGCGGAAGCCGCGCCGGGCCATTTCCAGGGAGTGCCGGCCAGGCCCACAGCAGAGATCGAGGACATGGGCGTCCGGTTCAAGACCTGTCAACTCTAGCAGGTTATCCACCTCGGCCGGGGCGGCCTCCCATCGTCGCTGGCTGAACAGGGTGGGGAGAAAGGTCTCCCAAAAATCGTCTCGATCGTACCACGCGATCATGGCCTGTCCCTCTTGCCCGTCATTTGCATTCTGACGTTCATTTTTTCAGGGAGGCATCTCTGGCCCAGGCGAACCTGCGCCGCAGGGCTTTGGGATAGTAGCGCTCCAGCACGTCGTACTTTACCTTCCGACCCCAGCGGTGGTACACCCGCGGATCAATGTAGGATTTCAGGCTGGTGCCCAGGTTCCAGGTGCGTTTCTGGTCGGCGACCTTCATCTGGGCTTCGATTTTGCCCGCAGAATTCTGCGCCCGCTCCAGCATCTCGTGAGCCTTGGTTATCCGCTCCTGGGCACGCTCGATCCTTTTCTGGTAGCGAGCTTCCCCCTTTTCTCGCTGGAGCGGCGTGTTGGCTGTTTCGATCTTTTCCTGGGCTTCGACTTGCAGGGCAGCCAATTTCTGGGTTAACTCGTCTACGCGGGTCTGGTAACGCGCCACCCGGGCGCGCGCCTTCTCCAGGCGCTCTTCGAAGCGGGCTTTGCGGGCTGCCCAGTCGCCGGTGTATTTCTTGGTGTGGTTGCACAGGATTGCTGCCTCCAGGTTGGCATCGGTGGCAGCTTCCCACTTGACATATTCCGGATCCCTGGCCGTCACGCCTGACGTGGCCAGGCTTTCCTGGACAGCGGCGGTGGCGTGGTGCGTGCGGAACACCTTGGCCGTCAGGCCAGGCATCAGCCGGGAGAGATAGGCGTTGACGGTGCGGCTAGTGACGTCAGGAAACAACTGGGGCAGGTCACGCGTCGGGCTAAAGCCATCGTCGTTTCCCGCGCCGTTGCCGGAGGGCCGGGCGTTGCGGATCAGTTCCTCCAGGTTGCGCCGCACCGGATCTGGCAGAGCCAGCGTCTTGTGCCACTCGATCGAGTCTTTGCCCAAGAAATTGAACTCAGCCGTGCCGTCAGCGTGCAAGCTGACGTGCTCGGGGCGGAGAGTGGTGGCACCCACCGTGTCGGCCTCGTCGGCTTCCTTCTCGTCACCTACGCGCAGACACAGGGCGTCAATGAGGTAACACGCCGTGGCGATCGTTCGCTTGCGGGGGCTGCGCGCCTTCAGGTCCCTGGCAATCTGGGCGCGGACGCTCTTCAGATGGGCGTGGAGTTCAATGGCCTGGTCGAATTTCTCGGCCTCCCGTGCCTGTTTTATGGGCACGGTATCGCTCAGCCACACGTATTTCAGCTTATCCGACAGCTTGTCATTCCAGCGCGCTACCCACAGCGATTCCGGCTGCCAGACGATCTCGGCCCAATCGCCGGGTGGGCGGGGCGCGTCTGGACTGAGGTTCAGGGTGACGTCGCTCTGGCGAGCGCCCTCCTTCCATCGCCCGCGCAGGGGGTGCTCCCCGCGGCCCATAAAGATGCCGCTGGGCTCGACGATATAGTTGGCGATCTCGGCCTGCTGGCCGTTGACGATCGCAAAGCCGAACTGGGCGCGCAGCGCCTCCCGCTTGGCCTTGCGCTGGGCGGCCAGTGCTTTGCGCTCCTCTTTTGTCAACCGCGCTTTGGCCGCCTTTTCGGCCTGGACGGCGGCGATGGGCTGGCTAAAATCCACCTCGGCCAGCGTTAGCGGGGGCTCGATGCCCAGCTCAGCGCTGAAATCGGCCAAAAAGTTCTCGACGAATACAGGGTCTTGAACGTAGGGCGTGCCCTGCTTTTTGGCCCAGGCCAGGGCCATCTCCTCTTGCTTGTGCGTCAGCGTCATCCACCGTCCGCGCACGGCAATCTGCAGGCCGCGGTAGGGCGGCGGATCGGGCACGATGACGCCGTTGTGGATGAGTTGACGTAATTCCAAGACGCGATTGTCCTCCGTTAAGGGCTTTACAATTCAAGGTGAGTAGTGTATCATATCCTTCCAAATTAGGCAATCGCAACTTGCTACTTGTGGAGGGTGCTATGTCTGTGGTTTTCTCTCACGGTTACGCCGTCCTCGTTGGCGTGGGGGCCGATTTGCCCGTAACGGTTCAGGATGCGACAGCCATCGCGGATCTGCTTTGCGATCCGACCCGCTGCGCCTATCCGCCCCATCAAGTGCGCCTGCTCACGGGGGAGGAGGCGCGCCGTGATGCTATATTGACTGCCCTGGAATGGTTGGCTGAGCGGACTTGTGCCGACCCGCGAGCCACGGCGGTCGTTTTCTTTTCCGGCCACGGCCTGGAGACGCCCGATTATTACCTGATGCCTTTTGGCTACGATCTGAACCGGCTGGGCGAGACGGCTATATCGGGTACGACATTTACCAAGAAGTTGCGGGCAGTGGAGGCGCGCAAGCTGTTGGTGCTCCTCGATTGCTGCCACGCTGGCGGGATCGGCGAGGCGAAGGCGCCTATGGTCAGGTCGCCGCTGCCGCCTTCGGCTGTTGAGACGCTGGGGCGGGGCAGGGGGCGGGTGATCATCGCCTCGTCGCGCAAGGACGAGGTGTCGCTGACAGGGACGCCCTACAGCGTCTTTACGATGGCGCTGCTGGAGGCGCTGGCTGGATACGGTGCTTTCGAGCAGGATAGCTACGCGCGCGTGCTGGACACGGCGCTGTGGGTGGGGCGCAAGGTGCCGGATCGGACGCACGACCGGCAGCACCCCATCGTCAAGGTGAGCAACCTGGAGGACAACTACGCCCTGGCCTATTATGCCGCTGGGGAGAGGCAGCCCAAGAGGTTAGACTGGGCAGTGGGCATGCCGACGATCACGCCGGGGCTGGATGCAGCCCAGGTCGCGACCTGGCGACGGATGTTGGCCAACTACCGGGAGAACCTGCTGCTCATGGAGGAGCGGGCGAGTGAGTACGTCGAGTTCACCGACGTGCCGCTACAGTTGATCCGCAGCAAGCGCCGCACCGAGGCGCAGATCGCAGAGTTGGAGCGGAAGTTGGGGCTGGGGTAGTGAAAGGACCGTCCACGAATGGTTTCACAAATACACGAATAGGGGCGGGTAGCAAAGATCTCAGGATGTCTGAGGACAGGCAAGGCCTACAACGAGAGTTGCGTGAGGTTCGGGAGAACCTGGCGCTGATTCACGAGCGGATGAGCCAGTACGTGTTGCGCACCGACGTGCCGCTGCAATTGGTCAAGGAGGCACGTTACCTGGCGCAGCGCGCCCGCTGGCTGGAGCGACGCATCGGCGACCTGCGCCCGATCAACCTGCTGCGCCAGGCGACCAAGCTGCTGGTCGGGCCGGTCGCCATGGCGTTGACTGGTGAGCGATGGAAAGGATTGCGGCAGCGACTGCTGACCCAGGCCTCCAAACTGCCCCACCGCGCCCACCTGGACGTCGCTGCGATGGAAGCGGCCGCCGGCGACTTGTCGCGTCTGGTGCGGGAGCTGCAGGTCTTGCTGGCGGCCTACCGACTCGAGCCCAACCCCGGTGGGTTAGAGGCGCTGGAGCGCCGGGCAGGTCTGTTGGCCGCTCACCTGATGCGCATCTATCGCCTGGCAGCCAAAGACGCGGCCGAGTTGGCAGCGTTGGTTCCTGTGGGGGAGTTGGAATGAGATTGGCCGGGGACGGTCAATAGAAACGGGGCATCCCCAGTTTGGGGCGGCACGCCTTTGTGTAGCGCCTGGGGATGCCCCGTGGATTTGGGCTATGCCTGGCGAAGCTATTTCAGGATATTGCGGGCGATGACCAGGCGCTGGATCTGGTTAGCCCCTTCGTAGATTTGCATCAGTTTGGCGTCGCGCATGTACTTTTCGACGGGGTACTCTTTGCTGTAGCCGTAGCCGCCCAGGATCTGCACCGCGTCGGTGGTCACGGCCATGCAGATGTCGGTGGCGTAGCACTTGGCGATAGACGATTCCAGGTTGTTGGGCTGGTCGTTGTCGGCCAGCCAGGCGGCCTTCCAGCACATCAGTCGGGCAGTTTCTATCTTGATGGCCATGTCGGCCAGCATGAACTGGATGGCCTGATGGCGGGCCAGCGGTTGGCCAAAAGTGCTCCGCTGTTTGGCGTAATCGCTCGCCGCCTCGAACGCAGCGCGGGCGATGCCGACGGCGCAGGCGGCAATGGCCGCCCGGGACTTGTCCAGCGTCGTAAAGGCGATTTTATAGCCCTCGCCTTCCCGGCCCAATAGGTTCTCCTTGGGCAGGCGCACGTTCTCAAAGATGACCTCGGCCGTGTCCGAAGCGCGATGGCCCATTTTGTTCTCTTTTTTGCCTACCGAGACGCCTGGTGTGTCGCAGGGCACGAGGAAGGCGCAGAAGGCACGGTAGTTGCGTTTGCCGGGTTCAAGCGTGGCAAAGACGGTGTATAGCTGGGCCACGCTGCCGTTGGTGATGAACATTTTGGTGCCGTTGAGCACGTAATCGTCGCCGTCCTTGGCCACGCCCGTGCGGAGGTTGGCCACGTCAGAGCCAGCGCCGGGCTCGGTGAGACAGAAGGCGGCCATGATCGGCTCTTCAGCCAGCATCTCCAGGAAACGTTGCTTTTGCTCGTCGGTGCCGGCCAGGATGATGGGTGTGATGGCCAGGTTGTTGGCCAACATGCTGGTGCCCATGCCAGCGCAGCCGGCAAAGAGCTCCTCGGCGACAATGCATTCCTCGATGGCCGTGCCACCCATGCCGCCGTACTCTTCCGGGATGGTGATGTTGACCAGGCCCAGTTCGTGAGCTTTGCGGATGATGGGCCATGGGAACTCGCCGCTTTCGTCGTACTCGGCAGCCACAGGAGCCATCTCGTTCTGGGCAAAATCACGGGCCATTTTCTGCAGGGCTTTTTGCTCTTCAGTGAGGGAAAAGTCAATCATTGCTCTCTCCTTCCTAACCTTGCAAATAGGTGTCGGTCAGACTTCCGAAGCTTTGTTTGCCAGGAGCCCGCGCAGGAACGTATCGGCAATGATGGTCGCGATCTCCTGAGGCGACAGCCGGCCCTCGGGGCGATACCACATGACCAGCCAGTTGTGGGCGCCCAGGAGGGCCTGAGCCACGATGGGCACGTCAACTGGATGAAACTCGCCGCCGCTTACACCTTCCTGGATGGCGCGACGGAACTGCGATTCGAAAAAGTCGCGACGGGCGACGTATTCGTCACGCAGGGCGGGGAAGCCCAGCATGGCCCGGTGCTCGAACAGGACAACGGTGGCAATGTCCAGGTTCTCGGCCGCGTAGCGGATGTGCGTTTCGATGAGTTGGCGGAGTTTTTCGGCTGGAGAGAGGGAGGAGTTGACGACGGTCTCTAGGCGTTCGCCCAGTTGCGTCAGGCCAGCGATGACCACCTCACGCAAAAGTTCCTCTTTGCTAGCGATGTGATGGTAAAGGCTGCCTTTTTGCAGGCCGACGGCATCGGCGATCTGTTGCATGGTGGTGCCATGAAAGCCCCGCTGGCGGAACACCCGGGCTGCGGCGCGGATGACGTCCTCTCGATTGACCGTCTGATCTGCTGGTTTGCGGGCCATGCCTACCCCTTTTGACGGGCTGCGGGTTTCCCAACCAAATGTTTGTTTTATTATAAGGCCAAACGACCGGGTTGTCAAGATGCAATTGGCCGGCGGGTGCATTTGTAGTCTGGGGCAAAGGGAGTGAACTAAGCCAGGCACACGAGGAAGGAGAATAGGACGACCTCAGACAACAAGGGACTGAAGGCACGTCTGATGGCCGAGGTCGAGGAGGCTATCGACAAGCTGTTGGCAGGAGCGGACGAGGAGGTCCTCGCTGGCTATTCCAGCCTCGCGCCTTCTGTGGCCGTCCCTACGAGCCGGCGATACCGTTCCAGCAGCGACCCTGCCTCGAGCTTTGTACGCTCCGGGAGCTGCCACGCTTTCCGGCGCGCCTCCAAGACACCCGGTGGCACCTCCAGATCGATACTGCCCTCTGAGATGTCAATGTTGATGATGTCCCCTTCTTCGACCAGGGCGATCGGCCCGCCAAGGTAGGCTTCGGGCGTCACGTGGCCGATACAGGCGCCCTGAGTGGCGCCCGAGAAGCGGCCGTCAGTGATCAGAGCGACGGATCTTCCCAAGCCCATGCCGATGATCGCCGAGGTCGGCAGAAGCTGTTCCCTCATGCCAGGGCCGCCCTTGGGGCCCTCGTACCGGATCACGACCACATCGCCGGGCACGATCTCGCCGCCGAAAATGGCCTCCAGAGCGGTTTCTTCCTGATCGAACACGCGGGCCGGACCCGAGTGGACCATCATCTGGGGAGCCACGGCCGCACGCTTGACCACTGCTCCTTTGGGCGCAAGTCTCCCATAGAGGATCGAGATGCCGCCCTTGGGGCTGATGGGACTGCCCATCGGGTGAATGACGTCTTTGTTCAAAATCTCACGGCCGGCGACGTTTTCGGCGATGCTCCTTCCCGTGACAGTCACGCAGGCGGGGTGGATCAACCCATGCCCGATCATCTCGTTCATCAGGGCGGGGATCCCCCCAGCCTCGTACATGTCGTGGGCAAAGTACTTGCCTGCCGGCTTGAGCAGGGCCAGTTGTGGGGTTCTCTCCGCGATCTCAGCAAAGTGGTGCATCGTCAGCTCGATGCCCACCTCGTGGGCGATGGCTGGCAGGTGCAGGCAGGTATTCGTCGAGCCGCCGATGGCCATGTCCACCGCGATCGCGTTCTCAAAGGCCTCCAAGGTCATGATGTCTCGCGGCAGGATCTTTCTCTCGTGCAATTCCACAATCCGACGGCCTGCCTGTCGGGCCAGAGCGATCCGCGCCCCATAAGTCGCCGGGAACAACGCGCCGTCGGTCAGGGTCATCCCCAGGGCCTCGGTGAGCATGCTCATCGGGTTGGCCGAGCCTAAC